>Ga0302279_10006715_pt1 | contig 12083 bp, 12 predicted proteins | sample III_Bog_N3_3_FD_194541 | JGI IMG/M metagenome (GOLD analysis project Ga0302279, IMG submission 194541) | Peat permafrost microbial communities from Stordalen Mire near Abisko, Sweden - III_Bog_N3_3 | ecosystem: Environmental > Terrestrial > Soil > Wetlands > Peat | place: Sweden: Abisko...
AAAAAGTTCCCCCTCCTTAACCTGCTTCCTGCCGCCCTGCTCGCCCTTGCGATCCCGGCGCGGGCCGCCGATGCGCCGGCCGCGCCGCCGCCGGCAGCCCCCGCGGGCGGGGCACAGGACGACACCCAGGACCGGCTCGCAACCGCGCTGCGCAGCTTTTCCATCGTCCAGGAGGAGAACAACCAGCTGAAGGACGCGGCGGCAAAGGACGCCTCGGACAAGTCCAACCTCGCGTCGCAGCTGGATTCCGCCCGGCGCAATATCGACATCCTGAAGGCCCAGGCTGCGGTCGCGACGCAGGTTGCCAATCTCCAGCTGCAGGTTCGGCAGCTTCAGGAACAGATCGCGTCCCTGGTCGCGGAGAATGCGGACCTGAAATTCAGGTTGGCCGCCGCCGGCCCCCGCCCTTCCAGCGGCACGTCGGTCCCGACCCGGCCCGCCCAGCAATGAACCGGACGCCTCCCGAAGTATCATCCGAGTCGGGCATCGAACCGGCGCTCAACGAGCTCACAAGCGTGCTCGGCGGCCAGATGGCCCGCGAGGCCGTCGGCGTGTTCCTGCAGACCTTTCCGCGGATGCTCCACGAGCTCGGCCAGAGCGACACCGAGCGAAGCCGCCGGGCCGCCCACGGGCTGAAGAGCAGCGCCCGCCAAATGGGGGCGGTGGCCCTTGCGGACCTGATGGTCGACTTCGAGAAGCGCCTGGGCGTCCCCGACGCCAAGATGACCCAGGCCGACATCGCCGCCGTCATCGGGGCATTTTCCGCTGCCGCAGGGCCGCTGAGGACGTTCGCAAGATCCCGGGCCTAGAAGGCCCGGTTGCAGAGACCTGAGACCGGAAACCTGAGACCTGAGTCGATCTTTCGATCGTCCGGGTCCGATGTAGCCGGGGTCCCAGACCCCGGTCGGCGGAGCCGATCTCCAATCCTCCGGGGTCTAGGACCCCGGCCACATCTGAGATCGAACGATCGTCTCAGGTTTCTGAAATATCACGACTTCACGATCCGGGCCTGCATGCACCAGCGCACGAGGCTGGCTACTTCGTGGACGCCGATCTTGTCCATGATGTTGGCGCGGTGCTTCTCGACCGTCCGCACGCTCAGGTCGAGGCGGGCGGCGATTTCCTTGGACGAGAAGCCCTCGGCCACCAGCCGGGCAACCTCAAGCTCCCGGCCGGAGAGGATCTGGACGGCCTGCAGCGTGGCGGAGGGCGGCCCGGTCTTGACGGCCGGCGCCACCTTGGATTCGGGAGAGGTGCTTGAGCTCGCGGTCGGGGGGATGTGGGCGGCAAAGAACATGCCCCCGCTCATCACCGACTCGACCGCCTGGATCGCATAGCTGAGCGGCCCGCTCTTGTCCACGAACCCGTGCACGCCCTGGGCAATCAGCCGGGCGGGAAGCTCGCCGTCCGGATGGCCGGTGATCACGAGGATCCGGGTGTCCGGCAGCTTGGCGCGGACCTCCTTCACGATCTCCAGGCCGTGCATGCCCGGCAGGTAGAGATCCACCACGAGAAGCCCCGGTTTTTCCTTGAGGCAAAAGTCCAGCCCGGAGCGCCCGTCGGCAAACGTTCCGGCCACAATAAGACCCCGGACGCGGCTGAATGCCATGGCCAACATTCGCCGGAAGACCGCCTCGTCTTCAATGATTACAGCTTTGATTGCCACACGTACGCGAAAGCAGTAGGCAGAAGACCCCTGTTTTCAAGCCTGTATATGGGCGCGTATTCATTCGGCGCTCACAAGGAGACGAGCGAGGGAGGCGGCAGGGGGGCGGTCTCCTGCTTGAGCCCCCGCGCCATCAGGGCAGCCAGCGCCTCGGCCGGCCGCCGCCCCGCGAAGAGGATCGCCTGCATTTCCCGGAGGATGGGCGCGTCGATCCGGCGCTCGACGCACAGGCCGGCGAACGACTCGGTGGTCAGGTAGCCCTCGACGACCGTTCGCCGGTTGGCGAGGATGTCGGCCGCGGGCCGCCCCTGGCCGATCAGCTGGCCGAATTCCCGGTTCCGGCTCCAGCCCGCGTAGCAGGTCGCGACCAGGTCCCCGAATCCGCTCAGGCCGTAGAAGGTCTCGGGGCGGGCGCCGAGCGCCGAGCCGACCCGCACCATCTCGGGGAGCGCGCGGGTGAGGAGCGCAGCCTTCGCGTTGTCACCCAGGCGGAGGCCGTCGCAGCAGCCCGCTGCGATCGCGTAGATGTTCTTCAGCGCCCCGCCGAATTCGACCCCCGCGAGGTCGTCGCCGGTGTAGATCCTCAGCGTGGCGCCGCTTGCCGCGGCCTGGATGTCGGCGATCCCCCCCGCCTCGGGGTCGGCCGCAAGCACCATCGCCGCCGGGAGGCCGCGCGCCACCTCGGCCGCGTTGGTGGGCCCGGTCAGGGTGCCGACCCGAACCCCCGGCAGGATGGCGGTGAGGACCTGGGAGGGCCGCAGGTGCGTCCCGATCTCCAGGCCCTTGGCGAGGCTGATGACGAAGGGCGAACGCCCGGAGGAGCCGATCGCCTGCCGAATGCGCCCGGCGGTCTCGCGCAGGGACTGGGAGGGGCAGGCGATGAGGATCACGTCGGCCCTGGCGAGCGCCGCGCCCATGTCTGCCGTGACGGCGACCGCGGCGGGAAGCGGGAAACCGGGAAGGTACTCGGCGTTTTCCCTCGCCGCATCGATCGCCGCCGCGTGTTCCGCGCGTCGCGGCAGGAGGGTCACTCCCTGGCCGCCGCGGGCCAGGTGCAGGGAAAATGCCGTTCCCCAGGCCCCGGCCCCCACGACGCAGAAGTTCATGGCCCGGACTCTATCCATCCACGCCGTAGCTAAAAGCGAAAAAACCAAATCAGATTTGAACAGGAAGATCGGGAAGAAACGGGAAGGTCCGATCTCAATGCCTCACAAACGAGTCCGCAACTACGGGGTTGGATTTCCGGCCCTTCCATCCGGGCCTTTCCGACCTTCCCGATCTTCCTGTTCAAATGGTTCGAAACCTATCGGAGAAACGAGGGGATCTTCTCGCCGGCGGTCATCTGCTCGAAGGTCTCCCGCGGGTTAATGAGTTCAAAGCTGCTGCCCTTCACGATCACCTCCGCAGGCATCGGTCGGCTGTTGTACCGGCTGGACATCGCCCTGCCGTAGGCCCCGGCGCTCATGAAGGCCAGGAATTCTCCCTCGCCGACCTCCTGGAGCCGCCGATCCCTTGCAAAGCAGTCCGAGCTCTCGCACACCGGGCCGACGACATCGGCGACCAGCGCCCGGCGCATGCTGTCGCGCTGCAGCGGGACGATCTCGTGGTAGGCGTCGTACATCGCCGGGCGGATCAGGTCGTTCATCCCCGCATCCACAATGATGAAATTCCGGCCCTGGCCCCGCTTGACGTACTCCACGCGGGACAGAAGGACCCCGGCATTGCCCACGAGCGACCGCCCGGGTTCGACGATGATCTTCATCCCGAGGGCCCCCAGGGCCGGCGTAAGGGCCGCCCCGTAGGTCTCGAAGGTCATTGGGCGCACGTCGGCCGGCTGCTCCTCCGCCCACCCGGCCCGGCCGCTGGCGAGGGCCTCCCGGTACTCGATCCCGATCCCGCCCCCGATCGAGAAATACTCGGTCCCGTGCCGGCTCCTGAGGTCAAGGGCCAGCGGGGAAACCCGCGCAATCGCCTCAAGGAGGGGAACCGCGCTGGAAATCTGGGACCCGATGTGCATCTGCAAGGCCTTCAGTGAGATATGCTTCATCTTCGCCGCTGCCTCGCAGATCGTGGGAGCCGCCGCCAGGGAGACGCCGAACTTGTCGGCTTTCGTACCGGTGGTGATCTTCGGGTGGGTGCCGGCATCCACGTCGGGATTGATCCGGATGGCCACCCCGGCTTTGACTCCCATTCGACCCGCAACGTGGTTGATCCGGGCCAGCTCGGGTTCGCTTTCGACGTGAAAGGCCATGACCCCGTTCTCCAGGGCAAATTCGATCTCCTCGCCTGTCTTCCCGACGCCCGCAAACACGCTGCTCCGGCCGTCCGAACCGGCTGCCAGGACCCGGCGCAGCTCCCCGGCGCTCGCAAAGTCGAAGGAGGCGCCCAATTTCGCGAATTGCCGGATGACCGCCAGGCTGGAATTGGCCTTCACCGCATAGCAGATCCGGGCATCCAGGCCCGACAGGCTCCGGGCCAGCCGGGCATAGTTGTCGGCCATGGTCGTGGCGCTGTAGACGTAGGTCGGCGTCCCATAGAGCTGGGCAACTTCCGCGAGATCGACGGACTCGCAGTGCAGGGCCTGACCGGAATAGGCGAATCGGTGCATGGGGTCGGGGCGGAAAGTTCGTGAATTTGGGCACTTTTCAATTGAAAACGAATCAAAACGTACAACATTGGATTTCATGTGGCGCGCACTGATGAACCTGTTACCCGGCCGAAAAGGCGGGAGAGGTTTTGCCGCCGGTGGCAACGGCCGCTTCCGCGACGCGCGTTTCGTGAGCTTCCTGGCCGCGAGCAACCGCAAGACGCTCAACACGGATTTCCAGGACGCGGTCCTCCAGGGCCGCCGGCTTTTCAAGAACGGCCTGATCCTCGCGCTGATCGCAGGCGGGGCTTGGATCGTGATCGAAAGCGCCAAGGCGCTGACTGTCTTCTAGTCGCCGACTACCCGATTCGGTTCAGATCTGAACGCCGCCTTGAACGAGGCCTTGATGAAGTCCCGGTTCAACCGCGCGATGAAATCGTGCGAGATCAGCTTCGGGCACGCCGCGCTGCACTCGTACTGGTTTGTGCAGCTTCCGAAGCCCAGCCCGTCGGCCGTCTGAACCATGGCGAGCACCCGGCGGTCGCGCTCGGCCTGCCCCTGAGGCATGAGCCCGAGGTGTGACACGCGCGCGGCGACAAAGAGCATGGCGCTCGCGTTCTTGCACGCGGCCGCGCAGGCGCCGCAGCCGATGCACTGCGCCGCATCCATCGCCAGTTCCGCGTCGTCCTTCGGGACGGGAATCGCATTGGCGTTCGGCGCCGAGCCGGCCCGCACCGTGATGAACCCGCCCGCCTGCTGGATCTTGTCGAAGGCGGAACGGTCCGTCACGAGGTCCTTGACGACCGGGAAGGGGCGCAGCCGGTACGGCTCGACCGTGATCACCTGGCCGTCCTCGAAGCTGCGCACGTAGGTCTGGCAGGACGCCACGCCCTGCCGCGGTCCGTGGGGCTTGCCGTTGATCACGAGCGAGCAGGTGCCGCAGATCCCCTCGCGGCAGTCGTGCGCAAAGGCGATCGGCTCCTCGCCCTTGAGCGTCAGCTCGTCGTTCACCACGTCGAGCATCTCGAGGAAGGACATGGCCGGGTTCAGGTCCCGCGCCGGGTAGTCGACGAACCTCCCCGGCTGGCCGGGGCCCGCCTGGCGCCAGACGCGCAGCGTGACGGAGATGTTCTTCATTTGTAGTTCCTCACGCTCATTTTCACGAATTCATAGGCCAGGGGCTCGACGTTGCGGAGCGGGACCTTCCCATCCCCCTGGAATTCCCACGCGGCCACGTGGGCCATGTTCACGTCGTCCCGCTTCCCCTCGCCGTCGGGGTACTCGTGCTCCTCGCGGAAATGCCCGCCGCAGCTCTCCTCGCGGACCAGCGCGTCCCGGCAGAGCAGTTCGCCCAGCTCGAGGAAGTCGGCCACGCGGCCGGCCCGCTCGAGCGACTGGTTGAGGGTGTCCCCGGAGCCCGGGACGAGGACGTTGGACCAGAACTCCTCGCGCAGCGCGGGGATCTCCTGGAGCGCCTTCTCGAGGCCGGCCTTGTTGCGGGCCATCCCGCAGTACTGCCAGAGGATGTGGCCGAGCCGCTTGTGGAAATGGCTCACGGGCTCGCGGCCCTTGATCCCGAGGAGACGGCTGGTGATCCCGCGGACGTTGTCCTCAGCCTGGCGGAATTCCGCGCTGTCGGTCGACGGCCGCGCGCTTGGCTTCTGCCCGGCGAGGTAGTCGCCGATCGTATTGGGGATGACGAAGTACCCGTCGGCCAGCCCCTGCATGAGCGCCGAGGCGCCGAGCCGGTTGGCCCCGTGGTCGGAGAAGTTCGCCTCGCCCAGGACAAAGAGCCCGGGGACGTTCGACATCAGGTTGTAGTCAACCCACAGGCCGCCCATCGTGTAGTGCACGGCGGGAAAGATCCGCATCGGCACATGGTAGGCGTTCTCATTGGTGATCTCGTGGTAGATGTCGAAAAGGTTGCCGTAGCGCTCGCGGACGGCGTTCTCGCCCAGCCGGCCGATCGCCTCCGCGAAGTCGAGGTAGACGCCCAGGCCGCTTTCGCCCACGCCGCGGCCCTCGTCGCAGACCCGCTTGGCGGCGCGCGAGGCGATGTCCCGGGGGCAGAGGTTGCCGAAGGCCGGGTACATCCGCTCGAGGTAGTAGTCGCGGTCCGCCTCGGGGATTGAGCCGGGGGCCTTCCGGCGGTCCTCCGCCTTCTTGGGCACCCAGATCCGGCCGTCGTTGCGCAGCGACTCGGACATCAGCGTGAGCTTGGACTGGTAGTCGCCGGTCACCGGGATGCAGGTCGGGTGGATCTGCGTGTAGCAGGGGTTGGCGAAGCAGGCCCCGCGCCGGTAGGCGCGCCAGATCGCGGTCGCGTTCGAGCCCCGCGCGTAGGTCGACAGGTTGAAGACGTTGCCGTAGCCGCCGGTCGCCAGGATGACGGCGTCGGCCGCATGCCGGGTGATGGCGCCGGTCACCAGGTCGCGGACGATGATCCCCTTCGCGTGGCCGTCCACGACGACCAGGTCGAGCATCTCGCTTTGCGTGAAGAGCTGCACGCCCCCCGAGCCGATCATCCGGGAGAGCGAGGAGTAGGCGCCCAGGAGGAGCTGCTGGCCGGTCTGGCCGCGGGCGTAGAAGGTCCGGGAAACCTGCGCCCCGCCGAAGGAGCGGTTGGCGAGGAGCCCGCCGTACTCTCGGGCGAAGGGGACCCCCAGGGCGACGCACTGGTCGATGATGTTGACGGAGACCTCCGCCAGCCGCTGGACGTTGGCCTCGCGGGAGCGGTAGTCGCCGCCCTTGACCGTGTCGTAGAAGAGCCGGTGGACGCTGTCCCCGTCGTTCTGGAAATTCTTGGCGGCGTTGATCCCTCCCTGCGCGGCGATCGAGTGGGCCCGGCGCGGGCTGTCGTGGAAGACGAAGCTCTTCACGCGGTAGCCGAGCTCCGCGAGGGTCGCCGCGGCGGACGCGCCCGCGAGCCCCGCGCCGACCACGATCACCTCGTACTTGCGCTTGTTTGCGGGGTTGACCAGCCGCATCGACGCCAGGTGGTTGCGCCACTTGTCGGCGAGCGGCCCGGGGGGGATCCTGGAGTCGAGCTGGGCCATCGTTATTTGCGGAGGCTGGCCGCCGCCGCGGGAAGGGGGTTGAGGATCCCGGCGATGACGGCCCCGGGGATCGCGAGGTTGCCGATGAAGTAGGCCGCGCAGGCGATCGTCACCACCGCCCGGAGGCCCCGGGACCAGCGGCGGTTCCGCCAGCCGAGCGTCTGGAAGAGGCTCTCGGCCCCGTGGAGCAGGTGGAGCGCGAGCAGGCCGACCGCCACGATGTAGAAGACGGCGACCGCGGTGTTCTGGAAGCCGAGGATCACCATGCTGTAGACATCGGGAACCACCGTCCCCTCGCGCACGGCGGTGAGGCCGAGCACGTGGTAGTCGCCGGCCATCGTGTAGCGCGGCAGGTTCTCCTTGTAGGTGGCCGCCTGGGCCGCCCCGAGGGTGAACTGGGCGAGGTGGTAGACGATGAAGGCCAGGACGACAAAGCCCGTGCTGCGCATGTAGCGGGAGGCGAGCGTCGCCTGGATCCAGGTCCGGTCGTGCTGCTCGCCCCGGGCGCGCCGGCTCTCAAGCGTGAGGACGACCGCGGCCCAGATGTGGATCACCGTGCAGAGCAGGAGGCCCGCCCGCTCGATCCACAGGACGGGGCCGAGCGAGGACAGGAAGTGGGCGTAGCCGTTGAGCCGGTCGGGGCTCTCGAAGACCTGGAGGTTGCCGACCAGGTGCGCGACCACGAATCCGATCAGGACAATGCCGGTCACGGCCATCAGGAATTTCCGCCCGATCGTCGTGCAAAAGATGTGCTGGAGGAAGGTCATCGGAGCGGCCTTTTCAGGCGCATCGCTCCCACGATCAACAATCCGGGCACTCTTGTAAAGTCCGGGCTGTCGGTCATTTCCTCTCTATAAGCGAGCCTTACCGGGGGATTAAACCCGGCCGAGGGGCTTGAGCAGCGAGAACTTCCCGCTCGCCGCCGGGGCGATGCTCTTCCGCCGAAACGCGTTCACGCGAACGTCCGGGCCGAGCAGCCCGCCGAGCGCAGCCTCGACGGCCGCGTGCTCCGCGGTGTGGTCGGCGACGTAATGAAAATCCCAGCGCGTCGGCGCGGTCTGCACGAGCGCGTAGTGCCAGCATGCGAAGCCGGCGGGCAGCGCGGCGTCCACGTCGGTCGCCGAGAGGATCGACCCGTCCGGCCGGATGAAGAGGTCCCGCTCGCGCCCGAGGATCCGGAAGCCCGAGGGAAGCTTCTGCACGATGTCGCCGGTGTGGTAGCGCAGGAGCGGCATCGCCTCCCGGCCGCGGGTCGTGACGTAGATCTGGAAGATGTCGGGCGACCCGGCCCGCCAGGGCGCGAGCTCGATGAAGGCGTTGTCGTCGATGACGCGCGAATCGTCCTTGAAAGCCTCGCCGACAAACAGGTACCCGGCCTCGGTCGAGCCGTACAGGTCCACCTGGGCCGCTGGAAAGACCTCGGCGATCCGCCGCCCGTGCTGCCGGCTCGCCTTCCCGTAAGTGAGGATTACCGCGCGGATGCTCGGGACGCTGACGCCGCGGCGCTTCGCGGCGCGGGCAAGGAGCGAAAGGTAGACGGGCTCGCCCTCGAGCACCTCCGGCTGCGTCGCCTGGAGCTCGACGACGATCCGGTCCCACTCGCTTTCCTGGAAGACAAAGGGATCGCTCGAGAGGTTCAGGTAGACCGTCCCGTCAAAGTAGCGATGCGGAAAGGGATGGTCCTCGTAGGGGCAGAGGTTGCTCGAGCAGCCGACCGGGGCCAGCACGCACTTCCGGTGCTTGCGGTCGGCATACTGCCGGAGGATGGGCGAGGCCCGGTAGGCCCTCTGCGTCTGCGCCTCCCACCAGCCGCTCTCCATGATGACGGTCATCGGGCCGGCGGTCGTCCCGGAGGTGCTCTCGTACTCGAAGCGCTTGTCCTGGAGACCGCGCTCGACCTCCCGGTAATCGGAGAAAAACGCCTGGTGCCCGCTGGCGACAATCTCCTGCTTGGAAAGGGCGGGAATCTCGCTGTAACAGGCCCACTCGAGGCGGCTCTGGTGAAGGGGAAACCGGGCCTGGTAGAGCGGGCTGCGGGCGTAAATCCGGCGGATCTCCCCCTCAAGCGGGGCGGGAACGCAGCCCGCATCGCCCGCGCCGAGGACGTCGGGATTGTTGGCAAATGCGGGGCTGTTCATTCCGTTTCTCAAGCCAAGAACATGATCATGACCGGGCACCAAGTCAATTACGCGGCCGGACCCGAAAGGACCCCCTCGAGGTGCAGCAGGCCGCACAGGACCAGGCTGTGGGTGATCCGACCGGAGCGGGCCCACTCGAGAACCTGGCCGACGGGAACGGTGCTGGTCTCAATTTCCTCGTCGTCGTCAAAATCGGTCTCCGTTTGCCGCCGGGCGCCCTCGACCAGGACGATGTGGCAGCGGTTCGCCTGGATGGCGGGATTGGGATGGACGCTGCCGAGCAACCGGGCACCCGTCCCCTCGAAGCCGGTCTCCTCGCGGAGTTCGCGGATGCCGGCGGCGACCGGATCCTCCCCCGCCTCGATCACCCCGCCGGGTATCTCGAGGGAAAAATCATCGATGCCGAAGCGAAACTGCCGGATGAGCACCAGGTGACGCTCCGGCGTCAGCGCGAGCACGTTCACCCAATCCGACGCGCGGATGACGATGAATTCCCCCTCGCGGGCGGGATCGGTCCGCGAATAGCGGACGCCGACAAGGTCGACAACCCGCGTGGATGCGATGACGCGCTCCGAACCCTTCTGCCAACGAGCCGGACCGGCGTGCGGCGTGCTCAATTACTGCGCCGGGGCGGGAGCCGGAGCGGGTGCAGCCGCAGCCGCCTTGCCTTCGGGGAGCTTGATCGTCTGGCCGACCTTGAGGCGGGCCCAATTGACTCCCGGATTGACCGCCTTGAGGTCTTCGTAGGAGCAGCCATTCGCGCGGGAGATCTTGCGACCGGTATCGTGCGCCTTGACGACGTACTCGCCGGGCCCGGCGACAACGTCACCATGCTTGCCGTGACGGCCGCCAACGGGGCGCTTCAGCGACTCCTCAAGCTTGGCGATCGCCGCCTTCTCGTTGCCGAGCTCGGTGGCGACGCTCTGGAAAGCGTCGTTGGTTCCCTTGGCGACGGAGTCGATCCGCGCGTTCGCCGAATCGGCCTTGGAGGCCGCGGCGCTCGCCTGGGCGGCGATGTCGTCCTGGTGGGACAGTTTCTCGTCGTGCGTGGCGAGCTCCTGCTTGATCTTGGGCAGGCTGAAAGTGGAATAGGCGCCGAGCAGCAGCCCGACAACGCCGACAATGACTCCGGCGAGCGGAAGCATGCTGTTATTTTCGCGAGAAATAGTGTCCATAGGATAGAGTGGTAGAGGGGAGGAGAATCGGAATCCCCGGACGACGCAAGCAGAGATTATTAACAACTTAGGATTTTAAACCGGCGGCTGCGCCGCCCTATAAATTGGCCTGATAGCAAGGCATCTCGTTCGACAAAAACAGGTTCCACCTCCCCGCCTGCGCCGGGACTCTTCAGCCGGTCGGCGTCAAAAGTTTTGCGGACTTTTATCTGGCGACGAGTCCGGCTTGTTGGCCAAGTGATGCGTGGTTTGCCACGCAATCGACGCAAATCCCCCGCCCGGGGGTCCCATTCCAATCTTTCCATCATCATGAAGAAAATCCGCTACGGCGTCATCGGCGCCGGGGTAATCGCCAACTACATGGCCCGCGCCTTCACCGAGGGCCTGGACTCGACGGCCGTCGCCCTGGCCGATCCCAACCTGGAGGCAGCGCGCAAGCTGGCCCCCTCGCTGGGCGTGACGCGGATTGTCTCCGACTACCGCGACCTGCTCTCCGACCCCGATATCGACGCCTTCTACCTGGCGACGCCCCCGTTTCTCCACCGCCCCATGGCCCTCGACGTCCTGGCGGCGGGCAAGCACGTGTGCGTGGAGAAACCCTTCATGCTCACGCAGGCGGAGGTCCGCGAGGTGATCGCCGCGCAGAAGGCCGCCCCCCACCTGAAGGTCGCATGCAATTCATCGCGCTTCCACAACACCGGCATCGCCCGCCGCGCCCGCGCGATCGTCGCCGGCGGCGAACTCGGCACGCTCTACCGCGTGCACTTCGAGCAGGTGACCGGGGCCCCAAAGCCCGGCTCCACGCTGCCCGCCTGGCGGAACGACCCGGCGAAGAACGGCGGCGGGATCTCCTTCGACTGGGGACCCTACGACCTGGACTGGATGAGCTTCGTCCTGGGCGACCTCTTCCGCCCGCGAACGGTCTTCGCGACGAGCGGGAATTATTTCCCGCTCACCGCCGAGCGGGTGCCTCCCTGCCTCGACGTCGACGGCCGGATCTGCGCGGAGATCATCTGCGACAGCGGGCTGACGATCCACTGGGAGCGCCGCGCCGCGGAGCACGGGCCCAGCCGCCACAACATCGAGTTCCGCGGGACCAAGGCGGGCTTTGACACCTGCTTTGTCCCGATGGGCGAGAAGCCCGGGCTCCATGTGCACGCCTATGCCGGCGCGGAGGAATTGAAGACGGTCACGCTTCCCGATTCCCTGCCCGACTGGAACGAGACGATGGTCTTCTCGATCCGCGACCTGAGCCGCGCCATTCTCGACAACCGCGACCCCTCGAATACTCCCGCCCAGCTCCTGCGGATCCACGGCGTCTTCGACGCGGTGATCGCCTCCTCCCGAACCCGCCAGGCGGTGACCATCGCCGACTGATTTTTTTTCCAATATTTCCATGCCGCTCAAGAACAAGCTCATCCTCTTCAACAACCACTTCTCGGGGCACCGCAGGCACTACCC
>Ga0302279_10006716_pt1 | contig 12082 bp, 11 predicted proteins | sample III_Bog_N3_3_FD_194541 | JGI IMG/M metagenome (GOLD analysis project Ga0302279, IMG submission 194541) | Peat permafrost microbial communities from Stordalen Mire near Abisko, Sweden - III_Bog_N3_3 | ecosystem: Environmental > Terrestrial > Soil > Wetlands > Peat | place: Sweden: Abisko...
CTACGAAGTGAAGGCGACCGAGCGAGAGATCCCAATCTCGGACGCGATGCTGCTCCTGTTGAAAGAGCAGAAGCTTCGCGTCGGCTCGTCCCCGTGGGTGTTCCCGGTCTACTGCGGACGCACGACAGGCCAGCGCTATTACTCGTTCCCGGATCGTTCGTGGCGCATCGTGCTCACGAAGGCGAACGAGCTGGCGCGCGCAGCGAATCCCGACGCACGCGACATCGCCGGAGGCGTCCACCGGACGCGGCACACGTACGCCTCGCACTTCCTGGCGGCGAAGCCCGATCTCTTCCTGCTTGGCCGCCTACTGGGCCACACGAACACCGACGTCACGGAGATCTACGCTCACCTCGTGCCGAACCACTTGGCCGAGGCGCGGAACGTCGTGGACTTCGGCGCGCCCCCGAAACCCACCCTGGCGCCCACCCTGGCCGCTCCGACGAAACGCACGAAGGCAGGCAAAAATAGCTAGATCGTCGTCTTCGTGCGCGCGCGGAGATCAGTCCTTGTAGATGATCGTCCCCACGTCCTCGCCCGCCAGCGCGCGGGTGATGTTCCCGCGCGTGAGCCCGTTGACGATCTGCAACTCGGTACAGAAGCGCGCCCGCGCCAGGTACTCGATGACGATGCGCTCGAGCACCAGATCCGGGAGATCCATCTTCAGGAGCTCCTTCGCGCCGATGCGCGGGATGTGGCGCGCGTTCTTGTTCTTCTTCGGATCGTCCTCGAAGAGCCCCTCCTCATCCTTGATGAAGAGAGCGCGCTTGCAGCCGAGGACCTCGGCCGACAGGAATACCCCCGCGTCGGTCCGGTGCTGTGGAATGCGCCCGTTCTCCGTCGGCTTCTCCCAGTACCCGAACGGCGGCATGCCCGTCATGATCGGGATGCATCCGAGCGCGAAGTAGAGCGGCAGTTTCTCGAAGTCGTCGTGCATCATGAAGAGGCCGCCGTGCTTCGCGAGGAGCATCTGGATCATGCGCGCATTCTGCCGCGGCACGTACCCGCCGAGAGCGGCGAGCAGGCCGGTCGGGAACTCGAGATCGCTCGCGATCGCGTAGACGTGGCGCGCGCGCGTCCCTCCGCCGCAGTTGAGGAGCAGCTTGTACTGCTGCCGAACCGCGACGAGCTCGTCCAGGATCGGGAAGAGCGCCTCGCGTCCGCGGTCCATGATCGACTGCCCGCCGATCTTGATGACCTTCACGTCCGGCATCATCGCCACCGGCGAGTAGTCGAAGCTCTCGTTGCCGCCGGTCATGGCCGACTGCGAGAGCGCGCTCGAAATGACCCTGCGTTCACCCTCACTCATGACGACCGCGTCTCCTTCTCGATGACCGTCCCGACCCGCTCGCCTGCGAGCGCGCGCGTGAGCTGCCCCGGCTTGAGCCCGTTGACGATCTGCACCTCGCGGACGTGACGCGCGGTTCTCCACGCGCCGAACAGCTGCTTGTCGATGATCATCTCGTCCGGCATCTTCTCGAGCAGGGCTTCGAGCGTCGTGTGCGGGATGTGCTTCGCGTTCGGATCCTTCTTCGGATCGGCGGTGTACAAGCCGTCCTCGTCCTTCACGAACACCATGCGCCGCATGCCGAGCACCTCGGCCAGCATGAAGAGGCCGAAGTCCGAGCCGTGCGTCGGAAGCACGTCCCCCTCGGGAGGGGGCGGCTCCCAGAAGTGGTACGGCGGCACGGAGATCACGATCGGGAGCATCCCGTTGTCGAGATAGAGCGGCAGCTCCCAGAAGTGCTCGCGCTGCATCACGATCGAGCCCTGCTTCGCGAGCAGCGCATTCAGGAAGACGGCGTTGCACTCTTCCATGGCGCCGACGAGCTGCGCGATCCCACCCGTGGGAATCCCGAGATCGAGCGCGACGCTCACGGTGTGACGAACGCGCGTACCGCCGCCGACGCCGATGACGAGCTTGTGCTTGGAGCGCAAGGACGCGAGCTCGGCGACCAGCGGCAGGAGGGCCGACTTGCCGCGATCGAAGATCGACTGACCGCCGACCGAGACCAGCGCCACGTCGGGCATGATCTCGAACTCGCGATCGCTCTGCGTCCTGGCGACGACCTTCTTGTCGACGAGCGATTCGCGCATCAACGCGGACGCGATGTGCGTGCGACCGTCACCGGTAACGAGCTTACTCATGTGTCCTCTCTACTAGGGGCTGAGCGTCGCCTAGCGTGGCGTCGCCGTCGATCGGTGGCGTTTCCTTCGAGCCTGGCGTCTCCCGCGCGATCCGCGCACGCAGCGGAGCAATCGCTTTGACCAGATGATAACTCACGTACCCGGAGAGCGCTCCGAACGTGGTGTGCACGCTGAAGCCCGGGATCATCATCGCCCAGGCCAGCGCCGGCGGCTGAACGGCGAGCATCACGGTGAAGATCGTGGCGAATCGCCCGGCGCCGATGAGCGCCCCCTCGAGCGTCCACGCGACCGGACCCGGCAGGCGTCCGCCACGCACGAGGAACGGGACCGTGAGATCGCAGACGAGCCCCGGCGCCACGTGCTTCAGGATCTCGAAAATGCCGTAGCGTCCGTCGCCGAGGAGGAACGCGACGGTCCCCATGACGAGCCCCGTCAGCGTGGCGCCGAAGCGCGAGCGCGTGAGGAGCGAAGCGACGATGTAGAGCGGCGTCAGGATGATCAGCTTGTGCCCGGGCGCGAACGGAATGCTCGGGAGGACCTTGAGCGCCTTGATGCCGAGCATCGTCAGCGCGACGCCGGCGATGACCCCGACATCGCGCACGAGAGTCCCGGTGCGCTCGCCGACCCCTTGCTCGACGGCGTGGCGCTCCGCTCGATCCATCTGGCGTTCGAGTCTGCGGACGATCGGCGCGACGTCTCCACGCGCGAGTCGTTTCACCCCGGCCCAGAAGCCTTCGCTCGGCGCATGGGGCCCGCCACCGCCACCGCGACCTCCGCCGCCGCCCCCACCGCCCCCTCCTCCCCCGCCGCGTCCACGCCCTCCCCCGCCCCCTTGCCCCGATCCCGGTACCTGCTCCTCCCCTCCGAGCAGCGCCAGTACGGCATCGATCGACGCTGCGACGATGGGCGGCACATGCAAGTCACGCAGCCCCGCCGCGATCGCTCGCCCGTCGCCTGCACGGGCGACTTGCGACGCGAGCACCACCACTACGACACGTGCGATCATCGCGAGCCCGACGAGCGCCCCGTACACGTTGATCGCCGCGTGCATCCCCGGGAGCACCTCGGGATGAATCCACCGGTCGAGCTCGGGATCTTCGTTGGTCAGCGCGAAGGAGACGACCAGGAAGATCGCGAACCCCCACAGCTTGCCGATCTGCCGCACCAGCCGCCGCGCGCCCAAACCGAGCGAGAGCCAAAGCGCACACTGCACGGCAAGAAGCGCCCCCAGCGGCCCCAGCCGGCGGAGAAAGAAGACGCCGACCGCGACGGCCACCAGATACGCGACGCGGAACCTCGGATCGATCCTCACGATCACGCCCTAGCGTACTCCGTGCCGGAGGCATGCGCCTCGCATCGGCGTCCGGAGGCTCGACCTTCTGGGTGCGTTTCGCGCGTTTCCGCCCGCACGGTGGATCCTGGAACAATCTGCCCAGTGGATCGGCGACGATCTTCGAAAGGATCAAACGAATGGCGGGGACAGCTTGGTGGTCGCAGGGACTCGGGACGGTGGCTCTGGTCGGGCTGGCGGTCGCGATCGGCTGCTCGTCGAACAGTGGCAACTCGCTGACCGGACAGGTGGGGGGCGAGCCGATCGACGATGCCGGTCAGCCGTGCCCTAGCGGTACGAGCGCAAGCGACGGCCAAGGGTACGTCCAGAACAGGGGGTGCCCCACCTGCCATACGGCCGACATGGGCGGGACGACGACGCCGCTCGCTCAATACTCCGCGAACAACGCCTCCCTACCCGCGGACCTCCGCGTCTACCTCTACCCGCCGAACCTCACACCCGATCCGACCACCGGCGTGGGCAAATGGCGCGACTCGGATCTGTCGCTGGCGATCACGGAAGGGATCGACAACCAGAGCGAGCGGCTCTGCCCGCAGATGCAGCACTACCCCGGCATGTGCGCGAACGAGGTCACCGGAATCATCGCGTACCTTCGATCGATCCCTGCCGTCGTCCGCGCGATCCCGCGCAGCATCTGTCCGCCGCTGAAGGACGGAACGCCCCCCGGCGGCGATGACGGCGGCGGCGATTGAGCGAACTGGCTCTGTGATCGAGGTGATCGAGAGCTGCGGTCAGTTCCGCCGGGAACTGCGTCCGGTCCTCTCCCCTCCGGCCGCGAGAAGCGTCGCAGACGCCGGGCTCAGTGATCGAGCGCTGCCGTCAGCTCCGCCGGAAACTGCGTTCGGTGCTCTTCGACGTACGCACGACTGACGACCCTCGTCCCTCCGGCCGCGAGGAGCGTCGCAAACGCCGGAGCGAGGGGCCCCGAATCGACCGAGAACCACGTGCTCACGGGGTTGCCGCGCTCGTCCTTCACGACCGCCGCCTGGTGAAGCGCGCCCGCGGGCGCGATGTCCTCCACGCTCGTCGGGCTTCGCGGTCCGTTCGTGCCGTCGATCTCCCATGCCGCGGGGTTCTTCGAATCACGCTTCATCGAGCCCCGACGGAAGGGACCGAAGCTCACGTCGTACGAGTAGTAGTCGAGGTTGGCCGCGAGATTGTGGAACACGCCCGTCGACGGGGCCGAGTCCGGGTTGGAGATGATCGACGCAAGCGCACGCACGCGCACGAGGCCGTCGGACTTTGGCCCGGCCGCCTGCGGTTCGGTCCCCTCGTGACCATGGCCGTCACCCTTGCCGTCCTTCGCTACGGTCGGCGCAGGAGCGAGCGGCGCGGTGGCTACGGGGGGGGCGCCGGTGTCGTCGTGACGGACGACCTTCGGAGCCTCCGCCGCGTGACGCGGCATGAGCTCACGCACGACGAGCGCGATGAGCACGACCATCGCCAGCCCGACGAACGCGTAGGCAGCGCGGGCGAGCGACTTCGAAAGGGGCTTGGACGCCGCTTCCACGATGCTCGATTCGGCGGCCATGGGGCGGTGTTGAGCAAGGCGCGTTCCGCGCGCGATACCCGGAGATCGGGCGCGATCGGTGCGCCGCAGGCCTTGCCTACACCCAGGCCTCGGCGTGGGTGGTGGTCGAACGATCCGGCTGACACCTTCGACGCTCCGAGTGACGTCACCGGCATCGTCGTGGTCGCGGCCGCAGTGTTACGCTCATCGCGCAAGACGATGACCGCCGAGCGAATCCTTATCGTCGACGACGAGCCCGACCTCCAGCGCCTCGTTCTCTTCAACCTCCGCGAAGCGGGCTTCGAGGTCGAGGCCGTCGGCACGGGAAAGGAGGTCGTCACGAAGGCGCACGCGTTCGATCCGCAGGTCGTGATCCTCGACCTCATGCTCCCCGACATCCCCGGGACGGAGGTCTGTCGCCAGCTCCGTTCGGAGCCCGCGCTCGCCGACGTGGCCATCTTGATGCTCACCGCGCGTGCCGACGAATACGATCGCGTCCTGGGCTTCGAGGTCGGCGCCGACGACTACGTCGTGAAGCCGTTCAGCGTGCGCGAGCTGGTCATGCGCGTGAAGGGGATGGCGCGCCGCTTTCAAGAGAGGAGGAGCGCGCGAGCCATTTCGCAGTCGCAGGGGCACCCGATCTTCAAGTGGCGCGGGCTGGAGCTCGACCCGGTTCGACACCGCATCTTCTTGGACGGCGCGGAAGCTTCGCTGCGCCCTCTCGAGTTCAAGCTCATCACCATCTTTCTCGAGCATCCCGGGCGGATGTTCACGCGGGCCGAGCTCCTCGAAGAGGTGTGGGGCGTCTCCGGTGACATGAGCACGCGAACGGTCGACACGCACGTGCGGCGCCTGCGCGAGCGGCTCGGCACCTATGGAGAGGCGGTGCAGACGCTGCATGGCTTCGGTTACCGCCTGCGCGACCCCTGAGGGCGGACGCGCGCGAAAGGCACGACGATGCGCTCGTTCTCGTTCCGAACCTCGTTTCGAACCAAGCTCCTGGCCAGCCACGTGGGGCTCGTCGTCGGAGTGATGGTCATCGCCCTGTTCGCTCTCAACCAGACCCTCGTCGCGGACCTGCGCCGGCAGCTCGACGAGCGGCTGCTGGAGCAGGCGCAAGGCGCTGCGCTCTGGGTCGGCGAAGGGCGCCGACACCCCGACAAGCTCGCCGAGCGGCTCGCGCTGATCGTGAAAGCGGACGTGACGATCTTCGGGCCAGCGGGCGACGTTCTCGGCGACTCGTCCGCGCGCACCCCGGCGAGGGACGGCGCCTCGGAGCCCCCCGCGGTCTTGGCTCCGACCCCCGAGAACGATGCGCGCGCGTCGGAGGTCGTTGCCGCCATGAGCGGCGAAGTGGGCCGCGCCTCGAGAACGCTCGGCTCGGGGGAAGACATGCGCTACGTGGCGGTCCCCGCTGCGGACGGCCTGGTCCTGCGCCTCGGGTTTCCCCTCGCGGAGATTCACGGCACCGTCCTGGCGATGCAACGCCGGCTGTTCTTCGCGTCGGCGCTCGCCATCGGGCTCGCGCTCGGGCTCGGATTCCTCGCGTCGCAGGTCGCCGCTCGCCCCCTTCTGACGATGACTCGCGCCGCGCGCCGAATCGCACAAGGGGACTACGACGTCGACCTGCGCTCCGCCTCACCTGACGAGTTCGGCCTGCTTTCTCGGACGCTCTCGACGCTCGCCGCAGACCTCAAAGCTCGCGTCGGCGATCTCGTCGCCGAGCGTGATCGACTGACGGCGATTCTCGCGGGCATGGCGGAAGGGGTCATCGTCGTCGGCGCGACCCGAGAGATCGTCGTCGCGAACCCCGCTGCGTCCGAGATCCTCGGTGCCCCCTCGACTCTCGTGGGCTCGAAGCTCGACGTTGCAGTGACCGACCAGGCCCTCCATCGCTTCATCGCCGGCGACGGGGCGATCGGCGCCGTGCACGAATCGGAGGTGGAGACCGCAGAAGGAAAATCGATCGCCATCTACGTGCGCCCCCTCGCCGCGACGAACGGCGTCGCGGGCGGCTCGGTGATCGTCCTTCGCGACATGACGAGGATGCGCCGTCTTCTGACGATGCGGCGCGACTTCGTCGCCAACGTCTCGCACGAGCTCCGCACGCCCGTCGCGTCCATCCAGGGATACGCAGAGACTCTCCTCGCCCAGAGCGCGGACGCCGAGACCCAGCGCCAGTTCCTCGATATCATCCACAGACAAGCGCAACGCATGGGGACGCTCGTGGCCGATCTTCTCACCCTGAGCGAGCTCGAAACGCGGCCTCGCGAGGAGCTCGTCCGCGAGCCCGTGCACCTCGCCAGCCTCTCGGCCCACGTCGTGGAGACGCTGCGCGGCCGTGCGTTGACGAAAGACGCGCGCGTGCGGGTCGACGTCGGCGACGGGCTACGGGCGGTTGGCGATCCGACGGGCCTCGAGCAGGTCATTCAGAACCTCGTGGACAACGCGCTCAAGTACGGGCGATCGGGCGGCGAAGTGAGGCTGCGCGGCGCGACGGAGGGGGGGCGAGTCGTGCTGACCGTCAGCGATGACGGCCCGGGGATCGCCCGCGAGCATCTCCCGCGCCTCTTCGAGCGCTTCTACCGGGTGGACTCCGGGCGCTCTCGCGATCAAGGCGGCACGGGGCTCGGCCTCGCCATCGTGAAGCATCTCGTGGAATCGATGGGAGGGACCATCGGGGTGGACAGCAGCATCGGGCATGGGACGACGTTTCGCGTGGAGCTCCGCTCCGCCTGAAGATGCAGATGAAGCTCTCCGTGAAGATCCAGAGCACGCGCGTGCCCGCGCGCGGAGACGCGGCGGCGCCGTTCTCGCTCGACCTCGAGTTCGACGCTTCGCCCGGCATCACGATCCTCTTTGGCCCCTCCGGCTGCGGCAAGAGCACGACGCTCGCCATGATCGCGGGGCTCAAGCGCCCCGATTCGGGACGCATCACGCTCGGTGACGACGTCTGGTTCGACTCCGAGCGCGGCATCGACCTGCCGCCGCAGGCGCGTCGCGTCGCGTTCGTCTTCCAGTCGCTCGCGCTGTTTCCGCACATGACCGCTGCGCGAAACGTCATGTACGGGATGGACCGCGCGCTCTCTACCGCCGAGAAGCACGAGCGGGCCGCCGCTCTCCTGTCACGCCTCAAGGTCGGTCATCTCGCCGATAGGCGGCCGGCCACGTTTTCGGGGGGCGAAGCTCAACGCGTGGCGCTCGCCCGCGCGTTCGCCACGTCGCCCCGCATCGCGCTCTTCGACGAGCCGTTCTCCGCCATGGATCGCGACCTTCGGAAGGATCTCGTGACGGACGTGCGCAGCTTCGTCGACGAGCTCGGCATTCCGATGGTCCACGTGACCCACCAGCGGAACGAAGCGCGTGCCCTCGGCGATCACGTCATCCTGCTCGAGGCCGGGCGCATCCTCCGACGGGGGACGGCAAGCGACCTCTTGCCGCATGATCGCAGCCACGACATGAGCTTCGAGGAGACGCCGCTTGGCGACCCGCTGCGCGGCGTGAACCTCGAGGCGCTCCGCAAGCGCTCCTGACCAAACGGAGTCCCACCCCTCTCTCCGGCAATGGATCCCCAGGTGTCCAGGGCTGGATGTGCGCAAGCCCGGCGGGAGGCTCTGCCTGCAGGACCCCACGGGCTTTTCCGGCCTTTCGAGGCAGGTACGCCCCGTGCTCATACGACCGCCATGAAGCTCGCGCGCCCGGTCCATGTGTCCCTCTTCGCGCTCGTTGGCGCGCTGGGCGCCATCGCTGCGTGCAGCGCGTCCCCCAAGCAATCGCCGGCAGCCAACGGTTCCTCCACCGACCCGAGCACGTCGTCGGACGCGGACGGAGGGGCGCCGCCTGCCAGCAGCTCCGCGACCCCCTCGGCCCCCGGCACCGTGAGCGGCACCATCACGCCGCCCGAGGACGCGGCGGTCGCGTGCAACATCGACTACGAATCGTTCACCTTCGATACGGCTCCCGAAGGGGGCACGGCGACCCACGGCGTCTGCGACCAGTGCCTGACGACGAACTGCTGCGAAGCGACGGTCACGTGCTTCTCGAACAACCCGGACTGCCTCGCGCTCGACCAGTGCTACGTCACCTGTGACGCCCAGTATCCGCTGGGCAGCGGCGGTGGTGGCGGAGGCACCGGGACCGGCGGGGGAACCGGAACGGGCGGCGGCACCGGCGGCGGTGGTGGCGCGGGCACGGGTGGCGGAGGTGGCACCGGCACGGGCGGCGGGACCGGCACGGGCGGAGGCACCGGTACGGGGGGAGCCGACGATGGCGGCGCTGCCGACGACGGTGGTGTTGGCCCGCGGCGCGCCTGTCTCAACGCCTGCAACGCGGCGCACCCTGCGTCGGTCGCGACCTACACGACGTTCAGCGCCTGCTTCATGACCACCTGCAAGAGCACCTGCACCCCTTAGAGCATTGCTCGGCTGGACGGATCGGTCGTGCTTCGCGCTCGCGTTGACGAGCTTCAATGGACGGTGGCGCCAGAGCAACCTGCCTGACCAGGGCGGCGCAGGTTTCGTCCGGGGCACCTGCGGTCGCGTGTCGACAGGAGCCCCTCCAAGGATCCAAGATCCCCCGACTCCCGTCGATGCCGAGTGGTCGCGCGCGCGCGGCAAAATGGCGCCAAGGAGAGACAGCCTGTCGTTCCCCCACGTCGTTCGTTCGCCCAGGCGCGTCGCTCCGACGCCGTTCGACGTCATCATGTCCCCTGCGGCCGTTCCGCGGTCGCGCGTACACGGCATTCTGTCTTCGGTCAGCGGCTTGCCCCCCCTCCATTGCGCCAGAATGACGCTCCGCCTGCGAAGCTCCTCCATGCCGCGCCGAAAGGTCGGGGTTCCGCGCTCCCCTACGCGGGCCCCTCGCCCGAGCAAGATGAGCCAGACGAGTCCGCGGCGATGAGCTCCGGTCCGTAGCTCGCCCGGAGTCGGAAGTTCGGGGACGAACGTCGGGCACCGCTTCGCTGCGCGATAGCGGACTCGCGACTCGGCACAGTCGCCGCGGCTCACTCCTGGCGCTTGCACATCCCGCGCGCGCCGCATCGCCCTCGGGTCGGCGGCACCGGACAGTCGGCGTCGTCGTTGCAGCGGATGGAGCAGTAGCCGTCGTGCTCGACGGGGTCGTCGTTCCGGCGACTCTCCTTCCCCGAGTCGGGCCCCTTGATGCGCTTGTGGAAGCAGACGCTCCCTGCGCACTCCGCGTCGCCGACGCAGGGTGCGCCGAAAGGCTTCGCGTCCGACGAGCCATCCGACGGCGCGGTCGTCGCGAGCGCGGCCGAGGACCGTGCCGAAGCCGTTGCGGTGGACTCCGATGACGGGTTGTTCCCGCGCGAGCACCCGGCGAGAAGACCGAGCGCCGCGCAGAGCACGAGCGATCGCCGCATCCGCGTCTGCCTCGAGTACCGCACTAGAGGAGCCAGAGCAGGACGAGCGAGATGGTCAACGTCGGAAGGAGCACGAGCGTCCCGAGCTTCACGAACTTGCCAATCGAGATCTCGACGCCCGAACGGCGCAGGAGGTCCATCCACAGGAGCCCCGCCAGAGAACCAATCGGCAACAGTCGCGGCCCGATGTCACCGCCCACGAGCGCGGCGAGGAGCGGTCGGCTCCCGTGGTGGGCGCCGAGGGCCATCATGTTGAGGATCGACATCGGGTGATTGTCGACGATCGCCGAGCCGACGGCCGCGACCACTCCGACGACGCCCAGCTCTCGGCCGCTCCCGGCGGGAGCCGCCTGGTAGACCGACGCCAGCTGTGCGACGACGCCCACCTTCCCGAGGGCGACGACGACGAGGAACACGCCCCACAGGAAGACGAGGATGTCGGGCGAGACGTGCGCGAACACCTTTCGTGCGGGCGCGACCCTGTAGCGCCAGGCGATCCCGAGGGACCCGAGCGCTCCCCCGAGGGCAACCATCCAGATCTGCCCCCCGAACGCACCGATGACCGGATACGCCACGAAGACCGCGAGCAGAAGCGCGATGGCGGGGCGCTCCGCTGGGTGGCGCGGGGGGATCTCGACGACTTCACGCGTCGCCTGGGTCGCCAGCAGAAGCGGGCGGAAGTGGGTCCGCAGGATCGCGTACGTGAGAAGAGCTCCGACGACCGAGATCGGAACCATGAGCTTCGCGTAGGCATTGAATCCGACGCCGGCGAACTCGGCGACGATCATGTTCATCGGATTCGAGATGACGAGCGGGGCGACCCCGGGCGCCAGAAACACCGCGAAGGCGAACGCTTCGGTCAGCGCCGGTCGGCCGGGATAGAGCCGTCGCGTGAGGGCCACCACGAGCGGCGTGAGCAACAAGATGGCCGCGTCGTTGTTCAGGAGCGACGGCGTGACGACGCTGAGCAGGAACACGAGCGCGAAGGCGCGCCGCGCCGATGTTCCACGGGCGTGCGCCTCGAGCCAGCGGGCGACGCGCTCGAAGGCGCCGATCTCCTGCACTACGCCGGTCATCACCATGATGCAGGTGAGCGAGACGAGCGGGCGCCACTGAATTCGCGCGGACGAGACCATGTCGTCGAAGCCGAGGAGCCCCGCGAGAATCAGGACCGTGACACCGAAGAGCGCAGCGGACCCCGGCGAGATCCGCAGATCGCGGAGACCGATGCGCGGCCGCGACACCGCCAGCGTGACGGTGATGGCGAGGGTGGAGTACGCGACCGCTTCGTCCATTCGCGTCCTAGTGGTGCACCATCCAAGCCAGGAGCCGACCCGGCGGGTGCAGCGGGAAAAGCTACCAGAGTGTGCGAATTACTCGCGGGAAACGGCCCGTTCGAGAGCGCCGAAGACGGCGCCAGCTCGTGCGCTCGGCACGAGGGAGGGAACCAGGATCCAGGGGGGAGCGCACAGGCCGATCCGCGCGAAATCTGTAGGCAATTGTCGGGTGCCGCGCCGGGTGGCTCCCTGATGCGAAGCGAGGAGATCCCCGATCGCCTGCCACGAGACCCCGGGTCGGGTACTAGGCAATCCCCGATCGCCTGCCACGAGACCCCGGGTCGGGTACTAAAGCGGTTCTCCATGGCTCGTGACGGAAGGCCCTTTTTGTCGGCCGCGAGACGTGTTAATCGCGT
>Ga0302279_10006719_pt1 | contig 12079 bp, 13 predicted proteins | sample III_Bog_N3_3_FD_194541 | JGI IMG/M metagenome (GOLD analysis project Ga0302279, IMG submission 194541) | Peat permafrost microbial communities from Stordalen Mire near Abisko, Sweden - III_Bog_N3_3 | ecosystem: Environmental > Terrestrial > Soil > Wetlands > Peat | place: Sweden: Abisko...
TAGGAGCGCGTCCATCCGCGTCACGCCTCGTCGAACCGCCATTGCCGTGGCGCTTGTATTGCTGGCGGGCGCCGGAGGGTGGTGGCTGCGCGCGCCGGCGGTGCCGGGCCGCGTCGCGCGACCGACGGTGGCCGACGCCGACGTGGACATCACGCCGCCCGCGGCGCGCGCGCGCCGTGACGCCGCGGTGGCGCTCGCGAAGATGCCCGACGATCCGTGGAGCCTTGCCGAATCGCTGGCGGGCTCGTCGTCGGCCGCGCCGGACACGGGCGCGAAGGAAAACTGCGGCATCGCCGACGCGCCGCAGTTCGCCCAGACCGACTCGACCGAACAGGATTCCACATTGACCCGTGGCGCCGGGCCGCGTTACCTGGCCGCGCAGGCGCGCATCGATGCGGCGCTGCGCGCGAGCGGCGATCCGCTGGATCGCGTGACGGCCGACTTCGTCAACTCCGGCGACCTGCGCACCGAGGCCGGCGCCGACGCCGCCGTCACGCAACAGGCCGCCGTGTCGAACGACCCTCGCGTGGTGTCGCTGGGCCATGCGGTGTGCGAGCGAGCGCCCTCGCTTCCCGGTTGCGCCGCGTTGACCGCCGAGCGCTGGGCGCAGGTCGATACCGGCAACGGCATCCCCTGGATCGAACTGCTGGGCCAGGCCCAGACGCGCGGCGACGCGGCCGGCGTGCGCGACGCGATGACGCATCTGACGGCGGCCACGCGCTTTGACATGCGCTTTTTTGACGTGCCCGGAGCAGTGGTGCGCCAGATCCCGGAAGATGAACAAGACCTCGCGGCCGGCAGCGACTTGGCCTTGCGTGCGACAGGCCGCGCCGCGGCTCTCGTCATGCCCGCGTTCAAGCCTTTGCTGGACGCCTGTCGCAACGAGGCCGACGGCGACCCCGAGCGCGCGCGCCAGTGCGTGGCGATCAGCGACACGATGTACGCGCATTCGGACACGCTGATCTCCTATACGCTCAGCGGGGTGGTGCTGCAGCAGACGACCGGCGACGCGTCGCGGCGCGCGTCGATCAAATCGGAACGCACGCTCTTGACGGCGCAATCGCCACCGGACCGCGGCCTGTCGCAATGCGGCGTCGTGCGCGACCTGCTGCACGAGCTGGGCCGCAAGGCCGCTCTTGGCGAGGTCGAGGCCATGCGCGAGGCGTCTGGCAATTTGGCGGCGCCGTGACGCGTCGGAAAGCGCGCTTGACGAGCGACTCCCATCGCGTTCGATGCTTGCTTGCTCGATGTCATCGCTTGCGCCGCGGCACGGACACATGCGGCCGTTCGTTGCCCGCGGCTGCAGGCCTCATACTCGAACGCTTGCAGGCCGATCGGGCCCGTTGAAGTTCGGTCGCCTGTCGGCCGGGAAGGCACGACATGCACAAGAACAAGATCGTCCTGCCCCTTCTCGCCGCGGCTGCGTTGGTGCTGCTGCTGTGGCTGGCGTTCCGTGAGCGCAGCAGCGAACCGGCGTCCGCGCCGGCCGTCGCGGCGTCGGCCAGGCCCGGCTGACGCCGCTATCCCTGCCGCGCCTTCTCGTAGGCCCGCCAGAACCGCGGATCCTGCGTCGTCGCGAAGTTGATGCGCATCAGCGTCGATGGCCGGCGACCGGGATGGAACACCGTGCCGGGGGCGAGCAGCCAGCCGTCGTCGAGCATGTCGGTGGCCAGGCGCTCGGTGTCCACGCCGGTGTCGACCCAGCCGAACAGGCCCGCCGGCGGCGTCACGAAGCGGCAGCCGGCGGCCTGCGCCAGCTTGACGCTGCGCGTGCGCGCCGCGCCCAGGCGGGCGATGACGCGATCCGAGTGGCGGCGCAGCCAGCCTTGCTCGAGGCACACCGCCATGGCCTGTTCGAGCAAGGCCGGCGTGGTGAGCGTGCCCAGCAGCTTCACGTCGACGAGTCGTTCCACCAGGTCGGGCGGCGCCGCCAGGAAGCCCACGCGCCAGCCCGGCGCGAGGATCTTGGCGAAGCCCGACACGTAGATCGTGCGGCGCAGTCCGTCGAGCGCGGACAGGCGCGGCGCGTGCGCGGGCGCGAGGTGGGCGTAGGTGTCGTCCTCGACGATGCGGAAATCGTGCTGCTCGGCCAGCCGCAGCACCTGGTGTGCCGAGGCCAGGCTCAGCGACGTGCCGGTCGGGTTGTGCAGCACCGAGCAGGTGACGTACAGCCGCGGGTGGTGCGCCTTGGCGAGTGCGGCCATCGCGGCGAGGTCGGGGCCGTCGATGCCGCGCGGCACCGGCAGCAGCCGCATGCCCAGTTGCGTCAGGCGCGCGAACTCTACCGACCAGCCGGGTTCGTCGACCAGCACCGCGTCGCCCGGGCTCAGCAGGCCGCGCGAGACGATGTCCAGCGCGTGCGTCGCGCCGTTGGCGGTGACGATCTGCGCGGGCACGGCCGGCACGCCGAAGTCGGCCAGCCGCTGCGCGAGCGCATGGCGCAGTCGCGCGTCGCCGGCCGGTTCGCCGTAGCTCAGGTAGCTGGACGGCGATGGCGTGCCGGCGGCCGATCGGGGCGGCACCATCACGCGGCGCAGCGCGGTCTGCAGCAGCGCGGCGTCCAGCCATTCGACCGGCAAGGTGCCCATGCCCGGTGCGGGACGCTGCGCGTCAGCGGCGAACATGCCGCGGATCAGCGCGGTGGCGTCCACCGGTGGCGGCCGCAGCGGCGCGTGCCGGCGCGCGGAGACGTCCGCGACGATCTCCGGCCGGATGGCACGCGACAGTGGGTCGTGAGGCACCGCGCCGGCAGCACGTGGCGACATCGTGTCGCTGTCCCGGACGAAGAAGCCGCGCTGCCGCTTGGCCTCGACCAGGCCCTGGGCCAGCAGCTGGTCGTACGCGGCGACCACCGTCGACGGACTCACGCCATGCCGGCGCGCGCTCTCGCGCACCGACGGCAGGCGCGCGCCGGGCAGCAGCAGGCGCTGGCGGATGCGCGCGGAGTAGTGGCCGGCCAGCTGCTCGGCCAGCGTGTGGGCGGCGCTGCGCGCGAGGATGGCGGCGCCCACGGCAATGGCCGCCGGCGCGACGCCGGTCGGCGCAATCGCCGCACGGCGCGTGCGTGGCGGCGAGGCGGCGGAAACGCGAGGGGCGTCGTCCTGCATGCGATCAACTCCGTGTCGGAAGGATGCTGCGGCCAGGCTTGGTGACCGCGATCTGTATTGTCGTGAACGCCAATACAGATCGCAGAACTGCACTCCATGACTGTACTGTTAGTGTATTGATTATCGGCCTAGACTGGCTGTCCCGCACGCCGTTCGTCGCTTTTTCCCCCCGGGCGCTGCGCGCCAGAATCCGATGCGTCTCGAACCCCAAGCCGCCCTGTCGATGCCAACTCCTGCCGCCGCCGCCGCGACGCACGCCGTCGCACACGAGCAGGCGGGCCGTGTGCGCGCGGGCCTGTGGCTGGGCGTGCTGGGCATGCTGATCTTCGCCGGCACGATCCCGATGACGCGGCTGGCCTCGGGCAGCCAAGCCGCGCCGCAGTTGCCGGCGGTGTTCGTGGCCATCGGCCGCGCGGGCGTCGCCGGCCTGTTGTCCGTCGCCTACCTGCTGCTCACGCGCGCGCCGTGGCCGCGTCGGGCGCATTGGCCGATGCTGGCGCTGTCGGCGCTGGGCAATGTGCTGGGCTGGCCGCTGCTGCTGGGCCTGGCCGTGCGGCGCGTCGACGCGATGCACGCGGCCGTCATCACCGGCCTGATGCCGCTGGTCACGGCGGCCGTGGGCGCGCTGGCGCTGCACCAGCGGCCGTCGCGCGGCTTCTGGACCTTCGCGCTGCTGGGCGCGGCGCTGGTCGTCGCGTTCGCGGCGTGGAGCGGCGCCGGCCTGCCTCGCCTGGGCGACCTGCTACTGCTGGGCGCGGTGATCGCGTCGTCCATCGGCTACATCAGCGGCGCGATGGTGTCGTCCGGCCCGCAAGGCATGACGGCAGAGCAGACGATCTCGTGGGTGCTCGCGCTGGCATTGCCCGTCACGCTGCCGGTGCTGGTCACGCAATGGCCCGCCGCGCCCGTGCACGCCGCGGCCTGGGCCGGCTTTGCGTACGTGGCGATGTTCTCGATGTGGATGGGCTTCTTCGCCTGGTATCGCGGCATGGCATGGGCAGGTCCGCTGCGCGTCAGCCAGGTGCAGCTGCTGCAGCCTTTCGTCTCCATCCTGCTCAGCGTGCCCTTGCTGGGTGAACGACTGCGTCCGGCGACGCTGGGCTTTTCCATCGCCGTGATGGCCTGCGTCTATCTCGGCCGGCGCATGTCGGCGGGCGCGCCGCGACCGCGTTCCTGATCTCGACATCCCGTTGCGCGGGGCTGCCCGTGCGTTCTTTCGAAGGCTATGCAATGACCGGTTCCGACACCTCCTGCGACACGAACGATTCGCCCTGGCGGCTGGCCGCGCGTTGCGAGCGCATGAACCCGTCGGTCATCCGCGAGATCCTCAAGCTCACCGAGCTGCCCGGCGTGCGGTCGCTCGCCGGCGGCCTGCCATCGGCCGACACCTTCCCTGTCGACGCGATGCGCGAGGCCACCGCCAAGGTGCTCGCCGACACGCCGCGCGAGGCGCTGCAATACGCCGCCAGCGAGGGCTTCGGCCCGCTGCGCGAATGGGTCTCGGCCATGCTGGGCGCCAAGGGCATCGCCGCGCCGGCCGAGCGCGTGCTGATCACCAACGGCTCGCAGCAGGGCCTCGATCTGGTCGGCAAGGTGATGCTGGACGCCGGCAACACGGTCGCCGTCGAGACGCCCACCTACCTGGGCGCGCTGCAGGCCTTCAATCCGAACGAGCCGCGTTTTTCCTCGGTGCCCAGCGACGCCGACGGCCCGCTGCCCGGCGCCATCGCGACGCTGCCGCGCGACACGCGCTTCATGTATGTGCTGCCCAATTTCCAGAACCCGACCGGCCGCGTGATCCCCGACGCGCGCCGCGACGAGCTCGTCGCCGCCGCGCAGCGCGCGGGCATCCCGCTGGTCGAGGACAACCCGTATGGCGACCTCTGGTACGACGAGGCGCCGCCGAAGCCATTGGCCGCGCGCTGGGGCGAAGGCACGCTGTACCTGGGCTCGTTCTCCAAGGTGCTCGCGCCGGGCCTGCGCCTGGGCTTCATGGTGTGCCCGAAGACGCTGTTTCCCAAGCTGCTGCAGTCCAAGCAGGCGGCCGACCTGCACACCGGCTCGTTCAGCCAGCGCGTGGTCCACGAGGTCATCAAGAACGGCTTCCTCGACACCCACATCCCGACGATCCGCGACCGCTACCGCACGCAGCGCGACGCGATGCACGCGGCGCTGCAGGCCTCGATGCCGGCCGGCTGCGAATGGGTCAAGCCCAGCGGCGGCATGTTCTTCTGGTTGCGCCTGCCTGCCGGTTGCGACGCGATGGCATTGCTGCCCAAGGCGGTCGCGGCCGGCGTGGCCTACGTGCCGGGCGCGGCGTTCTATGCCGACCGTCCCGACATGCGCACGATGCGGTTGTCCTTCGTGACACTGTCGCCGGCCGACATCGCCGATGCGGTGCAGCGCCTGGGCGACGTCGTCAAGGCGCACCTGGCGCTGCAGCCGGCTTGAATCGCAGGAGCCGCCATGAACGACAACGAGGCGCCGCGCCGGCGCGACTTCAGCCAGGTCGACGTCTTCACCTCGACGCCCTTGCTCGGCAACCCGCTGGCCGTGGTGCATGACGGCCGCGGGCTCGACACTGAACGGATGCAGGCATTCGCGCGCTGGACCAACCTGTCCGAGACCACGTTCCTGCTGCCGCCCACGCACCCCGACGCCGACTACCGCGTGCGCATCTTCACGCCCGGCGGCGAGCTGCCGTTCGCGGGCCATCCGACGCTGGGCTCATGCCATGTCTGGCTCCATGCCGGCGGCACGCCGCGCCGGGCCGACGTCGTCGTGCAGGAATGCGCCATCGGCCTGGTGTCGATACGGCGCGGCGAGCGGCTCGCGTTCGCGGCGCCGCCCACTGCGGTCGAACGCGTGGACGCGGCGCTGCTGCATCGCGTCCATGCTGCCCTGGGGCTCGACCCGGCGCGGGTGCGCGATGCAGCGTGGTTGTCCAACGGCTTTCCCCAGCTCGTGCTGCTCGTGGACAGCGCGGCCACGGTGCTGGCGCTGGCGCCTGACCACGCGGTGTTGAAGGACCTCGGCAAGGTCGGCGTGGTCGGCCCGCACCCGGCGGGCAGCGCGCAGGATTTCGAGCTGCGCTTCTTCGCCGCGGCCATCGGCGTCAACGAAGATCCAGTCACCGGAAGCCTCAACGCCAACGTCGCGCACTGGTTGATCGACGGCGATCGTGCGCCCGCCAGCTACGTGGCGGCGCAAGGCACGGCGATGGGCCGCGCGGGCCGCGTCCACGTGCAGCGCGACGGCCAGGGCACCTGGATCGGCGGCGACGTGGCGCCGTGCATCGCCGGCACGGTGACGCTCTGAATCTGCCGACAGGAGCCGCGATGACCGAAGAACTGTTCCGCGCCGACGCGACGCTGACGGAATGCGACGCCGTCGTCACGCACGTCGACGAGCGCGGCGTGCAGCTGACGCGCACCGTGTTCTATCCGCATGGCGGCGGCCAGGCCGGCGATCGGGGCGAACTGGTGCTGGCCGACGGCCGCGCCGTGGTGATCGCCGACACGCGCAAGGGCGAACAGCCGGGCGACATCGTGCACGTGCTGGCCGACGCGGAAGGACTCGCGTCGTTTGTCGCCGGTGCGCCGGTGCACGCGCGCATCGACGTCGCGCGTCGCCGCGCCCACATGCGTTTCCACACGGCCACGCACCTGCTGTGCGCGCTGGTGCCGCATCCGGTGGACGGCTGCTCCATCACCGCGGACTACGCGCGGCTGGACTTCCACATGACCGATCCGCTGGACAAGGACGACCTCGAGGCCGGCCTGGCGCGGCTCGTCGCCGAGGCGCATCCGGTGACGCAGCGCTGGATCAGCGACGCCGAGCTCGACGCCAACCCTGGCCTCGTGCGCAGCATGAGCGTGCAGCCGCCGCGCGGTACCGGACGCGTGCGCCTGCTCGAGATCGAAGGCGTCGACCTGCAGCCTTGCGGCGGCACGCACGTGGCCAACACCGCCGAGATCGGCGCGGTGGTCGTGAAAAAGATCGAGAAGAAGTCGGCGGCGACGCGGCGCGTGGTGCTGGCGTTCAAGGCCGAGTGAGGCGCATCGGCCTCAATGCTTCTTGCGGAAGTCCTCGTGGCAGGACTTGCAGGTCTCGGCCGTGGCGCCGAACGCCGTCTTCAGGTCGTCGGGCTTGCCCGTCTTCGCGGCGGCCGCGAGCTTGACGGTGGCGTCCTGCAGGCGCTGCGCAGCGGCCTTGAACTTGTCGGGCTGCGACCAGACCTCGGGCTTGGCGCTGGTGTCGCCCGCGTTGCTGCCGTCGATGAAGGCGCTCCAGGGCAGCCTGGCCAGCGTCACGACGAGGTCGGCGTTGGCCTGGGCCACCTTGGCGTCGAACGGCACCTTGCCGTTGGCCATCGCGCCGATCAGCCCGAAGTGGTGGCCCATGACGGCCAGGGCGCCCTGGCGGTATTCGATCGCGTCGTCGGCGCTCTTGAATTGCGCGGCGGCGTGGCCGCAGGCGAGGACGAGGGCGGCGGCGAGCAGGGGTTTGAAGGTCTTGGACACGGGCGGCTCTGAACTCTGGATGGGGGCGTGCGCTAGTGTACGGACATCCGATTGGCCAGATATGACGCTGGCGTATCGTTGCCGCTTCGTCCACGAGTCAAGCAAGATGTCCTCGACCGAGCCTGTCGCCGTCCGAATCTGGGATCTGCCAACCCGAGTCTTCCACCTTGCCCTGGCCGCGACGGTGATGGCCGCGATCGTCACCGCGGAGGTGGGCGGCCAATGGATGCCCTGGCACCTGCGCTGCGGCGAGACGGTGCTGAGCTTGCTGGCGTTCCGCTGGATCTGGGGCCTGGTTGGCGGCCACTGGTCGCGCTTTTCGACGTTCCTGCCCGCGCCCGCGCGTCTCGCGCGCGCACTGCGCGGGCGCGCCACCGCGGACGACGCCATCGGCCACAATCCGCTGGGATCGCTGTCGGTCTGGGCCTTCCTCGTGCTGTTGACGCTGCAGGCGGCCACGGGCCTGGTGGCCGACGACGACATCGCCACCACCGGCCCGCTCAACGCGCACGTCAGCGGCCATCTGGCCAAGCGCGCCAGCCACTGGCATGCGGGCTGGGGCGCCGACCTCGTCTTCGTGCTGATCGGGATGCACCTGCTGGCCGTCGCCTGTTACACGCTGCGCAAGCGCGAGCCGCTGCTGCGCGCGATGTGGACCGGTGACAAGCCGCTCGCCCTCGCGACGCGCGCCAGTGCGGACGGCGCGGCGCCGCGCCTGCTCGCGCTGGGGATCTGGGCCGCGGCAGCCGCGGCCGTCTGGGCCCTGGTGCGCTGGGCGAACTGAGCGTCGCAAGGCTGTCGCGACACTCGGGATTGCGCGGCCGCTGCCTTGCCGGGGCTGGTTTTGGTACACCCTTTCGGGTTAGAATCGACAGGCTTAGTTCAACCAAAGCAGGTTTTTCCCGACGAATTGACAACGATGAGTCGGGGGCGATCTGTAGGGCACCGTGCCGGGGGCCACGTTCAAGAGCGATCGAATGAACGCAGCCCCTGTCCGACACCCATGAGTTCTCAGAGTTCCGTACCGCAGCAGGAAAATTCCACCGAGCAGGCCGGCGTCGTCGCCGGCGGGCCCGTGGGCAATGCCGTGAACTGGGACGACGAGGACCCGCTGCCACGCCGCTTGTCGGCAACGGAGGCGCAAGCGTTTCGCGACCAGCGAACCGCGCCGTCGCCGTGGCGGGTGGTGCTGGTGCAGGTCGAGACCGGCGCGGTGGTTGCGTTGCTGGTCGGACTGGTGTTCGGGTTGCCTGCGTTGTGGTCGGCGCTGTTCGGTGCCGCTACCGCGATCGTTCCGAGCGCGCTGATGGCGCGCGGCGCGACGCGGCTGGCGGACAGCAAGTCGCCGCTGGCCACCGCGCTGGGCCTGCTGGGTTGGGAGTCGGCAAAGATTGTCTGCTCGATGGCGATGCTGGTCACCGCCGCTCGAGTGCTGCACCCGGTGGTGTGGCCGGCGCTGCTGGTCACGCTGGCCGGGTGTCTGACTGTGTATTGGGTGGCGCTCGCGTGGCGCTCGCGTTGAAGACTTGATCGGGAAGCTACGGACACGACATGGCCGCAGAAGAACACGCACCGAGTTCCGGTGAATACATCCAGCATCACCTGACCCACCTGTCCAACGTCGATGGCCCGGTGGGCATCGTCGACTTCCACGTCGTCCACTGGGACTCCGTGATCTTCTCGTCGCTGCTGGGCCTCGTGTTCCTGCTGCTGGGCCTCGTTGCCGCGCGCCGCGTCACCTCGGGCGTGCCGGGCCGTTTCCAGGCGGCGATGGAAGTCATGATCGAGATGGTGGACAACCAGGCCAAGGCCATCGTCCACAACGCGACCAGCCGCAAGATGGTCGCCCCGATGGCGCTGACGATCTTCATCTGGATCTTCCTGCTCAACGCGATGGACCTGCTGCCGGTCGACCTGCTGCCGTTCCTGTTCCAGCACGCGTCCGGCAATCCCGAGATGCACCTGCGCGTCGTGCCGACCGCCGACATCTCCATCACGATGGGCATGTCCGTGGCGGTGCTGCTGTGCTGCCTGTACTACAACGTCAAGATCAAGGGCGCCGGCGGCTGGGCGCACGAAATGGTCGTGGCGCCGTTCGGCACCAGCAAGAACCCGCTGTTCGCGGTGATCCTGGGCTTCTTCAACTTCGCCATGCAGATCATCGAGTTCGTCGCCAAGACGGTCTCGCACGGCATGCGGCTGTACGGCAACATGTACGCTGGCGAGCTGATCTTCCTGCTGATCGCCCTGCTCGGCGGCGCGTTCACCTTCACGGCGGGCGGCTTCGGCCTGGCCGCGCTGCACATCATCGCCGGCACCGTGTGGGCTGTGTTCCACATCCTGATCATCACGCTGCAGGCCTTCGTGTTCATGATGCTGACCCTGGTCTACATCGGACAAGCCCACGACGCGCACTGAACACCGCGCGTTGCCGGGCGACCGGCGACGCGGCTTGTGCCGCTCGAACAATTTCTTCCTTTCTCTCAATTTCTTAACTGGAGTCAACATGGAACTCATCAGCTTCGTCGCCCTGGCCGCCGGCCTGATCATCGGCCTGGGCGCTTGCGGCGCTTGTATCGGCATCGGCATCATGGGCAGCAAGTACCTCGAGTCGGCTGCCCGCCAACCGGAACTGATGGGCGAACTGCAGACGAAGATGTTCCTGCTGGTCGGCCTGATCGACGCCGCGTTCATCATCGGCACCGGTATCGCCCTGTGGTTCACCACGGCCAACCCGTTCCTGGCTCAGCTGGCGCAGATCGCGAAGTAATTCGCCCTGCATGAAGTCGTCGGCGCGGCCGGCCCCGTTGAAACGGGTCCGGCGCGTCGTCCTCCGACAACGGCTTTCGAGGCAATAACGTGAGCATCACCGCAACCCTGATCATCCAGATGATCGTGTTCCTGATCTTGGTCGGGGTCACGATGAAATACATTTGGCCGCCCATCACGGCCGCACTGGACGAACGTGCGCGCAAGGTCGCCGAAGGCCTGTCGGCTGCCGACAAGGCCCGCAGCGAACTGGCCAGCGCCAACAAGCGCATCGAGGCCGAACTCGGCGCCGCGCGCAACGACGCCGCCCAGCGCCTGGCCGCTGCCGAACGGCTGGCGCTGCAGATCGTCGAGGAAGCCAAGTCCAAGGCCTCCGACGAGGCCGCCAAGATCGTCGCGCAGGCGCAAGCCGAGGCGCAGCAGGAATCGGCCAAGGCGCGCGATGCGTTGCGCGACCAGGTCGCCGCGCTCGCCGTCAAGGGTGCCGAGCAGATCCTGCGCCGCGAAGTGAGCCCGGCGGTCCACGCCGAGCTGCTCAACCGCCTGCAGACCGAGCTGTAAGACCATGGCCGAGCCCTCCACCATCGCGCGGCCGTATGCCGCGGCGCTGTTCCAGTCGAGCACGGCCGCCGATGGCGCGCAGCTCGTGGCACAGCTGGACGCGCTCGCCGGTGTCGCCGGCGACGCGGGCCTGCGCCAGTTCGCGGCCGACCCCAAGGTCACCGACGAACAGGTCTTCGCGCTCGTGTCCGGCATCGCCGGCGCCGATCTCGATCCGAAGCTGAAGAACCTGCTCGATGTCGTCATCGACAATGGCCGGCTGTCCGTGTTGCCCGAGATCGCGTCGCAGTTCCGCGCGCTGGTCAACGACCGCGGCGGCGTGGCCGATGCGCAGATCGTCAGCGCGTTCCCGCTCGACGCGACGCAGCAGGCCGACCTCGCCAAGGTGCTCGAGAAGCGCTTCGGCCGTCAGCTCAAGACCTCGGTCTCGGTGGACTCTTCGCTGATCGGCGGCGTGCGCGTGACGGTGGGCGACGAGGTGCTCGACACCTCGGTCGTCGCCCGCCTCGAGCAGATGCGCGTCGCGCTCACCCACTGAGCCGGTCAGCAGCCAACAGAATCGCCCTTCAACCCAGGCGGCCTCGCGGCCTCACCTTTGGGAGCTAAGTCATGAATTTGAATCCCGCTGAAATTTCCCAACTGATCAAGAGCCGCATCGAAGGCCTGGGTGCGTCGTCCGACATCCGCAACCAGGGTACGGTCGTCTCGGTCACCGACGGCATTTGCCGCGTGCACGGCCTGTCCGACGCGATGCAGGGCGAAATGCTGGAATTCCCGGCCACCAAGGACGGCCAGCCGACCTACGGCCTGGCGCTGAACCTCGAGCGCGACTCCGTCGGCGCCGTCATTCTTGGCGAGTACGAGCACATCTCCGAAGGCGATACCGTCAAGTGCACGGGCCGCATCCTGGAAGTGCCGGTCGGCCCCGAGCTGCGCGGCCGCGTGGTCAACGCCCTCGGTCATCCGATCGACGGCAAGGGCCCGGTCAACACCAAGCTGACCGACGTCATCGAGAAGGTCGCCCCGGGCGTGATCGCCCGCCAGTCCGTCGACCAGCCGGTGCAGACCGGCCTGAAGTCGATCGACTCGATGGTGCCCGGGGGCCGCGGCCAGCGCGAG
>Ga0302279_10006724_pt1 | contig 12073 bp, 9 predicted proteins | sample III_Bog_N3_3_FD_194541 | JGI IMG/M metagenome (GOLD analysis project Ga0302279, IMG submission 194541) | Peat permafrost microbial communities from Stordalen Mire near Abisko, Sweden - III_Bog_N3_3 | ecosystem: Environmental > Terrestrial > Soil > Wetlands > Peat | place: Sweden: Abisko...
AAAAAACTGGCCTGGGCGAGCGGCTGGCGCTGCTGCTGGTCAAGAAGATGGGGCGCCGGACCCTCATGCTCGGCTATGCGATCGCGTTTGCCGACGCTTTGCTGGCGCCGTTCACGCCCTCCAACACCGCGCGCAGCGGTGGCACGATCTATCCGATCATTCGCAACCTGCCGATGCTGTATGGCTCCAAGCCGAACGATCCGTCCTATCGGCGCATCGGCGCCTACATCATGTGGGTGGCGATCGCGGCGACCTGTGTGACCAGCTCGATGTTCCTCACAGCGCTGGCGCCGAACCTGCTGACGTTGGAGCTGGTGAAGAAGACGGTGAACATCCAGATCAGCTGGAGCCAGTGGTTCATCGGCTTCCTGCCGGTTGGCATCATCCTGCTGCTGGCGGTGCCGCTGCTGACTTATTGGCTGTATCCGCCGGAAGTGAAGTCGGGCAACGAGGTGCCGGAGTGGGCGGCGGGCGAATTGGCCCGGATGGGTCCGCTGTCGTCGCGTGAGATCACCCTCGGCGTGCTGGTGCTGATCGCACTCGGCCTGTGGATCTTTGCCGCCGATGCCATCAACGCCACCACGGTGGTGCTGATCGTGATATCGGCGATGCTGCTGTTCAAGGTGATCAGCTGGGATGACATCCTCGCCGACAAGCCGGCCTGGAACACCTTGGCCTGGTTCGCCACCTTGGTTGCGTTGGCGGACGGCCTCAACCGGACCGGTTTCGTCGGCTGGTTCGCCGCCACCATCGCCTCGCATCTGAACGGGTTTTCGCCGACGGTTGCGATGGTTGCCTTGCTGCTGGTGTCCTATTTCGGCCACTATATGTTCGCCAGTTCGACCGCCCATGTCACCGCGATGGTGCCTGTCATGTTGGCCGCCGCATCAGCGATCCCTGGGGTGAACATGCTGCAGTTCTCGCTGCTGCTGGCGATGTCGATGGGGCTGATGGGCATCATCACGCCGTATGGCACCGGGCCGAGCCCAGTCTATTATGGCTCCGGCTATCTGCCGTCGGCGGATTGGTGGAAGCTTGGCGCCATCTTCGGGGTGATCTACCTGGTGGTGTATCTGGCGGTCGGCCTGCCCTGGGTGCTGTTCATGTTCCCCTGACCGCCCGGGCAACGAAGGGCTGTTCTACGGCTTCGGATCGGCTTCCGGATGGAACAGCTTCTGTCCGCCCTTGGTGTAGGCGGCGATCGCCGACTGCCCCTCGGTTGAGGCGAGCCACTGCGCCAGCATATGCGCGGGGGCCTGCAGCGCCTGCGGGTGGGTTGCGGGATTGAGGAGGATCACGTCGTAGAAGTTCAGCAGGCGGCGATCCCCCTCCAGCACGATCCGCATGCCTTTCTTGTTGGCATAGCTGAGCCAGGTGCCGCGATCGGACAGCGTGTAGGCGCCCATCGCACTGGCGGTGTTCAGAGCTGCCCCCATGCCGCCGCCGATGTCGCGATACCAGCCACCGGCGGGCACCACGCCGGCTGTGCGCCAGATGCGCTTTTCCGCCGCGTCAGTGCCGCTTTTGTCGCCACGCGAGACGAACGGCGCCTGCGCTGCGGCGATTGCCTTGAACGCGTCGGTGACGTTGGTCTGCCCGACGATCTTTGCTGGATCGGTGTCGGGACCGACGATGATGAAGTCGTTCCAGGCGATCTCGGTGCTGATAGCGCCGTGGCCGGCTGCCATGAATTCCGCTTCCGCCGCGGGATCATGCACCAGCACCAGATCGGCATCGCCATGCGCGGCCGTCGCCAGCGCCTGGCCGGTGCCCTGGGCGATCACGTGCACGACGATCCCGGTCTCGGCGGTGAACTGCGGCAGGATATGGTCCAGCAATCCGCTGTCCTGCAGCGAGGTGGTGGAGGCCAGCACGATCGTGGTCGGGTCGGCCGCCTGTGCCACCGATGCGGTCAGCAGCAACAGCAGGGCGAGCAGGAAGCGGTTGGGTTTCATGCGATCTCCGGGGAGGCTGGACGGCGGATGCGGGCTTCGATCCAAAAGGCAAAGCCGCTGACGGTGATGCTGATGGCGATCAACACGGCGCCGAGGGCCAGGGCCAGCGCGAAATTTCCCTGGCTGGTCTCCAGTGTGATGGCCGTCGTCATGGTGCGGGTGAAGCCCGCGATATTGCCGCCGACGATCAGGATCGCGCCCACCTCGGAGATCGTTCGGCCAAACCCCGCCAAGGTGGCGGTCAGCGCGCCGAGCCGCCCGATCGACAGGATGTGCACGAGGGCGCGGGTGCGCGTCAGCCCGTCCATCTGCATCTGATCGCCATATTCCTGCCAGACGCCGGTCATCGCGCGATGGCTGAGTGCTGCCACGATCGGCAGCGCCAACAGGAACTGCGCCAGCACCATCGCCGCCGGGGTGAACAGCAGCCCGGCGATGCCCAGCGGGCCGGAGCGGGACAGCAGCAGATACAGCGCCAGTCCCACCACCACAGGCGGCAATCCCAGCAAGGCGTTGACCAGGGTGATCACCAGGGATCGCCCGGGAAACCGGAACACCGCCAACGCCGCGCCAACCGGAAGCCCCACGACAGCGGCAGCAACGGACGCCGATACGCTCACCACCAGCGACAGCCTGACGATGCCCAGCAGCGCCGGATCAAGCTCCGCCAGCAGGTTCAGCGCATGACTGGCGGCGTCGGCGATGTCTGACACGGGATGGCGTGATCCAAAGGGACTCTCGGGCGATGCCACCCAACGCCCCGACATCTACCCCCGGCGCACGTTCCAGAACAGCGGCATGCCGTTTAGCGTGCCCTTGAGGTCCCGGCGCTGCACCGTGGGTTGCAGGAATTCGCCGAGCGGCAGGAACGGCACGTCGATGAAGGCCTGGGCCTGGATGTCGGCGGCGATGCGTTGCTGGCTGGCGAGGTCGGGGGCGGCGAACCAGGCATCCCGCAGCGACTCCAGCTTCGGGGCGGTCGGCCAGCCGAACCAGCCGGCGGTGCCGTTGCCGCGCAAAGCCTGGTTGATCGCCGGGTTGGCCATGTCGATGCCGGTGAAGGTGGTGAAGAACGCGCTCCAGCCGCCGTTGTCCGGTGCGGCCTTGCTGGCGCGGCGCTGGATCACGCTGCCCCAGTCCATCTGCTGCAACTGCACGTTCAGCCCGCATTGGCTGAGCATGTCGGCGGCGACGTTGGCGAGCGCCGATACGCGGGGGTAGTCGCTGGGGCTGAGCAGCACCACCGGGGCGCCGTCGTAGCCGGCGGCCTTGATCTCGCGCCTGGCCCGTTCGAGGTCGCGCGGGCCGGTGATGGCGTCCATGCCGACGGGGCTCGCCATCGGGGTGCCCGGCGCGAAGAAGCCGACGTCGGCGCGCCAGGAGTCTTTGTTGTCGCCGGCGATGGCTTGCATGTAATCGGCCTGGTTCAGCGCCGGCAGCAGGGCGCGGCGGATGGCCGGATTGTCGAACGGCGGGTACAATTCGTTGAAGCGCATCAGGCCGATGTTGCCGGTGTTCTCCACCACCGACACCCGCAGATCCGGCGCTTTTTTCATCAGCGGCAGCAGATCGAACGACAACTGCTCCCACCAATCCGCTTCACCGCGCTGCATGGCGGCGGCCGCGGTGGCGACGTCGGGGATCACGTCCCAGACCACACGGTCGAAATGCACGATCTTCGGCCCGGAGGTGCAGGAGGCAACGCCCTCGGGGCGCGGCTTGTAGCCTTCGAAACGGGCATAGACGGCGCGCGAGCCGACCACCCGCTCGTCAGCGAGGAAGCGGAACGGGCCGCTGCCGACCATGTCTGTCACCTGCTTGAACGCATCGGTGTTGGCCAGCCGCTCCGGCATGATCGGCAGCATGTTGTTGCCGACTTTGCCCAGGGCTTCCGGCAGCAGCGGGAACGGCGATTTCAGGCGGAACTGGATGGTTTTGTCGTCCGGTGCCGAAAGCTCGTCGGTGAATGCCATCAGCGTCTGGCCGAAGGCATCGCGCTTCGCCCAGCGCCGGATGCTCGCCACGCAGTCGCGCGCCAGTACCGGCGTGTTGTCGTGAAACAGCAGCCCGTCGCGCAAGGTGAGCTTCCACAGCCTGCCGTCTTGCTCAACCGTGGCGCCATCGACCATCTGCGGCTTCACCCGCAGGTCGTCGTCCTGGCTGAACAGCGTGTCGAACACCATGTAGGCGTGATTGCGGGTGACGTAGACCGAGGTCCAGACCGGATCGAGCGCGGTGACGTCCGATTGCGGGATGAACCGCAGCACCCGCGAAGGTTCGGCGCGCACGATATGCGGGGCGGCGAGCCCGAGGGCGGTCAGCTTCAGCAGGGAGCGGCGCTTCATTCGGGGCCCTCGTGGCATGCGTTCAGCCACGGGAGCTTGCAAGCGGCGGACCACCGCCTGCAAGGTTGGCGTTGCGGCCTACGGCTCCGGCAGCGCGATCATTGCCATGCGGCGGGCGGCGTCCTCGTTGCCGGCGGCGGCGGCGCGGCGGAGCCAGTCGTAGCCGAGCTTGTCGTCGCGCTTCACGCCGTCGCCGTTAAAATACAGATTGCCGATCCGCAGCATTGCTTCCCCATTTCCCAGGGCGGCGGAGCGTTGGAACTGCGCCATCGCCTGCTTGAAATACTGCTTCACGCCGCGACCTTGGGCATACAGCACGCCGATCGCCGTCATGGCGTCGGTGTTGCCGCCTTCGGCCGCCTTTTCGTACCATTGCAGCGCGGCGCCGTAGTCGCTTGGCACGCCGAGGCCAAAATTATAGGCGCGTCCGAGGCGATAGGCGGCATCGATATGGCCCTGTTCGGCGGCGCGGCGGAAATAATCCGCGGCGACCTTCGGGTTGCGTGAGATGCCGGTGCCGCCGGTGGTGTTGATCAGCCCCAGCATATACTGCGCCGTACTGCTGCCCGATTGCGCCGCCGGCACCAACCAGATCGATGCCTCGGTGAAATCGCGCACCACGCCGTTGCCGGTGAAATACATCGAGCCGAGGCCCACATCGGCCTCGGTGTCGCCGACGTGGGCTGCAAACATATAATCGTCCAGCGCCTCCTGCTTGTGGCCGGCGGCGAGCGCTGCCCGGGCCTTGGCGTCGGCTTCGGCGGCAGTCATCGGCACAGGCGGCGGTGGCGCCGCACAGCTGGCGAGCAGCAGGACGAGGCCGGTTGCGGGAAGGCTGAGACGCATGCCGGAACTCCAGAACGGGGGCCAGCGGACACTAGCCGATGTTTCCGCAGCTGCGAAACAAGGGGTTATGCGTGGGGGATGGGTGACACTGCGAGACGCCTGCGCTACTCCACTTTCCAGCCTTCCTGCGCCGCCCGTGCATTTTTTGGGGATACCCGCCGCCGCCATGACCAGCAGCAACGACATCCGCGCCACCTTCCTCGACTACTTCGCCCGCAACGGCCATGAAGTGGTGGAGAGCAGCCCGCTCGTGCCGCGTAACGATCCCACGTTGATGTTCACCAACAGCGGCATGGTGCAGTTCAAGAATGTGTTCACCGGGGCGGAGCGACGGCCGTACAACCGCGCCACCACAGCGCAGAAAAGCGTGCGCGCCGGCGGCAAGCACAACGATCTCGACAACGTCGGCTATACCGCCCGGCATCACACGTTTTTCGAAATGCTGGGGAATTTCTCGTTCGGCGATTATTTCAAGGAACAGGCGATCCAGCATGCCTGGACGTTGCTGACCGGCGAATTCGCGCTGCCGAAGGACAAGCTGCTGGTCACCGTCTATCACGAGGACGAGGACGCCGCGAACCTGTGGAAGAAGATTGCGGGGCTCAGCGATGACCGCATCATCCGCATCAAGACGAGCGACAATTTTTGGCGCATGGGCGACACCGGCCCGTGCGGCCCGTGTTCGGAGATCTTTTACGATCATGGCCCCTCGATTCCTGGTGGCCCTCCGGGCAGTGCCGATGAGGATGGCGACCGGTTCATCGAGATCTGGAACCTGGTGTTCATGCAGTACGAGGAAGGCCCGCCGGGCACCCGCGTGCCGTTGCCGCGGCCGTCCATCGATACCGGCATGGGGCTGGAGCGCTTCGCCGCCATTCTGCAGGGCAAGCACGACAACTACGACACCGACACCTTCCGTGCGCTGATCCAGGCCAGTGCGGAGACGGTGGGGCAGGCGGCTGACGGGCCGTTCAAGACCAGTCACCGGGTGGTGGCCGACCATCTGCGTTCCACCTCGTTCCTGATGGCCGATGGCGTGCTGCCGTCCAACGAAGGCCGTGGCTATGTGCTGCGCCGGATCATGCGCCGCGCCATGCGCCACGCCCATATGATGGGCGCCCGCGATCCCGTGATGTGGAAGCTGGTGCCGGCGTTGATCCGCCAGATGGGCGCCGCCTATCCGGAACTTGGCCGCGCGGAGACGCTGATCACCGAGACGCTGCGGCTGGAAGAAACCCGCTTCAAGGCGATGCTTGATCGTGGCCTTGGCCTGCTCGCCGAGGAGACCGGCAAGCTGCGTGACGGCGAGGCGCTCGCGGGGGATGTGGCGTTCAAGCTGTACGACACCTTCGGCTTCCCGCTCGACCTGACCCAGGACGCGTTGCGCGAACAGGGCCGCGCCGTCGATGTCGAGGGCTTCGAGACCGCCATGGCCGACCAGCGCAAGCGCGCCCGCGCGGCGTGGTCGGGCTCGGGCGAGGCGGCTACCGAGCGGGTGTGGTTCGAGTTGAAGGAGAAGCTGCCGGCCAGCGAGTTTCTTGGCTATTCCACCGAGACGGCCGAGGGCGAAATTCTCGCCATCGTGGTGGACGGTGCGCCGGTTGTGCAGGCGGAGGTCGGCACCCAGGTGGCCGTCATTCTCAACCAGACGCCGTTCTATGCCGAGAGCGGCGGGCAGGTGGGGGATCAAGGGGTGATCTCCGCCGGGGGGCTGCGCATTGTGGTGACCGACACGCAGAAGAAGCTTGGCAGCCTGTTCGTCCATCTTGGCCGCGTTGAGGAAGGTGTGGCCCGTGTTGGCCTGCCGGTGCGCGCTGTCGTTGATCACGCGCGGCGCAGCGCTATTCGCGCGCACCATTCCGCCACCCATTTGCTGCATGAGGCGCTGCGGCGGCGTCTGGGCAATCATGTCGCGCAGAAGGGCAGCCTGAATGCGCCGGACCGGCTGCGGTTCGACGTCAGCCAGCCGACGCCGATCACCCGTGAGGATCTGGTTTGGGTTGAGGCCGAGGTGAACGCCCGCATCCGTGAGAACGCTGAGGTCACGACACGGCTGATGACGCCGGATGCCGCGGTTGCCGAGGGGGCGATGGCGCTGTTTGGCGAGAAGTACGGCGAGGAAGTGCGCGTGGTCGCGATGGGTGAGGGCGATGAAACCCGCGCCGCCTATTCCATCGAACTCTGCGGCGGCACCCATGTGCGGCGCACCGGCGATATCGGGCTGCTGCGGATTGTCGCGGAGTCAGCGGTATCCGCCGGCGTGCGGCGCATCGAGGCTGTGACCGGCGAGTCGGCCTTGGCTGTGATTGCCGAGAACGACCGGCGCATGGCCGAAATCGCTGGCGTGCTGAAGGCCAGCCCGGCCGAGGTGCCCGATCGCGTGGCGGCCCTGGTGGAAGATCGCCGCAAGCTGGAACGCCAGGTGGTGGAGTTGCAGCGCAAGCTGGTCACCGGCGGCAGCACGGCGGAGATCGAGGAGATCGGCGGCATCAGGCTGTCCGCCCGCAACCTCGGCGATGTGCCGGCGCGTGATCTGAAATCGTTGGCCGAAGCCATCGGCAAGCAGATCGGCGAGGGGGTGGTCGCGCTGGTTTCCACGGCCGAGGGCAAGGCGAGCATCGTCGTCGGGGTGGCGCCTTCGCTGACCGCGATTGTGTCTGCCGTTGATCTCGTGCGCGCCGCCAGCGCCGCCGTCGGTGGCAAGGGCGGCGGTGGCCGGCCGGACATGGCGCAGGCCGGTGGGCCGGATGCTGCCCAGGCCGATGCGGCGCTCGATGCGATCCGTGCGGCGTTGGCTGCGGCAAAAGCTTCGTGAACGGTTAATTTGAGGCGGATGTGACGCAGCCAGGCCGGGTTGCGTCACGTCCGGCTCACACCTTTGGGCCGAGGCTGCACCTTCGTTCATGCGGGGGTTCCATGAGTGCCGTTTTGCAGCCCGACGGATTTCGCCCAGGTCTTCCCGCCGAGCCGGTGCCGATCGGTCGCCCCTCGATGCTGTCGTTGCAGCCGGCGGTTGCGCGGGCGTTCGGGGTTGAGGATATCGCCGACGCCGGGTTGCTGTCCGGCTGGGCCTCTGGCGAGCCCGGCCACGCCTGGAACGATGGGGTGGACGCCACATTGCTGGTGGCCACTCGCCATCGTCCCGGCCCCTGCGATCTGGTGATCGAGGCCGAGCCATACATCACGCGGCAAAATCCGGTGCAGGAGATCACGCTCTACGCCAACGGCGCCCGCGTTGGGTTCTGGCGGCTATCGCAGCGGCAGGTGGTGCGGATGGCCGCCTGGATCGATCCGCAATGGTGGCGCGAGACGCATGATCGCGCGGCGCTGCGGCTGGTGTTCCATATGCCGCAAAGCGTCAGCCCCAGCGAGATTGGCGACGGCGGCGATCTGCGGCAATTGGGCTTCAGCTTTCGCAATATCGTGCTGCTGGCGTCGCGCAGCGAGGCCTGACGGAAGCGGCTGTTGATCCAGATCAAAGCCGGAAGCGGCCGACTCTGACGCTATGCGCAGGCCGGGACGAGGCTCGTCCCCAGGGAGCCATGGCGCATGGATGAAGTTGCGTTTCCGATCATCGTGGCGCGCGGGATGCTTGGGGCCATGCCCCGTCCCGTCATTGAACGCGGCGCGGGCGTGCTGCTGCGCAAGATGCGGCGGCATCATCCCGATCTGTTCCGCAATCTTGCCGAATTGACCCCGGCGACCCTTCGAATCGAGCCGACCGATCTGCCGCATGTGTTTATGCTGAGCTTCGGCGGCGGTCCGGTGACATTGACACTGGCGCAGCCGGAAGATCCGCCGGCGCAGACCACCATCAAGGGCTCGCTGGAGTCGCTGCTGGCGCTGCTGGAAGGCCGCATCGACAGTGACGCGCTGTTCTTTACCCGTGAAATCGGTATCACCGGCGACACCTCCGCCGTGCTTGGCCTGCGCAACACGCTCGACCGCGAGGACTTCAGCCTGCTTGACGAGGCGACCTCGCTGCTCGGCCCGTTCCAGCGCCTCGGCCGCCGCGTGGTGATGCGCTGGGAAGGCCGCGCCGAGCGGTTGCGCGACCGTCTCCAGGGCATGCACCGCAGTTCGGCGCCGGCAGAGCGCTCGGCGACCGACGACGCAGCGTTGCGCGCGGAGATCGAAACCCTGAAAACCCGCGTTGCCAAGCTGGAAGCGCGCGCGCGACGCACGGAGGGACCGGCAGCATGAGAGTTCCGACCTATCTCGAACTGGTCTGCCCGGCCGGCACGCCCGCTGCCTTGCGCGCTGCTGTCGATGCTGGGGCGGATACCGTCTATTGCGGCTTTCGCGACTGCACCAACGCGCGCAACTACCCCGGGCTGAACTTCGACGCCAAGGAACTGCGTGAGGGCGTCGCCTACGCCCACGCGCGCGGGCGGCGGGTGCTGGTGGCGGTGAACACCTTCCCGCGCGCCGGCGATCTCGGCCCCTGGCATCGCGCCGTCGATACCGCGGCGGATTGCGGGGCGGATGCGGTGATTCTCGCCGATATCGGGCTGCTGGACTACACCACGCGCAAGCATCCGACTCTGCGCCGGCATCTTTCGGTGCAGGCGGCGGCGAGCAATCCGCTGTCGATTGATTTCTACCGCGAGAATTTCGGCATCAGCCGCGTGGTGCTGCCGCGCGTGCTCGCGGTGGACGAAGTGGCTTCGATGATCAAGCGCATGAAGGTGGAGGCCGAGGTGTTCGCCTTCGGCAGCCTCGGCACCATGGTGGAAGGGCGTTGCTATCTTTCGTCCTACATCACCGGGCGCTCGCCGAGCAGCGACGGCGTGTGCGCGCCGGCCGAGTTCGTCGCCTACAAGGAGGACGGCGACGACATGGTCTCTTGCCTCGGCAAGGTTACGATGAACCGCTACGGCAAAGGCGAAAACGCCGCCTATCCGACGCCGTGCAAATGCCGGCTGATCACCAATGACAAGGCCTCTTACCTGTTCGAGGAGCCGGTTGGGCTGAACGCAGTGTCGATCCTGCCGCAGTTGAAGGCGGCGGGGGTGACGGCGCTGAAGATCGAGGGCCGCCAGCGCAGCCGCGCCTATGTGGCGCAGGTGGTCGGCGCCTTCCGCACCGTGCTGGACGCCCTCGCCCGTGGTGAGGACATGCCGGATGCCGCCGATGAACTCTACGCCATCGCCGAGGGCGGGCGTGAAACCCTGAGCGCCTATAAAAAGGGCTGGCGATGAGCAAACTGACACTCGGCCCGCTGCTGTTTCACTGGAAGCGTGACCAGCGGCGCGATTTCTATGCCCGGATCGCCGATGAGGCGCCGGTCGATTGCGTCTATCTCGGTGAGGTCGTCTGTTCCAAGCGCGAGCCTGGCTATTACGACGATCTGCCGGATATCGCTGACAGGCTGATCGCCGGCGGCAAGCAGGTGGTGCTGTCCACCCTGGCGCTGGTGACCACGGATCGTGAAATGGCCGCCATTCGTTCGCATTGCGACGGCCCGCTGATGATCGAGGCGAACGACGCCACCGCCATCAGCCTGCTCGCCGGCACACAGCATGTGACCGGGCCGTTCATCAACGTGTTCAACGAGCAGACCATCGATTTCCTGGTGCGCAAGGGCGCCGCACGGATCAACCTGCCGGTGGAGCTGTCGGCCGCCGCGATTTCCACGCTGGCACGCTACTGCCCGGTGGAAACCGAGGTGCAGGTGTTCGGCCGCCAGGCGCTGTCGATCTCGATGCGTTGCTACCACGCGCGGTCCTATGGGCTGCACAAGGATGGCTGCCAGTTCGTGTGTGAGTTGGACGCCGACGGTCTGGCGGCGAAGCAGTTGGACGGCAATCCGCTGCTGACGGTGAACGGCACCCAGACGATGTCGCACGGCTATGCGGTGCTGCTGCGTGAGTTGATCGAATTGCAGGCGGCGGGGGTGTCGCATTTCCGGCTGTCACCGCAGGCGACCGATATGGTGCGGGTGGCCAATCTTTATCGCAACGTGCTCGACGGCGCGCTCACCGCCGGCGAGGCAGAGGAGGAGTTGCACGAACTGGCGGGGGCGGTGCCCTTCGTCAACGGCTACGTGCGGGGACGCGAGGGGATGGCCTGGGCCGATTCCTGACCAACGATATGATGTGCTGGTTGTCGGCGGGGGGAATGCCGGGCTTTGTGCGGCGATCGCGGCGCGACAGGCCGGCGCCTCGGTGTTGCTGCTCGAACAGGCGCCTCTCGAAATGCGCGGCGGCAGCAGCCGGCATGGCCGCAACCTGCGGCTCGCGCATGATTTTCCCACCGCCTATCAGCGCGAAACCTATACCGAGGCGGCGTTCTGGGACGATCTGGTAAGGGTTACCGGCGCGGATACCGACGAAGCGCTCGCCCGGCTCGCCATCGCCGAAACCGCCGGGCTGGCCGATTGGATGCAGCGCTGTGGCGTGGAGTTCCAGCTTCCACCGAGGGGCGCCTTGCCGCCATCGCGCAAGACGGCGTTTCTGCTCGGCGGTGGCAAGGCGCTGCTGAACGCCTATTACCGGACCGCTGAGCGGTTGGGTGTGCGCATTCTCTTCAACAGCAGTGCTGCCTCAGTGCGCCCCGGTGCGAACGAATTCGCGATCGTCAGCCACGGCATGCCCAGGATGGTGCAAGCGAAATCCGTGGTGCTCGCGTGCGGTGGTCCGCAGGCGAACATCGGCTGGCTGCGGCAGCATCTGGGCGAGGTCGCCGATGGCCTGGTGGTGCGTGGCAGCAGCGATGCCGACGGCCGGGTCATGTTCGACCTGCTCGCCCAGGGGGCTGCTCCGGTCGGCGATCCCACCCGCTGCCATATCGTCGCGGTCGATGGGCGGGCGCCTGCCTTCGATGGTGGCATCGTGACGCGGCTGGATTGCGTGCCGTACAGCATCGTGGTCGATCGTCACGGCAGGCGGTTTCATGATGAGGCCGCGAGCATCGGGCCGGAGCGTT
>Ga0302279_10006729_pt1 | contig 12068 bp, 13 predicted proteins | sample III_Bog_N3_3_FD_194541 | JGI IMG/M metagenome (GOLD analysis project Ga0302279, IMG submission 194541) | Peat permafrost microbial communities from Stordalen Mire near Abisko, Sweden - III_Bog_N3_3 | ecosystem: Environmental > Terrestrial > Soil > Wetlands > Peat | place: Sweden: Abisko...
ATTTGCCGGCGGCCACGCTGCGCGATTTCGCCACGCGCGCCTTTATCGCCGTGGGATTGCCGGCGCCGGACGCTGCCGAAATCGCCGGGTTGATGGTGGAGGCCGATCTGATCGGCGCTGACGCCCACGGCATCTTTCGCCTGCCGCAATACATTCGCCGCATCGAGGGTGGTGCCGTTAACCGCACGCCTGAGATCACCGTCAACCGCACCGCCCCGGCGACTGCCTTGGTCGATGGCGACAACGGCATGGGCCATCTGGTGATGGCGCGCGCGGCGGCGGCGGCTGTGGAGCGGGCACAGGAGGCCGGCGTTGGCTGGGTTGGCGTGCGGCGTTCGAACCACGCGGGTCCTGCCTCGCTGTATGCGGCTATGCCGTTGCGGCACGGCATGATCGGCATCTATTCGGCGGTGGCCAGCGCCAACCACATGGCGCCCTGGGGCGGCACCGATCTGCTGCTGGGCACCAATCCGCTGGCGATCGCCATCCCCAACGGCGATGCTGATCCGGTGGTGCTCGATATCGCCACGACGGTTGTTTCGTACGGCACGGTCAAGAATTACGTGTTGCAGGGCAAGCCGCTGCTAGAAGGTTGGATGATCGACCGCAGTACCGGCGAGCCGGTGACCGACCCGACCCGCACCGGCGACGGCGTGCTGCTGCCGATCGGTGGCTACAAGGGCGCTGGGCTGGCGTTGATGCTCGGCCTGCTCGCGGGCAGCCTGAACGGCGCCGGCGTCGGCCGCGATGTGGTGGATTTCAACGCTGATGACAGCAGCGAGGCCAACACCGGGCATTTCATTCTCGCACTCGACATCGCCCGTTTCATCGACCCGCTGGTGTTCGCTGCCGCCGTGCGGGGGCATCTGGATGAATTGCGCCAATCACGCCTGCTGCCGGGCATTGGCTCGATCCGCCTGCCCGGGGACGAACGCGCGCGGCGGCGGGCACAGCGGGTGGAACAGGGTGTGCCGATCGGACGGCCGTTGGCTGCGGTGTTGAACCGGTTGGGCGAGCGTCTCGCCATCGGCGCCCTGGTTTAGCCGACGCGCAGCAGGCGCATCCCGTCGCTGCGCAGCCAGGCCATCGCCTCGGCGGTATGCGGGGTGATTTGCTCGACCAGCGCCCAGAACCGCGGCCCGTGGTTCATGTGTCGCAGATGCGCCACCTCGTGCGCTGTCACGTAGTCCTGCACGAAGCGCGGCGCCATCACCAGGCGCCAGCTGAACGCCAGATTGCCGTTGGACGCACAACTGCCCCAGCGGCTGGAGGTGTCCTTCAGGGTGATCCGCGCCGGCTTCACCCGCGCCAGGATGGCCTTTTCGCCGACGAGATCGGTGATGCTGCGCCGGGCTTCGGCGCGCAGGAAATCCGCGACACGGCGCGGCAGAAAGCCGGCGTCGCCGGAGACATGGATTTCGCCACCCTCCACCCAGGCGCCGCCGCGGGCGCGCGGCACATGGCGGATGCGGTGCGGTGCGCCGTGCAGCGGCACTTCCGCGCCATCGATGAAAACGATCGCACCCGGCAACGCCGCCAGCCGCGCCGTGACCCATTCGGCATTATTCATCAGCAGCGCCATGCCCGCGGTGCGCGCGGCGCGGTGCGGCAACGTCACCACGACAGCACCGCCGCGCGGATCGATGCGCAGGCTCACCCGCCGCGCCCGCGCGCTGCGGCGCCACTCGACCCGAGCGGGCCCGCCCGGCAAGGCCAGGATTTCAGACGATTCTGCTTCCATGAGGGCGAACACTGCCGGTTTCCCGCGGCAAGGGCAATGCGTCGATAACCTGAGAGGAGGATTGCGCGCCGGGCGAAGTTGGCTGTATGTTATAATATAACACTTCGGAGACCGCCATGCGCCGGCGCACCCTGCTCGCCCTGATGCCCGCCTTTGCCGTCGGTTTGCACCGCGCCCACGCCGCCGATGCGCCGCTGGTGGTGGCGAGTTTTTCGATCCTGGCCGACATGGCCCGCGTGGTCGTCGGCGATAGTGCCGTGGTCAGCACGCTGGTGCCGGTGGACGGCGATGCGCATGTGTGGGAGCCGCGGCCGGACGATCTGCGCCGCGTTCAGCGCGCGCGTGTACTGATCGAGAACGGCCTGGGGCTGGAGGGCTGGATGCGCCGGCTGCCGGAAGCCGCCGGTTTCAAAGGCCTGCTCGTTACCGCCGCCCGCGCGGTGACGCCGCACAAGATGATCGAGGACGGCCACAGCATCATCGATCCGCATGCCTGGCAGAACCCGCAGAACGGTATTCTGTATGTTCGCGCCATCGCCGATGGCCTCGCGCAGGAATTTGCTGACGCAGCCCCGGCGATCCGCAGCAGGGCCGATGCCTACATCGCCGAGATCGCCGAAACCGATCGCTGGATCGTGCAGACCCTCGCCCCGATTCCACCCGCCAAGCGGCAGATCCTCACCAGCCACGACGCTTTCGGCTATTACGGCGCCCGCTACGGCATCCGTATCAGCGGCGTGCAGGGCATCAGCACCGAGAGCGAACCCTCGGCGCACGACATCGCAACCCTGGTGGCGCAAATCAAACGTGACAATATTCGTGCGGTTTTCGTGGAAAACATGACCGATCCGCGGCTGGCCGCGGCCGTGGCGCGCGAAGCCGGCGCGGTGCTCGGCCCCACCGTGTATTCAGACGCGCTGTCGGCCAAGGGCGGGCCGGCCGACAGCTATCTGCGCATGCTTCGCCACAACACCACGGCGTTCGCCACCGCGATGGCGGCGAACTGAGCGGTACTAAGCGGGATTACATCTTCTGCTGGACCTTTTGGGCGGTGTTGCTGATCCCGGTTCCGGCGCCGCTGATATCCTGGCCTGCACCGGATACAGTATTGCAGCCCGCAAGCACCAACGGCGCCAGCAGGATGGCGGTCAGCAGGAGTAATTTTGTGCTTGGCATTGTCGTCTTCCCTCGTTTTGGAGCGCGGTGACTGAATCCGCGCCCTCATCGTCCAGTTTTAAGCGCGGAAAACGATTATACAACCCGCAACGCAACGACACCTGAGCGAATTCAGCCTTCCTCCGTCGGCTCCGACTTTTTCGGCCGGCGTATCCGCGGCTGCTTGCCCGGCCATTCCACGATGTGATGCTCCAGTGGCCCGGCGTAGCGCTCGTCCACGAATCGTCCGGCCACTGAAACCCCGGCGGTGTGCACCGTTGTCGGGTCGCCGGAGACCAGCGGATGCCACCAGGCCAGCCCTCGCCCATCGGCCATGCGCACATAGGCGCAAGACGGCGGCAGCCAATCGATGTCCGACAGCGCGTCTGGCGTCAGCGTCACGCAATCCGGCACGTGCTCGCGCCGGGTTTCGTATTTGCGGCACTGGCAGGTGGTGGAATCCAGCAACCGGCAGGCGACGTTGGTGAACGCCAGCGCGTTGTTTTCCTCATAGCGCAGCTTGTGCAGGCAGCAGCGGCCGCAGCCGTCGCACAGCGATTCCCATTCGGCCTGCGACATCTCGCCGAGCGACTTGGTTTCCCAGAACGGCTTTTTGGCCTTCACATCACGTGTCAAAATCAGATCAACCGTTTGAGAACCGGGCCAGCATCTCACGCAGCGGCTCGGCCCCGGGGTTGTTGCCACCACCGGAGATCACCAACTGCTGCGCGCCAATCGCCTGGCCGTAGTAGATCTGGTTCCAGTCGCTGCGGGTGCTGATCATGCTGCCTTCCACCGAAATGCCGGCGAACAGCCCGCGGGTTTGGGCGAAGGCGACGATATCGGCGTTCAACGCCGCCGTCGTTGAACCGGAAACGCCGCCGCCAATGGTTGCCACCGCGATCGAGGCGTCTCCACCCACCTTGAACTGGCTGTCGAGCAGCGCCTGCAGGCCTTTTTGGGTCAGCACGATAAACAGCACCTCGGCGTCCTGGATGCCGAACTGAAAGCCGAAGCTGCCGCTGCCGAGGGTGTAGAACGCCGGGTTGCTCCAGCCGTTGGCGGTGCGCCCGACCATGACGCAGCCACCGCCTTCGCCGCCGAAGAAGAAGCCGGCCTTGAAGATGCGCGGGCAAACCATGACGCCCTTGGCTTTGCGCAGCATATTGCGGGCGTCTGTGGAGCCATTGTCGCCGAGCATGTCCTGCACGGTGAGGGTGGCGCGATCGACCATCGTCTGCTGTTCGGTCTGCGCGTGGGCGGCGAATGGCAGCAGCAAGGCAAACAGGGCAAGGATCAGAATACGGCGCATGGGCATGCTCCTGGTTGTGCCGGTACTATTGACGGGCGGGCATGGCAGAATGGTGGCGCTGGTGTGACATTCTGCCCCGTTGTTGGGCAAGCATCATCGGCGTCGGTCGATTTCACACCGACGGCATGGCGTTGACGCAGATCACCCGCCACCCCTCGGGCAGTCGTTCCAGCCGGGTCAGCGAGATGTTCAGCACCGACAGGTGAAACGCGTTGTCGGCGCCGATGCCCAGCGCATGCGCCACCGCCGCGCGGATGGCGCCGCCGTGACTGATGATCACCACATCCTGGCCATCATGGGTACGGGCCAGCCGCTCCATCGTGGCGCCCACGCGGGCGATCACCTCGACCATGCTTTCGCCGCCAGGTGGCTTCTCGGTGCCGGCGTGCGGCCAGAACGGGTGCGGCGGCAGAGTGAGCCGCGCCGGCAATTCCGCGTGCGGCAGGCCCTGCCATTCGCCCAGGGTCTGCTCGATCATTCCCGGTTCCACCTGCAATGGCACCGCGCCGTAGCCTGCAGCGAAGATCGCCTCGGCGGTGCGCCGGGTGCGTGACAGCGGGGTGACCACCCAGACGGCGGGCTTCGGCAGATGGCGGGCGATCGCCTGATAGCTGGGAACGTCGGTCTTCAGCGTGTGCGGGCACAGTTCCACATCCATGGTGCCGTACAGCGTCGCACGCGCGTTTTCCGCCACCAGGGCGTGGCGGATCAGCCAGAAGCGGGTCATCTCATTCTCCGATCGACAGCAGGGCGCCGCGGCTGCGGGCGACGCGAAACTGTTGGGCAAACAGCAGGGAGGCCGCCGCCAGCCAGACAGCGTTGAGCAGGAGCGCCCAGCCCATCTGGTTCCAGGCGACGGCGCCGGTGAGCAGAGCGGTGCGCATACCCTCGAACACATGGCTCGCCGGCACGATGAATGCCACCGGCTGCAGCAAATGGGGCAGCACGGACACCGGGTAGAACACGGCGGCAAACGGGGTGATGCCGAACAGCACTGACCACGCCAAGGCCTCCGCTCCCGCCCCGTGGCGCAGGATCAGGCTGACCACGGCGAGCGCCACCGCCCAACCCATAATCATCAGATTGGCGAAAAACAGCACCAGCACCGGGCCCAGTGCGAACAGGTTGAAGGCGTACAGCGCCCAGGCCAGCAGGGCGGCGGGGATGACGCCTGCCATCATCCGCACGAAGGACATGCCGATCAGTGCCGCCACGAGTTCGAACGGCCGCAAGGGGCTGACGAACACATGGCCGAGATTGCGCGACCAGATTTCCTCCAGGAAGGTGATCGACATCCCCATCTGGCTGCGCAGCGACACTTCCCACAGCAACACGCCGCCGAGCAGCGCGCCACCGGCGACCGCTGCCGGGCTGCCGGCGCGGGTGGCGAGGAAGCTGGCGGTGAAGCCCCAGATGCACATCTGCAGCACCGGCCAATACGCCAGCTCCACCAGGCGCGGCCAGGAACCACGGAACAGCGCAAGGTGGCGATACATCAGACCCCAGACCCGCTCGGCCGATGCCATCGCAGCGCTGCTCATATCCGCTCCTCCGTGAACGAGCGGTCTCGGGCGATGTCGAGGAACACCTGCTCCATGTCTTCCCGCCCGTAGCGCGCCAGCAGTTCCGCCGGCGAGCCGCGATCGACGATGCGGCCCTTTTTCAGCATCAGCACGTGGCTGCACAGGCGCTCGACCTCGGACATGTTGTGGCTGGCCAGCAGGATCGTGCAGCCGCTTTCGGCCTGATAGCGTTCCAGCCAGGTGCGCACGAGATCGCCGGTGTCTGGATCGAGGCTGGCGGTCGGCTCATCGAGCAGCAGCACATCGGGGCGATTGATCAGCGATTTCGCCAGTGCCACCCGGGTCTTCTGCCCGGCCGACAGCGCGCCGGCGGGGCGATTGAGCAGATCCTCCAGATCCAACTGGCGCGCGAGTTCGGCGATCCGCGCCTCGCGCCCGCGCACGCCATACAGATGCGCGTAGACCCGCAGGTTCTGGGCCACCGTCAGGCGCCCCGGCAGTGCCACGTAGGGCGAGGAGAAATTCATCCGCGCCAGGGCCGCGAAGCGGTCGGTCGCCATGTCGTGGCCGAGCACGTGAATGCTGCCGGCGGTCGGGATCAACAGTCCCAGCAGCATGGCGATCGTGGTGGTCTTGCCGGCGCCATTGCCGCCGAGCAGGCCGAGCGTGCTGCCACGCGGCACATCGAAGCTGATGTTATCGACCGCGAGCGTGTCGCCGTAGCGTTTGGTCAGCCCCGAGACGGTGATTGCGTGCATGCCTTGGGGATTAAGGGCAGCAGCCGCCGTCGCCAAGGGGCAAATGCTGTCAGGGGTGGTTATCGCGTGCGACCTCCCGGGCGGTGCGTCTCGATCGCCTTCGCCCCCTGGAACAGCCCGATCCCTTGGGCGCGGCCCCAGGCGATGGCGTCCTCGCCATCGGCGTCTGCGAGCACGATGGTCTGTGGCGCAGTGCCGAACGCCGCTGCGCTCAGCCTGGCCACCGGCTCGGACCAGCGCAGATGAACGAAGTCGAGCCCGATGCGCGGCAGCGGAAACATCGGCAGCGATTCGGCGGTGACGTCTTGCAGCAACAGCCGGTAGCCGCGCGCACGGACGAAATCGCGGGCAAACAGAAACGCCGCCGGATCGGAGAGCACGTCGGCCGGCTGTAGTTCGAGGATCACCTGGCCGCGCAGGCTGAGCGGCAAGGCGGCATCAAAGCGCAGGAACTCCGGCGCCAGGATGGAGGACACGTTCAGTTCGAGGCCAAATGGCCGGGCGTTGTCGAGCTCACCGGGGGCTGCGAGCAGGGCAAGGGCGCGTCGGTCGAGCGAGCGGGTCAGCCGGCGATACAGCCACGGCTCGGCTCTGGGGGCGGCGCCCGGCAGCAGGGTTTCGACCAATTCCTCCACACACAGCAGCCGCCTTTCCCATTGCAGCCGGAAGCTGCCGTCTTTCTGCATCGCGCAGACCGGCTGTCGGCGGGCGAAGCGGGCGACGTCCACCCGCGCCAGCCGCGCCTCCAGCAGCGCCAGCGATGTCAGATCGAGCGGAAGGCCGCCGCTCGCTGCAATGCGGGCGGCGGGCTTTGGCGTCTCGGCCAGCCGCAGCAGCCGGGTGCTGTCTTGCGGCAGGGACAGCTCTTCCCACAGCGCTTCGCCCTCCTCCGACTCGACATCGGCAAACAGGTGGCTGATCGCGGTTCGCACCGTCAGAAGTGCGGTTTCCGCCGGGCCGCGCCAGACCGCGACGAGGTCCTGATTGGGCAATACGAACAGCCGCGCCCGTTCGGCGTGCGCCAACGGTTCCAGCGCCGCGCGGGCCAGGCGGAAATGTTGTGGCTGCACCCGGTCTCGGGTCAGGCGCGACAGCCGCACGACGCAGGCTTGCCGGGCAATTCCGGCGAGCTCACAATCGCGCACCAGCGCTGCGAGCTGCAGGGCGTCCTGGCGAGGGCTGGTCTCCGGCGGTTCCTGCGGAACACGGCGCGCAGGGGTGGAGATCATGCAACCCTCTCGGTTGGGGCTGCAGCGGGTGCACCGGCGTCCAGCAGCGCTGGATTGACGCATCCGGCCCGGCCTACCCGCCCGGCAGCGCCGGCCCTTTCGATGCACTGGCGCAGCGTGCAGGCTTCGGCCTGGCCGCAACTGACGATGCGTGACGCACCGAGCATGGCGTCGACATGGCGACCCTGGAACCGGCGGATGCCATGCGCGAGGCCCCAGCGCAGCGCTGCTTCGGTTTCGGCGTGATGCAGCACCACCTTGTCGGTGCCGATCTGCGCCAATGCCGCGTCGATCGCCTGTCTCTCCTCCTCCGGCAACTCGGCCAGGCGCGGCGACCAGTCCAGCTTCATCAGCGCTGGTCGCAAGGCCCAGGGCTGGCTCAGGAGCAGGGCCAGATGCGAGACGCCGTCGAGCACCAGACCTATTCCGGCCTCCGCCAGCCTGGACCGGGCTTCGGCGAAGGATTGGCTGTCGGAAGTGGCCTCCAGCAGGCCGATTTCCACGCCAAAACGCAGCCTGGTGCCTGCGCAAAGACCCACCAGCCGGCCGAAACCGGGCGACAGAATCCCTGGTACCGTCAGGTTGAGATGCAGTATCGGCGCGTTGCCTGACAGCGCCTGGATGAGATCCAGCGGGCCACCGCGACCGATTTCGTCGCACAGCACGGCGAGCACGCGCTGGTCCAGCCGGGCCGCGAGGTGGCGAAACAGGAACGGATCGCTGCCGCCCAGGCTGGCACCACCAGCGGCCACCGCCGGGATGCGGCCCTCCAGGGCGGCAATCGAGAATGACACCTCGCGAAACAGCGGTTGCAGGCCGCCGGCGCGCTCGGACGGCCCGCCGAGCAGGATCGCCGTCTGCCGCTGCATCAGGTCGCTGATCCCAGCGGTTCCGACCAGCGCCGCGACGGCATCATGCAGGGCGTGCGCCATGTCGGGTGGCTGACCTTTGGCATTCGCCTGGGCCTGAACAGCCTGTGCCGCGATATCCTCGCTCATCCCCAAGCCCCCCACTCCCTGCGCCAGTCGTTCACGCACGTAGCCAAGCAGCCTGTCGCCCTCACTTGCCAGCGACCACAGCGACACGAGATCTCCGGCATTGGCCCGATCGGCCTGCAGCAGGCGCTCCATAAATTCAGGCAGCATTTCCGGCTCGGCCACCAAGGTTCGGGCCAACGAGGCCGGCTGCTGCGAATCATCGCGCGATGCTGCGGGCCTGGCCGCCCGGCACAGCAGTACCAGGTCGCCATTGGCCAGCCCAAACACCTGGCCGTCGTAGCGCCCGGCGGTTTCCTGCAGCAGCGCGCGCACGATGCGGCGGTGATGCGGGCGTGGTGCTGGCGGTCGCAGCCGGGACAGATGCAGCACCACCGCCAGACGGCCAACAGCAGCCGAGCGCACCGCGCGCAACGCCGCTTCATACAGATGGCGTTCGACCACTGTTGGGACCATCGCCCCATGACTGATCGCGGTGTGACTGATCGCCAAGACTTTCATGTCCCGCCTTCCCGTCGCCGGAATGGGGCCCGTTTTGGGCAAAACTGCCGCCAGGGCGTGAAATCCATGTCCCAGCCCCGCCAGCATGGCGCGGGATCGTTAACAAGCGGTTTCCAACGCCGTTCGGACGCCTGTACGCTTGCGTGCGGGAGGCGGCGGCGCTAGCGGTAGAGAATGGACGAAATTCAATCTCCCCTGATCGCCTGCGTCCCGGATAGCGAACTTCAGACCGAAGCACGCCACGCCCCCACCAAGGCCGCGCTGGCCGATGCCATCCGCAAGCTTGCGCGAAGCAGTGTGCTGGTGGTCGGCGATGCCATGCTCGATCGCTACATCTACGGGACCGTCGAACGCGTCAGCCGTGAGGCGCCGGTGCCGGTGCTGGCGATCGATCGCGAAGTGGCGCTGCCCGGTGGCGCCGGCAACGTGGTGCGCAATCTCGGCGCCCTCGGCGTGGCCGTGGCCTTCGTCTCGGTGGTCGGCGACGACCAGACCGGCTCGGACCTCACCGGCCTGATCGGCAGCCAGCCTGGCGTCGAGCCGTGGCTGCTGGTGCAGGGCAGCCGCACCACCACGCGCAAAACCCGCTTCATGGCGCGCGGCCAGCAATTGTTGCGCACCGATCGCGAGGATACCTCGCCGATCCATCCCAAGCTCGCCGAGCGCCTGTTGCGAATCGTGCGCGACGCGATGGCGGCGACCTCGGTCACCATTCTTTCCGACTACGGCAAGGGCGTGCTGTCTGGCGACATGCCGGCGAAAATCATCGCCAACGCCCGCACCACCGGCCGCCCGGTGGTGGTGGACATGCGCGGCACCGATTTCGCCCGCTACGCCGGGGCGGACGTGATCCTGCCCAGCCATTACGACCTTGCCCAGTTCGCCGAGCAGAGCCTGGGCAGCGATGCGTCGGTGGGCGCTGCCGCCGCCAGCCTGCGCGCCCGCTATGGCTTCGGCGCCGTGCTGGTGAACCGCGCCGAGGATGGCATGACGTTGGCCAACGCCGACGGCATCACCCATATGCGTTGCGAAACCGGCGATGTCGTTGATGTCGCAGGCGCCGGCGATACCGCGATTGCAGCGCTTGGCGCTGCGCTTGCCGCCGGCCTCGGCTTTCCGATGGCCGCCCACATCGCCACCATCGCCAGCGGCGTGGTGCTCGCCCGCAACGGCATCGCGGTGGCGCGTGAGGGCGATCTGCTGGCGGCGATCTCGCCGCAGGGCAGTGCTTTGCGCAAGATCGTCAATCTGGAAGTGGCGGCCGGGCGGGTGGAAAACTGGCGCCGCGAGGGCTGGCAGACCGCTGTCACCATCGGCCGCTTCGATACCTTGGGCGATGCGGAAATCGATCTGCTGCGCCAAAGCCGTGCGGCGTCGGACCGTTTGGTGGTGGCGCTGGAGCGCGACACACCGAAGCGCAACCAGCCGCCGGAAGCGGTGCGCGCGGCGCAGTTGGCGACACTGGAATGGGTGGATCTGGTTGTCATGATCGACAGCTCGAACCCGGCGGAACTGCTGCACTCGCTGCGGCCGGATCTGCTGCTGGGCTCGCAGTCGCAACCCGGCGCCGATCTGCTGGCGACCTGGGGCGGGCGGGTCGTGAAGGTTTAGAAAGCGATGCGGCTGACCCCGAAAGCTTCGTGGTCAGCCGAATTGGCGCAGTTCAGACCTTTTCGACCTGGCTGTATTCCAGTTCGACCGGGGTCGAACGGCCGAAGATGGATACGCTGACCTTCACGCGGCCCTTTTCCTCGTCGACCTCTTCCACCACGCCGTTGAAGCTGGTGAACGGGCCATCGGCCACACGCACCTGCTCGCCGATTTCGAACAGAATGGCCGGACGCGGACGCTCCACACCTTCGGCCGTCTGCTTCATGATGCGGTCGGCTTCGGCTTCGGTGATCGGGCTCGGGCGGGTCTTGGTGCCGAGGAAGCCGGTGACCTTGGGGGTGTCCTTGACCAGATGCCAGGCATCGTCGGTCAATTCCATCTTGACCAGCACGTAGCCGGGGAAAAACTTGCGCTCGGCGTTGATCTTCTGGCCACGGCGCAGCTCAACCACGTCTTCCGACGGCACCAGCACCTCTTCAAACTGGTCAGCAAGCCCCTTCTGGGCGGCCTGCTCCTTGATCTGCTGGGCGATCTTTTTCTCAAAACCGGAATAGACGTGAACGACGTACCAACGCTTTGCCATGGCGATTATTCCTAGCCCCCGACGCCGAAAAGGGCGCGAACGCCGATGCCGATCAGCTGGTCGGCAATAAAAAAGAAAATGGCAGCGAGTGCGGCCATGGCGAAGACCAGACCGGTTGTCACCAGCGTCTCCTTGCGCGACGGCCAGGTGACTTTACTCACCTCGGCCCGCACTTCGCGGATGAACTTGAACGGAGCCGACACGCCACTCATCTGTCTCTATGCCTTTCAGAAATCTCAGTACCGCCGCGGGCGGGGGTGCCGCGCGGGCTGGCAGGGGCGGAGGGTCTCGAACCCGCAACCTCCGGTTTTGGAGACCGGCGCTCTAGCCAATTGAGCTACGCCCCTATCCTGCTCGCGAGCCACACGACCGCAGGCCGTGCCTGCCGGCATGCAGCCGAGGAGCGGTAAAAAGAATGCGCAGCACAATAAGTCAAGAGGCGAGGTGCGAACGAATGTGGAACCAATCTCCGCTACGTGCTCTAAAGTCCCGGAACGACGCCGAACTGTAGGAGTTTTTCAATGACCCCCTCTGCAAAAAATGACGCGACGATCAGCGACGCCCAGGCCCAGATTCGCGAATTGCGCGCCCAGCTCGACTCGCTGATCGCTGGCAAGATCGATCCGGCGCTGCACGCGGCGGTCGATCAGGCGGGTGCCG
>Ga0302279_10006731_pt1 | contig 12066 bp, 12 predicted proteins | sample III_Bog_N3_3_FD_194541 | JGI IMG/M metagenome (GOLD analysis project Ga0302279, IMG submission 194541) | Peat permafrost microbial communities from Stordalen Mire near Abisko, Sweden - III_Bog_N3_3 | ecosystem: Environmental > Terrestrial > Soil > Wetlands > Peat | place: Sweden: Abisko...
CCGCCGGTAGCGGGCGTCGACGAGTCGCTCCTCGCCCTTGCGGAGCGCCCATCCGGCGACGATGACCATCCGACGGGGCACACTCGGCACGACATCGGTGTTGTGCCATGCCGTCCGCATCCGCTCGAGCACCCGCAGATCACCCCGCTCTCCACCGGTCGTCGGCGCCGGTCGTCGGCGCCACGGAGCTGTCGGAGCCGGCGCCGTCGAGGCGATGGCACGGGCGCTGCTCCGCCGTCGGCGCCCCGGACCGAGATCGTAGGCGCCCCGCCGGAATAGGGTGGCAGATGCCCGCACTCGATGTCGTCGCCGTGATCACCGCCAAGTCAGGATCGGAGGCGATCGTGGAACACGCACTCCAGGTGCTGGTCGGCCACAGCAGGAATGACCACGGATGCGTCTCCTACGACCTGTTCGCCTCCGAGACGACGCCCAGCACCTTCGTGACCATCGAGAAGTGGGAGTCCCAGGCCGACCTCGACGCCCACATGGCGTCGGCGCACATGGCCGAGGCGCTGACCGCAGCCGGCGACCATTTCGACGGATTCCCGTCGGTCCACACGCTCCGCCCACTGGGGTCGTGAGGCGCCGGGGACCTACCGACGGGTGAAGCCGGACCGGATCAGGCGGCGGGTCCGCTGACCGGGCCGACCGACTCCGGCGCGAGGACGTCGTCCGGGCTCGGTGGGGTTGCGATACCGGGTCCGGCGCCGAACAGCTCGTCGTAGTTGCGCAGTCGACTGGCCAACGCCTTCATGATCCCGAGGGCGAAGGTGGACGACTCGTGGACCAGGAAGAGGAAGAGACGGTGGTCGATCTCGGCCAGCACCGTCTCGCTGGTGGCGATGGCGGTCAGGTTGCGCGGGAGGTGATCGATCAGGGCCCGCTCGCCGAACACGTCCTCGGGGCCGAGTGTGGCCACGACGACCGATCCCTTTCGGAGCGTGACCGAACCGGAGACCACGCCGAACATGTGTGACCCGGAGTCACCCTCGGCGTAGATCACCTCGCCGGCAGCGATGGTCCGGTGATTCGGCGCATTGAAGAACAGACTCTCAGTAGCCATGGCACGCCTCGTGGTTGCGGGCCGACCCCCCGATGGACATCGCTGATGATCCTACCGCCGGAGGGGGTCCCGGCTGGGATGTGCGGCACGAGGTGCCGGCCCGGTGTGGCGGACCGGTGCGGTGGACCGGGTCGCTCGTCGACCTGGACCTGCATTGCAGTGTCAGCAGGCGTAGTCGTCGTCGTAGGCCGTACTCATGCCGCCCAGGGAGTACGGAAAGCTCGGTGACCCGTACTGCACCATCTGGACCGGGCCCGTGGGCAGGCCCGAATAGACCGAATGGACATTCGAGCACGTCGTCGCAGGGTCGATCTGCCAGTCCGCCGCCCAGTAGGGGACGGCCGGTTGGTAGTTGCCGACCAGATCGGTCCAGTTGCCGGGACTGGCGTAGATGCCGACACTGTTGATGCCCTCGAAGCGGAGCCCGTCGAGCGCACCCTGTACGAGCGCGGCCGATGCCGTCGAGTGGCCTTTGAACGACGAGTCCTCCACGTCGAGCCACCACGGCACCCCGGTGTTGATCCCGGTCGACTTAGCCCTGGTGAAGGCATCGAGTGCGGCATTGAACCCGTAGTTGCACGACGTCTGGTCGCCGGAGGACGCGCAGGCGGCGTCACCCGACGAAGACTGGTCGCCGTAGGTCAGGTACATGTAGAGGTTGAGGCCCCCGCCAGCCCATGCGGCTTCGCCGGACAGGCACGAGTTCGCGGCGCCGAAGGATTGGCCCACCACCTCCACCAACCCGATGGTGTGGGGTGACGGTGGATAGTTCCCGCACTGGTAGTTCGAGATGTCGTAGCCGTAGCTGCCCGACGGATAGGACGACCCGGTGAAAGCCCCGTTGCCCTTGCCCGATGCCATGCCGACCACCGGCGCGTTCAGCACCTGGGGCGTCGAACCCCAGTAGGTGGCGTCACCGAAGGCGGTCACCGCCCCGTTGCTGTTGGTGAACCAGTACCCGTGGCCGTCCGACGTTGCCGACATCGACACGATGGGATGGCTCTGGGGCACACCGCCGAGGGAGCCGTAGAAGCCGGCGTCGCCGAAGGCGAAGATGCCGCCGTCCGCCGCCACCATCCAGTAGCCCCGGCCGTCCGCCGTGGGCGCCATGGCGACGATCGGCTTCTGGAGTTTCAGGTTCCCCGTGGATCCGTAGAACGCCGCGTCGCCGAAGGCGAAGATGCCGCCGTCCGCCGCCACCAGCCAGTACCCGCGACCGTCCGCGGTGGGTGCCATGCCGACGATCGGCTGGTTCAGGTGCTGGTTCCCCATGGAGCCGTAGAAGCCGGCATCACCGAACGTGAAGATGCCGCCGTCCGAGGCCACCAGCCAGTACCCGTTGCCGTCGTTGGTGGCGGCCATGCCGACCATGGGCCGGTTGAGGACGATGTTGCCGGTCGACCCGAAGAACCGGGCGTCACCGTAGGAGAAGATCCCGCCGTCGGAGGCGACCTCGCGGTAGCCGCCCGAGTCGGACGGCGAGGTCGGTGCGAGGGCGACCACCGGCTTGTTGAGGCGGATGTTGCCGGTCGACCCGTAGAACGGCGCGCCACCGAAGGAGAAGATGCCTCCGTCGCTGGCCACCACCCAGTAGGCCGACACCGACGACGCCGTCTTCGGTGACGGGGTGGGCTCGGTCGTCGTGGTCGACCCGGAGGCGGCAGCCGAGGTGGTCGTCGTGGTGGTCGTCGAGGTGGTCGTCGTGGTGGACGGGGTGGGATCGGCCCCGGCAGCCACCGGTACCGCCAGGGTCGCGAGTGCGGTCAGACCGACGAGGGCCAGTCCGATCGGGCGGTGGGCCCGCCGGACCCGGGAACGACGACTAAGGGGCAGGGCTGGCGTCATGGGTGGGCAGGCTCCAACTGGTCGGCATAGGTCGCCGGGGTTCCCCCGGCACTCCAGTATCGACACCACCTTGTCGATCCTGAGGCCGAATCCATTCTGGGGGCCGCAGTGCCGTGGGCGCAACGACCCCCTTGCCACCTGCAGTTACGTCAGGATCCCCGAGCCATTTCCTCCGGTCCGGCCCCGGTTCGCGCCGAATCAGTTGCGGAGGAGCTCGGCGATCCGGAAGGCCAGGTCGAGCGCCTGGCGGCCGTTGAGCCGGGGATCACACGTGGTCATGTAGCGCTGGGAGAGCTGGCCCTCGACGATGTCCTCGACACCGCCGAGGCACTCGGTCACGTCGTCCCCGGTCAGCTCCACATGCACCCCGCCCGGCCAGGTCCCGATCTCCCGGTGGATGCGGAAGAAGCTCTGCAGCTCGCCGATGATGTCGTCGAAGCGACGGGTCTTCTGGCCACCTTCCGCGGTGAACGTGTTGCCGTGCATCGGGTCGCACATCCACACCACGGGGTGCCCCTCGGCGGTCACCGCCCGCAGGATGGCGGGCAGGTGGTCATCGATGGCGTCCATGCCGAACCGGGTGATCAGGGTCAGCCGCCCGGGCACCCGTTGGGGGTTGAGTCGTTCGCAGAGGGCGATGACGTCGTCGGGCGACGCCGACGGGCCGATCTTGGTCCCGACCGGATTGTGGATCCCGGCCAGGAATTCGACGTGGGCGCCGTCGAGCTGCCGGGTGCGCTCACCCACCCACAGCATGTGCGCCGAGCAGTCGTAGAAGTCGCCGGTCAGCGAGTCGCGCCGGGTCAGTGCCTCCTCGTAGTCGAGGATGAGGGACTCGTGACTCGTCCAGAAGTCCACCTGGTGCAGGGTGTCCTCGGCCGTGAGGTTGATGCCGCAGGCGTCCATGAACCGGAGCGCACGGTCGATGCCCTCGGCGATGTCCTCGAAGCGACGGCCCTCGGTCGACGTGGCCACGAACTCCTGGTTCCAGGCGTGGATCTGGCTGAGGTCGGCGAACCCACCCTTGGTGAAGGCCCGCAAGAGGTTGAGGGTGGCCACCGACTGCTCGTAGGCGGTGACCAGGCGGTGGGGGTCGGGGACCCGGGCGGCCCGCTCGGGGAGGTCGTCGTTGACCATGTGGCCGCGGAAGGAGTCGATGACCTGGTCACCGACCTGCTCGGTGGGTGAGCTGCGGGGCTTGGCGAACTGGCCGGCGATCCGGCCGACCTTGACGACAGGCAGGCCGGCCCCATAGGTCAGGACCACCGCCATCTGGAGGATGACCTTGAGCTTGTCGCGGATGCCGTCGGCGGTGAACTCCGCGAACGACTCCGCGCAGTCGCCGGCCTGGAGCACGAAGGCCCGTCCGTCGGCGGCCTGGCCGAGGGCGCGGGTCAGATGTCGGGCCTCACCGGCGAAGACCAGTGGCGGCAGGGCGGTCAGGCGTGCGTGGACCTGCTTGAGGACGGCCTCGTCCGGCCAGGTGGGCTGTTGGGCCGCAGGGCGCGACCGCCAGGAGTCCGGGGCCCACGGGCTGGCCGTGTCGGGAACGGGGGTCGGGGGTGCCACCCCCACAGCGTAAAGCCTCCGGCCCTAGGCTCGGGACATGACCGCATTCCGCTTCGGTGTCCAGCTGTCGAACGCCTCGTCCGGGGCCGCATGGCGCGACCTGGCCCGTTCCGTCGAAGGACTCGGCTACTCGAGCCTCTTCATCCCGGACCACTTCGAGGACCAGTTCGGACCGCTGGTCGCCCTGACCGTCGCCGCCGACGCGACGACGGAACTGCGGGTCGGCTCGCTCGTGTTCGGGAACGACTACCGGCACCCGATCGTGTTGGCCAAGGAGATCGCCACGCTCGACCTGCTGTCCGAGGGCCGGGTCGAGTTCGGCCTCGGTGCCGGATGGATGACCACGGACTACGAGCAGGCCGGGATCCCCAACGACCCACCGGGTGTGCGCATCTCCCGCATGTCCGAGAGCCTGGCCATCATGAAGTCGTTGTGGTCCACCGGTGCCTGCACGTTCGCCGGCGAGCACTACACGATCACCGGGGCGGTCGGGGCTCCGCTGCCCCATGCCCGGCCCCATCCACCGATCATCATCGGCGGCGGCGGCAGGCGCGTCCTCGGCATCGCGGCCCGGGAGGCGGACATCGTCGGGGTCAACCCCAGCCTGGCTGCCGGCTACGTGGGGCCCGAGGTGCTGGCGACGACCACGGCCGAGTACTACGACGAGCGGATCGGTTGGATCCGCGAGGCGGCCGGGGACCGGTTCGGCGACCTCGAGCTGCAGGTGCTCACGTTCCTCGTCCAGATCGTCCCCGACCGCGAGGACGCCACGGAACGCCTGGCCCAGATGCTCGGCGTGCCGGCCGAGCAGGTGGACGGCTCGCCCATCGCCCTGGTGGGCACGGTGGAGCAGATCATCGAGCGGCTGCTGGAGCGCCGCGAGCGGTTCGGGTTCTCGTACATCGTGGTCCACGAGGCCGAGATGGAGGCCTTCGCTCCCGTCGTGGCGGCGCTCGCCGGGACCTGAGGTGGATCCGACGGCCACTGGGCCGGCGACGTCCGCCGCCCGCATCGGGGTCTTCGGGGGAACGTTCGACCCGATCCACCGCGGTCACGTCGAAGTGGCCGCTGCGGTCAGCGACGCCCTGGCGCTGGACAGGATGCTGGTGGTGGTGGCCAACGAGCCCTGGCAGAAACAGGACCGGCCGGTCACGCCGGCCGAGGACCGCTTCGCCATGGTCGAGGCCGCCCTGGCCGATCGACCAGGGTTGGAGTCCTCCCGGATCGAGCTCGACCGTGGGGGCCCGTCCTACACGATCGACACGGTCCGGGAGCTGCGTGCCCTCGACCCCGAAGCGGAGGTCGTCGTGGTCGTCGGTGCGGATGTCGTGGCCACGATCGACACCTGGCGCGAGCACGATGCCCTTCGCGACCTGGTGACACTTGCCATCGTGGACCGCCCGGGATCGCCCGGGATCGACCCTCCCGAGGGGTGGCGGTTCACCCGTGTGCCGGTGACCCCGCTCGACGTCTCGAGCACCGACCTGCGCTCGCGTCTGGAGACCGGCGACCCGGTGGGTGATGCGGTACCGCCGGCCGTCATCCGTTGCATCGTCGAGCGCGATCTGTACGCTACGGAGAGATGACTGTGCGGCTGACCCCCAGCGAGTCCGACATCCCACCGCCGCAGTCAGCCCCCACCCCGCCCGACGACCCCGCAGGACCGCAGGCCGTCGAGGCTCTCGCGGAGGGTCATGCCGGGGATGGTCGGCGGGCCCTGCGGGAGGCCCGCCGTCAGCGCCGACGGACCGCGTGGGTGTGCGCCGCGGTCGTCGGCCTGTGCCTGGCCCTTACGATCGTGGTGGTGAGCCTCGCCCGCGAGCGCCCGGTGTCCCCGTCGGGCATCGGCGCAGCCGCCGTCACCGTGTCCGCGTCCGTCCCCACCACAGCACCGGTCTCCGGCACCCTGCTGGCGGCCGTAACGTCCCATAGCGCTCCGGCGCCCGAAGGAGGCAACCCTTGACCACCACCGACCCCACCACTCCCGCCCTCACCGCCGTACCGGACGTCCCCGCCGAATGTCTGGTGGCGGCCCGCGCCGCCGACGCCAAATCCGGGGAGGAGACGGTCATCCTGGGGATGGGCGAGCTCCTGGGAGTGACCGACGCCTTCGTCGTGACCAGTGGACGCAACACCCGCCAGGTCAAGACGATCGTCGACGAGGTGGAGCGTCAGGTCAAGGAGTCATCGGGTCGGTCGCCGCACCGCGTCGAGGGGCTGTCCGACGGCTACTGGGTACTGATGGACTACGGGGACTTCCTGGTCCACGTGTTCCTCGACGAGGCGCGCGCCTTCTACGACCTCGAGCACCTGTGGACGGATGCTCCACGGGTCGCCTGGGCGACCGCCGCCTAGCCACCGTCGGGGCGCACCTCGGCTGACCGCGGGCCGCACGGCCTCAGGGCAGGGGCGCCTGGGGCAGGTAGTCGGCCCGCCCGACCGGACCGGGGACCTGGGCGCCGGCGGCGGTGGGGACCTCGATCGCCTTGCCGGCGATGGCGAAGGTCACGCCGGTGATGCCGGGCTGCTGGGTGAGCGTGTAGACGACCTGGGCGATCGCCAGGGTCTGGTCCGGCCCGACGACCTGGACGGGATCGCTGCTGAAGTGGACCGCAGCCACCCCGCCGGACTCGGTGGTGGTCACCTGGACGCCGGTTCCCGACAGATAGGACTGGATGCCAGACGCCGATTCCGTGGCGGTGGGGCCGGCCAGGAGCGCCACCAGCACCTGGCTGAGTGACGCCGGCAGCGCCACCTCCCGGGCCGCTGCCACCAGGTGGCCGTTGGGGGAGACCAGGAACACCTGCTCGGGGACCCCGACGGCGGGTGGTGTGCCGGGCGTCGTGGTGGTGGTGTTCGGCGGGTTGAGCAGATGGTAGGGGACGTCCGACTTGGCGATGGCCGTCGGTGTCGAGGCCGTGGGAATCCCGCAGGCCGTGACGGCCACCACGACGGCGCCCAGTGCGGCGGCCCGGACCCAGGAACCCACGCCCGCCCTCATGCCCGCATCTCCACGTCGAGCCCGCCGTCGACGCCGTCGTCGCCGGTCGGCTGGAGGGGGAGCTCGACGACGAAGCGGGTCCCGCCCCCAGCCGCGTCCTCGCTCCAGACCCGACCGCCGTGGAGGCGGACGTGTTCGGCCACCAACGAGAGTCCCAGTCCGGTGCCCTGCCCCGAGGCCCGCTGTCCGGCCCGGCCGCCCCGGTAGAAGCGCTCGAACAGGTGGCCGCGCTCGGCCGGCGGGATGCCCGGCCCGTGGTCCTCCACCACGACACGGATGTCGGTGGCCGGCACCGGGGCGTAGGCGACCAGGGGCGGTTGGCGATCGACCACCACCCGGGTGACCCCTCCCGCGTACAGCGAGGCATTCTCCATCAGGTTGGCCAACACCCGTTCGAAGCGACGCTTGTCGACCCGTAGCCGGAGCCCGTCGACCCCGGACCCGACCTCGACCGGGAAGGTGACCGGCCCGCGGGTCCCGCCGGCGTCGACCGGTGCCGAGGCGGCCACGGCCTGGCGCACCAGTTCCCCGGGGTCCACTTCGTCGAGCGACAGTTCGGCCGAGCCGGCGTCGAAGCGGGAGATCTCGAGGAGGTCGTCCACCATCCGGGTGAATCGCCTCAGGTCCCCGTCGAGCAGGTCGAGTGCGCTGCGGGCCCGGGGGGCGAGCTGCTCCCGGTGGCTCTCCAACACCGACACGGTGGCCGTCAGCGTGGTGAGGGGGGAGCGCAGTTCGTGGCTCACGTCGGAGGTGAACCGGGCCTCACGTTCGATCCGGTCCTGGAGGTTGGCGGTCATGCGGTTGAACGCGGCAGCCAGCTCCTCCAGGTCGGCGTCGTCGCCACCGTCGACCCGGGTGTCGAGCTCGCCGCCGGCGATGGCGACGGCCGCATCGGTCAGGCCGGCGAGCGGACGCAGTGCCCGGGACGCGGCCCACCGACCCACCGCGGCGCCGGCGATGGTGGTGACCAGTGCCGCCGCGGCCAGGGCGAACGCCAGTGCCCGCAACGTCCCGGCCAACTCGTCGAGTGAGAAGACCTCGAAGTAGGCGGCGTGGACCGCGGGCAGCGGGACGCCGATCACCAGCTGGGGCGAACCCCCCAGCGTGAAGAGCTGCGATGCCGGGGTGCCGGACAGGACGAGGACCCGCTCGCCGGCGGGGATGGCACTCTGGCCGACCGAGATGGACGTGGCGTACCACTGGCCTCCGGTGCGCAGCACCGAGCGCGAGCCCGGCAGCGTGTCGACCGACTCGATCAGCTGGGTGACCTGGGTGGCGGGGGAGCGGAGTGCGTTCTGCACCAGTGCGGCGTTGGCGAAGGCCTGGCGCTGCTCGGCCGACTGGCGCTCGTTGAGGAAGGTGGCGCGTGCGGTGAAGTAGGTGATCCCGGCCATCAGGGCGGAGAGTCCGAACGCACCGATGGCGAAGGTCAGGGTCACCCGGGCACGCAGTCCCAGTCGCCCCGACAGCAGCGTCCTGCGGGTCCGTCGCGTCCCACGGGACCGCAACGCCCGGGCGGTGGGGCCACCTCCGTTCTTCCCGTCGACCGGAGCCCCGTCCGGCGCTGCGCGGTCCCCGTCGGAGGAGGTGGGGTCCACGATCAGACGGCCAGCTTGTAGCCCATGCCCCGCACGGTGAGGATGAACCGGGGCGACGCCGGATCGGGCTCGACCTTGGTACGAAGGCGACGGACGTGGACGTCGACCAGTCGTCCGTCGCCGAAGTAGTCGTAGCCCCACACCCGCTCCAGCAGCTGCTCGCGGCTCAGCACCTTGCCGGGGTGGTTGGCCAGCTCACACAGGAGCCGGAACTCGGTCCGGGTGCAGTGGACCTCGTCACCGGCCCGGCGGACGACACCGGCGTCCGGCTCGATCTCCACGTCGCCGAAGGCCAGCACGTCCGGTCCGTCATCGTCGAGGCGGGACCGTCGCAGGAGCGCACGGATCCGGGCGGCGAGCTCCTTGGCCACGAACGGCTTGGTCACGTAGTCGTCGGCCCCCGCCTCGAGTCCGGCCACCACGTCGTGGGTGTCCGAACGGGCGGTCACCATGATCACCGGCACGGTGGACTGGCGGCGCAGGGTCCGACAGGCCTCGAACCCGTCCATCCCGGGCAGCATCAGGTCGATGAGCACCAGTTCGTAGGGCTCGGTCCCGAACTTGGCCACCGCCTCCTCGCCGCTCCCCACCCCGTCGACCGAGTAGCCCTCCTCCTCGAGCGCGAGTGCCATGGAGGAGCGGATCCGCTCGTCGTCCTCGACGATCAGGATGCGGCTCATGGGCCGATCATGACACGACCGCCCCACCCGGAGCGGGCGGGGCGGTCGTGGTCGACACGGAGTCGGACCTCGGTCAGGAGATCCAGATCTGCTGTGGCCACACGGCGCCACCGATCATGCCGAAGGCCTTGGCACCGGCCGGCGTCGTCGGGTTGTTGAAGTTCTGCACCTTGGCGGCCGCACCGATCGCCCACACCGTGCGGGCGTACCAGACGTACGGGATGTCCTGGGAGAGCAGTCGGTTGACCTGCTGGTAGGCGGCCACCTGGGTGGCCTGGACGGTGGACTCGCGGCCCTGGAGCAGTGCGGTCTGCATGGCCGGGTCCGTGTTGCGGGCCATGTTGATGGCGAAGCCGGGGGTCGACGCGTTGGTCGGGGTCCAGAAGATGTAGTTGAGGTCCGGGTTGACCGCGCCGAACTGCCGCCAGGTGAGCGCCTCGTAGGCGCCGGTGAGCGCCACGTTGATGATCGAGTCCTGGAGCACCGGCTCGAGGGTCACGGTCATGCCCGCCTCCTGCAGCTGCTGCTGGAGGTACTCGCCGATCTGGCTGCCCTTGGGGTCGGGGGTGTGGCCGAGGGTGAAGGAGACCGATCCTCCGGCCGCCTTGACCTCGGAGACCAGCTTCTTCGCCATGGCCAGGTTGTACTTGGGGTAGCCGTTGTTGGTCAGGTAGTAGGGGGAGGTCGAGGTGAACACACCGTTGCTCGGCTCGGTGACCCCGTTGTCGATGACCTGGACGTACTGCTCGGAGTTGGTGGCGTACGCCATCGCCTGGCGGAGCTTCAGGTTGTTGAACGGTGCCTTGGAGAGGTTGAGCTGGATGCATCCCATGTCCGGCTCGCCGGCCACCTTCACCGAGTCGTCGCAGTAGGCGTAGGACGTGTTGTCGCGCAGTGCCTTGATGTCGGAGCCGGTATCGGTGTGCATGATGTCGATCGAGCCCGATTCGAGGCTGGCCAGGATCTGGTCGGTGTCGGGGATCGGCTTGTAGGTGATGCTGTCCAGGTACGGCATCCCCGTGCGCCAGTACTTCTCGTTGCGGGTGGCGGTGAAGTGGTCGTTCGGGACCCACTCCTGGAAGACGAACGGACCGGTACCGATCGGGTTGGTCTGGCTGCCCGTGGCCAGCCAGTTGGGCTCGGCGACGAAAGCGAACTGGCTGCCGATGCCTCCGCACAGGTAGTAGTCGAAGGGCACCCACGGCGACTTCATGGTGATGGTGACCACCTGGGGACTGGTGACGACGATCGACTGGATCGGGGTGAGCGCAGGTCCGGTCAACAACGACGCCTGATGGGCCTTGAAGTTGGCGGCCACGGCGGCACCGTCACACGGTGCGCCGTTGTGGAAGGTGACGTTCGACCGCACCGTGATCGTCCACACGGTGCCGGTCGAGTTGGGGGTGACCGATTCGGCCAGGTTCGGCTGGGGCACGCCGTTGGCGTCGAGGATCATGAGGGTGTCGAACACCGTGCGGGCGTAGAGGATCCCGACCTCGTCGAACGTGCCCTGGGTGGGGGAGAACCCCTTCTCCTCGGCGTCGACGCCGAAGGTCAGCGAGCCGCCGGGCTTCGGGGTGGCCGACGAGATGCCGTCGGGGCGGGACCCGGTGGACGAACCGCCGGACGTGGTCGTCGAACTCGAACTCGAACTCGAGCAGGCACTGAGCAGGCCGCCCGAGGCGCCGGCGACGGCGAGTCCTGCGCCGGCCACGGCGCTCTTGGCCAGGAACGAGCGGCGGTCGATGCGATCAGTCATGGTCCCCCTTTGGACACTGGCCCCGGCGCTCGCCGGTGACCTCTTGGCTGCGGTACTGCTTGGCTGCGGTACTGCTTGACTGCGGTACTGCTTGACTGCGGTACTGCTGGTCGTCTGGTGCTGCCGGCCGCCCCGTGCAACGCCTGGGAACGGGTGCTGGTGATGCCGAGATCCCCCCTGGGTCCCGGTACCGGTGTTGTCTCGGCCAGACGTTACCCGTCTGTGCGCCGGCGTGGGGGGAGAGGAGTGCGCAGGGGCCACCGCCGTCCCTCCGTCCGGTCCGGCCCCGGGGAGCGGACGGCGCGTGGCCGGTGCGAACGCGCGGCACGTACGGTCACCGATACCCGTGCCGGGAGCGGTCCGCCGGTACGCTCGAGCGCGTGGAGTGGGAGATCGAGGCCTATCGACGCTCGGTCGCAGGCCTGTCCCCGGACACGGTCCGGGCCTATGCCTCCGACATCGAGCGGTTCGCCGACTGGACCGCGCGCGCAGGGATCGACGGGCCCGACGGTGTCGACCGGATCACCCTCCGCCGCTACCTCGCCTAC
>Ga0302279_10006734_pt1 | contig 12063 bp, 11 predicted proteins | sample III_Bog_N3_3_FD_194541 | JGI IMG/M metagenome (GOLD analysis project Ga0302279, IMG submission 194541) | Peat permafrost microbial communities from Stordalen Mire near Abisko, Sweden - III_Bog_N3_3 | ecosystem: Environmental > Terrestrial > Soil > Wetlands > Peat | place: Sweden: Abisko...
CCTTGGCCCGATCCCCGGCCTTCCGGCAGGCGATCGCCACGGAATCCACGCGGCTCATCTGGCCCGCGCCGATGCCCACCGTACCCCCGTCCTTCACCAGGACGATGGCGTTGGACTTCACGGCCTTGGCCGTGGTGTAGGCCAGGACCATGTCCTCCACCAGGGGCCAGGGTCCCCGGCCGGTGGCCTTCACCTGCCAATGTTCCACCGGGGTGGTGGCGCTGTCCGGCCGCTGCACCAGGAACCCGCCGCCGATCGTCCTCACGTCCAGTCCCTGGGCCGAGAGCGGCCAGCTTCCCGGAGCTTCCAGGATCCGGACCTGTTTCTTGGCTGAAAGGAGGGCCAGGGCCTCCGGGGCGAAGCCCGGGGCCAGGATCACCTCCCAGAAGGTCTGCAGCATCGCCTGGGCGACCTCCACCCCCACCGGCCGGTTGAAGGCGACGATCCCGCCGAAGGCGGCCACCGGATCCCCCGCCTGGGCCTTGAGCAGGGCTTCCAGCGCGTGGGAGCCCCGGCCCACCCCGCAGGGGTTGTTGTGCTTGACGATGACCGCGGACGGGGCCTTGCATTGGAATACCAGCCGGGCCGCGGTGTCCACGTCCAGCAGGTTGTTGAAGCTCAGTTCCTTGCCCTGGAGCTGCCGGCAGGCGGAAAAGCCCTCCGCCCGCGCTCCGGGCCGCACGTAGAAGCCGGCCGCCTGGTGCGGATTCTCGCCGTAGCGCAGCGACCGGCTGAACTCCAGGCCGATGCCCAGGCGCTGGGGCAGAGCCTCCGCGGCCGGGATCTCCGCTCCGGGCGCGGCATCGGCCATCCAGGCGCTGATGGCCGAATCGTAGGCGGCGGTGCGTTGGAAGGCGGCCAGGGCGCAGGCCCTGCGGTCCTCCAGCGACCAGGTTCCGGCGCCCAGCTTGGCCAGGAAGTTCGGATACTGGGCCGGATCGGTGAGCACCGTCACCGAGGCATGGTTCTTGGAGGCCGACCGGACCATGCTCGGGCCGCCGATGTCGATCTGCTCGATGCATTCCGCAAAGGTCACGCCCGGTTTGGCGATGGTCGCCTCGAACGGGTAGAGATTCACCACCACCAGATCGATGGGCTCGATCCCCAAACGCTCGGCGTCGGCCACATGGTCCGGAGCATCCCTGCGGAACAGCAGACCGCCGTGGATCCGCGGATGCAGGGTCTTGACCCGTCCGCCGAAGCATTCCGGAGCCCCGGTGTAGTCGGCCACTTCCTGGACCTCGACCCCCGCGTCCTGGAGCGCCTTGAGGCTGCCGCCGGTGGCCAGGAGCTCCCAGCCAAGCGCTTTCAAGCCCTTCGCCAAAGGCAGCATGCCCTTTTTGTCATAGACCGATATCAACGCCCTGGGCATAACTTTCCCCGCAAAGGGTCATTGTTTCATAGAGAAGGCTGAGCCGGGAACCCAGTGGAGCAAGAATGCGCTGAATTCAACGCTTTCGCCCAGGCTGCCGATGGAAAGGACAGCGAGGGCAAGCCATGGATGTTCAAGTGGAAGTTCAGTTCACGATCCAGCACACCCTGGATGAACTCAAGGATGCGTTTGTGAAACGGGGGCATTTCCCCAACTGGAAAGTCATCCAGGACACGGAAACCCGTCCTCAGCTGTTCTTCGAAACGAGGGTGGTCTCGGTCAACCTGTCATCGGAGCCGGACCGGTTCGCCTGGTTCGTGTTCTCCCTGGAAGCCTGCGGGGAACTCAAACAGCGGATCACCATCACCAACGTCGTGCCCTCGGGGGTGCGGGTGGATATCCCTAACCTGGGGGACTTCCTGAACTTCTGCCGGAACTGCCTGGTGGGCTCTCCCGGCCAGCGCTGAACGCCCTTTGGGATCGAATATTAAATAATCATGATTGCGCCCCGCCAGTGGCTGCATCATATTGGATCCTATGATGTGAAAGGGCCCATGCCTAATCTGAAGATCAACACCATCGAGATCACCGTAGAACCCGGCACCCTGCTGGTGGATGCCTGCGCCCGGGCCGGATTCCCCATTCCCCAGTATTGCTTCCATCCGGCTCTCTCCCCGGTGGCCACCTGCCGGATGTGCATGGTGGAGATCAAGGGCCAGCCCAAGCTGGCGACCTCCTGCACCACCCCGGCCATGGACGGCCAGGAAGTCTTCACCCAGTCCCCCGTGGTGGCCGACGCCAGGGCCGGGATCATGGAATTCCTGCTCATGAACCATCCCCTGGACTGCCCCATCTGCGACCAGGCCGGAGAGTGCAGGCTCCAGGATTACAGCTACCAGTACGGCAGCGGCGACAGCCGGATGGTGGAGCCCAAGCGCCGCTATCGCTACGAGGACCTCGGGGCGAAGATCGTCATCGACAAGAACCGCTGCATCCATTGCACCCGCTGCATCCGTTTCACCCAGGAAGTGTCCGGCACCTCCGAGTTGACCGTGGCCAACCGGGGCGCCCAGCTGGAGGTCACCACCTACGCCGGCCGTTCCATGGACGACAACCCGCTGGCCGGGAACGTGGTGGATCTCTGCCCGGTGGGCGCCCTCACCAGCCGGGATTTCCGGTTCAACAAGCGGGCCTGGTATCTGAAGCCCGTGGCCACCATCAGCCGCCATTCCGCCCTGGCCAGCCCGATCTGGGCCGACGTGGACCAGAACCGGGTCTGGCGCTTCCGGCCCCGTCCCCAAGAGGGAAAGACTTCCAGCTATTTCCTGTTCGACCATGAACGCTACCAGTACCACCGGTACGATCTGGACCCGGCCACCCGGGCGGTGCAACCGCTGCTGCGGGGAGCCGCGGCGACCGGTGAGCAGGTGGCCGGGGCGCTGGAATCGGCCGGTCCGGTGGCCGTCGTGCTGCAGGGAACCTTCGGCTGCGACACCGCCCAGCGGTTCGGCGAGCTGGCCGCCTCCCCCGACCTGAGGTTCGGCAGCGGCGAGTGCCTTTACCCCATCCAGTTCCCGGCGCTCCAGACCAGCGCCGACGGCATCTTCAACCGGCGCGGCTGCAGCGAGCGGGGCTATCGATTCGGGCACCTGGAGGAGCTGCTGGAGCGGGTCCGCTCGGGCGAAGTGGGCGCCGTGGTGATCCTGCACGACGCGGCCTTCACCAGTGTGAGGGAGAGCCAGCAGTTGAAGGAGATCATGGCTGCGGCCCGGTTCAGTCTCGTGTTCGAGCCGATTCCCGGCGAGCTGAGCGATCTGGCCACTGCCCGGCTTCCGGTTGCCACCTACCTGGAAGAAACCGACTTCGTCGTAAACCATGAAGGGGAATTGCGATGCTACAAGAAGGCCCTGGACCCTCCAAAGGGGGTGAAATCCGCAGTGGAATGGGCCTGGGAGCTTCTGAAGGCGCATCAGGCCTCCCTGGTCTGACCCGGCCCCTGCCGGCCCCCTACCTGCTGGTATACGACGCCGAGAATGCCGGCTGCCGCGGCATGATCGACTGGATCCAGCGGCGGGACGCCAGCGGGCTGGTGGTGGCCTTCCCGTTCCAGAACACGGAACTGGTGCATGTGGCCCCGGAGCTGGCGGGCCTCTACCTGGCCACCGAGATCCACGGGTTCGACACCCGCTCCCGGGAGGTCCACCGGGGCCCCCGGCTCCTGCCCAGCCTGTTCCGCCGCCTGCCCGGGTGGAAATGGCTGGCGCCGGTGGTGGCCATCCCGGCCCTGGCCTCCCTCCTCTACTCCTTCCTGCGCCGGCGGCGTTAGCTGCACCGGAGCGTCCGGGTCCCGGCCCGCTGTGCCTGCCGGCGGCCCCTTGGGCGCGGTGTAGCCTGGGTGGTCCTGCGCCGACCCAGACCGTCCCAGTGGGGATGCGCCGCCCCATAAGGACCTCGCGGCGGAGGAACCTTGCTTCGGGTGTTCCATGGTCCGGAGCGCCATCCCTCCTGGGACGCCGCGAAGGTGACGAAACCTATTTCCAGCGGCGACCTGCCGCGAGGTACTTATGGGTCGGCGCATCCCCACTGGGACGGTCTGGGTCGGCGCGAGACCGCCCGGGATCCACCACGCCCAAGGGGCCGCCGGCAGGCACGGCCAGCCCGGAACCCGGGCTAGAAGGAGATGCCCACGCCCACGGTGAAGAGCCGCTGGAATTCCTGGCCGGAGCCCTGGGCACCCAGGTAGGCGCCCAGACTCGGGGCCGAACCCTGAGCCACCGGCCGGTCCCGGGTGAAGGGCTCCTGGTAGCTGGCGGCCAGGTAGGGCGCGATCCCCGGGAACGGCAGCACCCAGCGCATGCCCACCCGCAACCAGGGCCTCGCGATCGTCCGGTCCTGATCGATCCCGGCGGCCTGGTATTGATAGGAGTGGAAGCGCTCCATCAGCCCCAGCTCTCCGGCTAAACCGGTGAACGGCAGCCAGAACTGGGCGTTGATTCCGGCGCCCAGGCCGGACTGCCTCAACCCGCTGCCGGCGCTGGCCGCCCCCTGCTGGATCTGCCCGCCCGCCCGCAGCTGGGACCATTCCCCGTTCCATTCGAACTTGAGCACCGGCCCCACCCGCACGATCCGGTGGCTCACGGTGAGGATCAGCCCATGACCCGTGTCCAGGGATCCGGAGGTCGGACCGGTGCCCTGGACCTGGGTCGCCGGGAGATCCTGGCCGCTGGCGAAAGGGGCCTCCAGACGCAGGTCCCAGGCCTGGGCGGACAGGGGCAGAGCCATGAGGGTCAGGGGGAGGATCAGCAGGGTCTTCAAGGCGGCATCTCCGGGTGCACCGTCAAGGATGGATGCGTTCACCGGGGTTGGGAAGGGCTTTGCCGACTGGCGCAACCGGCATAGGTGTGTCATGTTTTTGACTTGACCCTTTTATTCCACGATTTACGCTGTCTACAGCAAGAAGATCCCATGACCCCACTGCCACGCCTCCATTGGTCCACCCTGGGCGAAGCCTCCCAGGGCCTGGAGCATCGCTGGGCGGGCGTCTGGCAGGTCACTCTGGACCGCAGTCCGGTACCCGCCCTGCCGCCGAGGGACACGGACCTGTGGGTGATCAGCGCGGCGACGGCCGACCCAGCCCCGGCCCTGGTGCGGGTCTGTGCGGAGGTGGGCGCCCTGCCCATCCTCCTGTTGATCGCCCCCGGGGCGGCCCCGCTCGGCCCCGAGGCTCTGGCCCACTGGGGCGCCCTGGGCTCTTCGCGCTGGGGCCTGCAGCAGGACACCCCGCCCCTGCCCGGCCTGCGCCCCACCGCCCCCTCCCAGGTGCCGCTGACCGTTTCCCAGTCCCTGGCGCTGGGCCTGGTGGGCATCGGCGCCGCCATGCAGGAGGTCCTGGCGAAGGCAAGGGCCGCCGCGGCCACCCGGGCCACCGTCCTGCTCCTGGGCGAGAGCGGCACCGGCAAGGAGGTCATCGCCCAGGCCATCCACCGCATGAGCGCCCAGCGGCAGCAGCCGTTCGTCGCCGTCCACTGCGGCGCCATCCCGGACAACCTCATCGAGTCGGAAATGTTCGGCTACACCAAGGGCGCCTTCACCGACGCGAGGAAGGATGCCCCCGGCAAGTTCCGGGAGGCCCATGGCGGGACAATCTTCCTGGACGAAGTGAGCACCATGCCCCTGAGCGTCCAGGTGCGCCTCCTGCGGGTGCTCCAGGAGCGGGAAGTGCAGCCCCTGGGCGGGGGCGCACCGGTCAAGGTGGAGGTGCGGGTGATCGCCGCCACCAACCTGGATCTTTGGCAGCGGGTTCAGGCCGGCCTGTTCCGGGAGGACCTGTTCTATCGCCTGGAAGTGGTGCCCATCACCCTGCCGCCCCTGCGCGCCCGCCGGGAGGAGATCCCGTTCCTGGCCCAGCATTTCCTCAACCGCAAGGCGCGGGAGCACGGCCTCTACCCCAAGGCCTTGCATCCTTCGGTGGACCCGCTGCTCATGGCCATGCCCTGGAGCGGCAATGTGCGCCAGCTGGAGAACGCCATCGAACGGGCGATCGTGCTGTCCGTGGACCGGGCCGTGCTGACCCGCGGCGATTTCACTTTCCTGCTGGAGCGGCTGCCCGAAGCCCAGGAGCTCATGGACTCCCTGCCGCCCATGCAGGACTTCCCGTCGTTCAACGCCCAGACGGCGACGCCCCAGCCGGTGGATCTCCCGGCCGAGGGGCTGGACCTCAACCAGCTGGTGTCGGACGTGGAGAAGAAACTCATGCTCCAGAGCCTCCAGGTGACCCGGGGCAACAAGAAACGGGCCGCCGAACTGCTGGGGCTGAAACGGACCACCTTCCTGGAAAAAATGAAACGGCTGGATCTTGAGGATTGCATGCCGGAGTGCACGGAACCCTGAGCCTGCCAGCAGCCGTCAGGTCGCTTGTGCCGCACACGGTCGTTCAATCGAACCAGGGCCCAACGGTGATAGGCTGGATCTATGGAAACTGCAATCCCTCACCATCGCTGGCTTCTGGCCGTTCCGGAGGCCGCCGAGGACGCCCTGGCCGGCTGGCTTTCCGACCAGGGGTGCACCGCCACCTACCGGGAAGCGGATGCGCCCTTCACCTTCTTCGCCTATTTCCCGCCGGGTCTCAAGCTGCCCGACCCGGCCGGCCTCCAGGCGTTCCCCGAGGTCCGGCTGCTGCTGAGCGAAGCCTTCGCCGACGAGGACTGGCTGGCCAAGAGCCGGGAGGGGTTCGGCCCCATCGAAGTCGGCCGGACCTTCTATATTCGCCCGCTGTGGGAGGATTGCCCGATCCCCGCCGGCCGGACTCCCATCGTGGTGAACCCGGGCTTGGCCTTCGGCACCGGCGGCCACGAGACCACCCGGCTCTGCATGGCCCTGCTGGAAGACCTGGCCGAGCAGGGTCACCTGCATGGTCCGGTCCTGGACATCGGCGCCGGCACCGGCATCCTGGCCCTGGCCGCCTGGGTCTGCGGGGCCCGGGAGATCACCGCCTTCGACATCGATCCCGACTGCGGCCCGGCCATGAACGACTTCCTGGAACTCAACGCCGCCCTGGTGGGAGATGCCAAGCCCTTCAGCCATTTCGTCGGCGAACTGGACGACCCCAGGGTTGACGGCCCGTACCGGACCCTTCTGGCCAACATCCTGCTGGAGACCATCCAGGACCTGCTGCCCCGCATGGCGGCCATCGCCGCTCCCGGCGGACTGCTGGTGGCCTCGGGGATCCTGGCCGAACGCCAGGACGAAGCCCTGGTGAGCCTGGCGGCCTACGGCTTCAAGCCCCTGAGGATCGTCCAGGAGGGTGCCTGGGTCGCCATTCTGGCCCAGCGCCGGTCATGACCAGGAGCGATCTTCCCATCGGGGTCTTCGACTCCGGTATCGGCGGGCTCACCGTGGTCCGCGCCCTGCGCCGGCTGCTCCCGGAGGAGGAGATCGTCTACCTGGGCGATACCGCCCGGGTGCCGTACGGGAACAAGTCCCACGCGACCATCGAGCGCTATGCCCTGCAGGCGGGGACCATCCTCGCCCGCTACCACCCCAAGCTGATGGTCATTGCCTGCAACACCGCCTCCGCCCATGGTTTGGCGGCCCTGCAGGCGGCAGCCCCCTGCCCGGTCATCGGCGTCATCGAGCCCGGAGCCGAGGCCGCCGCCGCCGCCCAGGGGCCGGTGGGGGTGGTCGGCACCCTGGCCACGATCCAGAGCGGAGCCTACGAGGACGCCATCCGCCGCCGGAATCCAGAGGCGGTGATCCATAGCCTGGCCTGCCCCCTGCTGGTGAGTTTCGCCGAGGAGGGCTGGCTGGACGACCCGATCACCGACGCGGTCTGCCGCCGCTACCTCAACCAGATCCCGTTCGAGGTCCACACCGTGGTTCTCGGGTGCACCCATTACCCCATCCTGCTGCCTTCCCTGGCCCGCACCCGACCCGGCACCACCTGGCTGGACAGCGGGGAACTCGCGGCCCAGGCCGTGGAGAGGCTGCTCCGGGGCGGACTGGGCTTCCGCACCGCCAGCGCGAGCGGCGGTTTGAGGATCCTGCTCACCGACGCCAGCAGCCGGCTCAAGGAAGTGGGCGAACGGTTCCTGGCCGAACCCCTGGAGTCGGTGGATCTGGTCGAGCTATAGTTAAAAAACGACCTATCATGGTCCCATCATGATCTTCCACGAATGGATCTCCCGGGCGATGGTGGACTACCTCACCGGAACTGTGTCCAACTACCAGCGGCGGGTGCCCAACGACCCGGTCCACCTGGCGGCGACCCTCCGCCCGGGGGATGTACTACTGATCGAAGGTAACGCCAGGATCAGCCAGATCGTCATGTACATGACCCAGAGTTCCTGGAGCCACGCGGCCATGTATCTGGGCGACGCCCTGCTCCGGTGGGGGGGGCCGGAGGCCGAGCGGGCCCTGGATCAGTACGGCCCCGGGGCCGCCCAGCTTCTGATCGAGAGCGACCTGAAGGACGGGGTCGCGGTGGTCCCCCTCTCCCGCTACCTGGAGCAGAACCTGAGGATCTGCCGCCCCCTGGGCCTGCGCCCGGGCAGTCTGGACCGGGTGCTCATGGAGATGCTCCAGCATCTGGGGGTCCGCTACGACCACCGGAACGCGTTCGACCTGGCCCGCTACCTGATCCCTTTCCATCTCGTGCCCCGCTGGTTCCGTCGGCGCAGTCTCTACCTGGGCAGCTCCAGCAGCCGGGAGGTGATCTGCTCGGCGCTCATCGCCAAGGCCTTCTACCGGGTGGGCCTCACCATCCAGCCTCCGCTCCAGGCCCAGGGCGGGGGCCCGGGCGACCCGCTCCAGGTGCGCCACCCCAGCTATATCATGCCCCGGGACTTCGACCTCTCAGCCAATTTCCAGATCCTGAAGCCGCCGGGGCCGTAGATCAGCACCGTTGGTGCCCGGGTCGAATTGAACGGCCGTGCGAGGCACAAGCTGGCGTAGCGGATTTTGTCACAAGACAGGTCCACTTGATGGGGACCTATCTGATGACAAAATCTCCGCGACGCCAGCTAGCGGTGGACGTTCTGGTTGGGGTTGCGCTCTTCCATCTCCAGCCACAAACGCTGCAGGCTCAGCAGGCGCTCCGGATACTCCAGGTCCAGGGCTTCGTCCTCGGGATCCAGGGCCATGGGATCCTCGATCCAGGTTCCGGGGAACTCCGGGAACACCTGGGGCAGCAGGGTGCGGGGCAACCCGCGCACGCTCAGGTTGCGGATGCCGGGGGTGTCGATGAGGATTCCGTCCCCGGCGCGAAGCCACCGGGCGCCGGTGGTGGTCTGGCGTCCGGTCCCGTAGCGGCTCATGGCGCCGGTGCGCTGGTTGAGATCGGGCACCAGGGCGTTGATCAGGGTGCTCTTGCCCACCCCGCTGTGGCCCACCAGCACCACCTTGCGCTGATGCAGCAGTTCCCGCAGCGGCTCCAGGCCCTCGCCCTTGGCCGCGCTGGTCTCCAGGATGGGCAGCCCCTGGGCCCGGAGCGGGTCCAGTTCAGGCAGGGTGTCCTTCCGGCTGGCCCGGTCGCGCTTGGTGACGATGATGCGGAACCCCAGCCCCGAAGCCAGGGCCAGGGTCTGGGCCCGCTCCAGCAGCCCGGGGCGCAGCGGTGGATCCACCACCGCCGCGCAGACCCACAACTCGTCGGCATTGGCGCAGATCAGCTGCCAGGGCTCCCGGTCGTCGATCCCGCCCCGCTTGAGCAGGGACCGTCTGGGCATCACCGCCACCACCTGGGCCTGGGGCATACCCGCGTGGGGCAGGCCCGGGTCCTCCGCTTCCAGCGGCTCGGAGGCGTAGCGGAGCCGGTCGCCCACCACCAGCTTCACCCCCTTGAGCTTGCCAGCCAGGCTGGCCCTCAGGGCGGTCCCGTCATCCAGCTCCAGGTCCACGATCTGGCTGTGGCGCCAGACCAGGGTGGCTTCGGGCAGATGCATCCAGGGACCCGGGTCCGGCAGCAGGAGCATGGCATCGGAATCGTGGGCCTCGTTGTCCGTGGCTAGCCGTTCGGCCGACTGCTGCCGGCGTTTGCTCTGGGCCTTGCCCTCCCGGGCATAGGCGTCCGGAGCATCCATATCCTGCACGTCCCGGCTCTGCCCCAGGCGGAACTTCCTGGCCATGGCTAGGCTCGCCCCGCGAACTCCCGGGTCTCGGTGGCCACCTTGATCTTCTCCCCCTCCTTGATGAACAGAGGCACCTTGACCTCGATGCCGGTCTCCAGCTTGGCCGGTTTGGTCACATTGCCGCTGGCCGTGTCGCCCCGGGCGCCCGGTTCGGTGTAGGTGACGGCCAGTTCCACGAAGGTGGGCAGCTGCAGCCCGATGGGGTGGCCGTTGTATTTCTGGATCTGGATGATCGCGCCCTCCACCAGGAAATCCAGGGCGTCACCGACCATTTCCTCGTTCAGGGTCAAGGTGTCATAGCTCTCCTGGTCCATGAAGTGGGAGCCGGTGCCGTCGCTGTAAAGGTACGAGGCCTGGACCATCTGCAGGTCCGGTTCCTTGAACTTGTCGCTGGCTTTGAAGGTCTTGTCGAACACCGCCCGGGTGATGAGGTTGCGCATCTTGAGCCGGACCAGGGTCTGGCCGCCCCGGGCGGTGGGAGTCGAAATCTCCACGTCCAGGCAGTGGAACGGGGTGTCTTCCATTTCGAAGAACATCTTGCGCTTGACGTTGATCGCTTCAATAAGGGCGGCCATGGTTTCCTCAAAAAAAGGGTTCCCGGCAGCTTCCTTGACCGGGAGGACCCGGTCCGGACGGCTGCCATTGAAAATAGTGCCATGACTGGGGTCGCGGACCGAAGCACAACAGCCGGTCCTCGTTATGATAATGGCTAGGGAATCTGCAATGCCTCAACTTACCAAGACAGTCGGGCGCTATGTCATTGAACGGACTCTGGGTCAGGGCGCCATGGGGGTTGTCTATCTGGCCGAGGACCCCATGCTCAAGCGACGGGTGGCCATCAAGGTGGTCCGGGCCGTGGGAGAGGAGCGGGACCACGCCCTGGAACGGTTCCAGCGGGAGGCCGAGATCTCGGCCCAGCTGAACCATCCCAACATCGTCACCATCTTCGACGTGGGCGAAGAACCCAAGGTGGGGCCGTTCATCGCCATGGAATACGTGGAAGGGAACAGCCTCGGGCACTTCATCCGGGATGGCTCCCTGGACCTGGAGACCCGGTTCGGGATCCTCATCCAGACCATGCGGGCCCTGCGCGCGGCCCACCGTCACGCCATCGTCCACCGGGACGTGAAGCCCGACAACATCCTCGTGGCCGAAGACGGGCGGGTGAAGCTGATGGATTTCGGCATCGCCAAGACCATGGCCCCCCAGCTGACCCATTCGGGGGAATTTCTCGGCTCCCCCGCCTACAGCGCCCCCGAACTGCTGAGGGGCCAAGCCCCGACCCCTTCCTCCGACCGCTATGGCTTCGCGGTGTCCGCTTATGAGCTGCTCACCGGCCAGCTGCCCCACCCGGGCAACAGCGTGGCTTCGGTCATCACCCACGTGCTCATGGAGCAGCCGGTGATCCCCCCGGGCATGTCCGGGGACATGGCCAAGGTTTTCCGCCAGGCGTTGTCCCAGGATCCAGACGAACGGCCCGATTCCATGATGGATTTCCTGGTGGCCCTGGTCGATGCCTATCCCCTGGAGCCCATGGCCCGGGAACGGATCAACGAGATGTTCCGGCGCGACGACTTCGCCGGCGACATCGTGCCCCTGCGCAGGCTCCGCGCGCCCGTGAAGCCCGGGGCCGCCGCCCCCGGGACCGCTTCAAGCGGGAGGTCCAGCGTAGGCCGGAGCACCCCCACCCGGCCGGTGCCCAGCTATACCCAGCCGCTGCCCATGAAGATCGAACTGGGGGAGGATCCCCCTGCTCCGCAGCGGCCCGCCGACCTCAAGCCCAGGCAGGAGGACGAGATGGACCTGTTCTTCACCCCCAAGAACCTGGCCAAGTGGACCATCGGCATCCTGGTGTTCGGTCAGCTGTTCTGGTGGCTGTACCGCTACCTTGAAGGCGGCGTCGGCAAGTAGGGGCCGCGCTGGTCGAAGGGCATAGCGAGTTGGGCCTTGACCCTATGGAACCCACAAAACAGGACTCGATACGGGCTGAGATTGCTAAAAAAGTTCGCACCTTGCGTGAGAAGCGAGGATTGCCGCAGGCTGAGTTGTCGAAAAAGCTCGGGATGT
>Ga0302279_10006736_pt1 | contig 12061 bp, 10 predicted proteins | sample III_Bog_N3_3_FD_194541 | JGI IMG/M metagenome (GOLD analysis project Ga0302279, IMG submission 194541) | Peat permafrost microbial communities from Stordalen Mire near Abisko, Sweden - III_Bog_N3_3 | ecosystem: Environmental > Terrestrial > Soil > Wetlands > Peat | place: Sweden: Abisko...
GGCGCGGCTTCACCTTCGGACGCGGCTTGAGCCAGGGCTCGAGCCTCACGCGGTCCTCGCGCGAGGGGACCGACTTGTAGAGCGGCGTACCGTTCGTGATGTTGTAGCCGTACTGGTACGGGAGCGGCTGATCGAGGTACGGCGGATGCGCCGCGAGCCGGATGCGCGGGTGGTTCATGTCGAGCGTGGCGTAGCGCCCACAGACGAAGCCGCCGTCGACCAGCTCGTACCACCCCTCGGGGCAGTTCTGCTTCGGGTGCGCTTCGGGGACGACCGCGACCTTCCCCCCCTGGCGGATGTAGCCGATGCGGATCGCGTGCTCGTGGTCGCGCTCCTTCTTCTGCCGCTCCGGGTGCTTCGTGTCCTCGTGGAGGGGCCACGCCATGTCGCTCATCACGGGCGTCTGCGGGAAGAGCGCGCCCAGCATCGGGCCAGGGGCAGCATCCGCTTGTGCAGCGCCGCCGTCCCGAGCCGGACCCGCCGTCGTGGCCAGGGCGCTGCCGCTTGGTGCCGGTGTGGCGCTCGCCGCGGCGCCGGCGCTGCTGCTTGCTCCAGGCGAGGGGGTTGTCCCGGTCGGCGGGGGGGGTTGCGGCTTCACGCACGCGCTCGCCGATGCAGCCGCAAGGACGAAGGCTGCCGCCGATGCCGCCGACCCCAGACGAGACGCTGCCCTGGAAGAGACGACAATCGGTGGATTCTTCGAGATTTTCCCCATGACGCCGGGCAAGGAAGTCTCTATTAGCCCCTTCTTCCCCTGCCGATCCACTTCTCGGTACCGCATCTCTCGAAGCATGGCCTCCTGTAGAGCGAACGGCGTGCCAGACTCGTCCGCAGGCCCGACATGAGCGATTCCACGGGAATTCTTTGCGTCGGAGTCGCGCGCTCTGCGGAACAGCGCACCGCTGCCGAGCGTCGTGTGGGCACGCTCCGGGGGACGTGTGGCTGAGGAGACGCAAGCGAAGGGGATGACGGGGCCCGACCGGTTCTGGCGTCCTCGGTGGCGACGCACCATCGGCTTCGCGTGCCTCGTGCTGTCGGTCGGCATCCACTACGAGCTGTCCCCCTGGACGCTGCTCCCCGAGCACGAGTTCGAGATCCGCGACACCGCGGGGGAGCTCTCAATCCCCATCGACATCCTCCAGGGGGACGAAGCGCCCGAGCCCCCTCCTCCTCCAGCTCCCGCAGCTCCACCCCCGCCGGGAGCTCCGCCGACGCCGCCGACGCCGGGCAAAGGCGACTCTCTCGATGGCGGGGTGCAAGCCGCTCGTCCCGATGCCGGGCCGGTGAAGCCGATACGCGATGGCGGACCCGATGCGCCTCGGCCTCCCAAGCACCCCGACGCGGGCGTGCCTCCCCACGACGCGAGCCCACGCGACTCGGCTCCGCGTGATGCAGGGGCGGGCCTGCGGCAGGACGCGGCGGTTGCGCGCGCCGGTCAGGTGTCGGGCGTCGCCCGCGATGCGGTCGGCATGATCGGCGCCGCCGGGACCGCGCAGGCTGGTCCTCAGAACGTCATCGTCACGATCAACATGGCCGCCATCCGGACGCACCCGGTGGGCTCGCGCATCGGTCCGCTCTTCGCGGCCATCCCGCAGTGGGACGACTTCCTCGTGGGCACCGGCGTCGACCCGCTTCGCGACACCGACTGGGTCAGCATCAACGGACCGTCGCTCATCCACAGCGAGAACGACGTGATCCTCGTTCACTACTCGGCGTCGGACGCCATCGTCGATCGCGCGCTCCAGTCGATCGGTCGGAAGTCGACCACCGGCGGCCCCTACGATGCGGGCGTCCCCGGCGTGAATTCGGTCCTCGGTCACGCCGACCGTGCCGACCGCGTCTTCATGCGCCCGCAGGCTCACGTCGTGGCCGTGGTGCCCCCCTACTACGCGGCGACCGCGGCGCGCATGCTCGCCCACGCGACGATCCCGCGCGCGCCCAAGCGTCCGAGCGAGGCGATGCGCATGACGCTCATCCATCCCCACGGGCCCATGCCTGCGATCCCCGAATCGGTCACCGAGCTGCGGCTCTGGATCGTGCCACGCAACCGAGACGGAGGCGCCGACGTCTTCGCCGAGGGGGACACGAAGAGCCCGGAGGCGTGCCGCGACGCCGTGGCGGTCCTGAAGCGCGTCATCGACGACCTGAACTCGTTCGGCGTGAAGCTCCTCACCCATAGCCTCCTCGACGGCGTGGAGCTCACGGCCGACGGCTCCACCGTCCGGATGAACCTGCCCGTATCGCGTGACCAGCTGGACGTGCTCCTCGCCTTCGCCGCGGGGCGCCTCGGCGTCGATATCGCGCCACGGGACGGGGGTACGGCTACGCCACCGACGCGGACACCGACACCCCCGCATTCGTAGGCTATCGTTCCCGGATGCGTATCCTGGGCTTCGCGTGTCTTCTTCCTCTGGCGAGCGCGTGCATGACGCACAAGTCGACGTCGGAGGACCTGGTCGCCGCGCTCCAGGGCCAGCACGTCGAGGTGCGTGTGATGCCCGCGCCGTCGAGTGGACCCGAGTGGCCCGGCTACGAGCGAAGCGAGCACTTCATCCTCGACGGGTACGAGGACTACATGGCCGACCGCTTCGCCTCGACCGACATCACGCGCGGCTACTGCGAGTCGTTCAAATCGGGGGTCCGGGTCGACATCTGGTGCCTTCATCCGACGTCCGGCTCGTTTAGCCCGGAGACCTGGGCGAAGGTGAGCGCGCTCCGGACGCGCTAGTAGCCGCCCGACGAGGCGCTACCGGCGCCGATGCTCGTGAAAGAGCTGCCGGCCTCGCTGATGGAACCGCACGACGTCCTCCCTCGGGAGCCACAGTCGCACGGCGGTCAGCGTCAGGAAGAGCTGGTCGAACGACATCATCGCGAAGACGAGCGACGGCACGCACGCGACGAGGAGGAAGGAGAGCGCGCAGATAAGCGCGACGAGCGCGAACCAGCGCTCGACCCAGACGGCGAGCACCCCGAGCGTGAGCGCCCAGGCGAAGATGCAGACGAGGTGGATCTGGTGCGGGGTCATCCCCGCGAAGCGAGCGCCGACGGAGAGCACGAACTGCCCGATCAGATACACGGCGACGGTGGCCGAAAGTCGACGATTGAACGCCGTCTTCATCATGCTTTCGCGCGCCCAGTAGAAGAACGCCCCCGCGACGGTCAGGAACGCGAGCGGGGCGAGGACCGGGAACAGGAACGACTCCTCGTGGCCCGAGGTGACAGCGAAGTACCAGGCGGCGAGGGGCGACGCGGTCCAGATGGCGCCGAGGATTCCGATGAACGTGGCCCGCGTTCGTGTGCCGATCGACGCGTCGACGTCCTTCTCCATGCGATGGAGCCGCTCGTCGCTGTCCACGCGCGCCCGCAGCGCGGCGGCTACCTTCGCGACGACGTCGGCCGGCTTGTCGTGGACCTCGCGAAGCAGCGTCTCGGCCGTCCCTGCGTCCCCGTCGGCCAGCGCGTACTCGACGACTGCAAGGAGCGCGCGATCGAGCCCCTCGCGCGCCTCGCTGTTCTCCGGCCAGGCCGTGAGGGCGGCGCGGTACCCGAAGCGACACTCGCCGAGCAGCCTCGCGACGTCGTGCGGACGGGCGTCGCGGTCGAGCGCCTCCGACAGAAGAATGTGGCTGGTCTTCGCCTCCGTCGCCAGCCTGCGCGAGCCCCTGTGCCGTATGTACTCGTCGACCGCCTTGCGAAAGTCGATGGCGCTCGGGTACCTGTCGTCCGGGTCGCGGCTCATCGCCTTCGCGCAGATGCCCTGCACCTCGTCGGGCAAGCTCGCGGGGTAGTGAATAGGCGACACGAGAATGTGCCGCACGAGCGCGTTGAGATCCGCCCCCTCGTGCGGCGGCGTGCCGGTGAAGATTTCGTAGAGGATTGCCCCGAGCAGATAGACGTCGGTGCGCACCGAGAGCTTCGTCGGGTCCCCCAGGAGCATCTCGGGGGCCATGTAGTGAGGCGTCCCCGCGACGTCCTTGGCGGCCGATGCCAGCGGCAGGCGGCCGGTCGGGTCCTCTTCGAGGCTGACGGCGATGCCCCAGTCGAGCACGTAGACCTCGCCGAACGCACCGATCATGACGTTCTCCGGCTTCAGATCGCGGTGCAGGATGCCGCGGCTGTGGGCGAAGTGGACGGCGTTGCAGACGCTCTCGAGGATGTCGAGGTGGAAGGCGAGAGGGTCGGCCGCGTGGAAGCGCCGCGTGATCTCTTCGGGCGCCACGAGGAGCTCGCCCCAGTGCTGCCCCTCGATGCGCTTCATCACGATGACGGGCGAGCCCGATGCGTCGACCCCGACGTCGTAGATGGGCACGACGTTCGGGTGCTCGAGCGACCCCGTCACCCACGCTTCGCGCAGGATCCGCAGCGTCGCCTCGCGCGTCGTGACCCCCTCGCGCAGGGTCTTCACCGCCACGTGCCGCCCGACCGTCCCTTGCGTCGCCAGGTGAACGACCCCCATGCCCCCTTCGCCGAGCGTGTGATGCAGCTCGATCTTCCCGTGGAGCGACGCCCCCAGCGCGCGCAGCGCATCGACGGCCAGGAGACCGCGCTCCGAGGGGGACACGAGCTCTTTCGGCCGAACCGTCGTCCCCGGCGTCTCCACGAACGTGCGCGCGAGAGCAGCGCCGTCTGCCTCCGACAGGAGCGCGGCCACGCGCGCTTCGATCGTGGCGCCGAGCCCCTCCAGAGATGAAAGCGGCTCGCGATGCACGCTACGGCTCGCCGTCGCCCCCCGAGAGGCCGAGCTTCTTCGCCATCTCGTGGAGGTGCTTCCGGTCCATCTTCGCGTCGCGGGCGGCCGCGCTGACGTTCCCCTTGTGGCGCGCGAGCAGCCAGCGGACGTAGCGCTTCTCGAACTCGATATCGTAAGCCGCGCGCGTGTCGCGGTAGCTCTTGCCCGCCTCGAACTGGAACGCGTCGTCGTTCGCGCGACCGCCGGCGCCGCTGCCACTCGAGAGAAGTACGAGGCCCAGCTCGTGTGACCCAGCACCGGTGGCCTGCGCGAGATACACGGCGCGCTCCAGCACGTTGCGGAGCTCGCGGACGTTGCCCGGCCAGTCGTGCGCCATCATCGCGCTGATGGCATCCGGGCCGAGCGTGTGCGGGGTACTCTTTGCGCCGGCGCTGGTGACGTCGAGGATGTGCTGGGCAAGGAGCGGGATGTCTTCGCGGCGCGCCCGCAGCGGGGGGACCGTCACGGGCACGACGGCGAGGCGGAAGTAGAGGTCCTCGCGGAACTTCCCCGCGTGCACCTCACGCAGCAGGTTGCGCTTCGTCGCCGCGACGACCCGCACGTTCACCTGGTGCGTCTTGTTGCCGCCGACGCGTCGGAACTCGCGCGTCTCGAGCACGCGCAGGAGCTTCGGCTGTACGTCGACTGGCAGCTCGCCGATTTCATCGAGGAACAGCGTCCCTCCGTCGGCCATTTCGAACGCACCGGCCCGCGCCGCCACCGCTCCCGTGAACGCGCCTCGCTCGTGACCGAAGAGCTCGCTCTCGATGAGCGAGTAGCTCACCGCGCCGCAGTCGACGACGACGAACGGCTTGTTCGCTCTGGGGCTTGCGTGCGCGATGGCGCGCGCGAAGACGTCCTTGCCGGTCCCCGTCTCCCCTTCGAGAAGCACGGTCGCGTCGGTCGGCGCGATGCGTTCGAGCACGCCGAAGATCGTGCGCATGCTGAGCGCTTTCCCCAGCACCCCGTGGAACTCGCTGGCCTCGCTCGGCATCACCTCGATGCGCTGCGTGGCGGGGCGCACGACGACCTCCACCTCGCCGACGCGGAGCACCGAGCCTGGCCCGAGCAAGGCCTCCTGGATGCGCGTGCCGTCGATGCGCGTGCCGTTGGTCGAGCCGAGGTCTTTGACGTGAATGCCCTGGTCGGTCCGCGTGAGCTCGCAGTGCTGGCGCGAGACGGTGTCGTCCGAGAGGACGAGGTCGTTGCCGGGGGCCTTGCCGATGGTCAGCTTCGCGCCGACCGGCCTCGTGACCCCTTTCGCCAGGCCGGAGAGCACCGTCGCGACCAGCGTGCCTGCAGGCAACGCGAGACCGCGCGCGGCGTGCGTGGCGGCGCTCGTGCGAAGCGATTCGTCTTCGTCGTCGTGGGGGTTCTGGCCGGTGCTCATGGGTACGTGGGCGGGTTTGCGGACGATGCGGACGGCGGCATCGTCGACTTCGCCTCTTCGAGAGCATCGCGCACGGCGCTCGATACGTCGACCGATACCGGGTCGTCCGCGAGCTTCACGTGCCGCGTGAGCGTCACGGTGCGTACAGCGTCCTTTGGAACAGGCAGAGCCGCGGCCAGATCCAGCTCGAGCTCGAGCTCGTAGTCACCGCTCGCGAGCCGCGGCTCGTGGCTCACGATGCGTGGCGTATGCCCCGCGGCGTAGTGAAACGCGACCTCGCGCAGCCAGTCTTCTTTCCCGGCCGCCGCCGCCGTCGCCCCCGCCTCGCCATAGCGAATGCGAAGCTCGCGCACCGACGGCGCCGCGTCCCCTAGGACGATGCGAAGCGTATGGTCCGACGGCCAGTGCCGCGACAGGAGCAGCGCCACGCCGAGCCCGACCACGAGCAGCGGGAGACGAAGGAGGCGCGCGCGAGAGGTCACGGAGGGGGGCTCGCGCTCGAAGGTCAGCGCCCCTTCGAAGCGCGGATACGCGCAACGAGGCCGCGGACGATCTTGGGCGGGAGGTTCGGGAACGGCGGCATCTTCCCTTTGCCGTTCGTGATCGATGCCACCATCTGCTCGTCGGTCGTCGCGGCTTGCCAGTCGGCCAGCGTCAGGTTCGCCGCGTGCACCATCGGCCCCGTCGGTCCATCGCCGTGACCCGTGACGCCGTGGCACGGAGCACACTGCTGCGCCCACGCAGCCTCGAGCACCGGGTCCGGGCCGCGGGTCCCGTTGGCCGCGTTCGCTGCGTTAGGTTTCTGGCCGCCCGGTTGCTGACCGGATGCAGCGCGCGCCGTCTCCTCGCTGCGATCGTGGTCGGCCGCGGTCCACTCGGGCATGCCTGCGGCGGACGGCGGCGAATCGCAGGCGGCGAGGGATGCGAACGTGAGCGCGCACGCAGGGAGAAGACAGCGGAGGAGCAGCGGTGGCACGGGGCTACCGTAGTCGTGTCGGCGGGAGGGGCCAAGGAGCGTGGAGGTGTGCTACATTCGTCGCAGGCGTGGACCGGACCCCCGGGCTCGCAGCTTGCTCATCGGAGCAGGCCGCGCGCGCGGATTTCCCCGGCTACGACCCGAGAGACCATGTACTCGAGTCCGAATGGCACCGGTGTGCGTGCGGTTGTCCGCAAGGTGACCGCCCCCGAGCTCAGCGCCCGCAAAGTGAGCGCGGGCGCGCGCCCCATCTCGATGGTGACGGCGTACGACTTCACGATGGCGCGTCTCCTCGACGAAGCGGGCGTCGACGCCATCCTCGTGGGGGACTCGCTCGGCATGATCGTGCAGGGGCTCTCCAACACGCTCCCTGTCACGCTCGACGAGATTTGCTACCACGGCCGCGCCGTAGCTCGTGGCCTTCATCACGCGCATCTCGTGGGCGACTTGCCGTTCATGAGCTACCAGGCGTCGACGACGCAGGCGATCGAGAGCGCAGGGAAGCTGATCAAAGAGGGCGCCTTCGAGAGCGTGAAGATCGAAGGGGGAGTCGAGGTCGCCGAGAGCGTGCGGCGCATGGTGCAGGCCGGCATTCCCGTGATGGGGCACGTCGGGCTGACGCCGCAGAGCGTGCACGCGTTCGGCGGGTTCAAGGTGCAGGGGCGGGGGGTCGATGGCGCGGAGAAAGTGCTCGAGGATGCGCGTGCGCTCGCCGAGGCAGGCGTGTTCGCGATCGTGCTCGAAGCGATCCCGCCGGATCTCGCGGCGCGCGTGACGGCGGAGCTGATGATTCCCACGGTAGGCATCGGAGCCGGGCGGGCGTGCGACGGGCAGGTGCTCGTGTGCACGGATCTTCTCGGCATGTCGCGAGGCCATTCGCCGAAGTTCGCGAAACACTTCGCCGAGCTGGGGGACGCCATCGTAGGCGCCGTGAAGAGCTACGTGAGCGAGGTCGAAGCGGGGACGTTCCCTGGGCCGGAGCATACGTACAAGCCGAACGCGATCGCCCCTGCGGCGGACGAAGCGCCGCCGAGCGAGCTGCGGCACTGACGGTCAGTCGCCCATCCCCATCACAGTCAGCACCACTTCGCGCGTGTGCGCGCGCTTTCGGTGCTCCCACAGATAGATCGCTTGCCACGTGCCGAGCAGCAGCTTGCTCTCGGCGACGGGCACCGTCTCGCTCGTGCGAGTCACGGCCACGCGAAGGTGCGCGGGCATGTCGTCGGGCCCTTCGTCGTCGTGCTCGTACGCGGCCGAGTCTTCCGGCGCGAGCTTCGCCATCCAGCGCCCGAGATCGCGCAACACGGCAGGGTCGGCGTTCTCTTGAATGACCAGCGATGCGCTCGTGTGGCGGAGGAACACGTTGCAGGTGCCGGTCTTCACGCGCGTCTCTTTGACGAAGGCGCGGACCGTGTCGGTGATGTCGTGGAAGCCGTTCCCTTTCGTCGGCACCTGTACGACGCGTGACTCGCAGATCATGCGCGCCATGATAGCGCCGCGCTGTTCTCTCGCTACTTCGCCATCCTTGCAACCGCACGCTTGGTCGTCACGGTCACCAGCGCCGCATGGGCCAGGAGCACGTTCGCGTTGAGCTGCACCACGCACGTGAGCATATCGAGCGCGATGAGCCGCGCGTGCGCGGGCGAGACGCCATGGCGCTCGGCCGACGCGAAGAGCGCGAGGTCGATAGGGTCTTCGAGGGATGGGATGACCGGCGCCGCCGGAGGCACGGGCCACTGGTGAGCGGGGACCTCGAGAGCCGCTCCGAGACGTCGCACGAGGGTGTCATCCACGGCGCCCGATAGTCCGACCAGCATCCCCACCCGACGCGCTGGCGGGGGCAACGCTCGATCGTAGACGTAGCGCTCCGCCGTCTTGCGGGAGACCCCGAGGCGCGACGCGAGCTTCACATGGGTCCCGAGCACGGTCCGAATGTGGGAGAGCACGTCGCCTACCGATTCATGTCCGTCACGTCGCTTGCGCATGGATGTCTCTCATGGGGCTCGATGGATGGTGAGATACGGTCACAGTGTCTCGCGAGCAAGTCATCGTGCCTCAAGTGTGCATAAAAATCATACATGGTCTGCGTATCGTGACGTATCAATGGCGAGTGGGCCCCGTCGTTGGCATCATCGTCGCCCGAGCGAGGGTCACCATGTCGCCAGAGTGAAGGCGCTCGATCCGTACGCGCGTCATGGCGATGCGTTGATGGGGTGGCGGACGACCGCGTCGGGTGAAGTTATCGAGACGTAGAGTCACCGTGACGCGTGCTCGGGTCACGCCGGTGCGTCGATGCGACACGGGGCCAGTCGCGTGCGCCACTCTCGTCCTCTGCTAGCGTGCGTCCCGTGCGTCGCTCGGTCCCGTTCGTCCTGCTCGTCATCGGCTGCGGCGCGCGCAGCTCCCTCGACCTGCTCGACGCGTCCGTGGTCACCCCGACCGTCGACGCGTCTCTCGCCACACCCGACGCACCGGTCGCCGCACGCCTGCACGTCGCGTCTCTCGCGCTCGGCTGGGACCACGCGTGCGCGATTCTCTCCGACAAGACTGCGCGCTGCTGGGGCGAGAACGACACGGCGCAGCTCGGCGTCAGCTCGTCGCTCGAACAATCGGACCAGGCGATCGCGCTCACGAGCCCGACAGGCATCGCGGCGATGTCGGGGGGCTACGACCAGACGTGCGCGGTCCTCGTAGACGGGACGCTCGAGTGCTGGGGGAGCAACAACGTCGGCGAATCGGGGGCCGGGATGACCGCTGCCACGATTCCGCCGACGGTGATTGCCTCGGGGTACGCGTCGGCGGGCGCGGGCTTCGACTACGGATGCGGCGCTCGGACCGACGGCACCGTGTGGTGCTGGGGCGCATCGGATCACGACCAGACCGGGAGCCTTGGCTACTCGCGCGTGCCCGTCGAAGTGGCGGGCGTGCAAGGAGCGGCGTTCGTCTCCGTCGGCGAGTACGTCTCATGCGCGCTGCTCATGCAAGGGAGCGTCAGGTGCTGGGGGCTGGGTCCGCTCGGTGACGGCAGCCTCACCGACAGCGCGCTCCCCGTTCAGGTCGCGGTCGTCGGGTCGAGCGTTACCCAGCTCGCGGTCGGTGGCATGCACGCGTGCGCGCTGCTCGAGGACAAGAGCATCGCGTGCTGGGGCTACGGAGGCTACGGCGAGCTCGGTCTCGGGACGAGCGTCGACACGGCGCCCGAGCCTCGTACCGTGCCCGGCCTCGGCCCGGCCGTCTCTGTCTCGAGCTGCGATCTCCACTCGTGCGCGGCTCTCCAGGACGGCACCGTGAGCTGCTGGGGGAACGACACCGCGTACACGCCCGGATCGTTCTCACCCGCCACGGTCGCAGGTGTTGCAGGCGCGACGGCCGTGGCGTCGGGCGACAGCTTCGACTGCGCGCTGCTCGCGAGCGGCAAGGTCGTCTGCTGGGGAGACAACGGCGCGGGCCAGCTTGGAGACGGCACCACCACGCCGAGCGCGACCCCTGTCCTTGTGCTCGGCTTGCCCTAGCGCGCGTAGGCCACGGCCTATCCCTGGTCGAGGATCACCGACGACGGATCCTGCGGATCGATCATCACCGGCACCGTCATGCCGGCAACGGCACGCGCTCCGAGCACCTTCACCGTCGCCACGTATGGCGGCGCTCCCCCCGCGCGCTGCACGAGCAGCGTGAGCGCGTACTGCGGCACGTTGTTGATGGCCAGCCCGGTCGGCTGCGAGCCCTGCACCTGCGCCTGCGCGCGCTCTCCCGTGAGCGCGATGCGCCGCGCCTTTGCGGCCGCGCGCTGAAGGGGGAAGCCGACGGCGCTGAAGATGATGCCCATCAGCGTGAGGATTCCTCCCGGCATCGCGAACGGCATGACGACGGCCGTGGTGTTCACCGACGGGGCAGGTTGCGGAGGCGCGTGCATCCCCTTCGCGTGGTGCGCGGCGACGGGGGCGCCGGACGACGAGCCGCGGCTCACGACGAGCGCCGTGATGAGCAAGCCCACACCGACGACCCCCATGATGCTCCCGAGCACCGCGAAGACCGTGCCGACGGAGCCCCCTCCGCTCGCCCCGGCGGTGCGCGCCTTCTGCTCCTGCCGCACGGCCTGCGCGGGCGCACGGCTCGCTGCGCAGAGACCGAACGGAGCCCAGTACTCGAACGTCTTGTCGAGGCGCGTCGCGTGGTCGGGGCGGTTCGTCGTGTGCTGGCTGAGCATCGCGGTCGCGGCCTGGACGTCGCCGAGCTTCTCGATCGCGTTGGCGCGGAAGACGACGCACGTCGAGTCCATCGCGCCGAGGAGGGGGACGTCGTTCTCCGTTCGACCGAGCACGGCGAGAACCGCATTCCAGTCCTGATGCGCGGTCGCGAGCACGGCGCGCGAGAAACGGTACGGGCTGTCGACCTCGATGTCGTCCGACGCAGGGTCGCAGGGGGCGAGCCACTGCTCGGCTGCCGCAGGGTCACCCGAGTGGCACGCGAGGCGAGAGAGCATGCAGCGGAGCGCCTGGCGATGACGCGGCAGACGCACGGCTTCGAGCGACGACTCGAGGACGGCGCGCTGGCGTGCCGCGTCGTTCTGGTCGCCGTGGAGCGACGAGAGCGCCATCGCGAGGTAGTAGACCGTCTCGCCCACCTCGGGCTGACCGTTCGCAAGAGACTCGCGGCACGCGCCTCGCCAGAACTCGATGGCCTCGGCCTGCCGGTACGGCGCGAGCGCGCCACCGTCGAACAGGTGCCGGATGTTACCGGGCGGAACGAGCGCCTTGCCCGCCTGCGGACGGAGCCGCGCGAGCCGTTCCCCCTCGGACATGGGCTGACGCTGCGGGCGCAGAACGTCGTCGAGGCTGTCGTCGCGCACCGAGACCTGCGCGTGCGCGCCGCAGAAGCGGCACGGCGTAGCACCCCCGGCCGGTGAGACCTCGATCGGCGCGCCGCACTGCGGGCAGAGAAGGACGCGGACCTGGTAGCTGAATGC
>Ga0302279_10006737_pt1 | contig 12061 bp, 12 predicted proteins | sample III_Bog_N3_3_FD_194541 | JGI IMG/M metagenome (GOLD analysis project Ga0302279, IMG submission 194541) | Peat permafrost microbial communities from Stordalen Mire near Abisko, Sweden - III_Bog_N3_3 | ecosystem: Environmental > Terrestrial > Soil > Wetlands > Peat | place: Sweden: Abisko...
GGACATGACCTGTCGCCCTGAATTCTCGCCGCTTGACAGGGGGGGCATACGGCAGCTTTGTTTTTGGCAGCCATGGCAAACAAAGCTGACAAGTGGGCGCCGAATGCGGCGGGCAAGTTCTACGTCGATCAACAGTGCATCGACTGCGACCTTTGCCGCGAGACCGCGCCGGCCTTCTTCACGCGAAACGACGAAGGTGGACACTCCTACGTCTTCAAACAACCGACCACCGAGGAGGACGTTGCACTCTGCATGGAAGCCCTCGAGGGTTGCCCGGTGGAAGCCATCGGCGAGGACGGCGAGAGCTGATTTTTTGGGGCGAGGGACGGTCGCTGGGCATGGCTGGATGTAGCCGGGGTCGCTGACCCCGGTGCCTGGGGTCCCATTTCCGAAAACCGGCCTCTGGGAGGCCGGCTACAATCGATCCGCTACACTCGAGCCAATGGGCTCGAACTTTTGGTTGTCAGCCATTGTTAAGGGCTATTTGAGATAGCCTTAACAGAGAGCTTGTTTTCGGCCGGAAGCTGCGCACCGTTGTGTCGCAGTGCCGACAGCCGAACTTCCCATTTCGACCGAGCGCCTTGACCCGGGGCATGCCGCCGACCGCCGGCATGTTTGGCATCCCTTTGCGCAGATGCAGGAGTACCTGGAACTGCCGCCGCTTTCGATCGCCTCCGGGGAGGGCGGCTGGCTCACGAGCACCGATGGCAGGACTTTCCTGGATGGAAACGCATCGGTCTGGACGAACGTCCACGGTCACAACGATCCCGACCTGAACGCGGCCCTGGTGCGCCAGCTCGGCCGGGTGGCCCACTCGACGATGCTCGGGCTCACCCATGCCCCGGGTGCGGAGCTTGCCGCGGAACTCGCGGCGGAGGCCCCGGAGGGACTCGGACGGGTCTTTTTCAGCGACAACGGGGCGGGGGCCGTCGAGGTCGCGCTCAAGATGTCCTTTCAGTACTGGCAGCTCGTCGGGAAGCCCGAGAAGCAGGGTGTCATCGGAATGGCCGGGGGGTACCACGGCGATACTTTCGGGGCGATGGCGGCCGGCGACAGCGGATTCTTCCACGAGCGCTTCAAGCCCTGGTTTTTTCCGGCCGACCACTTCCCGGCTCCCCGCTGCGAGGAGTGGGCCGGGCGGGTCCGCTCGGCCGACGCCGGGGAGAGCCTGGCGAGGCTTCGCACCCTGCTCGCTGCGCAGGCGGACCGGACGGCATGCCTGATTCTTGAACCCTCAGTCCAGGGCGCGGCGGGGATGCGGCTGCAGCCACCGGGGTTTGTCCGGGAGGTCGCAGCGCTTTGCCGGGAGTACGGGGTGCACCTGATCCTCGACGAGGTCTTTGTCGCCTTCGGACGGCTCGGGCCGCTGGTCGTCTGCACGAGCGAGGGCGTCTCGCCCGATTTTCTCTGCCTGGCCAAGGGATTGACGGGAGGCTACCTCCCGCTCGCGGCAACCATCGCCCGCGAGGAAATATATGAGGCGTTCCTGGGTACCTACGAGAGCCGCCGGGCGTTCTTTCATGGGCACACCTTCACGGGCAACCCGCTGGCGGCAGCCGTGGCGCTTGAGAATATCCGCAAGCTTCGCGTGCTCTCCGCCGCCGGGACGCTGCAGGAGAGAATCGACTGCTTCGGCCGGCTGGTGGACCGGACCTTCGCGGGGCGGACCGGCGTCGCCGGCATCCGCCAGCGCGGGCTCGCGTGCGCGATCGACATCGCGGGTGAGCCGCGCCGGCCGGTCGCCCGGCGGCTCGGCCTGGAAATCTGCCTGCGGGCCCGCGAGCACGGGCTGCTCCTCCGTCCGCTCGGCGACTCGCTCATCCTTGTGCCGCCCCTCTGCCTCGGCGAAGCCGAACTCGGCGAACTTGTCGCGCGAACCGCGGTCTCGATCGATGACGTCTTTTCCAACTGACCCCACCGTCCCATGCCAACCCACGACCTGAACGAAATCCGCGCCCTCTACGAACTGCCGCTCCCCGAGCTGATCTTCCGCGCCCAGGAGACGCACCGCCGCCACCACGATCCGGCGGCCGTCCAGCTTTGCACGCTGCAGTCAGTCAAGACCGGGCGCTGTCAGGAGGACTGCAAGTACTGCCCGCAGTCTTCCCATTACGACACAGGCCTGGAAAGCGTGCCGCTCATGGACACGGCCGCGGTCGTCGCCGCTGCGCGCGTCGCCCGGGAAGGGGGCGCATCGCGCTTCTGCATGGGTGCGGCCTGGCGCGAGGTCCGGGACGGCGCGCAGTTTGACTCCGTCCTCGAGGCGGTCCGCGGCGTGTCCGACCTGGGAATGGAGGTTTGCTGCACGCTGGGAATGGTCAACGGCGCCCAGGCCTCGCGGCTGCGGGAGGCCGGCTGCAATGTCTACAATCACAACCTGGACACGTCGCGGGAGTACTACCCCTCGATCATAACGACCCGGACCTACGATGACCGGCTGGCCACGCTCGCCGCCGTGCGCGAGGCCGGGCTGGAGGTATGCAGCGGCGGCATCGTCGGGATGGGGGAGACGGTCGACGACCGGCTCAATCTTCTGGGTGAACTGGCCGCCATCGAACCGCAGCCCGACTCGGTGCCGATCAACGCGCTTGTCCCGGTTCCCGGGACTCCCCTTGAGGGATGCGCGCCGGTCGCGCCGATCGAGTTTGTCCGGATCATCGCCATCGCGCGGATCCTTCTTCCGAAGGCCATGGTTCGGCTTTCCGCGGGCCGGACCGCGATGAGCGACGAGATGCAGGCCCTCTGCTTCATCGCGGGGGCCAACAGCATCTTCCTGGGCGACAAGCTGCTCACGACCCCGAATCCGGAGCGAAACGAGGACATGGGCCTGCTGGAGCGGCTGGGGATGCACCCGCTGGCCGCCCACGCCCACGCCCACGCCGGCCGCGAGTCCTAAGTCGGCGGGAGCCATGCGCACGATCCTCGTCACCGGCTCGGATACCGGTGTGGGAAAGACCCGCGTCACCGCGGCGCTCGCCCGGCTCCTGGGCGAGGGGGGCGCGAGCGTGCAGATCGTGAAGGTGGTCGAAACAGGCGTGGCACCGGGCGGGGAGGGGGACGCTGTGCGGGCGGCCCGGATGTCCGGCGGCGACGCGGCGACGATCACCCTTCTGTCTTTCCCCGACGCGCTGGCGCCCGCGGCCGCGGCACGCGCGGTCGGCGCGCAGTTGTCGCGGGAGGATCTTCTCGAAAGGGTTCGGGCGCTGCCGCCCTGCGACTGGCGGATCTGCGAGGGCGCCGGAGGCATCGCAAGCCCGCTGGACGCGGAGGGCGGGGACTGGGCGGACTTTGGGTCCGACCTTGCGGTCGATGCCGCGGTCATCGTCGTTCCCGACCGGCTCGGGGCCATCAATCAGGCGCGGCTGGCATTCCTTCGGGCCTCGGCCGCCGGGCTTCGCGCGGGGGTGTGGCTAAACGCCGTCGATCCGGTGGATGCCGCGGTTGCCCGCTCGAACCGCGTCGGCCTGCGCGAGTCCGGTGTCCCGGTCTGGGCGGAACAAGGTCACGGGGAGGCTTTGCCGGCGGATCCGGCGCCGCTCATTTCACTGCTCAATCCGCCGCCGGTAGCGGCCCCCGCAGCGCCCGCGCGGATCGGCGATCGCTGCCGCGACGCACTCGCCGGGCGCGACCGAAAGCGGCAGCGCCGAACCCTCCGGGTGACAGCGAGAACAGCCGGAATCCTCGACCTTTCCGGAAACGATTACCTCGACCTTGCCCGGGACCCGGAGCTGGCCGCAGCGGCGTCCCGGGCGATCGTCGCGGAGGGCACGTCGGCCTCGGCCTCGCCGCTGATCACCGGCTGGCGCGAGCCGCATGCCCGGCTGGTCGATGCGCTGTGCGCGTGGCACGGGTTTTCCCACGGGCTCATTTGGACGAGCGGCTACGCCGCCAACGCAGCCGTGCTCGGCGAACTTCCGCGGGAGGGCGACCTCGTCCTGGCGGACCGCCTGATACACCGCAGCATGATCGCCGGGCTCACGCGAAGCGGCGCGCGGCTCATCCGGTACCCGCACCTCGACCTCGATCGGCTCGAGGCGATCCTGGCAGAGGACCGGGCAGGCCGGGATGAAGGATGCATCTTTGTCGTCACGGAGAGCGTCTTTAGCATGGATGGCGATTACCCGGACATGGCGCGGCTCGGGCGGCTCAAACACCGGTTCGGGTTCTGCCTGGTCGTCGACGAGGCCCACGCCCTGGGCTGGTACGGCCCCGGCGGCTCGGGGCTCGTGCGGGCGACCGGCATTGAGGGGGAGGTTGACGTCCTGGTGGGAACCCTGGGCAAGACCCTCGCCTCGGGCGGTGCGTACACGCTCTTTCGCGACGAGGCGCTCCGGGACTTTCTCGTGAATAGCGCCGGCGAATTCATCTACTCGACCGCGCTGCCGCCGGCGAATGCGGCTATCGCCGAGGCCGCGCTGGCCCGCGTGCGCGACCTCGCAGCCGGGCAGTCCGGCTGGCACGCGATTTCACGCGAATTTCGCGCGGCATTGCGGGCCGACGGCTGGGCGGCGCCGGACGGGGACTCCCCGATCATTCCGGTGCGGCTGGACGACGAGGGGGCGGCGCTGGGACTGGCGGAGGCGCTGGGCGCCGCCGGGATCCGCGCGGCGGCGGTCCGCCCGCCCACCGTGCCGGCGGGCACCAGCCGCCTGCGCTTCTCGATCCGGCGGACGTTCACGGCGGCCGATGGCGATCGCATTCTCGCGGTGATGCGGGCCTGGCGAAAGGGGGATCGGTGAGAATCGGCTGGCTCCTTGGCTGGGCGATCCCCACCGGCTGGTTTGAACCGCTGGCCCGGGCTGCGTTGCCGGATGCGGACCACGTTTTTCGTGTGCCCAGGCCGGGCGCCCTTGCGAACCTGGAAGCCGAGGGGCCTTTCGACTGGGTGGCGGGCTATTCGCTTGGTACGCTGCTCCTCTTGGGCGATCCCGCCCGAACCCTGAGAACGGAAAGGGTCGCCCTGCTTGCTCCGATCTTCGCCTTTCCGCTCGAGTCGAGGCTCGGCGGAACGGTTTCCCGGTCCCGCTTGCGCCAGCTTGCCGGATGGCTTCAGCGGGAGCCCGCAGCCGCTCTCTCGGATTTTTACAGCAGGGCCGGCCTGGACATCCCGGCGGCCGTTCCCACGACCGCCGCGGCGGAAGCCTTCGCCTGGGGCCTCCAACGGCTTGATCGGGACGTGGTCGCCCCGCCGATGCCGCGGGGCTGGCGCGGCTGGTGTGGCGCGGCGGACCCGCTGCTGGACGCCGCGCGGCTGCACGCGCTCGATCCGGCCGTTGCGATTGTGGAAGGGGCCACCCACCATCCCGCGGCTCTCCTGCGCGCCTTTGCATTGGAGGCCGGAACATGAAGCCCCGCCACCCGATAGCGGACAAGAGGCGGATCCTCGCCAGCTTTGAGCGGGCGGCGGCGAACTACCTCACCCATAACGCGGTCCAGGAGGAGATGGCCGGCTGGCTGGCCAAGTGGCTGCCGAAGGACCGCGTGGGCCGGGCGCTTGAGCTGGGTGCGGGGCCGGGGACCTTCACCCGACACCTGGTTCCCTGGACGGGGGAGCTCACCGCATCGGATATTTCCCCGGCGATGTGCGCGGCGGGGCGCAGCGTGCTTCCCGGGGTCCAATGGCGGGTGATGGACGCGGCGGCCCCCGGCAGGGGCCCATGGGACTGGATATTTTCGAGCAGCGTCCTGCAATGGGCCGGCGACCCGGCCAGTGTCATTGGGGCCTGGAGGGACCGGCTTGCCCCCGGAGGCCGGGTCCTGGGTGGGCTCTTTGCGGAGGGCAGCCTGGCGGAGTGGGGGGCGGTTGCCGCCGACGCGTCCCCGCTCGCGTGGCGCTCGGTCGAGCAGTGGCGATCCCACCTGCTAGGCGCCGGCTTGTCCGTCATTCGGGACGAGTCCCTGGCGCGGGTGCGGGTCCACCCGTCGGCCCACGCCTTTCTGCGCTCGCTCCACGGAATCGGCGCGGCCCCCTCCCGGCGATTCTCGGCCGGTCGGCTGAGGCGGATACTGGCCGACTATGAGGCCCGGCACGGGACGCCCGAAGGGGTCCGGGCCACATGGGTTTTCTACCGATTCGAGGCGGCGCTGGCGTGACATTTGTCGGAGCGAGCCCCGGCTTACCCGCTTTTTGTGCTTTTCGCCCCGGATAATCACCCCTAAATCGGTCAACCCCGCCCCAACCAAATGACCATCGCCGATATCGCCACCATCCAAGGACGCAAATTCCCCGCCCGCCGCTGGACACGCGGACTCGTGGGCCAGGCCGGCCAGCCGATTCCCGCCAAGGGTTTCGCCATGGGCTACGTGGTCCTCGAGCCGCGGGGCGGGCAGGTGCCCTGGCACAACCAGGAGCAGGAGGAGGTCTACATGGTCCTGCAGGGAAAGGGCGAAATCTGCGTCGGCACCGAGCGCCGGGACATCGTCGCCGGCCAGTGCGTTTTCCTGCCCCCGACCGTTTTCCATCAGTTGACGAACACCGGGGACGAGCCGCTTCACATGATGTACATCTACTGCCCGGGTGGCGACGTCGCCCATTGGAGGCAGGAGCTCGACGGCACGCTTCCGGCCGCCGGCGTGGCCCCGACCCCGCCGCTTCCGGCCGGGGCGCAGCCCCAGACCCGCTGAATCGGACGAAACGCGAAATTTGACCAAAATGACCACACACAAAGTCGGCATCATCATGAACGGCGTCACGGGACGCATGGGAACGAACCAGCACCTGCTCCGTTCGATCAAGGCGATCATCGACCAGGGCGGAATCCGCCTGGGCGATTCCGAGGTCATCATGCCCGATCCCATCCTTGTGGGTCGCAGCGAGTCGAAGCTGGCGGCGCTGGCGGCCCGCGCCGGCGTCAAGCGCTACACGACGAACCTGGATGCGGCGATCGCCGACCCGGCCAACATCATCTACTTCGACGCAACCCTCACCGGCCAGCGCCCCGCGGGCGTCCGCAAGGCGATCGCCGCGAAGAAGCACGTTTACTGTGAGAAGCCCACCGCGACGACGGCCGCCGAGGCCCTGGCCCTGTATCACGAGGCGCAGGCCGCCGGGATCAAGCACGGGGTCGTCCAGGACAAGCTGTGGCTGCCGGGACTCCTGAAGCTCAAGTACCTGATCGACACCGGATTCTTCGGAAAAATCCTCTCGGTGCGCGGCGAGTTCGGCTACTGGGTCTTCACCGGGGAGAACGACAAGCTCCAGCGGCCCTCCTGGAACTACCGCAAGGAGGACGACGGCGGCATCATCGTGGACATGCTCTGCCACTGGCGTTACGTCATCGACAACCTGTTCGGCGAGATCAAGTCGGTCTCCTGCCTGGGGGCCACGCACATCCCGCAGCGCTGGGACGAGGCGGGGAAGCCCTACGCCTGCACCGCGGACGACTCGGCCTACGCGACCTTCGAACTGGTGAACGGGGTCATCTGCAACTTCAATTCCTCCTGGAGCGTGCGCGTGCGGCGCGACGACCTGCTCACCCTCCAGGTCGACGGCACCCACGGCTCGGCGGTCGCCGGGCTCCGGGACTGCGTCGCCCAGCACCTGGCCGGCACACCGCGCTGCGTCTGGAATCCGGACGTGGACAGCCCGATCAAGTACGGGGACGGCTGGGTGACGGTCCCGACCAAGGAGGTCGCCGAGAACGCCTTCAAGGTCCAGTGGGAACTCTTCCTCCGGCACGTGGTCAAGGGGGATCCCTTCCCGTGGAACCTCCTGGCCGGCGCCAAGGGGGTCCAGTTGGCCGAGCTGGGGCTCAAGTCCTGGGCCGACCGGCGCTGGCTGGATGTCCCGAAGCTGGGATGAGGTTCCCCGGGGCGCTTTGACTTGGCACCGCAATTTAGCTAGCATTTTGCCATGATATTCGGAGTCCTATTCATCTTCGTCCTCATCTTCTCGATCTACGCCCAGATCCGGGTGTCGACCACCTACAACCGCAACGCGCAGATCCTGTCGCGCGGCGGGATCACCGGCCGCGAGGCGGCCGAGGCGGTCATGTCCCAGGCCGGGATCGACGATGTCTCCATCGATGAAATCGACGGCCACCTGACCGACCACTACGACCCGATCAGGAAGCGCCTGTCGCTCTCCTCGGAGAACTACCGGGGCACGAGCCTCGCGGCGCTCGGGGTTGCGGCCCACGAGGCCGGGCACGCGATCCAGCACAAGATCGGCTACAAGATGCTCAACTTCCGGATGGCGCTGGTCCCGGCCACCCAGTTTGTGTCGCGGATCATCCCGTTCGTCATTCTCGGAAGCTATTTCCTCGCGAGAGGGCTGACGGGGATGATGCTCGACGCGGCGATCGTCTGCTACGCGGTGCTCACGCTCTTCCAGTTGGTCACCCTTCCGGTCGAGTTTGACGCCAGCCGGCGGGCGAAGGCGCAGCTCGTGACCCTCGGGATCGTCGGCTCCGACGAGATCGGCGGGGTGAACGAGACCCTCGACGCGGCCGCGCTCACCTACCTTGCCGCCTTCATCAGCGCCCTTCTGGTCCTGCTCTCCCTGCTGTCGCGACGGCGGTGATCGATGCGCCGGGTCACCCTATCGCTGCTGATGCTGGTGGTGGGTGTTGAGGTCGGCATCCTGCTCGACCATTTCGTCCTCTGGCGGCGGCCGACGCCTGCCGCCCCGGCCACCGCGGCCCCTGTGCCCGACGAGGTGGCACCGGCCGCCGGGCCGGCGGCCCTCGCCTGCGACGCCACGGCCTCCTTCAGCGGGAACATCTATCCCTCGCTCCTGCTCTCGCTGGGCAAGGCCTACCCGGACTACGCGCGCTGCCTGACGATCGGGGTCATCAACGCGGTCCCGGGCAAGCCCTGCGAGGTGCGGGTCGAGTCGAACCTCTTCCAGCAGCCGCTCCTCTATGTGACGACCGCGCCCTCGGCCAAGTTCGACCTCACGCCGGACCTGCCCTGGGACTACGGGGCGCTGCGGAAGGTGATCCAGCTCAGGCCCGAGCTCTTCGTGGTTTCGGCGTCGATGAACGGCCGTCCCGCGGCGCAGACGACGCTCACCTGCATGGTCCACCCGGTGAACGAGGCGGTTTCCCGGGTCTACGACGCGGCGGCGGGTTCCTGGCAGGACACGAGCGTGTGCTTTGCGGCCTACGTGAACGAGAACGACCCGTGGATCAATTCCTTCATCCAGGAGGTCATGGCCCGCGGCGAGGTGCAGCGATTTTCCGGGTATGAATTCGGGCTCTCGTCGGTCATGCAGCAGCTCCAGGCGGTGTGGAACGGTCTGGCGGCCCACGGGCTGCGCTACGTCGACCTTGCGACCGTGAGCGGCGGCGTCCCGGACGTGAACACCCAATACGTGCGCTTCCGCAGCGAATCGCTCCGGGACCTGGGCGCAAACTGCGTGGACGCCTCGGTGCTTCTGGCGTCGATCTTCCGGCGGATCGGGCTGCGGCCCGTCCTGCTCTTCAAGCCGGGGCACTGCTTCGTGGCCGTCTACGACGCCGCCGACGGGGGCAAGCTGATCCCGATCGAGACGACGATGATCAGCTCGTCGACCTTCACCGCCTCGATGACCTACGGGGAGCAGGAGATGGAGACGACGCTCTCGAACCTCAGTTCGCCCGGTTACTCATCGGTCGACATCGTGCTGGCCCGGCAGGAGGGCGTCGTGCCGATCGGAGACTCATTCTGATGAACCTTGTCGCTGTCATCGCCGCCGTCCTGATCGCCGTCCGGCTCGCCGCGACGCTGGCCCTTTCGGCGCTGAACCGGGCCGAGGTGCGGCGGCATTCCTCCGCGCCGCCCGAGGCCGCGGCGGCGGTCATGGATGGGGAGACCTATGCAAAGTCGGTGGCCTACACGCTCGAAAAATCGCGCTTCGGCGTCCTGACCGAGACGGCGGACGCGGTCATCCTGGGAATCGCGGTCTTCAGCGGGCTGCTTCCGGCGCTCTGCCGGCGGGTCGAGGCCTGGGGATCGCCAGGGGCGCCGTGGGCCGGGGCTGTGTTCATCCTCGCGGCGATCGGGTTGCTTTCGCTCCCATCGCTCCCGATGGACTGGTGGCAGGTCTTCCGGCTCGAGGCGAAGTTCGAGTTCAACCGCGGCACCCCGCGGCTCTGGGTCGCCGACAAGCTGAAGGGCGCCGGCCTGGCGCTGGTGATCGGATTTCCCCTTCTCTGGGCGCTGCTCTCCCTTGTCCGGCTCGCGGGCCGGGAGTGGTGGCTGTGGGGCTTCGGCCTGGTCTTCGGATTCCAGCTCGCCATGGTGGTCCTCTACCCGAAGCTGATTCTCCCCCTCTTCAACAAGCTCCAGCCGCTGCCCGAGGGGGCCCTCCGGAGCCGGCTGATGGCGCTCGGCGAGCGGACGGGTTTCCGGGCCGCCGCAATCCACGTGATGGACGGGAGCAAGCGCTCGGGCCATTCGAACGCGTTCTTTACCGGCTTCGGACGGTTCCGCCGGATCGTGCTCTACGACACGCTGGTGGCGCAGCTTTCAGCGGAGGAGCTCGAGGCCGTGCTCGCGCACGAGATCGGGCACTACCGGCGGGGCCACGTCCCGCGCTTTGTCGCGCTCTCCGGGGCGATGCTCCTCGTTGGGTTCGGGGCGCTGGCGTGGCTGGCCGGATCGCCCTGGTTTAATGCCGCCTTTGGGTTCCGACCCGGCGACCTGGCCGCCACCTTCCTGCTCTTCGGGCTGCTGAGCGGCCTGGTGAGCTTCTGGATGGGCCCGCTGATGAACCTGCTCTCCCGGCGCCACGAGTACGAGGCCGACGCGTTCGCGCGCGCTGCGATGGCCGGGGCCGCCCCGATGGTCGGGGCGCTGCGCAAGCTCTCGCAGAAGAACCTCTCGAACCTGACGCCGCATCCCTGGTTCAGCGGATTCTTCTACTCCCACCCGACGCTGATCGAGCGCGAGCGGGCGCTCCGGGCTCACCAGTGCCCGTAGTCGCCGGGCTTGAGGGCCTTGGCGAACTCCACCAGCAGCTTCACGCAGTTCTCGACGTCGGCCAGGTCGACCACCTCGCTGGGCGTGTGCATGTAGCGGAGGGGCACGCTCACCAGTGCCGTGGCCACGCCGCCGCGGCCGGTCTGGATCGCGCGGGCGTCCGTCCCGGTCGGCCGGGGCTCGCCCTCGAGCTGGTAGGGAATCTTGCCCTTTTTCGCCGCCCGAACGAGGGCCTCGAACATCCGGGGATTGATGTTCGGCCCGCGGCAGATGATGGGGCCGCCGCCGAGCTTGATCTCGCCGAACTTGCGGTTGTCGCAGTCCGGGTGGTCGGTCGCGTGCCCGACGTCCACCGCGACGGCGATGTGCGGGTCCACGAGGTAGGCGGAGGTGGTCGCGCCGCGGACCCCGATCTCCTCCTGGGTGGTCGCAACCGCCACGACGCGGGCGGCCGGCGGGCGCTTTTCCCGGGAAAGGCGGATCAGCGTCTCGCCGATGATGTAGGCGCCGGCCTTGTCGTCGAAGGCCCGCGCCACGCCGATCGTGCCGTGGACCAGGTCGAATTCATGATCGTAGGTGGCCACGTCGCCAATCGCCACGCGCTTGAGCGCCTCGGCCTTCGTGCGGGCGCCGATGTCGATCCAGATCTCATGGATCTCGGGGACCTTCTTGCGGTCCGCCTCGTCCATGAGGTGGACGGCGCGTTTTCCCGTGACGCCCTTCACCGGGCCGGCCTCCGTCTGGATGATGACGCGGCGGCCGGAGATGACGGTCCGGTCATGGCCGCCGATCGTCTCGAAATAGATGAATCCGTCCTTGTTGACGTAGGTGATCATCAGCCCGAGCTCGTCGATGTGCCCGGCGAGCATGAGGACGGGATCCCCGCCCGGGTTAAGCGTGGCGATCCGGTTGCCCAGGGCGTCGTTGCGGTAGGAGTCGGCCGCCGGCTTCACATGGCGGTCGAATACGGCCTGCGCCTCGGACTCTGAGCCGGAAGGCGAGCGGGCGTGGAGCAGCTCGGTGAGAAAGGGAGGGGGTGTCATTCGGGAAAGGCCTCGTCGATGAGTTCGCAGAAGTGGTGGATGAGAAAAAGGTGGGCCTCCTGGGCGGCGGCGCCGCTCTGGCCGGGGATGATGAGGTCGACCGTGGCGAGCCCCTT
>Ga0302279_10006739_pt1 | contig 12060 bp, 8 predicted proteins | sample III_Bog_N3_3_FD_194541 | JGI IMG/M metagenome (GOLD analysis project Ga0302279, IMG submission 194541) | Peat permafrost microbial communities from Stordalen Mire near Abisko, Sweden - III_Bog_N3_3 | ecosystem: Environmental > Terrestrial > Soil > Wetlands > Peat | place: Sweden: Abisko...
TCGGCGTCACCACCATCGAGCTGTTGCCGATCCACGGCTTCGTCGACGACCGGGTACTGGTCGAAAAAAAGCTGTCGAACTACTGGGGCTACAACACGCTTTCCTTCTTCGCGCCGGAGCCCCGCTACGCCCAGGACAACCCACTGGACGCCTTCCGAACCACGGTGGCGCGGCTGCACGACGCCGGCATCGAGGTGCTGCTCGACGTGGTCTACAACCACACCGCGGAGGGCAACCATATGGGCCCGACGCTGTCGTTCCGCGGCATCGACAACGCCTCCTATTACTGGCTGATGAAGGATAATCCGCGCTACTACGACGACTTCACCGGCTGCGGCAGCTCGGTCAACCTCACCCATCCGCGCGTACTGCAGATGGTGATGGATTCGCTGCGCTACTGGGTCGAGGTCTGCCATGTCGACGGCTTCCGCTTCGACCTCGCCACCACGCTGGCGCGCGGCCCAAACGGCTTCGACCGCAACACCGCCTTCCTCACCGCGATCCGGCAGGATCCGGTGCTGGCATCGGTGAAGCTGGTGGCCGAACCGTGGGATCTCGGCATGGGCGGCTACCAGGTCGGCGGCTTTCCATCGCAATGGTCGGAATGGAACGACCGCTATCGCAGCGCGATGCGGCGCTACTGGAGCGGCGAAGGCAGCCTGATCGGCGAAGTCTCCAGCCGCATGACCGGCTCGTCCGACCTGTTCAACCATGACGGCCGCGCGCCGCGCGCCAGCGTCAACCACATCACCGTGCATGACGGCTTCACGCTGCAGGACCTGTTCAGCTACAACGAGAAGCACAACGAGGCCAATGGCGAAGACAATCGCGACGGCTCCAGCGACAACCACAGCAACAATTGCGGCCATGAGGGCCCGACCGACGACCCGGCGATCACGGCGCTCCGCCGCCAGCTCCGCAAGAACCAGCTCGCCTGCCTGATGCTGGCGCAGGGCCTGCCGCTGCTGCTGGCCGGCGACGAGGTCGGCAACTCGCAGTTCGGCAACAACAACGCCTACTGCCAGGACAACGAGACCGGCTGGGTGTCCTGGGAACAGCTCGCCCGCGAGGGCGAGGACCTCACCGGGTTCGTCGGCCACATGACCGAGTTGCGCCGGCGATTTCCGCAGATCCGCGCGCATCGCTGGCTCGACGGGCGTCGCGCGGACGGCTCCTACGGCGTGCTGTGGCTGACGCCATCGGCCGAAGAAATGAAGCAGGAAGACTGGAAATTCCCTGAGGGGCGGTTTCTCTCCTATGTGCTGGGACCGATCGAGCACGGAGCGCCGCCGATCTTCATCGTCCTGAACGCCGCACCCGAAGAGATCGCGTTCAAATTGCCGAAGATGCCGGAATACAAGAGCTGGCAGCAACTGGTGAACACCGCGGACGTTGAACAGAAGGTCAGGGATTTCGCGGCGGCGAGCGAGACAAACGCGCCTCCCCGCTCGGTTCTTGCGTTTTCGGGGTCGGCATGACTGAGCGGCAACTCGGCCCAAGGCTGACGTCGGACGGCGCGTCGTTCCGGCTGTGGGCGCCGGCGGCCAGACGCGTCGATCTGGTGCTGGAAACCGCCCAACCGATGCGGCGCGGCGAAGAGGGCTGGTTTTCCGTCGACATGCCCGGCGTCAAGGCCGGCGCGCGCTACAAATTCCGTATCGACGACGAGATCGACGTGCCGGACCCTGCTTCCGCGTTCCAGCCTGCCGACGTGTCGGGGCCGAGCGAAGTGATCGATCACGCGAGCTACCGCTGGCGCGCCTCGGAGTGGCGCGGACGGCCGTGGCAACAGACCGTGCTGATCGAAACCCATGTCGGCACCTTCACGCCGGAGGGCACCTACCGCGCCATGATCGGCAAGCTCGATCACCTGGTGGCCTGCGGCATCACCGCGCTGGAGTTGATGCCGCTGGCGGATTTTGCGGGTTCGCGCAACTGGGGCTATGACGGCGTGCTGTGGTATGCCCCCGATCATGTCTACGGCCGCCCCGACGATCTCAAGACCCTGATCGACGAGGCGCATCTGCGCGGCCTGATGGTGTTTCTCGACGTGGTCTATAATCACTTCGGGCCCGAGGGGAATTACCTCGGCCGCTATGCGCCCGCCTTCTTCGCGGACGCGCATACCCCCTGGGGCAACGCGATCGACTATCGGGTGCCGCAGGTGCGCGCCTTCGCCATCGAGAATGCGCTGTACTGGTTGCGCGAATACCGCTTCGACGGGCTGCGGCTGGACGCGGTGCACACCATCGCCGAGCTCGGCGAAATCTCCGCCCTGCACGACCTCAGCGTCGCGGTCGGCCAACTCGCCGCGAAGACCGGCCGCCACATCCACCTGGTGCTGGAAAACGACGACAACCGCGTCAGCCTGCTGGATGCCGCGCAGGACCCGCCGCGCGGCAAATACCGCGCGCAGTGGAACGACGACTATCATCACGCCTGGCACGTGTTGCTGACCGGCGAGACCCAGGGCTATTACCGCGACTACGCCCGGACGCCGCTACGCGATATCGCCCGCGCGCTCGAATGCGGCTTCGTCTATCAGGGCGAAGCATCCGCGCATCGCGGCGGCCAATTGCGCGGCGAAGCGAGCCGAACGCTTGGACCCGCCGCTTTCGTCAATTTCCTGCAGAACCACGATCAGATCGGCAATCGCGCGCTCGGCGACCGGCTTGAAGGCAGCGTCAGCGTTGAAGCCATCGAGGCGGCACTGGCAATCACCCTGCTGGCGCCGGCGATTCCGATGCTGTTCATGGGCGAGGAATGGGGATCGCAAGCGCCATTCCCGTTCTTCTGCGGGTTCGAGGGCGATCTCGCCGACGCCGTGCGCAAGGGCCGGCAGCGGGAATACGCCTGGGCCTATGCGAAATACGGCGACGAGGTTCCCGACCCGCTCGAGCCCTCGACCTTCAGCTCCGCGGTACTCGACTGGGACCGGCGCAATGAAGCGGCGGGAAAGGCCCGGCTGGCGTTGGCGCAGCGGCTGCTCGCGATCCGTCATCGTGAAATCGTGCCGCAGCTGGCCGGCGCGGCCTTCGGCGAGGCGCAAGCGGCCGACAACGGCTTGTTGACGGCAAACTGGCGCATGGGCGACGGCGCAACGCTGGCACTGCTGGCGAACCTGTCCGATCACGCGATCCCCCACGGCGGTCGCGAGCTCAGCGGCAGGCAGCTCTGGGGCGGCAAGACCGGCGATCTCCTTCCTCCCTGGTCGGTGGCCTGGTATCTCGGAGCGCGCTGATGTTGCCGGCCATTCCGATCGCCACCTATCGCATTCAACTGACGGCGAACTTCGATTTCGACGCGGCGGCGGCCATCGTCCCCTATCTGAAGGCGCTCGGCATCACCCATCTCTATGCGTCGCCCTTCATGAAGGCGCGCAAGGGATCGACGCACGGCTACGACATCGTCGACCACACTGTGCTCAATCCAGAACTCGGCGGCGACGACGGATTTGTGCGGTTGAGCGACACGCTCAGGGCTCACGACCTCGGCCTCATTCTCGATTTCGTTCCCAACCATGTCGGCATCCATTTCGCGGACAATCCGTGGTGGCTCGACGTGCTGGAATGGGGCCCGGCCTCGCCGCACGCGGCATCGTTCGACATCGACTGGGAATTGCTGCCCTATCGCGCCCGGGGCGGCGTGCTGCTGCCGATCATCGGCTCTTCCTATGGCGAGGCGCTGGAAAAGGGCGATATCGAGCTGCGCTACGAGGCCGGCGAAGGCAGCTTTTCCGCCTGGTATTTCGAACACCGCCTGCCGATCGCGCCGGAGCGTTACAGCGAAATCCTGCGCAACGTCGTCAGGGAAGCCGGGGCGGACGACGGCGCGGCGGGGAGACGCATTCTCGCACTCGCGTCGCGCTTCACCGGCCTGCGCCATCCCAATCGAAAGGAGGCGCCGTCCTTCAAGGCGGAATTGAAGGGCATCGCCGAAAGCGCCGGGATCATCGGGCGCGGGCTCGACGCCTACCGGGCGGGGCCGGATCGGCCGGCACAAAAGCTCGCGCTGCATCACCTGCTGGAGCGCCAGCACTACCGGCTCGGACATTGGCGGCTCGCTTCCAGCGACATCAATTACCGCCGGTTCTTCGACGTCAACACGCTGGCGGGGTTGCGGGTCGAGGATGCCGGCACCTTCGCCGCCATCCATCGCCTGGTGCGAAAACTGATCGCCGAAGGCAGGCTGCAGGGCCTGCGGCTCGATCACATCGACGGCCTGCGCGATCCCGCGCAGTATTTTCAACGCCTGCGCCGCCTGATCCGCGATGCCGGTGCAGCCGGCGGCGGCCCGTTCTACCTGGTGATCGAAAAAATCCTCGGCGAGCATGAAGAGCTGCACGAATTTCCCGGCGTCCACGGCACCACGGGCTATGAGTGGCTCAACGTCATCACCCAGGTTCTGGTCGACGGCAACGGCCTCGCGCCGCTCGACGAGGTGTGGCGGCAGATCAGCAACCAGCCGCCCCGGCTGGAGCCGGTGCTGCAGGTAACAAAACGCCGGGTGCTCGAGACCCTACTGACCAGTGAATTCACGGTGCTGAGGCGGCTGCTCGCGCGCATCGCCGGCGGACATTACTCGACCCGGGATTTCTCCGCCGACAGCCTGCGGCAGGCGCTCGAACTCTACATCCTGCATTTTCCGGTCTACCGCACCTATCTGACATCGTCGGGTCCCACCGCCCACGATCGCGCGCTGATCTCGGAGACCATCGAGAAGGCGCGCGCGGAGTGGTTCGCCGCCGACGAAGGCATCTTCGACTTTCTCCGCGATACCCTGACGATGGATCTGATCGGAGCCGGCCGCGCGTCACACAGCGCGCCCCTCGTCCGCCACTTCGCGTTGAAGCTGCAGCAATTCACCGGCCCCGTGATGGCGAAGTCGCTCGAGGACACCGCCTTCTACCGCTATCACCGCCTGCTCGCGCTCAACGAGGTTGGCGGCGACCCGTCCGCGACAGCGCTTCCGGTCGATGCCTTCCACGACGCCATGAAGGTCCGCGCCAGGGATTGGCCGCACGGCATGACGGCGACGGCGACGCACGATACCAAGCGCGGCGAAGACGCCCGCGCCCGACTGATCGCGCTCGCCGAAATTCCAGGCGAATGGACCAGTGCCGTGGCGCGCTGGAAGGTCCTGAACGCGCCGCATCTCGTCGCCTGTGGCGAGATGCGCGCACCGTCCGCGACCTTCGAATACATGCTGTATCAGGCGCTGCTCGGCGCCTGGCCGCCGGGCGGGTGCGACGATTGTTTTCGCGAGCGGATGCAGGCCTACGCCTTGAAAGCCGCGCGCGAGGGCAAGCAGGAGACCAGCTGGCTCAATCCAGACCAGGCCTATGAGGCCGGATTGAAAACCTTCATCGGGCGCATCCTCGACCCCACGGCCTCGGCCGAATTCCTGGCTTCGCTGCAGACGCTGGCGCAGCGGCTGTCGCTGCTGGGAGCGCTGAATTCCCTCAGCCAGCTGACGTTGAAGGCGACGATACCCGGTGTGCCCGATTTCTATCAGGGCACCGAGTTCTGGGATCTATCGCTGGTCGATCCCGACAACCGGCGGCCGGTGGATTTCGCCGAACGCGCGCGGGTGCTGGCGACGATGGAAACACCGGACTGGCAGAGTCTCGCGCGGGAATGGTCCAACGGCCATCTGAAGCTCGCCTGGACCCGCCGCCTGCTGAGGCTTCGCACCGAACTTGCCGATGTCTTCGCCAACGGCGGCTACGAGCCGCTCGAGGTCAGCGGGCCGCATCGCGACCACGTCATTGCTTTTGCGCGGCGCCGCGGCCGCGATGCCGCGATTGTCGTCGTCGCAAAATCGTTCGCCGCCTTCACGCAAGCCGGCAGGTCCTGGCCCAAGGGCGATGACTTCGACGCGACGCTCGATATTGGTGGCTATTCCGTGCAAGGCTTTGCCGCAGCGCACGCCGCCCAACTGCGGCTGTCCGATCTTTTCCGCGATCTCCCGGTTGCAGTGCTGCAGGCGCGGTTTGTCGGCGCCTTGAAGCCGGCGCGTGCGCGGCCTTCCTGAAACGCCAAAGCCGCCCGGGATCGACGGCCGGGCGGCTTGGCGGATGTCGTGCCGACTCAAGAAGTTCGGTTCCCTCCCCCGCACAAGCCCGATAGTCCGGAATATGCGTTAGCGAAAGCTAACGCCGGGCGTCGCCGTGGCAATTTGCAACTTGCTGCTGTGCAGCATTCTGTCGCTCAGCTTCGTTTGGTGAGCAGCAGCCGGCCGCGCTGCCGGATCGCGGTCTGCGCCGCTTCGGCAAACCGCTGCAGCAGCCACGGCAGCGTGACTTCGAGCCGGACATGATCGTCGGCGACGTCGATGTGGCCGGCCGCCGCCTGCCCCAGCGCACGGACGCGAAAGACCATGCGATGGTCTTCCCAACGCTCCTCGTCGACCTCGAGTACGGGAAGGCTGGCGGCGGCGCGGGCCAACCCAGCCCGGAGACGGCGCGTCGCCTCCTCGCGGCCGAGCTGATGCGGAATCGAAACGACGAGCGGTGCGGACATGCTTTTTCTCCGGGCTATGTCACTGCATGTAATCGCGAATCTTCCCGGGAAAAGAAGCGGAACAACCACGGCCTGGGAATGGAACCTTCCCGGTTCCCGTTCGTTTTTTCGGCAGAGGGCAGAGCAACAGTGCGCTGCCGGGCTAGAGGAATTTTGCATGTCTATCGGAACGATAATCCTGATCATTCTCGTGATCGCCCTGCTCGGCGGCTTCAGTGGCATCGGCGGTGGACCTTTCTACGGCACTGGCTATTATGGCGGCGGCGGCCTCGGACTCATCGTCGTCGTCCTGGTGATCCTGCTGTTGATGGGACGGCTCTGAGAGCGGACCTTCATCGCCGGCGACGTTGAAGACAGCGACGGCAACGCTGCCGAATCCGGGACAACCCGGGTTCGGCGCACGTACGTGCGCTTCCCGCTCGGGAATGACGTGAAATATTCCCACGGGATCGGCAGAATTTGCGCTCGCGCGGAAGTCGAAATAGGTTGTATGCCATATCCTGGCTTACCTTCCCTCGGCGACCGCCGCTTCGCTCCTTTGCGCTTCCGGTCCTCATGAGCAGAAAAACCCTTGCGACATGTTTGCTGCCGGCGTTCGCCTTGCTCGCTTCGGTCGAGGCGCGGGCCGATGCCTGCCCGACCGCCAAGGACGACATCACGACCGACCGGCCGAGTGTCGCCAATTCCAGCACCGTCGTGCCGGTGGGCAGTCTGCAGAGCGAAAACGGCGTCAATGTCAGCGGCCATGACGGCGGCACGACGATCGACGGCAGCAACAGCCGCTGGCGGCTCGGCGTAGCGCCCTGCCTGGAGCTGCTGGTGGACCTGCCGAACTATTTTGCCAATGTGCGAGGCCCGGGAAGCTCGGGCTTTTCCGACGTCGCTCCGGCGGTGAAATGGCAGGTCAGTCCGGCCCCGGGCAAGGTCGACCTGTCGCTGACATTCGGCATGGCACTGCCGACCGGGGCGGCCGAGATCGCGGGCCGTGGCGCGCAGCCCTATCTGCAGATGCCGTGGTCGTGGGACTTACGCGACGGCTGGGGCCTCAGCGGCATGCTGACCGAATTCTTCCGCCCCGCCGAACTCACCACCAAGCGCGTCAGCGAGGCCACCTTCGTCATCGGAAAGAAAGTGACTGACGACGCCAGCCTGTTCGTCGAATATGTCGGCGATTACCCCGAAAATGCCGGCCCGAGCCATCTTGTGAATTCCGGCGGCGTCTTCCGCCTGAGCCCGACGCAGCAGGTCGATTTCCATGTCGCGTTCGGGCTCAATCACAATGCACCGAGTTACGTTGCCGGCGTCGGCTATTCGTTCCGGCTGGACGGGTTGTTCGCGAACAACGCGCGATGAGGCCGCACGCGCGGTCATGATTTCGTGGCCAGTTTCCCGATCGCGGCCTTGATCGACGACGCCGCGTCATCATAGCCCTGCCAGGCTTTTGTCTTTGCCAGCAGTGCCGGCACGGTGCGGACGGTGAAGCGTTTGGGATCGAGATCGCCGCGGACCTGCGCCCAGCTCAGCGGCATCGAGACGGTGGCGCCGTCGCGCGCCCGCGGCGACAGCACCGCGACCGCGGTCGCCATGCGGTTGTTGCGCAGATAGTCGAGGAAGATCCTTCCCTCGCGCAGCCTTTTCGACATGTTGAGCAGATAGCGTTCGGGCTCCTCATCGGCCATCCACCGGCAAACGCCCTGCGCGAAGGCTTTTGCCTCCTTCCAGGTCACCTTTTCCCTGGTGCCATGCGCCAGCGGCACCACCACGTGAAGCCCCTTGCCACCGGTGGTCTTGCAGAAGCTCTCGATGCCGAGCGCGGCGAGGTGCCGACGCATGTCGCTGGCCGCCTCGACGACGTCGGCGAATTCGACATCCGGCGCGGGATCGAGGTCGAACACCAGCCGGCCGGGCACGTCGGGCGCGCCGGGGGCGCAATTCCAGGGATGCAGTTCGAGGCCGCCGATCTGCGCCACCGCCGCCAGACCCTCGACGCGGTCGATCTGCAGGTAAGGCTTGCGGTCGCCGGAAACCTTCACCAGTTCCAGCAGGTTCGAGGTGCCGGGCATGGCGTGGCGCTGAAAGAATGTCTCGCCGTTGATCCCGTCCGGCGCGCGCACCACCGAACAGGGCCGGCCCTTGAGATGGCCGATCATCCAGCCGCCGACCGCCTCGAAATAACGGGCGAGATCGAGCTTGGTCACCGCCTTGCCATCGAAGGCGTCCGGCCACAGCTCCTTGTCGGGCTTCGAGATCACGACGCCCATCACCTCGGCGGAGCGGATGGCCGCCGCCACGGTGCGCGTCTTGCCGGGTTTGGTCGCCCTCGGCCCAGTGGGTTTTGCGATCCTTGTCATGGTCGGCTTCTCCGCCACGATTTCATCGGCCGGTTTGTCCTGGCGTAGCCCCTTGAACGCGGCCTGCCGAATGTTGCCGGCGCCGGTGAAGCCGGCGAATTCGATTTCGGCGACGAGCTCCGGCTTCAGCCAATGCACGTCGCGGGTCTTGCGCGGCGCGTTCTTGCCGCCGAACGGGCTCTTGTCGGACGCCGCGGCCTTCAAGGCCGGCATGATGCGCCGGACCTTGTCCTGGCCAAAGCCGGTGCCGACCAGTCCGACGAAGGCGAGGTGATCGCCGCGATGGACGCCCGCCATCAGCGAGCGGAATTTGCCGTTGGTGGTTTTCCAGCCGCCCAGCACCACTTCCTGGCCGGCGCGGCACTTTGCCTTGGTCCAGTTCTCGGAGCGCCCGGAACGATAGGACGAGTTGAGCTTCTTCGAAACGATGCCTTCCAGCGACAGCTGGCAGGCCGATTGCAGAATGGCCTCGCCGTCCATATCGCCGGTCTCGAAATGCTCGACATAGCGGATGGTGCCGGCCTTTACTTTGGCTTTGGCTCTGGCTTTGGCGTTGCCCTTGGGCCGCGCCTCCAGAATCTCCTTCAACCTTGCCTTCCGCGCCTGCAACGGCAGCCGGCGCAGATCCTCGCCACCGGCGAACAGCAGATCGAACGCGTAGAAGATCAGGGCATCGGTATTGCCGTCGGAAATGGCGGCCTGCAGCGTGGAGAAATCCGGCGCGCCGTGACAGTCGAGCGCGGCGATCTCGCCGTCGATCAAAACGTCCGGCAGCGTCCCGGCCTGCGTGGCGATCGCCCCGAACCTGGCGGTCCAGTCGAGGCCCTTGCGGGTCCTGAGCGTGGCCTTGCCGTCCTCGACGCGTAGCTGCACGCGATAGCCGTCGAACTTGATCTCGTGGCACCAGCCTTCGCCGGCCGGCGGCCGCTCGACCGGGGTGCAGAGTTCCGGCGCGACGAAATCCGGTATCGCCGTGACCTTCTTGCCCTTTGGATCTTTCGTCGGCGCGGCGCGCGAAGCGGTCCGGGTGCGTTCCGCGCGCGCCTCTGCCGCCTCGCCCCGGTTCGAATCCCACACCGCGTCGGCCCTGCCGCGGCCCGACTTCGCCATCATGAAGGGCTTTGGCGCCCTGCCCTTGCCCGCGGCGATCTGAGCCATCGACCGCCCCGACGCGACCGAACTGTCGGCCTCCAGGATATCGTTGGCATTGCCCTCGCGGGCGAATTCGTCGCGGTGCTTGATCAGGAGCCAATTGGTGCGCTTGCCGCCGTTGCGGTCGTGGCGCATGCGCACCAGCACCCAGCCGCCGTGCAGCCTGTCGCCGTGCAGCGTGAATTTGAGATCGCCCTTTTTAAATCCCTTCTCGGGATCATCGGATTCCCAGGTGCCGCGATCCCAGAGCTGCACGGTGCCGCCGCCATACTGGCCCTTCGGGATGGTGCCTTCGAAATCGCCGTAATCGAGCGGATGATCCTCGACCTCGACCGCCAGCCGCTTGTCGTTCGGATCGAGCGAGGGTCCCCTTGTGACCGCCCAGGACTTGAAGACGCCGTCGAACTCCAGCCTGAGATCGTAATGTAGCCGGGTCGCATCGTGCTTCTGGATCACGAACCGCCGGTGCTTCGACGGCGCGACCGCCGCCTCGCCGCTGGGTTCGGCGGTTTTCTCGAAGTCGCGCTTCTTCCGGTAGGTGGAGAGGTTTCTCAGCAACGCTCACTCCCGAAGCATCAGGGGCAGGACGGCAACGGCCCGGAACCGAAACCCTCAATAGCCGTTGAAGTTCCCGAATCGACCGCCGTACCCCAAACCCGTCAAGCCGGAGATTGTAATGGCCGTCCGCGCCTATTGGAAAGGATCCCTGAAACTTTCCCTCGTCACCTGCCCGGTGCTGCTCTATCCGGCCTCGACCTCGGTGGAGAAAACCCGCTTCCACATGATCAACAAGGAGACCGGCAACCGGCTGAAGCAGCAGATGGTCGATGCCGAGACCGGCGAGGTCGTCGAGAACGGCCAGAAGGGCCGCGGCTATGAGCTGAAAAAGGGCGAGTTTGTCGAGATCGAAAAGGACGAACTGGAGGCGGTCCAGATCGAAAGCAACCATACCATCGACATCGACAGTTTTGTGCCCAGGGGCGAGATCGACAAGCGCTACCTGAACCACCCCTATTACATCGCACCCGACGGCAGCGCCGGCATCGACGCCTTCGCGGTGATCCGAGACGCCATGAAGGACCAGGACCGCGTCGCGCTAGCGCGCATCGTCCTGACCAACCGCGAGCACATCATCGCGATCGAGCCTCTGGGCAAGGGCCTGCTCGGCACCACCTTGCGCTATCCCTACGAGCTGCGCGACGAGAGCGAGTATTTTGCCGACATCAGGAGTCCAAAAATCTCCAGGGACATGGTCGACCTCGCGGGCCACATCCTCGAGACCAAGGCCGCACATTTCGATCCCGCCAAATTCAAGGACGAATACGAGACCGCGCTGAAGACGCTGGTCAGGCGCAAGGCTGCCGGCAAGCCGGTCAAGGCTACCGAGCCGGAGAAACGAGGGGGTAACGTCATCAGCCTGATGGATGCGCTGAAGCAGAGCCTGAAGGGTCGCACTTCGGCGAAGCGGCCCGCGCCGGCCCGCCGCTCGGGCCCTCGTGCCGCCAGGAAGGCGCATCGATCGGCGGCGCGGGGAAGGAAGGCGAGTTGAGCCTTGATCAGCTCTATTGTCGTTCCGGCGACCGCCGGAACCTCGCGTAAGCTCGAAGCCGCGCTGCCTCTTGTGAAAGATGCTGCTCACCGCCTGCGCGCAATCGCCAATGTCTATGGTTTATGGATCCCGGCGCGCCATCGCGCGCGGGACTTTGGCCCGGCCATGACGATGGACGTCAACACCGAACCGCAGGCCCCGCTATCGCGCGGACTTGCGACCGCGCTACTTCGCCGTCTTGCGTTTCTTCGCGGTCTTCTTCGGCACCTTCTGTCCCGCCGCCCGTGCCTCCGACAGTCCGATCGCGATGGCCTGCTTGCGGCTCTTGACCGGCTTGCCGGATCGGCCGCTCTTCAAGGTGCCGGCCTTGCGCTTCTTCATCGCGCGGCCGACCTTGGCGGCAGCCTTCTTCGAATATTTTCGTGCCATGACGATTCTCCCGGTTTCCCGAAATAATCTTCATGACGGACGATGGTTCCCGTTCGGA
>Ga0302279_10006744_pt1 | contig 12057 bp, 8 predicted proteins | sample III_Bog_N3_3_FD_194541 | JGI IMG/M metagenome (GOLD analysis project Ga0302279, IMG submission 194541) | Peat permafrost microbial communities from Stordalen Mire near Abisko, Sweden - III_Bog_N3_3 | ecosystem: Environmental > Terrestrial > Soil > Wetlands > Peat | place: Sweden: Abisko...
TCGCTGGGCAACAACAAGAGCTGGATCGAGAGCGCCGAGCGCATCATCCTGGAGGTCAATTCCTGGCAGTCCATTGACCTGGAAGGCATGCACGACATCTATTACGGACTCGACCTGCCGCCGCGGCGCGAACCCATCCCCTTGACCCGGGCCGGGCAGCGCATCGGCAGCCCGTACCTGAACATTCCTCTGGAAAAAGTTGTGGCCGTCATTGAGACCAACTCGCCGGACCGCAACACGGCCTTCAAGGAGCCGGACAAGGCCTCCATGCAGATTGCCGGCCACATCCTGGAGTTCCTGGAGTGGGAGGTCAAGAAGGGCCGCATGCCGGCCGATCTGCTGCCCATCCAGAGTGGTGTGGGCAACATCGCCAATGCCGTGCTCTTCGGCCTGGAACAGGGCAAGTTCCACAACCTGACGGCCTACACCGAGGTCATTCAGGACGGCATGATCGGCCTGATCAAGAGTGGCAAGCTGATCTCGGCCTCGGCCACCTCGTTCTCGCTCGGTCCGGAGATGATTCAGGAGGTGTACGGCAACCTGCGCAGCTATCGCCGCAGCATCGTGCTGCGCACGCAGGACATCAGCAACAACCCGGGCATCATCCGCCGCCTGGGGGTCATCAGCATGAACGGCATGATCGAGGCCGACATCTACGGCAACGTGAACTCCACGCACATCATGGGCAGCAAGATCATGAACGGCATCGGCGGCAGCGGAGACTTCGCGCGCAACGCGTATCTCTCCATCTTCATGGCGCCGTCAGAGGCCGCCAAGGGAGCCATCTCCACCATTGTGCCCATGGTGAGCCACGTGGACCACACCGAGCACGATACCCAGGTGCTGGTGACCGACCGCGGATTGGCCGACCTGCGCGGACTTTCCCCGAAGCAGCGGGCCAAACTCATCATCGAAAAGTGCGCGCATCCGGAGTTCCAGCCGCTGCTGACCGATTACTTCGAACGCGCCCGCAAGTCGGGCAACGGCCAGCAGACGCCACACATCCTGGGCGAGGCGCATGACTTCCACCAGCGCTACATGAAGACCGGCAAAATGCAGCCTTAATCGGAAGTGCGCCCCGGGAAACTCATCCCCGCCCCCACGGCGGGGATTTTTTTATCCGGATGGCCAGGAAGAGCGCGCTGGATGGAGGTTACCGAGTGCATCTTTGGTTACTGTTGGCGCGGTGGATTTCGCTTCAATCCCCGTCAAACGCCAGCCTATACTCGGGTGCATCTTATGACAGCTCGAGCAACAAAAGCCGTTGCCGGCTGCCAGTTTACGAGGTGTCGCCTGAGAACGATCTCCCTCCTGTGGTCGCGGCTGGTGCGCTGGACGCTGCTGGCGTTGACGCTGCAGGCGGCGCTGGCCAGCGCGCAGATTGCCAGCCGGGAGACACTCACGCACGGCATGGACCCCTATCAAGGGCTCTCGGCCGCCGAGCTGGATTCGCGCCTCGCCCTGCACCCCGACCGAAATCATGAGATCTACCTGCGCTTTGTGCGGCTGGAGCGCGCCGTGGACGCCCGCGAGAATGCCGCCATCCGCGCCGAGAGCGCGCAGATTCTTGCGCTGGCCGGAGAGATGGGCGACCGGAGCAGCACGCAGGTGGTGTATGCCGAGCTGGGAGAGGCCATGGAACGCGCCGCCGGAAGCGCAGCCTCCGGGCAGGCGCTTGACCCGTTGCGCCGCGAGCAGTTGAAGTCCGCCGAGGCCGAGCGCCGGCGCGCCGAGCAGCAGGTGGAGGCCCTGCGCGCCCAGAGCAAGCTGATTGAAAGCGAGAAGATGCAGCAGCGGTTGATGGAAAACCAGCGCAACCAACAGATGCAGCTCGACTACCTGACCCACCGCAGCCGCATGAAGAACCTTCTGACCCTGACCCTGATGGTGTGCCTGGCACTGGCCGTGGCACTGGCCTGGTCGCTGTGGCGCATCAGCCTGGAGCGGCGCCACCAGGCACTGGAAGACCCGCTGACGGGGCTCAAGAACCGCCGCTTTCTCGACTCCTACATGGAGCACGAAGGCGCGCGGTTGAAGCGCAATGGCATGTCTGCCCTGCTGCTGATGGCCGACATTGACTTCTTCAAGCGCATCAACGACCGCTGGGGCCACGAGGCCGGCGACGAGGCTCTGCGCCAGTTCGCCGAGACCCTGCGCAACTCCATGCGCACCAGTGACGTGGTGGCGCGCTGGGGCGGCGAGGAGTTTCTGATCGTATGTCCGCAGTGCGCGCCGGCCGACGCACCACGCGTGCTGGAACGCATACGGGGACGCCTGAGAGACAACCCGGTGCGGCTCGGCAGCGGCGACAGCCTCCATCTCACCGTCTCCATCGGCGTGGCGCACTATGCGCCGGAGCAGCACGAGGAACCATGGGAGGCGACCATGGCGCGCGCCGACGCGGCCATGTACTCGGTCAAGCAGAACGGCCGCGATGGCTGGAGCCTGGCCGAATCCAACGCCGAGCCTGAGCCCGCGGCCTGCGCCGAAAACGCCATCGCCTAGGAACTCAGCCAGAAAATTTCACCGAATCGTCTGTCATCCCGCACCGAACATTGTTCCCGGTTGAGATTTTCCGTGCCGCAGAGGAAAGAGCGGGCACCACGCGCGAGTTGCCCTTACAATGTGTGGGTGGAGATCGCCATGTTCCTGATGGGCCGTATTTTTATCCGCCGCGCGGTGGTTGCCGCTCCGGCGCTGGCACTGTTTCTGCTGTGCACGTCGTGCAACGGCTTCTGGGTCTCACAGAACGCGGTCGCGTCACTTTCGGTGAGCCCGGGTGCGATTTTGCTGGCTGCCGCTCCCAGTTCCACCACCACGGGAGACACCTACGACCTGGTGGCGACGGCCGTCACCGAGGGCGGCACCTCGGAGACCGTGACCTCGACCGCCACCTGGAAGAGCAGCGCTGCCACGGTCGCCACGGTGAGCGCCGGCGTGGTGACGGCCGTGACCACCAGTGGCGCCCAGACGGCCACCATCTCGGTCACCGATGGCAGTTACACGGTGAGCACCGCCGTTTACACCTACACCGGCGCGGCACCCACCACCATGTCCATCAACGTGCCCGGCAACATCACACCCACGGCGGTACCTACGGCCACCAGCTTCCAACTGACGGCCACGGCAGACATCAACGGCAACACGACGGAGAACATCACAAACTTCGTTGTATGGACGAGCAGCTCGACCTCACTGGCCACGGTGAATTCCACGGGCGAGGTGACCACCCTGAGCACGGCGGGCAGCTTCACCATCACGGCCACGGCCTACCTTGGCTCCTCGGCCAGTGCCACCACCATCACCGCGACTTCGACGAGCTTCACCATCGAATAGGCGCAGTTTCATGGCAGAGACGGCGCCCCGGTGGCGCCGTTTCTGTTTCGGCGCGGGTTCCACTTCGGCCGCCCGGAAGGCCTTCGCGTGCCGTGCTCCATGGCGCTGCGGTACAATTTTCCTGCATTCTTAATTGATATCGGCACTCATACGGAAGGCCACACTCATGTCTGAAATCCGAAAGATCGGCATCTGCACCGGCGGCGGAGACTGCCCCGGACTCAACGCGGTCATCCGCGGCGCGGTCAAAACCGCCATCCTCAAGTACCGCTATGACGTCATCGGCATCCGCGACGGCTTTGACGGCCTGATCTGGCCGGAGCGGAGCCGCCCGCTCACGCTCAGCGACGTCAGCGGCATCCTGCCGCGCGGCGGCACCATCCTGGGCACGACGAATCGCGGCAATCCCTTCTCCTACCGCATCGCGAACGCGGACGGCGAGGAGACGGTACGCGACTTCTCCGACGAGGTCATCAAGAACGCCCACGTCCTTGGGCTGGACGCATTGATCGTCATCGGCGGCGACGGCACGCAGAAGATTGGACTGGACCTTGCGGCCAAGGGACTGCCCGTGGTGGGCGTGCCCAAGACGATTGACAATGACCTGTCTTCCACCGACGTGACCTTTGGCTTTGACAGCGCGCTGCACGTGGCCACCGACGCCATTGACCGCATCCACACCACGGCCGAATCGCACCACCGCATCATGATCGTGGAAGTGATGGGCCGCGACGCGGGTTGGATCGCGCTGCACGCAGGCATCGCCGGCGGCGCCCATATCATCCTCATCCCGGAGATCGAGTTCAGCATTGAGAGCGTGTGCAATTACATCAACCAGCGCCAGATTTTCGGCAAGAAGTTCACCATCATCAGCCTGGCCGAGGGTGTGAAGGTTCCGGAGGAGATTCGCCGCGACTGCATCGCACGCTACGGCTCCATCCCCAAGGGCATCAGCGTGGGCAACCTGATTGGCGAAGCCGTGGCCGAAGGCAGCCATAAAGAGGTGCGCGTGACCGTGTTGGGCCACACCCAGCGCGGCGGCTCGCCCTCGCCTTATGACCGCATCCTGAGCACGCGCTTCGGCGTGGCCGCCGTGGACCTGATTGCGCGCAAAGGCTTCAGCAAGATGGTTGGCCTGCGCGGCGACAAGATCGTCTCCGTCAACATTGCCGACGCCATTGGCAAGATGAAGGCGGTGGACCCCACAGGCGAGATGGTGAACACCGCACGCGCCGTCGGCATCCACTTCGGCGACGAGTAGCCCGGCGGAAAGCGACTGGCCCTCCGGCTGCGCGCGGGAGGGCCTTTTGTTTTGCCATGCCGCGCGGACGCCATGTACGACAGGGCTTTCAATCCATGTACCGCAGGGCCAGTAGGAGCATCACTTCCGGTTTGCTATTCAGGTGCGCGCTGCGGGCATGGCGCCCGCCAGCCGGAAACCTTGCGGTATAGTGGACACAAGTACGAGATGAGATTCCCTTGCCATTCTTCCTAGCCAGTCTCCGCCGTCTCCGCGCCCAGCAGATGCTGCTGATGGCGGCCTGTTTGCTGCTCGTCTTTTCCGCCGGATGCAAGCACGGCAAGCTGCCGGGCACGGGCGAGTACATGTACGTTTCCGCGCCGCAGGCCAACCTGCGCGACCACGTAGCCACGGTGTACAACCGCGTGGGCACGGTCAAGAACGGCGAGCGGGTGGAGGTACTGGAGCGCCAGCGGCGCTTTGCCCGCGTGCGCACCGACCAGAAGCAGGAAGGCTGGATCGAAATGCGCTCGCTGGTGCCGCGCGAAATCTTCGATCAGTTTGCGCGCATGGCCAGCGAGAACCAGAAGGCTCCGGTGCAGGGCAAGGGCATCACCCGCGCCGAACTGAACATGCACGCCAGTCCGGGGCGCGAGACCGATACGCTTTACCAGTTGGCGGAAGGCAGCAAGGTGGAGGTGCTGCGGCGCTCGACCACCCTGCGCGCCACTCCCGAAGCGATCGCGGCGCACCGCTCCGCCGAGTTGGCCAGGCTGACCGGCGAGCAGAATAAGACGGCTCCGAAGGCGGCAAAAAGGCCGGTCAAGCCGGTGACGGCCCCGCCCGCGACGTCGGTCAAAGCCGCGGCTCCGCCGGCGGCCAAAGCCGGTGAGTCCAAGCCCGCGGGGCCACCCAAGGCGACAGGAAACGTCAGCCCGTCGGCCGCCAAGCCCGAAGAAAATTCCGAAGACAAGCCGCACCCGATGGACGACTGGTGGCAGGTGCGCGATCCGCAAGGCCACGTTGGCTGGGTGCTGGCGCGCATGGTGGACCTGGAAATTCCTCTCGACGTGGCACAGTACGCCGAAGGACAACGCATCCAGGCGGCCTTTGTGCTGAACACCGTGCACGACGAAGACAAGGAAGTGCCGCAATACCTCGTGCTGCTGAACGAGAACAAGGACGGGCTGCCCTGCGACTTCAACCAGGTGCGGGTGTTTACCTGGAACCTGAAGAAGCACCGCTATGAGACGGGCTACCGCGAGCACTTCATCATCGGATTCCTGCCGGCCACGGTCGGCAACGAGGACTTCGGCAAGGAAGGCCGCATGCCGGTCTTCACCCTGCGCAAGCAGAACACCGACGGCTCGACGACCGAGCGGAAGTATCGCCTGATGGGTAACGTGGCACGCCAGGTGTACGGCCCCGGAGAGACGGCGCAGAACACTCCGCACGCCGCCAGCACGGCTCCCCAGAAGGGCTCCGGCGGCAAAGCGGAAAAGGGCAAGGCGGAAAAGTCCAAGGGCAAGGCGCACAAGCACTAAGGCGTCGCTCTCAGACAAAAACAAGAAGGCGCTGCGAGGAGCACTCCACGCAGCGCCTTTTTGTTTTTGTATCGCAAACTACTTCGAATAGAACTCCGCGATGGCCGCGACGACCGTCTCCTGCTCGGCCAGGGTGAGCTCGGGGAAGATGGGCAGGGCGACGACCTCGCGACAGGCGCGCTCGGCCTCCGGGAAGTCTCCCTCTTTGTAGCCGATGTAGGCGAAACACTCCTGCAGATGCAGCGGCACGGGATAGTAAATCTCACAGCCGATCTTGCGCGCGGCCAGGAAGTCGCGCAGCTCGTCGCGCTTTTCCGCCCGCAGAACGTACTGATGGAAGATGTGTGTGGCCTGCGGGCGCGTGGCAGGCAGGGCGAGGGGCTGCGTGGCGCTCACCGTGGTGGTGGCACCGCGGGCGCCGGTCAGCCCGGCCTTTTGCAGCAGCTCATCATACTTGGCGGCTACCTCGGCGCGGCGCTGGTTCCACTGGGCAATGTGGCGCAGCTTGATGCGCAGCACCGCGCCCTGGATGGCGTCCATGCGGGCGTTCCAGCCGATCTCCTGATGATAGTAACGGACGGCCGAACCGTGATTGCGCAGGCGCTTCATGTGCTCGCCCACTTCGGCGTCGGTGGTGGTTGCCGCGCCGGCATCGCCAAAAGCGCTCAGGTTCTTCGTCGGATAAAAGCTGAAGGCCGCAGAGAGGCCGAGTGCTCCGGCGTGGCGACCATTCCAGGTGGCTCCAAAGGCCTGCGCGGCATCTTCGACGATGACCAGCTTGTGCGCCTTGGCCAGGGCGTCAAAGGCATCGGCATCCACACACTGTCCGTACAGGTGCACGGGCATGATGCCCTTCAGATGCGCGGGACGCTGCGTGGCAATGGCGTTCTGGGTTGCCTTCGGCGAGAGGTTGAAGGTCTCCGGGTCAATGTCAGCAAAATAGGGGCGCGCGCCGCAGCGCGTGATGGAACTGGCCGAGGCGAAGAAGGTAAACGGCGTGGTCAGGAAGCTGTCTCCGGCGGTGACGCCGACGCCGGCGAGGGCCAGCCACAGGGCATCTGTGCCGCTGGAGCAGCCAACGGTGGCTGCGGCGCCGAGCATGGCGGAGATCTCCCGCTCCAGGCCGGCGACCTCCTCGCCCAGCACGAGCGACTGCGACTCGCAGACCTGGTCAATGGCCGCGCGCACTTCCTCCCGCAAGGTGGTGTACTGGCGCTTCAGGTCGAGCATGGGAACGGGCGTCACGGGCGTGGGGGAAGTCTTTGTCATGGAATCAGTTACCGCGCTCTTGCCGCTGCGGCCTCCGTGATGATTTTAACATCCGCCGGGGTGGTGGGAGGATGTGAGTTATCATCACAGAAGGCTGTGATAACGCCTCCCGGAGCGCACCCGGCCCCGGGTTTGGCAATAGCCGCGCCCAGGGCGCGGAGCCGGGTGAGGCGGTCCTGATTTTGGCGACGGCAGACCAGAGCGTGGCGGCAGAAAGCATGGTATCTCCCAAAGTGCGCGTGGATTTTCTGCGCCTGAAGATGACCATTCGCGGCGCCGTGCAGGGCGTCGGCTTCCGGCCATTCATCTATCGCCTGGCGACCGGGCTCCAACTCAACGGCTGGGTCAGCAACACGGCCCGCGGCGTACTGCTGGAGGTGGAAGGCTCGTGTGCGGCGCTGGAAAGTTTCCTGCTGCGCGTGGAGCGCGAAAAGCCCGCCATCAGCTTCATCCAAAGCTTGGAGAGCGTTTGGGCCGACCCCTGCGGCTACCGTGGGTTTGAGATACGCGAGAGCGAAGGCGGCGAAAAGACGGCGCTGGTGATACCCGACGTGGCCACCTGTCCGGAGTGCCTGGCCGAGGTGATGGACCCGTCCAATCGGCGCTATCAATATCCCTTCACCAACTGCACCAACTGCGGCCCGCGCTACACCATCATCGAATCGCTCCCCTACGACCGTCCACGCACCACAATGAGGAAATTCACCATGTGCGCGGCCTGTGCCACAGAGTACAAAGACCCGGCGAATCGGCGCTTCCACGCCCAGCCGAATGCCTGTCCGGAGTGCGGTCCGCAGCTTGCGCTGTGGGACCTTACGGGCCGGGTGATGGCCACGCGCAACGAGGCGCTGGAGCAGGCGGCTGAGGCACTGCGGGCGGGAAAGATTGTGGCCGTCAAAGGGCTCGGCGGCTTCCACCTGATGGTGGATGCGCGCAGTGAAGATGGCGTGCGGACTTTGCGCGAGCGTAAGCGCCGCGAGGAAAAACCCTTCGCGCTGATGATGCCCACACTTGCTGCCATCGAAGCCGAATGCGAGGTGAGCCCGTTGGAAGAGCGCATGCTGCGCGCGCCGGAGGCTCCGATTGTGCTGCTGCGGCGGCGGGCCGATGCGGCATCGCAGATTGCATCCAACGTCGCGCCGGGAAATCCGATGCTGGGGGCCATGCTGCCCTACACGCCGCTTCATCATCTGCTGCTGGACGCAGTGGGCTTTGCCGTGGTGGCCACCAGCGGCAACCTGAGCGATGAACCGATCTGCACCGACGAGCACGAGGCGCTGGTGCGGCTGGGCAAGATCGCCGACCTCCTGCTGGTGCATGACCGCCCCATTCTGCGCCATGTGGATGACTCCGTGGTGCGGGTGATGGCCCAGCGCGAGATGGTGATGCGCCGCGCCCGGGGATTCGCGCCGTTGCCGGTGATGGTGCCGCCGGTGATGATGAAAGACGAGTTGCCGCAGATACTCGGCGTGGGCGCGCACCAGAAGAACACCGTCGCGCTCAGCGTGGGCCGACAGGTCTTCCTCAGCCAGCACATTGGAGACCTGGAGACCGTGGAATCCGGCGCGGCCTTTGAGAAGGTGATCGCGAGCCTTGAAACGCTGTACGAGGCGAAGCCCGTGGCCATGGCCTGCGACCTGCATCCCAACTACGTCTCCACGGTGTGGGCCGCGCGTGAGGCGGCGAAGACGAATACCGGGCTGATTCCGGTGCAGCACCACTACGCGCACGCGTTGAGCTGCATGGCGGAAAACGAGGTCGCCGCGCCCGCACTGGCCGTCACCTGGGACGGCAGCGGATGGGGGCCGGATGGCACGGTGTGGGGCGGCGAGTTCCTGAAGATTGACGAATGTGGATACACGCGGGTGGCCCGTTTGCGGCCCATGCAATTGGCGGGCAGCGAGCGCGCGGTGCGTGAACCCCGTCGCTGCGGGTTGAGCGCGTTATGGCAGGCCCTGGGCGATGAGGCATTCGAGCGCCACGACCTGCCGCCGGTTGCGGCCTTTAGCGACAGCGACCTGCGCATTGTGGGGCAGATGCTGCGCCAGGGGCTGAATTCGCCGTGGACCTCGAGCGCCGGACGGCTGTTTGACGCCGCGGCCTCCATCATCGGGCTGCGCCAGCAGGTACGGCACGAAGGCCAGGCGGCGATGGAGTTGGAGTGGCTGGCGGAGCAATCCGGCGACCTGGGAGTGTACGATTTTGTATTGGCTCCAGCCGTGGATGGCGCGGACGAGAACCATGTGGCCGAGCTGGACTGGCGCCCCATGGTGCGCGGCCTGCTCGGCGACGTGGCCAGCGGCGTACGGCAGAAGGTTATGGCGCGGCGCTTCCACAACACGCTGGTGGAGATGATGGCGAGCGTGGCCGGCGAGCACAACGGTTTGAGCCTGCTGCTGACGGGCGGCTGTTTCCAGAATCGGTTGCTGACCGAGCTGGCGATTGCGCGGCTGGCGGCCGCGGGCGGCAAGGTATATTGGCATCAGAGGGTTCCCCCCAATGATGGCGGCATTGCGCTGGGCCAGGTGATGGCCGCGGCGCGGCAGCTACGGCTGCAGGAGAAGGCGAGGGAAGACAGATGTGTCTAGCGGTTCCGGGCAAGATTGTCAGCATTCACGGTGAAGACCTGGTGCGCCAGGCGAAGGTGGACTTTGGCGGCGTGCTCAAGGAGGTCAACCTGGCCTATGTGCCGGAGGCCACGGTGGGCGAGTACGTGCTGGTGCACGTCGGCTTCGCCATCAGCATTGTGGATGAAGAAGAGGCGGCCAAAGTGTTTGGCTACCTGAAGGAAATGGATGAGCTGGGCGAGTTGGGCCAGCTCTCGCCCGATGGAGGGGCGAAGCCGTGAAGTATTCCAGCGAATATCGCGACGCGGGGGCCGCGCAAAGCCTCTCGCAGGAGATTCACCGCATCACCACGCGCCCCTGGACGCTGATGGAGATCTGCGGCGGACAGACGCATGCCATCGTCAAGTTCGGACTGGATGAGCTGCTGCCGAAACAGATTGAGCTGGTGCATGGGCCGGGCTGCCCGGTGTGTGTCACGCCGCTGGAGCTGATTGACAAGGCGGTGCACATCGCCGCCCGCCCGGAGGTCATCTTCTGCAGCTTTGGAGACATGCTGCGGGTTCCCGGCAGCGAGGTGGATCTGTTCGGCATCAAGGCCAAGGGCGGAGACGTGCGCATCCTGTACACGCCGCTGGATTGCCTGAAGATCGCCAAGGAGAATCCCACGAAGCAGGTGGTCTTCTTCGCCGTCGGCTTTGAGACGACGGCCCCGGCGCACGCCATGGTCGTCTACCAGGCCAAGCAACAGGGCATCCACAATTTCTCGATTCTCGTCTCTCACGTTCTGGTGCCGCCCGCCATGGAGGCCATTCTGGGCTCGCCAGCGAACCGCGTGCAGGGCTTCCTCGCCGCCGGACATGTCTGCGCCATCATGGGCTACGAGGAGTACATCCCCATCGCGGCGAAGTATAAAGTGCCGATCGTCGTCACCGGCTTTGAGCCATTGGACATTCTGCAGGGCATCGCCATGTGCGTGAAGCAACTCGAAGAAGGCCGCTACGAGGTGGAGAACCAGTACACGCGCGCCGTTCCGGAGGGTGGCAACCGCGCGGCGCAGCACTACGTGAAAGAGGTCTTTCAGGTGGTGAACCGCAAGTGGCGCGGCATAGGAGAGATCGGCCATAGCGGTCTGGGGCTGCGGCCGGAGTACAGTGAGTTTGACGCCGAGCTGCGCTTTGACGTGGGCGGCTACACGGCCGAGGAGAGCCCGCTGTGCATCAGCGGACTGATCATGCAGGGCTTGAAGAAGCCGCATGAATGCTCGGCCTTTGGCAAACAGTGCACGCCGGAAAAGCCCCTGGGCGCGCCCATGGTGAGCAACGAAGGCGCCTGCGCCGCTTATTATCGCTATCGCCGCGCCGAGCTGGCCTCCACCGCGGGAAAGGTGTAAACGAAATTGAGTGAGATCAAGGACTTCACCCTGAACTGTCCGCTGCCCATCTCGGACTATCCGACCGTAACGCTGGCGCATGGCGGCGGCGGCAAGCTGATGCATCAGCTGATTGAGCGCATGATTCTGCCGGCCTTCCAGAGCCCGTTGCTTGAGGAGCGTCACGACGGCGCGGTCTTCAACCTGGGCGGCGCGCGGCTGGCCTTCACCACAGATAGTTACGTTGTACACCCGCTCTTCTTCCCCGGCGGAGACATCGGCTCGCTGGCCATCAACGGTACGGTCAACGATCTTGCCATGTGCGGCGCGCGGCCCAAATACCTGAGCTGCGGACTGATTCTGGAAGAAGGCCTGCCGATGGAGACCTTGTGGGCCGTGGTGCAGAGCCTGAAGCAGTCGGCGGAGATCGCCGGCGTGCAACTGGTCACCGGAGACACAAAAGTCGTGGATCGCGGCAAGGGCGACGGCGTCTTCATCAACACGGCGGGCGTTGGAATCATCGAACATGGGCTGGTCATCGCTCCCAGCGCGGTGCGGGCAGGCGACGTGGTGCTGCTGAGCGGTGACATCGGCCGCCACGGCATCGCCATCATGGCCATGCGCCAGGGGTTGGAGTTCGAATCGAAGATTGAGAGCGATTGCGCGCCGCTGAACCACGCCGTGCTGAGCCTGATGGAAGCCGGCGTGAACGTGCACTGCCTGCGCGACCTG
>Ga0302279_10006745_pt1 | contig 12056 bp, 12 predicted proteins | sample III_Bog_N3_3_FD_194541 | JGI IMG/M metagenome (GOLD analysis project Ga0302279, IMG submission 194541) | Peat permafrost microbial communities from Stordalen Mire near Abisko, Sweden - III_Bog_N3_3 | ecosystem: Environmental > Terrestrial > Soil > Wetlands > Peat | place: Sweden: Abisko...
GCGATAACGATTTGTTAATGATTGTGCCTTAGTCTTCGCCTGCCGCTGGACCATCCGACAGCATCGGCGGCAGACGGAGATCGGTGTGACGTCCTGGCCCAACACGCCGGAACGGTCGCGACCTTATCGCTCGATGTGCTGCATTTCCTCAAGGACTGGCTGATCAAGCACATCCAGGGCAGCGACCAGAAATACCGGTCGCACCTGAATGCGAAGGGGATCAATTGAGACCCCTCACGCGGCCGACCCCGGCCCCACGCGATCGATCCCGGGTGCCGCGTCCCGGAACGACCAGCGCTGCGCGACCGCGTTCGGGATGCGCCAGCCCCTGGTGACATGCACCCGCCATAGCCCCCTGGCCCCCGGGAACGCTTCGACAGGCGCCCCGCCCCATTCGACGTCCACATGACCGTTGAGCTGCAACAGATCGCCGCTGTCGAAATCAACGAACAGCAGGCCGGCCCGTGGATCGGTCTGGAAGTTGCCAAGCGTGTTGAAATAGCGGTTACCGGGAAAATCGGGGACGGTCAGGACGTCGCCCGAGACAAGGACGAACCCCGCACGGCCGCCGCGGTGGGACATGTCCAATCCCGCCTCGCCCGCGCCGGAGGCGACGAAGAAGGTGTCGCTGCGCCGGACCAGATCCTGCGTTACTGTGTCGATGGCGCTCAGGTGCTGCACCTCGCCCTGGAGCCGGACCGAGTCCAGCGGCGCGCGGCGCTGGATGTATTGCGGGCAGTTGCCGAAGCTCTGCGCGACCGCGACGGTGAACCCCGCCGGATCGCGCGCCACGATGCGTCCGTTCACCCGGTTGCGCCGGCGGGTGGACAGATCGATGCCGAGGATCCCGGCTTGCGCGCCGGCGGCGAACCCGGTGCTGGCCGGGTCGGTCTGGTCCGGCAGCGCATCCACCCGCAAGTGGCGCGGATCGGGGCTGGAGACGAAACCGGGGTCGCCCGTCAGCATCGTGCCAACCGGCCAGCCGTCCGCATCGCGCACCGCCACCGGCAAATAGGGCAGCAACGGAAAGAACGCGCGGTGCTGCGCCGGCATGGCGTCGCGGATCACCTGCCAACCCTGCGCCGCCATCCGTTCCCGCACCCCGGCTCGGCTTTGCATCGCCTGCTCGCCGGGGTGGAAGACATCGATCTGATCCATGGGTCACCTCCGCCGCGGCAAATGGGCCTTATCCGCAGACGCATGAAGTGTGATAGAACGCAAGACATTCTTCCGTTGAACGGAATAGCGACATGGACCGGTTTGATGCGCTCTCGACCTTTGTCGCCATCCTGGACAGCGGCAGCCTGGCCGGGGCGGCCCGCCGCCTGAACCGCTCGCCGCCCGCGGTCACCCGGATCCTGGCCGCGCTGGAGGAGCAGATTGGCGCGCGCCTGATCGAGCGCAGCACGCGCCGTCTGGCCCCCACCGAGGCTGGGCGTCGGCTCGCCGATCAGGCGCGCCGCCTGCTGGCCGAGATCGAGGATGCGCTGCGCCCCGAGACCGACGGTGCGGCCTTGCGCGGTACCTTGCGGGTCTCGGCGCCGCTGGTGTTCGGCCGGCTGCATATCACGCCGCTGGTGTCCGCCTTCCTGACGGAACACCCGGCGGTGCGGGTGGACCTGATGCTGTCGGACCGCTACGTCGATCTGATCGAGCAAGGGATCGATGTCGCGCTGCGGATCGGCGCGTTGCCGGATTCCGCGCTGGTGGCCCGGCGTGTGGGCCAGGTCCGCCGCGTCCTGGTGGCCAGTCCGGGTTACCTGGCGGCGGCTGGCACACCAGCGGACCCGGCCGCGCTGCTGCGGCACGCTATCATCTTCACCGGCGGATCATCGGCGCCACCGGAATGGCACTTCCAGATCGGCAGCCACGAGCGGCGCATCGCGCTGGTGCCGCGGCTGACGGTCAACCAGGTCGATGCCACCTTGTTCGCCGCACGCGCCGGGCATGGCATCGCCCGAGCCCTGTCCTACCAGGTTGCCGATGACCTGACGGCGGGGCGACTGGTGCGCATCCTGGAACGTTACGAGACCCCGCCGCTCCCGGTGCAGCTTGTCGTGCCCGGCACGCGCCATATGGCGGCCCGGGTACGCCGGTTCCTGGATTTCGCCGCCGCGGAACTTGCCACCTTGCCGGTGCTGTGGCCGGTCAAAGCACCAGAGCCGCCAGCAGCGAGTCCAGCCGCAACCGCCCCTCCCGTGTCGCTACCAGGCGACCGTCCCGCCATGTGACGTAGTCTGCCGCGATGGCGTCATCCAGCACCACGGGATCGAGCGCATCCGTCAGGCTCATGCCGCAACGGGCGGCGAAGCGGCCGGCATCGACTCCTTCGGTCAGGCGCAGCCCCATCAGCAGCATCTCCCGCGCTTTGTCCTCCGACGTCAGCGCGGTTTCTTCGACGGTGCCGTGGCCCTGCCGTTCGACCAGATCGGCCCAGGGTTCCGGCGCGCGGTGACGGCGGGTGGCGAACAGGGCACCGTCCAGGCTCAGCCGCCCGTGCGCGCCCGGCCCGATGCCGGCGTAGTCCGCATAGCGCCAGTAGGCCAGGTTGTGGCGGCTTTCGGCCCCTGGCACCGCGTAGTTCGAGATCTCGTAGGGAAGCAGTCCGAACCGGGCGGATTCCATCGCGGTCGCGTCATACAGTGCCGCGGCGGTGTCGCCGTCGGGCAGGACGATCTCACCCCGCCGGTGCAGGGTTTCGAAGCGGGTGCCGGGTTCGATCGTCAACTGGTACAGCGACAGATGATCCGCGGCTATTGCCAGCGCGGTGCGCAATTCGGCGCGCCAGGCTGCCTCGGTCTGGCCCGGGCGCGCGTAGATCAGGTCGAACGACAACCGCGGAAATATTCGACGAGCCGTTTCGAGCGCCGCCACCGCCTGCGCCGCGGAGTGCTGCCGGCCCAGCATCGCCAGCGCCACCGGGTCGAGGCTTTGCACGCCCAGCGAGGCTCTGTTGACGCCCGCGGCGCGGAAGGCGGCGAGCCGGCCGGCCTCGACGCTGGTCGGGTTGGCTTCCAGGGTGATTTCCGCGTCCGGCGCCAACAGGAATAACTGAGCGGTGTCGTCGAGCAGGGCGGCGACGGTCTCCGGCTCCATCAGGCTGGGCGTGCCGCCGCCGAAGAACACCGACCCGACGGTGCGGCGGCCGAGACGCGCGGCCTCGGTGGCGAGTTCGGTGCGGAGCGCGGCGCGGAAGCGGGCCTGGGGGATGCGGTCGCGGACATGCGAGTTGAAGTCGCAGTACGGGCACTTGGACAGGCAGAAGGGCCAGTGGATATACAGCGCGAGGGTTTCCATGGCGGAGATATAGCGACGATGTCCGGCGGCGGCAGCGGGTCAGTGGAGCGGGTGCGCGCGGCGCTGGTGGCGGCGGGTCATCCGGACACGATCATCGCATTCCCCGCCGGCACCCGGACCGCGGCGGATGCGGCGGCGGCGGTGGGTTGCGCAGTGGCGCAGATCGCGAAGTCGATCGTGTTCCGAGCCGGTGCGCGGCCGGCGCTGGTGATCGCCTCGGGGGCGAACCGGGTGGACCAAGCGAAGGCCGAGGCGGTGCTGGGGACGAAGCTGAGCCGGGCGGACGCGGATTGGGTGCGGCTGACGACGGGGTTTGCGATCGGCGGCGTGGCGCCCCTGGGTCACCTGACCAAGCCCTTGCTGCTGTTGGATGAGGACCTGATGGCGCTCGACCCGGTCTGGGCGGCAGCGGGTTCGCCCAGCCACGTGTTTCGCACGGCGCCGGCGGAATTGCTGCGGATCACCGGGGCGCGGGTTGCGGCGATCCGGGCCGGGTGATCACGCCCTTAGCCGGTCGGGAATTTTCAGCCCCAGGCGGGTGGGCACGTTCCAGACCTCCCGCACCTGGCGGGTCGGTTTGAAGCCGGCGCGGAGATAGGTGGGCAACGCGCGCGGATGGTCGGCGGTGCAGGTGTTCACCGTCATGCCCTTGGCGCCGTCGCGCCAGACGTTGTCCACCGCCTGGCGCAGGAAGGCGAAGCCGATGCCGGTGCCGACCGCATGCGGCAGCAGACCGAAATAGCTGAGATTGACGTCCGGCCAGGTGCGGCCGTCGAGTTCGAAGAACCCCGCCGGCTCGCCGCCGTGGTACAGCGTGTGGATCGACAACGGCGGTTCGGCCAGCAGCATTCCCAGCTCATGGTCGGACATGGTGCGCCGCAGCCACCAGACGTAGTTGGCGCCGACGGCGTTGTAGAGGTAGCGATAGAACCCGACGGTCGGCGCCGCGGCCCGCACGATCTGATAGCCGGTCGGCAGGTTCGGCGCCGGGGTGGCCGGCCGCCGGTCCATCCGCAGAAACGTCACTGTGACGGCCACCCGAATGACCGGTTCCATCCTGTCCGCCCTGGTTGTCTCGGGACAGGTTAGCGGGAAGCGGGTTGGTGTGCGACCCGGGAAATGCGGGCTGGCCGGGAACGCGCCGGGCCGCCACAATGGGTTGTCCACCCAGTCCGCGAGGAACCCCGATGTCCGGCGCCGCCGTTCCGGATCGTCTCGAGCGCTTATTCCGGAAGTATCTCGAACCGCTGGGCTATGGGCAGGCCGACAGCCGCGGTCCCGTCGATCGGGATGGCGGGCCCATACCGTGGATCACCTACCCGGCGTTCCACATGCTGCAACGCCTGGTGCGGCCCGAGCACCGGGTGTTCGAATTCGGCTGCGGCCATTCGTCCTTGTGGTGGTCTAGCAAAGTAACGGAGGTGGTCAGTGTGGACCACGACCTGGCGTGGTTGGGGACCATCCGGGCCCGTGCCTGGCCGCGGCAGACCTTGATCCACCGGCCGATCCATGCGCCGCCGGGACCGGTTCCGCCCGAGTTGGCGGCGGATGTCCAGGCCTTGATCGACGGCCAGTGGTCCTCGGGCCAGGCGGGCTTCGACATCATGCACGGCCACAATTGCGCAGACTTCCTTGGCTACGCGACCAGCCTGCTGCAGTGGCCGCGCGGCACGTTCGATTGGATCGTGGTTGACGGGATGGCCCGGCCCTGACCGCCTGTTTCGCGGCGCATTGGGTGCGGCCGGAGGGGATCGTGGTCTTCGATAACGCCGAACGGGTGGAATACGAGGCGGGTTACCGCGCGTTGCGGGCGCGGGGGTTCGCGCGGATCGATTTTTGGGGGGCGGGGCCGGTCAACGACTTCCCCTGGTGCACGTCGCTGTTCACCCGAAGCCTGGCGCCGTTCCGGGACTGATCCGTTCGCCGGGGGCGGCGCCCTGCGGTCGGAATGGGAGGTTTCGCTTCGATCGGGCATGCAATCGCCGCGTGTGCGACCTTGTTCCGGCCGCCCGGGCGGCCTCGGTGCGGCGCGCGTTCATCAGTGGCATCATACGTGGATCGTTGCCGGACCAGTCACAGGTCATGCGCGCCGCGGCACCCCTGAGCGTCCTTGCCGGTCGGCAGCCGATCGCGCTAGTTGTGCTGTCAGGCACGCGGCGTGAATGTGAATCGCCATAAAAAAACGGGAGGGTACACCATGATGCGGCGACGCGACCTGCTGAAGGCAGCACCTGCGCTGATGGCTCCGGCACTGGCCCGCGCCGAGGTTCGGGCGCTGCGGTACATTCCGAACTCGGGCCTTTCGACGATCGATCCGATCTGGACGACCGCCCTGGTCGCGGCGATCCACGGGTACATGGTATTCGACACGCTGTACGGCCTCGATGCCATGGGCCAATCGCATCCGCAGATGTGCGCCGGACACGACGTATCGGCCGATGGGCTGACCTGGACGTTCACCTTGCGCGACGGGTTGATGTTCCATGACGGCGAACCCGTCCTGGCGAAGGACTGCGCGATGTCGGTGCGGCGCTGGGGCTCGCGCGATTCGTTCGGGCAACCCTTGCTGGCAGCGACAAACGATATCGAAACGCTCGACGACCGGCGATTCCGCATTCGGCTGAAGCGGCCGTTCAGCCAGATGCTGTACGGGTTTGCGGCGCGGGGATGCTTTATGATGCCGGAACGGATGGCGAAAACGCCTGGCACAGAGCAGATCCGGGAAGCGGTCGGGTCGGGACCATTCCGTTTCCTGCCCGACGCGTGGGTCTCGGGCGTCAGCGCGGCCTATGCTCGGTTCGACAGATACGTTCCGCGCCAGGAACCGCCGAGCTTCCTGGCGGGCGGCAAGGCGGTGAATGTTCCGCGTGTAGAATGGGTCGTGCAGCCGGACGCGGCGACCGCGGCGGCGGCGCTGCAAAAAGGCGAGGTTGACTGGCTCGAGGTGCCCTTGATCGACCTTTGCCCGATGCTGCGCGACTCGCCGGGCGTGCGGGTCGCGGTGAACGATCCGTTTGGCTGGCCGCTGATCCTCGCGCTCAATCACCTGCAGCCGCCATTCAACAACCCGAAGCTGCGACGGGCGCTGCTGCCGGCGATCGACCAAAAGACGTTTCTGGAGTCGGTGATCGGGGACCAGACCGAACTCGGCCGAGCGCCGGCCGGATATTTCGTCGAAGGTCAGCCGATGTCGAGCCATGCCGGGCTCGCGGTCTTGTCCGGACCGCGCGACGAGGCTCTGGCGAAGCGACTGGTGGCGGAATCCGGGTATGCCGGCGAAAAGGTGGTGATGCTGGCGCCGACGGATCGGCCTGTGTACAACCAGATGATGCAGGTCGCGCGCGATTTGTTCGTCAAGCTTGGCTTGAACGTGGATTTCCAGCCCATGGACTGGGGTTCGGTGGTCACCCGGCGCACCAGCCGCGAACCCGTGGACCAAGGCGGCTGGAGTTGCTTCATCACCCAGATCGAGGGCGTGGCAGCGTGCACGCCGGGCGGCAGTTTCGAACTGCGGGGCAATGGCGCCAAAGCCTGGTATGGCTGGCCGGACGATGCAGAACTGGAGCGTTTGCGCACCGCCTGGTTCGATGCGCCGGACCTGCCGGCGCAGAAGGCGATCGCCGAGAAGGTTCAGATGCGTGCGCTGGAGACCTTGCCGTGTATTCCGCTGGGGCAATTGTTCCAGCCGACGGCGTTCCGGTCCGATATCGTGGACATTGTGAAAGCGGCGTTCCCGCTGTTTTGGGGGGTGCGGCGGGGGTAGGGGCTGGGTTCGCGTTGGCATCTCGCCGCACGGCGGTCCAGCCGTACTCGCTCAGGTATAACGCTCTGGTGTATGGGGTATGGCAGGAAAGGGCAGGTCCGCCGTCTCTTGAGCTTGCACGATGAGTGCGTATACGATGCGCATGATTGGAGGCCGGTATATGAGGTACGACCGAACGGCATCGAAGCGGCCGGTGAACATGACCTTGAACGAGGATCTTGTCCGGCAGGCGCGTGGTCTGACCTCGAACCTGTCGGAAACCGTGGAGATCCTGCTGGCGCGTTTCATTGAGGACGCGGACGCGAGAGCCGCCGAACAAGAACGGCAAATCGCCGCGCACATCGCCGCGAGCGAGGCGTTTGTCCAGACGCACGGCTCTCTGGCTGACGAGTTCCACGACCTCTGATGTCGGACCAGTTGAGCGTCCATCGCAACCCCGGCCGGAACAGGACCGTCATCCCGTTCGTCGTGGTTGTGCAATCCAACCGGTTTCGGACAGCGGCCCGGCGGGTTGTGGTGCCGCTGGTGGCGGCCGGTGCGTTCGGGGTGCCCGACAGCGACGTCGGGCCTCATTTCATCGTGGAGGGACGGGACGTTGTACTCGATCCTTTGCAGATCACGAACGTCCGGTGTGATGCTCTGGGCGCCTCGGTCGGGTCGCTGATCAAGGAGGACGATCGCGTCGTCCGCGCGCTGGACATTCTGTTGAGCCGGGCGTGGCGGTAGGAGCGGGCGTGTCCTGTTCCAGATGGCATCGGCCAACGGTTTTAGCGGCTGGTTTCGCGTTGGCGGCGCCGGCGTGCCAGGCGAGCGAGATCGCCGTCCCACAGCTGGAATGCCTGCGGGATCGCGTGCGGTGGGTTCCCCGGGGCGGCTTGGCAAGCGTGGGATTTGGCCTGAAGTAGTGGATATCACGACACCGGTTTGACCCATGGAAAAGGCCATCCCCGCGTCGGAGGCAAACCGGGCGTTCTTCCGCATTTTGAGGGAGATCTTGCGCGGCGACAGATTCGTGGTGACATCGCGCGCATCGTGCCCGCCGTCGCGCCGGAGCGGGAAGCCGCTCGGCAGCGCCTGCTGGATCACCTCCGGAGCGTGCCAGCCATGCACGCCGGCCCGTTCGATCGCGACGAGGCTTATGAGTGAAGGCGGCGCTCGATACCAACATCCTGGTTTATGCATCCGGTCTCGACGATGAACAGCACCAGGCGAGGGCTTTGGCCCTCATTGAGGCGATCCCGCCGGAAAATCTGATCCTGCCGGTGTAAGTCCCGGGGGAATGCTTTGGCGTCCTGACACGTAAAGGCATGGGGCGCCAACTGGCTCGGCGCACAATCGAGCGCTGGCAGGAGGCGTACGAGGTCGCGGACACCGCCGCCGCCGTTTTGCGACAGGCCACCGGCCTGTCCGCGGATCGTCACTTGCGGATATGGGATGCCATCGTGCTTGCCACGGCGGCCGACGCCGGCTGTCAGTTGCTGCTGACGGAGGACCTGCAGGACGGCTTCACCTGGGCTGGTGTGACTGTCGTCAATCCATTCGTGGTGCCATCGCACAAGCTGCTGAGTGCCCTTTTGCACGACTGAGTGCCTGAAGGCTGTATTGGGCCACGCGTCGGGGTCGTCGTTGCGCAAGTCAAGACTTACGCAATGGAAAGCACCGACCTCGGCCGCTGCTTACGGAAACGCCCATTGGTCTCCTAACCGCTTACGATACATTGGGGATGGAAACGCGAATGGAGAGTTCAGCAACTCCTGTTGATCAGCACAATCCACGAGCGTATATGATGATCGAATCTGAGAGGAGAGCCGACATGCCGCCTGCCGCACTCTACCGATATCGGTCTCTTTCGGGGGACTCTTTCAAATATACACAGGATATTTTCTTGCGCCATCGCCTGTATCTACCACTTGCGTCCTCCATGAACGACGTAACAGAGGGACGCTGTGGTCTGGAAATTCCCAACCTCCCACTACCAACTTCGATCACACCTATGCAAGAGCTTTGGGCAAAAGGGAACTTTGCTTGGGGAATGGACATACGCCGCAGGCAGGCGCTGCAGCGGTTCCGGTTGGCCGCATTCTCTTCGACGTGTGATAACCCTCTTCTCTGGGCTCACTATGCCGACTCGCATCGTGGGATTTGCATTGGATTCAGAGTCGAGAGATCGACAGATTTGAAATCAGCGGTAGAAGTAAAATATCAGGACACGCCGCCTGTGTGGCGCGGTGAAGATAGCGACCTTGTTCAAAAGGTATTCTGCACAAAGTGGTCTCACTGGGAGTATGAAAAGGAGTGGAGAACAATCAGTACCGACAGGGAATATATAGAACTTCCACGCGGAGTGATCGAAACAGTCATATTGGGTGTCCGGACTAGTAAAGAGGATCAGGATTGGGTCAGAGATTGGGTAAAAATGACCGGAGATACGATATCGATTAAGAAAGCTACCCTTTCAGAATCAGGTTACAGTATTCAAATAGAAGCCGCCTGAGTCTTCACAGGCTACGCTACCAGTCGATAGACCTTCTGTGATTATATCAAGATTTACGGAAGAATCCTGCGCCTTGATCCGATTGGGCTTTTTCCTTTTTGCAGGTCGGATCCAGATCGAGGTCGTTTTGCTTGCAGCTCCGGCACGTGGCGTAAAAGGAAGATGCAGGTCGCGCACGACTGGTTCGTGCGGCTTGGGGTCGTCCCGCCACCCGCGGCCCGTCAATAATGGTGCCGGCAGGCCAGGATGATCAGACGCTGATCCACGCCGGCCTTGCCCTCAACCGCATAGACGAGGCGATGTTCTCTTGTGATGCGGCGAGACCACCAGCCAGCGTAGTCACCCTTCAAGGGCTCGGGCTTTCCCAGACCTGCGAACGGCGTGTGCCGGGCGCTCTCGATTAACGCGTTGATGCGCGCGTGCGTATCGTGGTCATGATGGCACCAGTACAGATAATCATCCCAGCCATCGCTGGAGAACTGGACCCTCAAGCGCGCTTCCGCGCCGTCTCCGGCGCGATCAGGTCATGTTCGGTGGCACCACCGGCGCGCACTTCGCGCAGCGAGCGTGCCATCCGCTCCGCGTTGGCGGGGCTGCTCAGCAGGTGCACGGTCTCCTGCCACCCCGCGAACTCTGATTCCGAAATTACCACGACGTTCTCTTTGCCACCCGGGCGCGTGACGACAAGCGGTTCGCGATCGTCGGCGACCCGGTCAAAATACGTGCCCATGTGATTACGAAGTTCGGTGAACGAAACGGTCGTCATGCCGGGTGTTTCCTGATCATTCAGTACCGGATAATGTACTAAATCGCGTTCGCTGTCAAAGATTTTCGCCGTCGCCCGGCCTGCCGCAGCCGATCAACCTGCCGCCGGGACAGCACGCCATACTGGCCAGGCTTCCTCCAGGCGTCCTTATATCATGCGGAAAACGCATAGCGACCAGAAGGTTCCAGGCCGCCACTCACACCAACGACCCCGGATTGCGAACATAGCTCTCCTTGATCGCATCCGCCGCCCAACAAGCCAGCATGCCGATCGTCTCAGTCGGCCCGTTCGCGGGTTGCTGCGGGAACGCGCTGCCGCCCACCACGAACAGATTCGAAACGTCCCACGACTGCAGGTATTTGTTGACCACGCTGGTCGACGGATCGCTGCCCATCACCGCGCCCCCGACATTGTGCGTGCTCTGATACCCCACAAGACCGAAATGCGTGCCCTTGCCCTTGCTGCCCACACTCGAACCGTTCAGCGCCCGGCCGATCTCCGCGCAGCGCTCCGTCATATACTGCATCATCCGCAGATCGTTGTTATGCCAGTCGAACGTCATCCGCAGTAATGGCAATCCGTAAGCGTCTTTGTAGGTCGGGTCCAGATCAAGATAATTCCCCCGGTAGCTCAGGCACGTCGCGTGAATATGGATCGACATGCAACGCCGGTAGTTATACGCAACGGCTTTCTTCCAGTCACGCCCCCATCGCGGGGTGCCGTGCGGCACCGGCTTGCCCTTGATGACGGCCGCGCTGCCCGTCGAGCTGTTCATGTACGCGCCGCCGATAAAGCCGAGGGGCCCGCGGTCGATCACGTCGCCATTGAATTCGTCGATCGAGGTGTTGACCTGGCCGCCACCGATGAAAGGGTTGAACTCCCGGTCGTCGAAGAACACCTCCACCGAACCGCCTTGCTGGTAGGAGTAGTTGCGACCGACCACGCCCTTGCCAGTCAAAGGATCATACGGTCTGCCGATGCCCGACAGCAGCAGCAGCCTCACATTGCTGAAGCAGTAGGCGCCGAGAATCACGATGTCGGCCGGCTGCTCGACCTCAACACCGCGCGCGTCGATGTAGGTGACACCCGTGGCTTTCTTGCCGGCGCTGTCGGTATTGACGCGCAGCACGTTGCACAGCGGGCGCAACTCGAACGTCGGCTGCCGGTATAACGCGGGGAACACGGCGGTCAGGGGGTTGGCCTTGGCCCCTTGCCCGCAGACATGGCTCGAGCAGAAGCCGCCGCTGATGCATTGGAGCATCTGCACCCGGTACAGGTTGCGGTAGTCCTGCGTCATCGCCGCTGATGGCCCCTGGAACGGCACGTAGCCCAGGGACCGCGCCGCCTTGGCGAACAGCTCCCCCTGATAGGTCTGGCGCGTCGGCGGGTTCGGGTATTCGCGGGACCGCGGCCCCTCATAGGGATTGCCGCCTTCCTGGATTTCCCCGTCCAGATTGCCGGCCTTGCCGCCGACGCCGAAGATATTCTCGAACTGGTCATAGTACGGTTCGATCTCGTCCCAGTCCAGACCCCAGTCCTGCAGATTGCAGTCCGCGGGGATGAAGGACTTGCCGTACCGTTCTTCGATGCGGGAGCGCATTGCGAAATCGTGCGGCAGAAAGCGGCGCGCATTGGCGCCCCAGTGGGCCGAGGTGCCGCCGACCATCTCGCCGGGTTTGAACGCGCCCATCTCGCGCATCGGCAGCGCCGTCTGCCCGCCGTTGTTGCGGAATGTC
>Ga0302279_10006746_pt1 | contig 12056 bp, 11 predicted proteins | sample III_Bog_N3_3_FD_194541 | JGI IMG/M metagenome (GOLD analysis project Ga0302279, IMG submission 194541) | Peat permafrost microbial communities from Stordalen Mire near Abisko, Sweden - III_Bog_N3_3 | ecosystem: Environmental > Terrestrial > Soil > Wetlands > Peat | place: Sweden: Abisko...
TGGGAAGCGGTCGCCAGCTATGCCTCGGTCGCCGAAGAAACGGCCGCCCAGAGCATCATCGACACCGCAATCAACACCTGGGGGCGGCTGGATATCCTGGTGAACAACGCCGGCATCCTGCGCGACAAGGCCTTCAACAACATGACGATGGCGGACTATGAGTTCGTCAACCAGGTGCATCATTTCGGCACGGTCTATTGCACCAAGGCCGCCTGGCCGATCATGCGCAAGCAGCAGTACGGGCGGATTGTCGTGACCACGTCAGGCTCCGGCACCGTCGGCAATTTCGGCCAGGCCAACTATGGTGCTGCGAAGATGGCGGTGAACGGGCTGATCAACGTGCTGCGCCACGAGGGCGGGAAATACAACATCCGCCTGAACGCGATCTCGCCCTCGGCCTATACCCGCATGACGGAATCGTTGCTGCCGCCGGACATCGCGCCCTGGATGAAGCCGGAACTCGTTTCGCCGATGGTGGCCTGGCTGTGCAGCGAGGAATGCGACCAGAACGGCGAAATCATGGCCGCTACCGCCGGCGGCTATGCCCGCGTGCAGTACTTCGTGACGGAAGGCGCGCAGTTCGATCCGGCCGAACCGGTCACGATTGAAATGATACAGGACAAGATCGAACAGATCCGCGACCTGAGCCATATCCGGCCGTACTTCGGCATGATGGGCAACGTGGTCGAGAAGCTGAAGGAAATGGGCCGCATCAAATAGGCGGCGTTCTACCGCACCGGCGCGCGGTCCGGATCGATCGCGCGCAGCAGGAAATCCCCGGTCAACGGCGCGTAGCGGTTCCACAGGGACCGCAGCGCCGTGACCGGGGCCTCGTCCCAATCCACCCGCAGGTCCACCAGAGGAAAACTGTACGCCTCCACCACCAGCAGATGCGCGCTGCGCACGGGCGCGATCTCCCCGCCCGCCGCCAGCCCCGCCTCCAGCGCGCGCATCAGCCGTTCCGCCAACGGATCACTCGCCTGGGTCTGGAACGCCTGCATCATCGCCGGCGTCACCCGTACATTGGCCAGGATATTGCCGATTGCACAGACGTCCGCAGCGGCCACATGGCTCATCTCCGCCTTCGTTCGCACGCCGCTGTACACCGCCGACCCGCCCGTCCGGTCCAGCACCGCGATCTGCCGCCATTGCGCGTGCGGGGTGGAGGCGACCAGCGCGTCCACCGTCTCCTGCGCCGAACAGCCGGATCGCAGCAGGTCGAGACCCCGTGGTCCCAATTGCGGATCGGTGCGATGCTGGGTCAGCACGGCCCCCACATTGGCCGCGCAATGCGTCACCCGAGCCCCGACGGCGATGGAGGAGGTCGCCGCCACCGCCCCGAACTGTCCCGTCCGCGCACAGCGGCCGATCAATGAGAAGGTCATGTACGACAGTATGTCACGGCCCCGTTCAAATGCGCGTATAAAAATCGTGAATGGATCAAAAATGAGCGGCCGTGTCGAAGCTCTGGGATTGGCGCAACTGTTTGTCTCAGTCTGCCTGCTCTCCAGCGCCTGGCCGCTGACCAAGATCGCGCTATCCGCCGGCTCGACGCCGCTGTGGTTCGCGGAGGGCCGAGCGGTGCTGTCGGGCGTGGTGGTTGCGGTGATCCTGGTGGTGTCGGGACGGATGCGGGTGCCGGGGCGGGCCGACCTGCCGGCTTTGTTCGCGATCGGCGGTCTGCAACTCGGCGCCTATTTCGCCTTCGCGCATGAGGCGGTGGCCTGGGTGCCGGCCGGGCGCACTGCGATCCTGGCCAATACCACCACGATCTGGGTCGTCCCGCTGTCCCTGTTGTTCCTGCACGAGCCGATCCCGCCCCGCCGCTGGATGGCCGCGGGGCTCGGGCTGGCGGGGATCGTGGTGCTGATCAATCCCTGGTCGATCGACTGGTCATCGGGCCGCGTGCTGATCGGGCACGCCTTTCTGCTGGCGGCCGGGCTGGCGTGGTCGGTGGCCATCATCGTCACCCGCGCCGCGAGGCCGCGCCTGACGTTCTTCCAACTGTTGCCCTGGTGCTTCCTGGTCGGGGCGGTGATGCTGGCGCCTCTGGTCGGGCTGCACGCGCCGGATGGCACACTCGGAACCCAGCCGGTGTCATGGGGGGCGCTCGCTTATATCGGCCTGCTCGCCGGGCCGCTGGGCACCTGGTGCATCGTGGAGGCGACGGCGAAACTGCCGACAGTCGTGTCCTCGATCGGGTTCCTGACGACGCCGGCCGTCAGTCTGCTGCTGGCGAATGTGTTGCTGGGCGAGCCGCTCACGGTGGACCTGCTGGCGGGATCGGCCCTGATCATGGCCGGAGTCATATTCGCCGCATGGCCGGGATGGAGGGCCGCATGATCCTGCACGCCATCGAAGCCGGCGCTGGCCAGCCTGTCGTCTTCCTGCACGGGCTGTTCGGCAACGCGCGCAATTTCGGCACGTTTCAGCGCGCGCTGGCCACGCGGTTCCGGGTGATTGCGCTGGATATGCGCAACCACGGCACCAGCCCGCACGCAACCGGCATGCGCTACCCGGAACTGGCCGCGGACGTGCTGGAGACCCTGACCGCGCTGGATGCTTTGCCGGCCACGGTGATCGGCCACTCGATGGGGGGCAAAGCGGCGATGGCGGCGGCCTTGCTGCGGCCGGCGGAGGTGCAGCGCCTGCTGGTCGCCGATATCGCCCCCGTGGTTTACCAGCACCACAATGCGGCGGTCGTGCGGGCGATGCAGGCGATCCCGCTGGACCCCGGGCTGACGCGGGCGGCGGCGGATGCGGCGCTGCTGGACGCGGTGCCCGATGCCGGGGTACGGTCGTTCCTGTTGCAGAACCTGCGCTTCGGCGCCGCACCGGCCTGGCGCATCGGGCTGGCGGAGATCGCCGCGGCCATTCCGGACCTGGAAGGCTGGGTGCCGCTGGATGGCACCTTCACCGGTCCGACCTTGTTCGCGACCGGCGCGCAATCGGACTACGTCACGTCCGACCACCGCTCCGCCATCCGATCCCTGTTCCCGAAGTCTCGGTTTATTAGCGTAAAGAATGCCGGCCATTGGCTGCACGCCGATCATCCAGCAGCATTCCTGGCCGTGCTGGAGGCATTCCTGGGTTAGCGTCGCCGCGCAGCGGGTTTGCCCGGTTGCGGCCGCGCGGCAAGGTTCCGCGATGCGTCACCGTGCAGGACCCGCCCCGCAAACGCGCACAAAGAATTGACTTGCCACACTATATGTTTGGGCAACCGAAACACCGACTTGAGCGTTGCACGTTTGCGGCGCGTGGAGAAGACTTTGGAAACCACTGATGACCTGGTTCGCATTGCCAATCAGCACGAGATGCTCATTCAGGCCGTCGTCGACTACGCGATCTTCATGATCGACCCCGAAGGCCGGGTGGTCAACTGGAACACCGGTGCCGAGCGAATCAAGGGTTACGGGGCGTCCGAGATCATTGGACAGCATTTTTCGCGCTTCTACCTCCAGGAGGATATCGAAGCCGGCCTGCCTGGGATCGCGCTCGCCACAGCCAGACTTAAGGGGCGCTATGAAGCGGAGGGATGGCGCAAACGAAAGGATGAAAGCCTCTTCTGGGCATCGGTGGTCGTGGATGCCATCTATCATCATGGCAATCTGGTCGGCTTCGCAAAGGTCACGCGCGATTTGACCGAGCGGCACGAAGCGCAGCAACAACTGTTTCAGTTGCAGAAAATGGAGGCCGTGGGCCAGCTTTCCGGTGGACTCGCCCATGACTTTAATAATCTGCTCGCCGCGATCAGTGTCAGCCTGGAGCTGATGAAGAAGCGAATCGAGCAGGGACGGACGATGGACCTGCATCGCTACATCGCGACCGCCGAGGGCGCGGCGTCCCGGGCAGCGGCGCTGACGCAGCGGCTCCTCGCCTTTTCACGCCGGCAAACGCTGGTGCCCAAGCGAACCGACCCGAACCAGCTCATTGCCGGCATGGCGGATCTGCTGCGGGGCGCCGTCGGGCAAGAGATCGCTTTGAAGACCGTGCTGGCGCCTGATTGTGGCTCGACACTGTGCGACTCCAATCAGCTTGAAAGTGCCATCCTCAACTTGTGCATCAACGCGCGCGACGCAATGCCGCACGGCGGCCAAATTACCATCGAAACCACCCACGCCATGCTGGACGAGCACGCCGCGCAGGTGCGAGATGTGCAGCCCGGCCCATTTGTCGTCATCCGCGTGGGCGATACCGGCGTCGGCATGCCGCCGGGCGTGCTGGAGCGTGCATTCGAGCCGTTCTTCACGACCAAACCCATCGGTCAGGGAACCGGGCTCGGACTTGCGATGATCTATGGCTTCACCAAACAATCGGGCGGCCATGCGGACCTCGAGTCGCAGGCCGGCGCAGGAACCGAGGTGCTGCTTTATCTGCCGCAGCTTCTTGCGGTGGCTGACGACGCCGAAGTGAGTCCAGCCAGGCCGACCGAGGCCATGCCGATGGAACATCGCCACAAGACATTCCTTCTCGTCGATGACGAGCCGACTGTACGTTTGCTGGTCACCGAGGTTCTGGTCGAACTCGGTTATGACGTCATCCAGGCCGCGGACGGTCCTTCCGGGTTGAAGGTCCTCCAGTCGGATACGGGAATCGATCTGCTGATCACGGATGTCGGCCTGCCAGGAGGCATGAATGGTCGCCAGGTCGCCGATGCTGCTCGGCTGAGCCGCCCGGAACTGCCGGTGCTTTTTATCACCGGCTACGCCGAGACCTGCGCCATTCGCAGCGATCACCTGGAACCGGGCATGCACGTCATGGCCAAGCCATTCACGATGGGGGCGATCAGCAGTCGCGTCCTGACGATTATCGCCGAAGCCGAAGGCCAACGAACACTTTCAGCCGGCTAGAGCATTTTCACCGTGACTGGAAAAGTCGTCGCCCATTCGTCATGGCCGGGGATGGGTGCAACCCGCCATAACGGAAAAAGCCAGATGCCGCCTCCCATGCCGAGTTTCGCCGCTTACCCGCCGGACGGGCCGGCAGTCGCCGCCGTGCGCCGAACCGCAACGGTGGGGCCAGCCGCTGCCGGCCCCGTGCGTCACCCTGTGATGGTCAGACGTGTCCGTTCGGGGCGGCCCGGTACCGCCCGCCGTGACGGCCATTGACTCTGGCGGGGGCCAACCGTTGTCCTGGAACGCGGACGGATCGGTGGACCAGAAGCATAGCCGGTCCATGACGTCCTCGATCAACTTCACGATGCCGCCGCCATACCCGGTGACGATCGTCATCACCTCGCCCCATAACGGGTGGGCGGGCACGATGCCAAGATCGTGGCAGATATCGGCACCTGGACGCTGATCATCCCCCGGCACGCAAGCAGCGCGGCGTAGATCAGGATGCTGGTGTCCAGAAAACCGGGGCTGGTCATGGACCGCGCTGGTTCGCGATCTCGCGGGAGAAACGGCGCTCCCCGGGCAGGGTCCAACCGAGGGCGCGCAACGCCTCCAGCCTGAAGGCCGAGGCCTCTACGAGGGATGCCGGCGGACGGACGGACAGACTGTTGCCCCATTTGCTGACCTGCGTGCGGCTCACTCCTGGGATATGCGGGGCCTGTGTCTATCCAGTTCCCGATCACAGTCGGCGCCATGCGGGCCAGCGGGGGCTCGGTCGGATTCTCAAACTATCAACCTGCCTCATCGATCGATCTGCCAGCCGCCACCTGCCAGCGCCAGCCGATCACCGCGACGGACACGAAGCCGGCAAACTCGATCGCGTCGATTGCGGCCATCGGCCCCAGCGCATCCGCCGCGAACCCGAACAGCAAAATCCCCAGCGGCCCCATGCCGATGCACACCGTCAGCAACCCCATCAGCCGCGACCGGATCGGCGCCGGCGCATGCAGCACGATCAGCGCGGTCTGCATGTTGGCGAAGGCCGAGGATCCGAACCCGCCCACCGCCAGCATCAGGCAGGCCAGCGGAAACGCCGGCATGACAGGCATCAGCATGACGCAAACCAGGAACAGCAGCGACCCGCCGACCATCAGCACGCGCCCGCTCAGCCGGGGCTCGCCGCTGGCCAACCAGAGCCCGCCCAGGAAAGCGCCGGCCGACTCCGACGCCGCCAGCACGCCGACCAGCACGGGCGAGACCTGGAAGATCAGCCGCCCGATCGGGGCAACCAGCGCCGAATAGGGAAAGCCCAGCAGATTCATCGCGATCGTCACCGCCAGCACGCCCGCGATGGTGACGTGGCCGCGGGCGAAGCGGATGCCCTCGGCCAGGTCGCGCGGCACCTGGCTGAGCACCAGACGGCGGGTTTCCTGCCGGTAGCGCAGGCCGGTGACCAGGCTCGCCGCCACGCCGTACACCGCCGCCGACACGGCGAAGGCGCCGGCGATGCCCACCACCTGGTAGATCGCGCCCGCCGCCATCGGGCCGATCAGGCGGGTGAAGGAGTTGGTCATCGTGTCGAGCGCGAGTGCGCGCGAGACCAGCGGCCCCTCGACACATTCGCCGACCATACGCCGGCGTGTGGCCATCTCGGTTGACCAGACGACGCCAGCCACCAGCGCGGCGACGGCGATATGCCAGGGCCGAGCGATGCCGCACAGTGCCAGCAGCGCGATCGAGGCGGAGGCGAGGCAGGTGACGATCTGCCCGGTCAGCAGCACGTGCTTGCGGTTCACCGCTTCCGTCACCACGCCGGAAAAGGCGCCCAGCAGGAACATCGGCATGGTGCGGGCGGCGGTGACGATGGCGACGGCCAGGCCCGATCCGGTGATGTCCAGGGTGAACAGCGCGGCCGACAGCACCTCGAACCAGCGCATCGTGTTGACGCAGCCGCCGATCGCCCACAGGCGCAGGAAGGATGGGGCGGACAGCAGGCTGCGCAGCCCGCCGCGCGCGGCTGTTGTCGCGGGCATGACGTTTTCCCCCTGGGCGCGACGGGCATGGACCGCGCCGCTTGCTTGGCACTATCATGCCGCATCGGAGGCACATCCGGCAGAGGGGACAAGCGCGATGAACGATATGGTGCAACCGCAATTCGATCGGACGGCCGAGGACCTCGGCAACATCGTCGAATTGGGGCATGTGAACGTGACGGTGCCTGATCAGAGCAAGGCGATCGCCTACTACCTGATGGGGCTGGGACTGACCCGCGACCCGTACCTGATGGCGGGGCTGGAGAATATGTGGGTGAATGTCGGGCGCGGCCAGTTCCATCTGCCGACCCGCGGGGAGCAGGTGGTGCGTGGCACCACGGCGCTGGTGCTGCCGGACCTGGAGGCGCTGCTGAAGCGGCTGCACTACGCGCAGAAATTCCTGGAAGGCACGCAGTTCAGCTACCGCGAGGCCGGCGAGGTGGTGGAAACCACCTGCCCTTGGGGCAACCGCATCCGCGTACACGCGCCAACGCCGGAGCGGTTCGGCCCGATGCGGGTCGGCATGCCGTACGTGGAATTCGACGTGCCGGCGGGGACGGACCTGGCGGGGATCGCTCGTTTTTATGTCGAGATTCTGGGTGGGATCGCGGGCGTTGCGGAAGACGAGCGGGGTCCGTATGCGTGGGCGAACACCTCGGCCGAGAGCAAGGTGACGTATCGCGAAACGACCCGCGAGCTGCCGGAGTACGACGGACATCACATCCAGATTACCCTGGCGGATTTTTCGGGACCGCATAAGAAGCTGGTGGAGCGCGGGCTGATCACCGAGGAAAGCGATCAGCACCAGTACCGGTTCCTGGATATTGTCGATGTGGACAGCAACAAGCCGCTGTTCCGCATCGAGCACGAAACCCGCAGCATGCGGCATCCGATGTTCAACCGGGTCTTCGTGAACCGGAACCCGGATATGAACAACCGGAATTTTGTGCCGGGGTATGAGGTGGGGATCTGGGCGTTGAATTGAGGGCAACGTCTGCCGCAACTTAAGGAATCATCACAACCGACCCGGAGCCGTGTCCGGGTCGGGGTTCTTTGAGGCGTTAGAAGAGTCGCGACTGTACCAAGGCCTTTGATCGCGTGACGGCCTGTCGTGGCTCCCTTGGTTGTGGATTGAGCTGAGCCTCGAATGCCTCTCTGTGCGAGCTCAGATAGATGCCCATTTCAGCCGTAACCGTAATTCTGAGGCGCATCGGCAATCCAAGGATTTTTTGCTCAGGGGCGGATATCGACGGGGACAGTTGCATAGCTCCATCGTCCTGAAAGGTAATAAGGTAAGCATCGAACAATGCGTCTAGGGTTCCTATCAGTGCGAGGCCGTTGTTCGGATCCAGTCGTTCCTTGTTGTTACAGTCGCGCCAGGGTTTGATGTGCGAAGCCCGAATCGCCTGGAGCACGGTGCTGCCTGTGACCGCGCATTTGTTGCCGGCCCGCGCCAGGACGTCGTCCCGGAACGGTCCCTGGCCCAACCTGGCTTGAATGAGCTGATCACGCTCAGTGGCGTCCAGGGATTGATCTTTTATCAGCACCTGTAGATCACAGATCAAATGTGGCGGGTCGGTATGAAGTTTTGCCGCTTTGCGTTTACCGAGTTCCGTCAGGCGGTACGGATCCGACGGTTTGTTATGATGACCACGAACATCCTCTGCAAATTTCTTTAGCCTCCAGTGGGTCAGAATATGAGAAATTCGGTTTGATATCCTTGTCTCTTTCCCCTTGGGATATTTAATCCGTTGATCGGCCTCGGATATTTGGAACTCAGCGATGATTGCAGCCTTCATCTCAATCGACGTGAATTCAAGTTGGTCGCTTGCCCACATCGTTGCAAATGGCCACCAATCGTCTGGTACGTCACGCTTGTTCGAACGCTTCGCCATTAACGCCTCCGTTTCATGAGCCGAGCCAGGAGAGGGAAGGCCGGACAAGTCAGTCCTATCTTCGATCTGATGTGCCCGCGGTCAAGTCTGCGCGCCCAATCAATGTCTTCAGCAGAGGAATGATACCGGTATTTCCCGCTGTCGCAAGTCGTTCTTATGCACACTATTACTGCGTCGCCGCTGCGTAGCATTGGCCCCCGGGTGCGCGTCGACAGAACGCGTTATCTTTAGCCGTGACACAGCTTGGACTTCGTGACAGTGTTCCAAAGGCGGGGCGAACGCCTGCGCTCCGGCCTGCCAGCATCGTTTACGAAAGCCGTCATGCAGCACACCCCCACGACCGATCCTGTTCTTGCACGCCTTTCCGCCGCGCTGCACGCTATCTACGGGCCGCGCCTGGAACGGGCCATCTTATTCGGCTCCCGCTCCCGCGGCGACGCCCGTTCGGACTCGGACTATGACGTGGCAGTATTCCTGCACGAGTATCGGGGCTTCTGGCCTGAACTGCGACCACTTGGGGAAATCACCACTGCGATCCTGCTGGAAACCGGCGGCGTCATCTCGGCCAAACCCTTCCCGCAAGGCGCCTACAACGAGCGCACGCTCCTGATGCAGGAAATCCGTCGCGAAGGCATCGACCTGTGACACCCGAGGCCGCCGACAGCCTGCTTACCGCAAGGCGCCACCTCGCCGATGCAACCGCGATCGCAGCCATGGGCATCGCCTATGTTGCAGCGCGCGAGGCCTATCTCGGCGCCTTTCACGCCGCCGAAGCCCTGCTGAATGACCGAACCGGCAAAATCGCCAAAACCCATCGCGGCGTGCGCAGCGAGTTCGCTCGGCTGGCCAAGAGCGAACCCTCAATCGACCCGTCCTTTACGCGGTTCCTGGCTGAGGCCTACGAACTCAAATCGGTCGCGGACTATGGCATGCAACCCGCGACCAAAATCACCGCGGACGGGGCGTTGGAAGCGATACAAACGGCGTCGCGGCTGGTCGATTGCATCGAGGCACTTCTGTCCCGCGAGCCACCCTGACCACGCGACCCCCAATCGCAACCGACGCCAAAACCTGCTAACCAAACCCCGAGCCGTGTTGCGGGCACCCCATGATCTCGCGAACGGCCACCAAAAAGGGGACGTCCATGCAACCACTCAAACTCATCGGTCTGCTTGTCGCCAGCATCCTGGCCGCCATCGCGCCCGCGCGCGCCCAATCCGCACCCCCCAGCATTGACCTGCCCGACCCCTACGCCGCCGCCACCATCTTCGGGCAACTCCCCGCCGGGCGCACCTGGGGTGGCACCACCGCCGTCGCAGTCGATCGCGACGGTAAAAGCGTCTGGGTGTTCGAACGCTGCGGTGCCGAAAGCTGTGCCGACTCCAACCTGCCGCCGATCCTGCATTTCGACCCATCCGGCAAGCTGATCGCCAGTTTCGGCGCCGGCATGTTCGTCTTCCCGCACGGGATCGCCGTCGATCCGGATGGCAATGTCTGGGTCGCCGACGCCGACGGCAAGAACGGCAAGGGCCACCAGGTCGTCAAATTCAGCCCCTCCGGCAAGGTGCTGTTGAAGCTCGGACACGCCGGCATGCCCGGCGACGCACCCGGCTACTTCAACCGCCCGACCGGCATCGCCATCGCGCGCAACGGCGACGTCTTTGTCGCCGACGGCCATGGCGGCGACTCCAACGCCCGGATCGTCAAGTTTTCCAAGGCCGGAAAGTTCCTGACGACCTGGGGGCATAAAGGCAGCGGACCCGGCGAGTTCGATACCCCGCACGCCATCGCCGTCGACTCGCAGGAACGCGTCTATGTCGCCGACCGGTCCAACAGCCGGGTCCAGGTGTTCGATGCCAACGGCAAATTCCTGGCCGACTGGCGGCAGTTCGGCCGCCCCAGCGGCATCTACGTCGATGCGCACGACGGGGTCTATGTCGCGGACTCCCAAACGGTGGACAAGACCGGCTGCACCCCGGACCCCGGCTGCCGCCATGGCATCCGCGTCGGCACCACCGACGGAACGGTGCAGGCTTTCATTCCGCGTCCGGATGGCGACAGGATCGGCCCCGAGGGCGTGGCCGTCGATGCGCAAGGCACCGTCTTCGGCGCCTCGAACGAGGGCAAACGGATCGACCGCTTCGCCCGCCAGTAGCCGCACCTTCCCCTTCAACTCTCACCAGCCTAACCTGCCCGGAACCCAACAGGAGCCGCCCATGACCGCCCTGCCGCCCTATCACGTCGCGGCGTACAACACCGCCAAGGCCTCCGAGAACAAGATCCACGACGACGAAACCGCCAAACGTTTCGGCTTCAAGGGCGGCCTGGTCGGTGGTGTGCACGTGTACGCCTACATGTCCCACCTCCCCGTCCAACGCTGGGGACGCGCCTGGCTGGAACGCGGCACCGGCGAGGCACGCTTCGGCAAGCCGGTGTATGAAGGCGAGATCGCCGAAATCACCGCCGATGAAGACGCTGCCGGTCTGGCTCTGAAAGTGGAAAGCGCCGGCGTGCTCTGCGCCACCGGCCGAGCAGCGTTGCCGGCGGCGGTTGCTGTGGTGTCGGCCGCGGATTTCAAATCGGTTCCGGCGCGCGCCACCCGATCCCCCGCCGACGAAACAACCTTGCGCACCGGCGACTGGCTCGGCATGAATCCACTGACAGTGACACAGGAATTTCAAACGCAGGACCTCGCCGACACGCGCGAAACAGATCCGATCTATGCCGCCGAGGGCATCGTCCATCCCGGCACCATCCTGCGCTGCTGCAACTGGGCGCTGTCGCACAACGTGATCCTGCCGGCCTGGATGCATATGGGCAGCACGGTCCAGAATCTCGGCCTGGCACGCGTCGGCGATACCCTGAATGTGCGTGCCCGCATCACCAAGAATTACGAACACAAGGGCCACAAATGGGTGGAGATCGATGCGCTGGTGCTGGCGAATGAAACCACGCCGGTCGCCCGCGTGACGCACATCGCGATCTACCGGCCGCGGCAACTCGCACAGGCCGCGTAATCCCCCGTGGCACTGCTGTCATTATCCGGCGTCACCGCTTTCTATGGCGCGATCCAGGCGCTGCGTGGCGTCGATCTGACGGTCAACGAAGGCGAGATCGTCACCCTGATCGGCGCCAACGGGGCGGGAAAATCCACCCTGATGATGACCGTCTGCGGCAATCCACGCGCCCGCTCCGGCAGCATCGTCTATGACGGCCACGACATCACGCAGTTGCCGACCCACGAAATCATGCGCCGCCGGATCGCCCAGGCGCCGGAGGGCAGGCGCATCTTC
>Ga0302279_10006748_pt1 | contig 12056 bp, 11 predicted proteins | sample III_Bog_N3_3_FD_194541 | JGI IMG/M metagenome (GOLD analysis project Ga0302279, IMG submission 194541) | Peat permafrost microbial communities from Stordalen Mire near Abisko, Sweden - III_Bog_N3_3 | ecosystem: Environmental > Terrestrial > Soil > Wetlands > Peat | place: Sweden: Abisko...
TAGCATGGGCTTCCAGCCCATGTTCTCAGATTACACGGGCTGGAAGCCCGTGCCACGCTCAAACCCGTCTTTAGCCGCTTACTAAGCGGACGTAGCATGGGCTTCCAGCCCATGTTCTCAGATTGCACGGGCTGGAAGCCCGTGCCACGCTCAAACCCGTCTTTAGCCGCTTACTAAGTGGACGTAGCATGGGCTTCCAGCCCATGTTCTCAGATTACACGGGCTGGAAGCCCGTGCCACGCCCAGACCCGCCCGAACCCGTCAATCGGCGCTTACTTAATCTCCTTATGGAGAGTATGGCGGCGGAGGAAGGGATTGTACTTCTTCTTCTCGATGCGCTCCGTGACGGTCTTCTTATTGCGCGTCGTGAGGTAGCGGGACGCGGGCTTGCCCTCTTTGCGGGCTTCGGTGCATTCGAGAGTGACGACTTCTTGCATGGGTGGGAAAGGGTTAAGGGATCAGCAAACCGGAAAAAGCAGCGGAAGCAACCGGAATTTTGACGATGGATTTTCTCCGCGCCTCCATCGAGGCATTTTGAACAGGAAGAGCGGGAAGACCCATCCGCCGTCTTCCCGCTCTTCCCGTCCTTCCTGTTCATTTCTGCGTTTTATCGCCTCTTCTCCGTCAGCGGCAGCATCACCCCCCGCCGGAACAGCGTCACCTGGCCCGTGCTCGACGAGACCACCAAGGCGATGCAGTTGGCCGCCACGCTGATGGCGGCGGCGGCGGCGTGCCGGCTGCCCAGGCCGCCCGGCAGGTTGAAATTGCTGTCGGTCGCCTGGATCAGGCTCCCGGCCGACTCCACCACCCCGTCGCCCCGGATGATGAAGGCGCCGTCGATCGACGAAAACTCCTTGAGTGTCTCGTCCATAAACGGGTTGAGGATGTTGCGATCCTCTTCCTTGTACCCGTAGAAGGGGTTGAGCACGAGCGGCTTGGTCAGCGCCGTGACCTTCTCGTTGTCGCCGACGACGAAGAGGCAGCCGACCGAGCGGCCCTCGCGCCCCTCGACGCCGAGCTCGGTCGCCACCGCAATGATGCGCTCCAGCACCTCCGGTTTCACGTCGCCGGGCAGCAGGTCGGCCATCGGCCCGGTCAGCAGGGTCTGGAACTCGCGCTCGATGTCCACGACCACCAGCGTGTCGAACTGGTTGCTGCCCGTAATGCCGCCGATGCAGCAGATGCGGTCCGTGAAAGTGATGACCCCGCGGGTCAGCGCCACGAGGATGGCGCTGCGCAGCTGGGCCATGCGCTGGCTGGCAAAGGAGCGGACCTGGATGGTCTCGGCGAACTCCTTGCCGTCGTCGCTCGGCTCGATCGGATTGCGGGTGACCAGGATGGTCTTGAGCTTGGAGCGGAGGACCCCCGGCTCGATCCCCCCGACAAAGGTGTCGCCGAAGACCATGATGGCCCCGCAATCGGCGCCCCGGGCCACGCACTCGGCCTCGCGAAACATGAGCCGGTTGATCCGGTTCTGCTGGGTCTGGACCGGGCGGATGCCGCCGAATCCGCCGACCAGCCGCTCGTACAGCAGGTCCAGGTCCGGGGCGTTGACCAGGCCGTCGACCAGTTCGCGCTCCCGCACCTGCCGGGCGATCGCGGCCAGCACCTGCAGGTAGTCGCGCGCCCGTTCGCCGGCGATGAGCATCACAATGAGGTGGACGCGCTCGTCGGCGACGGCCCCGTCGTGGCGGATGCCGGCCCGGCTGCGCCCGACCGCCAGGATGTAGCGGCGGCTCATCTTCACCCGCACATGGGGCAGCGCCACGCCCATCCCCAGGTACGTGGTCATCGTGCTTTCGCGGGCCAGCAGGCCCTTGAGCAGCGCCTCGCGCTTGAGGTCGGGAAACTTGGAGGCGGACACCGCGATCAGCTCCTGCAGCGCGCCCTCCAGGTCAACGCTGCGCAAGTCGACCACGCGGTTGCGGGCGATGATTTTATCGAGCCGCATCGGTCAGAGGCCTATTTTTCCCACTCCAGCGCGCCCTTTTTTACCTCGTAGACGAAACCCAGCACCAGCACCCCGAGGAAGAAGAGGATCGGACCCAGGATGGCGATGTGGCAGGCGAGAAATTCCCGATAGACGAAGGTCCACGGCACGAGGATGACCACCTCGAGGTCGAAGAGGATGAACAGCAGCGCCGTCAGGTAGAATTTCACCGAGAACCGGGTGTGGACCATGCTCTCGTCCGGCACCCCGCACTCATACGCGGAGTCCTTGATCTTCGAGCGCTTGGCGCGCTGCCCGAGCAGGGTGCTGGCGAGGATGATGCCCCCGGTGAGGCCGGCGGCGAGCAGCGCCTGGATGAGAAACGGGAGATAGGCGGTCGTGTTCATGCCGGGGGGATAGGGGCGCAGGGTCGCGGGGGAGACAAGCCAGATTGTTTCAGTTCACCGGGATCAGGACGGCGTGCTGGATCTGGGTGGAGCCGCTCCCGAGGATCTCGGCGTCCTCCAGCGTGCGGATCTCGTCGGAGATGTCGTCGAAGCCGTACCGCCGGCGCCACTGGTTCATCCGGTCGCGCATCAGCGCGTCCATCATGACCGGGTCGCCGCTCAGCCAGAGGATCGGCTCGGAGGTGGTGTAGAGCGAGTTGAAGAACGGCCCGCCGATGTACTGGTAGCGCTCGAGGCTCGCGATGGTGAACGCCCAGGTCTCGCGCAACTCCGGGATCGCGCTCATTTCGGCCACCGCCGCGGGCGCGTTGGCCGGCGAGCGGAAGAAGCGCGCCGTGTTCGATGCGTTCCAGAGCGTCGCATTGACCAGGGCCCCGTTCACGCCGAGCACCGGATGGTCGGTGTAGACCGGCAGGTTGATCCAGAAGTCGGCGTCGAGGAAGAGGGGCGTGGCGAGGAAGCTCTTGCGGTCCTCGTCCTTGGTCGAGCTGTTGGAGTACCCGCGGGTCTGCTGCTCGGCGATCACGGGATTGAAGCGGTCCGGCAGCGGGCTGTCGTAAAACCACACCGGGTCGTAGTACCGGCCGGATTCCAGCACGTACACCGGGTTGCCCTCGAAGGGCGTCTTGCCCGTCACCAGCGACGGCAGGTAGCCGGTCATTCGCAGCCGGAGCTGGTTCAGCCCGACCAGGAAGATGTTCCGGTTCTCGAAGCCCCGGCGCCGGAGGGCGACGATCACGGCCTTCACCAGGGGGACGGGCGTGGCCAGGCCCGGGCCCGAGTCGGTGTAGATCTTGAGGCCGACCCGCCGCTTCGGCCCCGGCGCCATCCGGCGATGGGTGGCCCGCTCGTAGGCGGAGATCAGCCTCTCGACCGCGGCGTCGTAGTTGCCGCCGGCCGGGTCGATCCGCGCCTCCCAGATCGGCTGGATGGTCGCCCGGGGCGCGGGCGCCACGTCCTGGGCGCGCACGGCCGGGCCGGCGAGCGCCAGCAGGCCGGCCGCGAGGAGAATCAGGTGCGAAAATGGGCGCATAAAGGCAGTTATTGTCGCCCGCCGCCGGGCAAAAGTTCCCAACCAATCTGTCGAACTTGACAGTACACCGAACCGGTTGAAAGTGCATTCTTTCCGGGAAATGCCGCTCTGCGCGTCGCCCGAGCTCCATGCCCGTCATCAAACCCACCTGCGTCCGCGATCTGAAGATGCGGGTCAATCTCGCCGATGTGGTCTCGCGGGTCGTGACCCTGCGCAAGGCCGGGTCGCAGTTCAAGGGCCTCTGCCCGTTTCACCAGGAGAAGACGCCGTCCTTTCACGTCAGCCCGGACAAGGGACTCTACAAGTGCTTCGGCTGCGGCAAGGCCGGCGACGTGATCGCCTTCGTGCGGGAGACCGAGCAGCTCACCTTCACCGAGGCGGTTGAGACGCTCGGCCAGCGCTTCGGCGTGGTGATCGAGTACGAGGACGGCGCGGGCCCGACCCGCGAGGACCGCTCGCTGCGCCAGGAGATCTTCGACCTGCACGAGCAGGCGGCGGAGCTGTTCCACCAGACCTTCCACGCCGCGTCGGCCACCGGGGACTTCATGCGCGCCTACTGGACGGAGCAGCGCCGCTTCCCCGCCGCCCTGGCCGATGAGTTCAAGATCGGCGCGGCGGCGCCCGACGATTCCGCCCTGGCGGCGCGCCTGTGGCAGCGGCGCCCCTCCGAGGAGGCCCTGCGGCAGTGCGGCCTCTTCTTCGTGCGCGAGGGCGCCGCGCTCACGCTCGGCGCGCTGCGGCCGCGGTTCCGCGGGCGGCTGATGATCCCGATCCGCGACCACCAGGGCCGGGTCGTCGCGTTCACCGCGCGGCAGACCTCCCTGACCCCGGAGGACGATCCCGCCCATGAGGCGAAGTACGTCAATTCGCCCGAGACGCCGATCTTCACCAAGGGGAACCTGCTGTTCAATCTCGACCGGGCCCGCGCCCACGCCGGCGAGGGCCATCCCTTCGTCCTGGTCGAGGGCCAGCTCGACGCGCTGCGCTGCTGGCAGGTGGGCCTCAAGACCGCCGTCGCCCCCCAGGGCACGTCGATCACCGAGGGCCAGCTGGCGCTGCTGCGCCGCTACCATCCGCAGGTCGAGTGCTTCTTCGACAGCGATGCCGCCGGGCAGAAGGCCGCGCTGCGCTTCCTGCCCATGGCGCTCAAGGCCGGGCTGGACGCGCGCTTCCTCGCGGCCGCCGGGGCGGAGAAGGTCGATCCGGACCTGCTGTTCCTCGAGCGCGGCCTCGCCGCCTACCCCGAGCTCCGGGCCGGCTCCCTGAGCGCGATGGCCTTCGCGTGCCGGGCGGTGCTGCCGGGGGGCGGCGACGTGTCCCCCGAGCAGAAGAGCCGGGCGGCCCTCGCGGTGCTGGAGATCGTCGCCGCGGCCGAGAGCGAGGTGGCCCGCTCCGAATATATCGCCGAGGCGGCCGGCCACCTCCGGCTGCCGGCCGCCGCGCTGCAGCAGGATTTTTCGCGGCTGCTCGGAAGGCAGGAACGGGCCGCGGGATTTCGATCCTCCTCTGCCCCGCGGAGCGGGGCTGCGGCGGATGGATCGGCCCCGCCGGGCGGGGCCAATCCAGCGAGTCGAGACACCGGGCCCACGATCGAGCGGGACCTGCTCCTGCTTTGCCTGCATTTCGAGCCGCTGGGGCGGGCCCTGGGGGCCGTCCTGCCCCACGAGTGGATCGACACCGGGCATCCCGCCGGGGTGCTGCTCAACCGCTTTCTCGGCGAGTTTGAGCACGGCACCTGGCCCGGCCGCGACCAGCTCGACCCCCTGCTCGAGACCCCGGCGGAGAAGGCGCTGGTGGCCTCCCTGCTCTTTGACCGGCCGGAATTCGAGGATCCGGCCAAGGTGGCCCAGGAAGGCCTGCGCCGGCTGCGCGCCCGGACCCTCGAGCCCCGTTTGCGCCAAATAGAACTTGCATTAGCCAACCGGACGGCGAACAGTAACCATGACCCAATTTCACTGCTGAAAGAGAGCTCCGAACTGCAACGGCAGCTGCGCCAACCCTTGGTGCTGGCGGTTGCGGAATGAAGCTCTCGTCGCCATTTCCCACCATCATGCCGCGCAAAGCCAAGCCCGCCTCCCACCCCCAATCCGAGGCCGTCGAGTCCGCCCTCGCCCGCACCGCGGTCGCGACAGCGGAGGCGCCGGAGGCTCCCGAGGGCGCCGACACCGCGGCTCCCGGCGGGATCAACGAGAAGATCCGGCAGCTCATCCGGCTGTCGAAGGAGCAGGGCTACCTGACGTTCGACGACATCAACGAGGCGCTGCCCGAGTCGGTCGAGAACCAGGAGGAAATCGACAACGTCCTCTCCATCCTGCAGAACCTCGAGATCGAGATCCTCGAGCCGGACCAGGTCGAGGACTACAAGCAGCGCCAGGAGGAGGCGGAGGAGGAGGAGTCCCGCTCGTCGCAGAACGACATTCTCGACGACCCGGTGCGGATGTACCTGAAGCAGATGGGCCAGGTCCCGCTGCTGACCCGCGAGCAGGAAGTCGAAATCTCCAAGCGGATCGAGAACGCCGAGCTCAAGGCCCAGGAGGCCCTCTTCCAGGCCTCGGCGATCGGCGCCTATATCGCCAACCTCGGCGCGAAGCTGCTCAACCGCGAGGAGCGCTTCGACCGCATCGTGATCGACAAGAAGATCGAGAGCCGCGACGTCTATTTCAAGAACCTGCCCAAGCTGGTCGAGACGACGCAGCGCAACGAGGAGGCCGTCGCCGAGGCCTGGAACGAGGCGGTGAAGAGCCGCTCCGACGCCGACCGGAAGAAGCTGCAGTCCAAGTTCCGGAAGCGCGAGTCGGCGCTGCGCGCGAATTTCCCGAAATTCTACTTCAAGCTCAAGGTGTACGAGGAGTACCTCGAGCAGCTGGCGCCCGAGATCGAGAAGATCGAGTCGCTGCAGGGCCAGCTCGAGCGCGCCAAGCACCCAAAGACCAAGAAGGACCTGGTGATCGAGCCCAAGGCGGTCAACGCCCAGCTGCGGCGGATCGAGGTCGAGCAGCGCATCGCGCCGGCGCAGCTCCTCGAGGTCGTGCGCGCCACCCAGGTCCATGTCCGGGCCGCCCACCAGGCCAAGACCGAGATGGTCGAGGCCAACCTCCGCCTGGTCATCTCCATCGCCAAGAAATACACCAACCGCGGCCTGTCCTTCCTCGACCTGATCCAGGAGGGCAACATGGGCCTGATGAAGGCGGTGGAGAAGTTCGAGTACCGCCGCGGCTACAAGTTCTCCACCTACGCCACGTGGTGGATCCGCCAGGCCATCACCCGCTCCATCGCCGACCAGGCGCGCACGATCCGCATCCCGGTGCACATGATCGAGACCCTGAACAAGGTCATGCAGGTGCAGAAGCAGCTCCTGCAGGAGTACGGCCACGAGCCGACCCCCGACGAGGTGGCCGACGAGATGAACCTGCCGGTCGAGCGCGTGCAGCAGATCATGAAGATGGCGCAGCAGCCGATCTCGCTGCAGTCGCCGGTGGGCGACGGCGACGACACCAATTTCGGCGATTTCATCGAGGACAAGTCGGCCGAGAATCCCTACGACATGACCGCCTACTCGCTCCTGCGCGAGAAGATCATCGACGTGCTCGACACCCTGACCGAGCGCGAGCGCCGGGTGCTGTCCCTGCGCTTCGGCCTGATCGACGGGTACAGCCGCACCCTCGAGGAGGTCGGCAAGCAGTTCAAGGTCACCCGCGAGCGCATCCGCCAGATCGAGGCCAAGGCGCTGCGCAAGATGCGCCACCCGACCCGCATTCGCCAGCTGCACGGCTTCTTCGACGCGGAGCAGATCGACAACGCCCAGAACCTCCTCAAGGTCGCGGCGACCACCCGGCACCCCGGCGAGCCCGAGCACCCCGCCCCCCGCTGAGCCGGGGCCGTCGTGGTGCGGCACTTTGCCGCTTTACACGCCGGACGGCCGGTCTATGCTGCGCTTATGACGACCCTTGCTCCTGTTTTGGCGGTTTTTGGGTTTGGCGGTGGAGAGATCGTGGCGATCCTGGCCATCGTGCTGCTGCTCTTCGGCGGGGCCAAGCTGCCCTCGCTCGCCCGGGGCCTCGGGCAGTCGATCAAGGAATTCAAGAAGGCGGCGCGCGAGGATGATCCCGCCGCGCCCACCGACGCCAAGGCCGCCGAGCCCAAGAAGATCGAGCCTTCCGACCCGCACGATCGGAATTGAGCCCGCCGCCGTCATGGCCAACTTTCTCGGTTACTTCTCCAACGACATCGGCATCGACCTCGGCACCGCCAACACGCTCGTTTACGTGAAGGACAAGGGGATCGTCCTGCGCGAGCCCTCCGTGGTCGCGCTCGACACCGTCACCCGCAAGGTCCGGGCCGTCGGCGCGGAGGCCAAGCGGATGCTGGGCCGCACCCCGGGCAACATCACCGCGATCCGGCCGATGAAGGACGGGGTCATCGCCGACTTCGACGTCACCGAGGCGATGCTGCGCTATTTCATCCAGAAGGTCAGCCAGAGCTTCCGGGCGCCGCCGCGGGTGGTCATCGCCATCCCCTCCGGCATCACCGCGGTCGAGAAGCGGGCCGTGATGGATTCCGCCACCCACGCCGGGGCCCGGAAAGTCATCACCGTCCCCGAGCCGATGGCCGCGGCCATCGGGGTCGGGCTGCCGATCGACGAGCCGGCGGCGAACATGATCGTCGACATCGGGGGGGGCACCACCGAGATCGCCGTCATTTCGCTCAACGGCATCGTCTTCTCGAAATCGATCCGCGTCGCCGGCGACGAGCTCGACAACGCCATCATCAATTACATGAAGCGCGCCTACAACCTGCTGATCGGGGAGCGCACGGCCGAGGAGATCAAGATCCGCGTCGGCTCGGCCTATCCGCTCGACGAGGAGCTGACCATGGAGGTCAAGGGGCGGGATTCCGTCGCCGGCCTGCCCAAGACCATCCACATCACCTCGCAGGAGATCCGCGAATCGCTGGCCGATACCATCGGGGCGATCGTCGACGCGGTGCGCACCACCCTGGAGCGCTGCCCGCCCGAACTTTCGGCCGACCTGGTGGACCGCGGCTTCGTCATGGCCGGCGGCGGCTCGCTCATCCGCGGCATCGACCGCCTGCTGAGCAACAAGACCGGCCTGCCGGTGACCATCGCCGACGACCCCCTCTCCGCCGTCGCGAACGGCACCGGGGCGGTGCTCAACGACCTGTCCTGGCTGATGCAGAATATGTGACGTGTGACCTGTGACGTGTGACATGGGGCCGGACCCGGGCGCGGTGATTCGAGGCTCGAAGGATGGGAACTCGTCACAGGTCACACGTCACATGTGACCAATTCATGTTCAAGCGCTTCACCCAGACCCGTCCGTTCGCCACCCTGGGCATCGTCATCGCGGCATGGCTGGTCCTGCCGGTGGCGCTCAAGACCTTCCTGCGGGCGGGGTTTTTTGAATTCACCGCCCCGCTCACCGTCGCGGCCTCCCACCTCCGCGACCTGCAGGAGTACTGGGCGCTGCGCCTGCACCGCAACCGGGAGCTGATCGAGGCCGGGCGCGATCTCGCCCGGGTCAACGGCTTTTACGAATACACCGTGCAGCAGGCGGAGATCGGGACCCTGGAGAAGGCGCTCGGCCTGCCGGCGCTGCCCGGCTTCCGCTTCGAGGCCGCCCGGGTGGCGCAGCGCGACCTGTCCGGCTGGTGGCAGCGCCTCGTGATCCGCAAGGGCCGCAACTACGGGATCCCGCTGGGCGCGCCCGTGATCTTCACCGGGGGGATCGTCGGCCGGGTCTCCGAGGTCTACGCCACCACCGCGGTGGTCGAGCTCGTCAGCAGCCCGAACTTCCGGCTGGCCGCCCTGATCGACGGCGACACCCGGCCCCTCAGCTACCAGGGCGGGATCAACCGCCCCTTCGCGCCGGCGCGCGGCGCGATCGAATTCGTCCCCCTCGACATCACCGCGGCGGCGTCCGCGCCGCGGCGCCTCGTGTCCTCCGGCCTGGGCGGCGTCTTTCCCGCGGGCCTGACGGTCGGCCAGGTGACCATGGTCGAGCCCAGCGCCGACGGCCTGTTCAAGACCGGCGAGGTCGCGCTCGACCCCCGCCTGTCGGAACTGACCGAGGTCACCGTGCTGGTGCCCCTGGGCGGGAAGTGAACCGCCCACCGCCATGCGCCGCGTCCTCGTCCTCTTCCTGACCCTGCTGCTCCTCTGGGCGGGGGTCGCGCAGGTCAACGATCTGCTGGCGCCGGCGCACGTGTCCGTCTTCGCCGGGGGCCTGTTCGTCGCCTACGCCGCCCTCTTCCTGCCCCTGGGCGAGGGCCTGCCGGCCTCGCTGCTGGCCGGGGCCGTCTGCGACGCCCACGCCCCCGTGCGCTTCGGGACCCTGGTGCTGCTCTTCGCCGCCGCCCACGTGCTGCTCTTCGCCTGGCGCGACCGACTGCCGCACGACCAGCCCGCCGGCCGCCTCGGCCTGGTCCTGCTGGCCAACCTCGCGCTCTTTCTCGCCCTCTCGGGCCTGGCGGCCGGCCCCCTCCCCGCCCACGCCGGCCGCTGGCCGCGGCTGGCCGCGGACCTCGCCGCCTCGGAGCTCTTTGTCGCCCTCGTCTCCGCCTGGTTCTTCGCGCTCCAGGAGCAGGCCCTCGCCCTGCTCCCGCCCGACCCCGAGCGGATGTTCTGACCCGCGCCCATGGCCCCCAGCCCGACCCACCGCGCCGACGATCCGGGCGCCCTCTTCGAGACGCACAAGGGCCGCGACCCGCGCGTCACCCTCTTCCATGGGATCATCGCCGCCATGCTGCTCATCCTCGCCGGCGGGCTGGCCTACCAGCAGCTCCTTCGCACCAACGTCTATGACGAGCGCGAGCGCCACCAGACCCAGCGCCGCATCCTCGAGCCGGGCCCGCGCGGCAACATCCTCGACCGCAACGGCCGCATCCTGGTCGGCAACCGCGCCCGCTTCGCCATCGTGCTCTATCTCGACGAGCTCCAGGCCGAGTTCGGCCGGGAGTTCGTGCGCATCGGCAACAACTACCGCGCGACCGGGGACCGGGACGTGCCCAACCTGGGGGAGATGAAGCAGCTCGCCCACACCAGCGTCGCCCAGCGGTACCTCGACCAGATCAACGCCATCCTCGGCACCAGCCTGCAGGTCGACGCCGCCGATCTCCAGCGCCACTTCGACCGGCAGCTGCTCATGCCCTACACCCTGGTGGAGGACCTCACCCCGGACCAGTTCGCCCGCCTGCTCGAGCGGCTCCCGGTCCGCTCGCCGCTGCAGTTCTACACCTCGAGCACCCGGACGTATCCGTTCGGCTCCGCCGCCTCCCACGTGCTCGGCTATGTGGGCGTCGAGGACAACGTGGATGCGGCGGACCTGCCCGGCGAGGACCTGACCACCTTCAAGATGAAGGGGACGGTCGGCCGCGACGGGCTGGAGAAGCAGTTCGACGCCCAGCTGCAGGGCCAGGCCGGCGGGCGGATCTTCCGGGTCGACCCGGCGGGCTACAAGGTCAACCCACCGCTCGAGGAGCGGATGCCGCTGCCGGGCCGGGACCTGGTGACGTCCCTGGACATCGACCTGCAGCTGGCCGCCGAGGACGCGATCGGGGACCGGATCGGCGCGGCCGTCGCGCTGGACGTCCGCACCGGCGAGGTCCTGGCGCTCGCGAGCAAGCCGGACTACGATCTCAACGATTTTTCGCCCCGGCTGAGCGCCGCCACCACGGCCGACATTCAAAAGCGCGGCGCGTGGCTGAACCTGGCCATCGCCGGCATTTACCCGCCGGGCTCGACGTTCAAGACCCTGGTGACGATCGCGGGGCTGCGCCGCGGCACCCTTTCGCCGACCGACACCTCCGTCGATTGCGATGGCTACGTCCGGATCGGCGGCCGGACCTTCACCTGCGACAACGGCAACGGGCGGCATGGGCGGCTCGACCTGGAGGCGGCGATCGCGGAAAGCTGCGACATCTATTTCTACGAGCACGGCCTGATGATCGGCCCGGAAGCCATCGCCGCGGAGGCCCGGCGCTTTCATCTCGACCGCCCCACCGGCATCGAGTTGCCGGGCGAAAGCCGCCGCATGATCATTCCGGATCCCGCCTGGAAGCGGCGGGTCCAGGGGGAGCCCTGGACCGATGGCGACACGGCCAACACCGCGATCGGCCAGGGCAACGTGCAAGTGACCCCGATCGAGATGGCGTGCTACGTCGCCTCGCTGGCGCGCGGGGAGATCTTCACCCAGCCCACCCTGCTCCACGATCCGGGGCGGCCGGCCCAGCAGAGCGAGCCGATCGGCCTCACCCCCGGGCAGCGCGCCATCCTGGTCGGCGGGATGGAGGCCTGCACCAACACCACCTATCCCGAGGACACCGCCTACGAGCTTTCCACGATCGACGCTTACAAGATTCCGGGCGTGCGCCTCGCCGGCAAGACCGGCACCGCCCAATACGGCAATCATCTCAATGTCGCCTGGTTCATCTGCTTTGCCCCGATCGAAAAGCCTGAAATCGCCGTCGCGGTGGCGCTGCAAAGCGACAAGCCCGGCGAAGGCTACGGCGGCGGGCTCACCGCCGCGCCCGTGGCGGCGCTGATCCTGAAAAAGTATTTTGAGAAGCAGGGCGGGGCGGTCGCGGTCGCGCCTTGAAGGTAGACGCGGCA
>Ga0302279_10006751_pt1 | contig 12054 bp, 7 predicted proteins | sample III_Bog_N3_3_FD_194541 | JGI IMG/M metagenome (GOLD analysis project Ga0302279, IMG submission 194541) | Peat permafrost microbial communities from Stordalen Mire near Abisko, Sweden - III_Bog_N3_3 | ecosystem: Environmental > Terrestrial > Soil > Wetlands > Peat | place: Sweden: Abisko...
GGCCTCCCTTGGGACGCCGGCCTACTCGGGTACCTCGCAGGGCGCGATCGGCGCGGGCAGCTACGTCATCACCCCGAGCGGCCTGTCCAGCCCGAACTATGCCATCACCTACGCGAACGGAACCCTCACGATCAATCCGGAACCGGTGACCATCGCCGTCCCCAGCGTGAGCATCCCGTACACCGGTTCGCCGGTGGTGGTTCCCGTCGCGACGGTCACTCCTGGAGTCACCGGCCTGACGATCACCTACACGTACACCCCCGGCGGCCCGACCGCACCGACGAGCGTCGGCACCTACACGGTGACGCCCTCGGCCGTGAATCCGAACTATGCGTTCACCTTCACGCCCGGCACGGTAACGATCACGCCGGCGCCGCTTACGGTGACCGCGTGCAACGCGACGGTGACCTACTCGGGCACCGCCTACACGGGCGGCAACGGTGTCAAGGCGACGGGGCTCCTCGGTTTGGACACCCTGGCATCCTTCGGCACGCCGACCTACTCGGGCACGTCGCAGGCCGCGGTTAACGCGGGCACCTACGTCATCACGCCCGGCGGCCTGTCCAACCCGAACTATGCGATCACCTACGCGAGCGGCACGCTGACGATCAACCCGGAGCCGGTGGCGATCACCGGTCCGAGCGTGACGATTCAATACACGGGCTCGGCGGTCGTCCTGCCGGCCTCCACGATCACCCCGAGCGTGACCGGCCTGACCATCACCTACACCTACTCGTCGGGCGCGGCCCCGGTCAGCGTCGGCACCTACACGGTGACGCCCTCGACCACCGGCTCGAACTACGCGTTCACCTTCACGGCCGGGACGGTCAAGATCACGCCGGCGCCGCTTACGGTCACCGCGAAGAATGCGACCGCGACCTACTCGGGCACGGCGTACTCGGGTGGTAATGGGATCACAGCCACCGGCCTGCTCGGCACCGACCCGATCGGCAGCCTCGGGACCCCGACCTACTCGGGCAGTTCCCAGGGTGCGATCAACGCCGGCGGTTATGTCATCACGCCCGGCGGGCTCAGCAGCGCGAACTACACGATCACCTACGTGAGCGGCACCCTGACGATCAATCCCGAGCCGGTGACGATCACCGGCCCGAGCGTGACGGTCCCGTACACGGGCGCGGCGGTCGTCCTGCCCGCCTCCACGATCACCCCGAGCGTGACCGGCCTGACGATCACCTACACGTATTCGTCCGGCGCGGCCCCGGTCGGCGTCGGCACCTACACGGTGACCCCGTCAACCACGGGCTCGAACTACGCGTTCACCTTCACGCCCGGGACGGTCAAGATCACCCCGGCTCCGCTCACGGTGACGGCGATCAACGCGACGACAACCTACTCGGGCACCGCCTACACCGGCGGAAACGGGGTGACCGCCGCGACCCTGCTGGGCAACGACACGCTGGCCTCCCTCGGGACGCCGACGTACACGGGCACGTCCCAGGGCGCGATCAACGCGGGCGGCTACGTCATCACCCCCGGCGGCCTCAGCAGCCCGAACTACGCGATCTCCTACGTGAGCGGCACCCTGACGATCAACAAGGCGGCGGCGACGATCACGGTCCCGAACACGACGGTGACCTACACCGGGCACCCCGCCATCGTGACCCCTGCGACGGTCTCTCCGACAATCTCGGGCCTGGCCATCACCACCACCTACGGTGGCAGCTCGACGATCCCGACGGCTGTCGGCACCTATGCGGTGGTCGCCTCGGCGACGAACGCGAACTACACGTTCACGGTCACGGGCGGCACGCTCACGATCAACAAGGCTCCGCTGACGGTCACGGCGAACGGCGCCACGACGACCTACTCGGGCACGGCCTACACCGGCGGCAACGGCGTGACGGCCGCGACCCTGCTGGGCTCCGACACGCTGGCCTCCCTCGGGACGCCGACCTACTCGGGCACCTCGCAGGGCGCGATCAACGCGGGCAGCTACGTCATCACCCCGGGCGGCCTCAGCAGCCCGAACTACTCGATCACGTACGCCAATGGCACGCTGACGATCAACAAGGCTGCGGTGACAATCACGGTCCCGAACACGACGGTCGTGTACACCGGTTCGCCGGTGGTTGCGCCGGTTGCGACGGTCTCCCCCAGTGTCGCGGGCCTGACGACCACCTACACGTACGCCGGAAGCTCCACGGCGCCGACCAATGTCGGCAGCTATTCGGTCACGCCCTCGGCCACCAACGCGAACTACACCTTCACGCTGGTCTCCGGAACCCTGACGATCACCAAGGCGCCCCTGACGGTCACGGCCAACAACCAGAGCGTTACCTCCGGACAGGCGATCCCGACCCTCACCTATGCGATCACCGGCCTTGTCGGCAGCGACACGGTCGGGACCGCGGTGACGGGCACCCCGACCGTGACCACCACGGCGACGTCGAGCTCGGCCGCGGGCACTTATCCGATCACAGTGGCGCAGGGCACCCTGGCGGCGGCGAATTACACGTTCACGCTCGTCAACGGCACGCTCACGGTCACCTCCGGCTCCGAGTGCCTCGTGTGGCTCCAGGGCCATTGCGGCGACCAGACCAACTGCAACGGCGGGAAGGGCTACAACGGCTGCGGCGGCTACAAGGACCTGAACAGCTACTGCGGCAGCGGCAGCTACAGCTCGTCGACCTGCAACCAGACGGTGACCGGCGGCTGCGTCGTCCCGATCGCGTTCGCTCTGTATAACTGCAGCAACACGAACTACAAGTGCGGCTCGAGTTACGGCACGGCCTGCACGGGCAGCTTCATGGTCGATACCACCACGGTGATCTCGATCAGCGAGTACGGCTGCAACGGCAAGCTCTCCGACCCGGTCATCTACGGGTACAGCGCGACGGGCCCGAACCCGCCGAACTTCTGGATCCTGAACAACGAGTACCTGCTGAACTTCCCGACGGCGGCCGGCAACCACCAGTACGTGGTGGATGTCTACCACCCGAACGCCGACGGTTCGCTGAAGCTCCTCGGTTCGGAGAACCTGTACACGGTCTCGAGCTGCCTGCCGAACAACTGCTCGAGCGGTTGCAGCTTCAACGGAACGAAGATCAACAAGGGCAGCACGATCTGGTTCGACAGCGTGGTCACGATCAATTGCGCGAGCTCGCTGACCGCCACGGTCGTCTACGACAGCTCGACCATCACGTTCAACGCCAATGGCAGCGTGGTCACCGTCAACGTCCCGGCGGCCGCAATCAAGGTCGACCCGACGGCGACGGCCGCCACGTCCACCTTCAACTCCACCACCAATAGCTGGTCGACGGTGGTCCCGGCGGGATACACGGGCAGCGTGTTCCTCACCGGCGTCGGCTATCCGGTGACGTCCAGCATCTCGGGCGGCATCAGCTCGGTCTCCTGGACCGGCCTGTTCCGAGGCGACTGCAGCTCGGCCAGCGCGCAGTGGAAGTGGTCGGCGGCCGTCTACACCCAGTTCAACACGAATGCCAACTCGCTCGGCGTGAAGCCGGTCGACTCGAGCACGCTCAGCGCCTACAAGAACTCGGATCCCGCGGGCACCCCGGAGAGCTACAAGCAGTACGTGACCAGCGGCGCCTGCGGCAGCGGCGGGACGAACTACACGGGCACCTGGTGCTCGTCGAGCGGCGCCTCGGTGGGCAACAGCTGCTGGAATGACTCGTGCTCCTTCTCGAACTGGGGCAGCTGCTACAACAGCGGCTACAACGAGGGCAACGGCGGCGGCTGGGGCAACGGCGGCGACGGCGGCAACTGCACCGGCAACGGCGGCGATGGTTCCAACGACGGCAACTGGGGCAAGGGCTGGGACAGCTCCGGCAACTGCAACTGGGGATGGTAACGGAAGCTGTTGCAGAAACCTGAGACCTGAAACCTGAGACCTAAGTCGATCCGTCGAACCACGGGGGGCTGACGGGCCTGAAAAATTCAAGGGCGCCGTGCTGAAAGGCACGGCGCCCTTTTTTATTTGTACGTCTGGTGTAGCCGGGGCGGATCGATGTAGCCGGGGTCCTAGACCCCGGTGCTTGAGGTCCTATCTCCGACCTCCGGGGTCTCGGACCCCGGCTACATTCAAACGAGGCGCGCTATCGCGAGGCGGAGATCCTCTGAGACGCCTGCCATCATCCCGGGCAGGTCCTTCCGCGTCGGCAGGGCGGTTCGGCCCCCTACCTTCGTGATCACGCGGGAGGCGAGCAGGGTGCCAAACTCCATCCGCAGGGGCAGGGGCCAGCCCTCGATGAGGCCGACGGCATAGCCGGCATGGTAGGCGTCTCCGCATCCCGTCGAATCGACCTTCTGCGCCACGGGAAGGGCGGGCTGGTGGACCGCGGCGCCGTTTTCCCAGCCCCAGCTTCCGTTTTCGCCATCCGTTACCACGACCTGGCCGGCCGTGAGAGTGGCGAGCGCTCTCAGGACGGCATCGGGCGACGTTTGGCCGGTCAGCTGGCGGCCGCACTCCAGCGGAAGGACGATATCGGTGCCGAGGGCGACCAGGGTCCGCAGGCGCGCGGTGTCACCGCCCTCAAAATCCAGGAGGCTCCGGCAAGCGCTTCCCTGGGCGGCCCGCAGGGCCCGTTCCGTCGTGTCCAGGTCGTAGCTGTCGACCATCAGGACCTTGGCCGACCGGATCGCCGCCACGGGGATGTCTCCGGGTCGGAGGTATCCGTAGCCGTCGAGATTCACATAGACAGTCCTCGCGGCGGTGGCCGGGTCGATCTCGACCAGGGCGATCGCCGGGCGCGACGCCTCATCGTGGACCATGAGGTCGGTGGAGACGCCGCAGCGCCTGAATTGGTCGATCGAAACCTCGCTGAGGGTGTTCCGGCCCACCCGGGCCACAAAGGCCGCGGAATAGCCCAGCAGGGCCACCGCGGCGCTCCCTGTGCCCACGGGGCCGCCGCCCAGGATCAGCAGGTCGTCGACGAGGTGCTTCGTGCCGGGGTTCACCCGGTCCGGAAGCCGGACCACGACGTCCACGGCGTTTAGGCCGACGGCGATCAGGTCAAAGGGGAGCATTGGGTTGCTGGAGAATTTTTGATGTAGCCGGCCTCCCAGAGGCCGGTTTTCGGAAATGGGACCCCAAGCACCGGGGTCTGGGACCCCGGCTACAGTCGATCCCGGCTACAGTCGATCCCGGTTGCAATTGAGCAATTCCAGCATCTTCAGGCATTCCTCCCGCACCGACTGCCGGCGGACGTTGTGGATGAAGCTTCCGGAGGCGAACTCGAGCTTGAGCGTGCCGGGGCATCCCGCGCTCCAGCGCGACCGGACCGCCTCGCTGGCGGAGCGGGCCATGCCCGTGTAGAAATTCACCTTCACGATGCCGTCCCGGCCCACCTCGGTGATCTTGTCCCCCAGGCTGGTTGTGCCGTGCAGGGCGAGGATCGGGCCGACCCGCCGGGCAAGGTCCTGCGCGAGGTGCCGCCGGTAGTGGATTGTCTCCCCGGGAATGCCGCGGTGCTCCGTCCCGAGGCTGGGGACAATGAGATCGACACCGGTGGCGCGGACAAAGGCCTCGGCCCCGGCCGGATCGGTGAGAACCGTGTAGCCGGGCCCGGCCTCAAGGACATCCTTGGCCGAGGGAATCTTGTCGGGGCAGGCCTCGACGACCACCCGCCGCCCCGCAACGCGCACGTACTCCGCGGTGCGGGCGGTGTTCTCCTCCAGCGGACAGGCGCTGGCATCGAACATCATGATGCCCATCCGATCCTGGAACTCCGGATTTTCAAGGAGGGCGAGGTCGGGGGCCGACGGGACCCAGCCGTGGTCCATGACGGGGATGACCTCGATGCCGGGGAAGAGGTTGGGACGGCTGCCGTAGACCGCCAGCCAGTCCAGCCAGATGAAAGCGCGCGACTCGATGGAATTTCCGGAGCGGGTGAACGCCGCGCCGTCCGGTCCCAGGTCCGAGTCAAAATCCATCCGCCTGAGCTGCGGATGGTCCGGGTAGGTTCCGGTGATCGCGATTCCGACCGCGAGGGTCTGGAGCCCGCGTTTCCGGCGAAATAGGTCGGCGGCGGCCAGGATGCCCTCGATTTCGTCCACGGTCTCCCCGTTGGGGCAGAAGACCGGCGAACGGGCCCTGGCGGCCTCCGCCAGCCGGGCAAGAACCTCCTCTTTTTTGGTGAGAATCCTCATTTTCAGCCCCCGACGGGGGGAAGCGGGGGGCATTCGGGCAGTTCCCGGCGCATCCGCTCGAGGACGTCGTCGTGGCGGCCCGTGCCCAGGGGCAGGTCGACGCGGCGGTGATCGAGTGCGCTGAGGCAGATCCCCTCAAGGATCTCGTAGCCCTGATAGGTGACGTCGATGTTGCACGGGTGCACCCGGGCAGGGTCGTCCAGCCAGTGGACCAGGTCGCGCACAAAGAGGATTTGCAGTCGGGGCTCCTGGATCGCCCAGGGCTCCCCCTGGACCTGGACCAGCTCGCCCTTGGTCAACCGGTTGAATGCCCCCCATCGGCCGTCCGAGTCGCACCACACATACCCGTGCGTCCCATGGACGGTCAGCCGGTTGTCCGCCCAGAAGTTCTCCTTGGGCATGTGCGCCGGGGACAGCCTCCCGAGCTGAATCAAGGCCCGGACGCCGTTCTCAAACCCGATCTGGCCGAGCGCGTAGTTGGGCGAGGGGTGATCGTCCGACAGGAGCTCCCGTCCGTGCACGTGGCCCACGACCCACTTTGCGCGGCGCCCGCCGGCGGCCCAGAGAATGTAATCCACAAAGTGGGTTCCCTGCGCTGAAAGCCATCCCTGGCAGCTGGCTTCGATCCGGCGGATATCCCCGACTCCGCCGGCGTCGAGGACCGCCTTGAGCTGGGCAAAAGAGGTCAGGTACTTCTGCTGGTGGGAGACCACCGCAAGGATTCCGTGCTGCCGGCAGAGCTCGGTGATCCGGTAAGCCTCGCTCAGCGAGGTGGCCATGGGCTTCTCGAAGACGAGGGCCCGGACCTTGTGCTTCACCGCCAGCTCCACAAGCGAAAGCCGCACGTGGGGCAGGGTGGAGAAGCAGAATACGTCGGGCTTCACCTCGGCGAGCATCCGGTCGGCGTCCTCGTAGACGGCAACCTCCAGGCTGCGGGCCGCGGCGACCCGCCGGGCCTTCTCGACGTCGATGTCGCAGACGGCCTTGACCGTGAAGCGGTCGGAATTGCCAAGCCAGCTGTCGAGGTGGACTTCCCCGCGACGGCCGCATCCGGCCTGGGCGACTGTGTATTTTTTCATGGAAAGGTGGCGGCGATGTATTTCCCGTTCAGGAGGGTGGCGGCGTCGGGGTCGGTCTCGGCGAGGGGGGACTCGTCCTCGACCATGATCCAGCCGCGATATTCCGCTTTCCTGAGGATTCCGACAAGGGCGGGAAAGTCGATCCAGCCGCGGCCCATCTCGATCCATTTCCCCGAGCGGTCCATGTCCTTGAAGTGCACATGGCGGATGAGCGGGGCCGCCTCCCGGAAGATCGCGACCGGATCCATGCCGCCCTTGGCGATGTGCCCGGCGTCGGGGGCCAGTCCGACCACGCCGGACGACAGGCCGTCGAGCAGGACCTTGTAGTCGTCGGCGACGCGAAAAATCGAGCCCGGGGGGGAATTGGCGTGAAAGGCCGGCGTGATGCCCTCATCGCGCGCCCGCTTCCCGACCGCGTTGATGCAGGCCAGGGCGTTCACCTGGCGCCCGGCCAGGTTGGAGCGGTCGGGCCCGGCCGACTGGCAGAGGGCGAGGACGCAGTCCGGAAAATGCGTGCGCAGGAGGGCGATCGTGTCGTCGGCGAGCTTGGCCTCCGCCGGGGTTTCCCGGGGATGGAGCCAGTCGCAGACCATCGCCAGGGCGCCGAGCTCCACGCCCTCCGCGTCGAGCAGGCCGCGGAGCCGGGCCGGATCCGCGGCGAAATCCCCGAGCATGCAAAGTTCCGGTTCCAGCCCCCTCATCCCCGCGGCCTTCACGACCGAGACGATGTGCGCGATCCTGCCCCGGTACTTCTCAAAGGACATCTGCCAGGTGTAGGTCTGGCAGCCGAAACGGGGTGCGTTCACGCTCAGATGACGATGCCCTCGGCCAGGGCGACCTTTCGGTAGTGCGCGATCCCCTGGTCGTACTCCTGCTCGTTGCCGAGGTGCTCGAGCATGAGGGGGACCTCCTGGGGAAGCCGGTGCAGCCCGCGGACAAAGGCGCCAATGTCCATGTGGCCCGTGCCCGGCATGACCTCGTCGATGATGACGCTGATCGCCGGCTCCCGAAGCTTCACGTCCTTGCCGTGCGAGGTGACGATCCGGTCGGCGAAAAGCTTGATGCACTCATCCATGACCGCCGCGCCGTTCCAGATGGCACGCGGGCAATTCATGAGATTGGCGAGGTCCAGGTGGACGCCGAACTGCTTCCGGTCCACGGCTTTCAGGAGCCGGGCGATCGACGAGGGGGAGTCGACGACGTCAAAGGGAAATATCTCGTAGGTGAAGTGGGCGGTCTTGGGCTTGACCTCGTCGATGAAGTACCGCGCCAGGTAGACCGCCTCCTCGAAGGCCTCCTCCGAGAAGTTCTTCGGCGAGTGCTTCAGGTTGTTCGGCCCATAACAGTAGGAGCCAAAGGTATCCACCGCGCAGCGGGCCCCGAGTTCCTCGGCCAGGGCCAGCGTCTCGACCATCTTCTTCCGGTGAAACGCGCGCATGGTCGGGTCGAGGTCGATCAGGTTCTCCCAGTAGCCGGCCTCTGCGATCACGATATCCTCCTTTGCAAATGCGCTGCGGATCGCGCGGATCCGCTCGCCGTCCTTCAGGTCGACAATCGGGGCGTAGGCCGCCCGGAAACCCTTGGCCTTGTGGGCCCGGGCGATCACGACCGGGTCGATCTGGTCCCCCGCCCCGTGGTTCTCACCGGCCGCTGCGGCCTTTGCGTTCTTCTCGATGAAAACCGGGGCGCCGAGTCGAATCATGGTGGGAGCAGCCTGCCGCCCGGGAATTTCCGACTCAAGTTGATTGTTTGCCTCCTGGCGATTCCCGGTCATTTCTGCCCCGGTGACCACAAGCGAAGCCATCGCCCTGACCCGCAATTACATCGACGCCAACTGGGAGAAGACCTTCCGCGTTTCCCGCGAGGAGACCGCCAAGGAGATATCCCTGCCGCGCCCGCACACGGTGCCGTCGACCGACCCGTCGATGTGGCTTTTCTTCTACTGGGACACCTATTTCACGAACCTGGGGCTGATCCGCCAGGGCCGGCTCGAGCAGGCGCTGAACAATGCCGAGAATGTGATTTACCTGATCGAGCGGCTGGGTCTGGTGCCCAATATCTCGGTCAAGATAGCCCTGAACCGCTCCCAGGTGCCCGTCTCGGCCGTCCTGTTCGCGGAGATCTACGCCCAGACCAAGGACAGGGCCTGGCTGGCCCGGGCGTACGCCGCCGTCTCGAAGGAATACGCCTTCTGGATGGCGATGCGCCTGGCCCCCAATGGGCTGAACGCGTGCGGGATGCACGCCGATCCGATCACGCTCGCCGACTTTTACAATGTCATCAAGCACCGGCTCCGCGATATCCCCGACGATCCCGTAGCCCGTCTCGCCTACCTGCGGCACAAGATGGCCGAGTGCGAGATCTGGGACTTCAACCCCCGGTTCGACCAGCGCGCCGCCGATTTCAACCCCGTGGACCTGAACGGGATCCTGCACCAGTTCGAGACGCTCTCCGGGGATTTTGCCCGGGAGCTGGGCCTGCCCGCCGAGGAGAAAACCTGGCGCGACCGCGCCGGCCGCCGCCGCGGGCTCATGGACCGGTATCTCTGGAATGAGGAGAAGGGCTTCTATTTCGACTACGACTGGGCGCGGGGCCGGCAGGGGACGGTGATCTCGTCGGCGCCGTATTTTGCCCTCTGGGGCGGCGCCTGCTCGGAGGCGCAGGCGGAGGCGCTGGCGCGCAACCTTCCGCTCATTGAGCGCGCGCACGGCGTCATGTCCTGCGCGGAGGGCAGCAACACGTCGGTCAACACCTACCAGTGGGACGCCCCGAACGCCTGGCCCCCGCAGCAGACGGCCGCGATCCTCGGCCTGCTCCGGCACGGGTTCACGGCGGACGCCCGGCGGATCGCCGAGAAGTATGTCCTCACCTGTGCGCGGAACCTGGCGGCGACCGGCCAGCTCTGGGAAAAGTACAACGCGCTCACCGGCAACATCGATGTTGCCGACGAGTACAAGATGCCGCACATGATGGGCTGGACCGCCGGCGGGTGCCTCCACGCCTGCGAGGTGGTCGAGCAGAACTGAGGGCGGCGCTCACCGATTTTCACCGATGAATGCGGTAGTGGGTCAATTTGAGGGTGGAGTGGGACCTCCGGGCACGCTGGTTTGGGACTATCGTCGCTCAGCGCGCTCGGAGATCGCGCTCCACCTTCAATCCAGAAATTGCATAAGAAGTCACCCTTTCTTCAAACTGACCAACTACCGATGAATGCCAAGCCGGACGGACTCACAGCGCCCCTTCCCGCGGATGAGGCGCGGGAAGCGATCGAACGATTCCACCGAGACGGGTTTGCCGTCGTTCGTGGGGTCCTGGGCCGGGAGGAATGCGAATTCCTTCGGCGGCGCACCGATGAGATAGCCGATGATCCGGCTGCCGCCGTCCAAACGGGCGGAAGCGGCCTGTTCATCCTCCGGGACCCCGAGAAAAGGGACATCGCGTTTGCCCGGCTTTTCATCCGCGAGCCCATCCTGTCGCTCGTGCGGGCGATCCTCGGCCCCGAATGCCGGTTCTGCGCCCAGAACGTGATCCGGAGCAACCCGGGCTTTGCCATCTCGCACTGGCACGTGGACGACATCCTCGAGTACCCGCTTCCCCCGGAGGTCCCGAGCTGGGACGCCCGCACCAACCTGCCGGTGATGTGGATGAGCGTGCAGATGCCCCTATCCGACGTGATGACGCTGGAGAGCGGGCCGACGGAGGTGGTTCGGGGAAGCCACCGGGCCGGCCGGCTTCCGGCAAACGAAAATCCCGTCTATCAGGGCAGGGCGGCCGAGCCGGTCTTCTGCCGGGCCGGGGACATCTACCTTTTCAACCACCAGGTCTGGCACCGGGGGCGGCCGAACACGTCGGCGAACACGCGCTACCTCATGCAGCTTCAATTTGGGCGCGGCGGCAGCATCGCCCATCGGCTGCAGCGGGCCGAGCGGACGCCGGAACTCGACAGGATCCTGGAGGGCGCCGACCCGGCGCTCGTGGAAATCATGGTTGGCGCGCCCATGCATTCGGCGCCCGGGCATCACAACCAGCTGTGAGCGCGCCCCGGAATTTTGTCGTCGGAGCCTTCCGGCTCCTGGCGAGCCTGGCGGCGGCGCTCGCGGCGGGATTCACGGGCCGCGCGACCCCGGTGGGCGAGACGGTCTCGGAATGGAGCGGCTACCGCCGGGTCGACTTCAAGGTCGCGGGGCGGCCCTGCCTCCTCGTCCAGCCCAAGTCGCCCGCCCCGGGAAATCCCTGGATCTGGAGGACGGAGTTCTTTGGCGCCTTCGCGCAGGCCGACGTGGCGCTACTGGGCCGGGGATGGTGCGTGGGCTACATGGACGCCAAGGACATGTACGGCGGCCCGAGGGCGATGTCGCTCTTCGACGCCTACTATGCCGCGGTCACCGCCCGGTTCGGTCTGGCCCATCGGGTGGTGATGGAGGGCTTCAGCCGCGGCGGCCTCTACGCGTTCAACTTTGCCGCCGACTATCCGGATCGGGTGGCCGCCCTCTATCTCGACGCCCCGGCCCTGGACATCCACGTCTGGCCGGGGCGGAACCGCCGCTCGAAGGAGTGGCGGGAGTGCCTGCAGGCCTACGGGCTCACTGAGGAGACGGCAGCCGCCTTCCACGGCAGCCCGCTGGACCGGATCGGGCCGGTCGCCCGGGCGGGGATTCCCATCATCGCCGTCTGCGGCGGGGCCGACCCCATCGTTCATTTCGAGGAGAACACCGGGGTCCTGGAAAAGCGTTACCGGGAACTGGGTGGAACGATCAAGGTGATCATCAAGCCGGGTGGGGGGCACCACCCGCACAGCCTGGCGGATCCCACGCCGATCGTGGACTTTTTGGAAAAGCACGCCCTT
>Ga0302279_10006753_pt1 | contig 12053 bp, 14 predicted proteins | sample III_Bog_N3_3_FD_194541 | JGI IMG/M metagenome (GOLD analysis project Ga0302279, IMG submission 194541) | Peat permafrost microbial communities from Stordalen Mire near Abisko, Sweden - III_Bog_N3_3 | ecosystem: Environmental > Terrestrial > Soil > Wetlands > Peat | place: Sweden: Abisko...
GAGGGGGGCTGCCAACCTGCTGAGGATGGCCCATGCGCCGCTGCGCGTGCGACGGCCGGCGGGACGGGGTTAGGCGCGCGAGCCGAGCAATGTGGCGTAACGCTCGGCAGGACCGGCCTTGGGACTCCAGCGATCAAACGACGGCGGTTATGTCGGTGGCTGTGAAGTCGACGCCTTTGAAGAGCAACGGGACGTTCATGGTCTTGGCGAGCGCGTAGGCCGCGCAATCGGCGAGATTGAGCCGGGCCTTTGGGTGAAGGCCTTTCCGGTAGCGAGCAAAAGCAGATAGCGCCTCGCGCGCCTGCCTCTCGTCAAAGGGCGCGATCTCGAAATCGTTGTCTTCGCGAAGGAACCGCCACATGCGCCGTTCAGCGGCCGCGCCGCGCCGGGCGCGGATCACCATGCCGGTTTCATGGACGTTCACCGCCGATATGATCAATTGGTCGGCGTTGACAATGGCGCTCGCATAGATCGCGGCGTCAGCCTCATGCTCCAAAATCGCGACCAGGGCGGAGCTGTCGACGACGATCATAGGGCGTTGAGATCGTCCGTGATCTCATGCGCGGCGCGTGGATCGATAACCGGCATCGCGGCGATTTCAGAGCCGAATGCCAGCATCTGCGTGACGGTCATGCGACGCCGCGGCGTGGAAGCGGGCTCAATTCCCGCAGCCCGCGCCTGCTCTTCGAGGGCGCGCTGAATGGCGGCCTCTACCGATAGGTGCTGCGCGGCGGCCAGCCTTACCGCGAGCGCTTCGGCTTCCTTGGACAGGTTAATCATGGACATAATTTATCACAGTTCGACGAAAAGTGGATCGTGGAGCTAGAGTCGGTCCAGCTTCAGCACCTCGACCGCATCCCCCGCCGCCGCCGCCGCCGCGTTCGACGGTCGGCGGAGCAACGCGTCGGCTCGGGCGAAGACGCCGACCAGGCCTGAATCCTGGTCGTCGAACGGGCGCACGATTAAACTTCCGTCGGCGGAGGATCGCAGGCTCGCCCGCATCAGGTGTTCGCGCGGGCCGCTGGCCGGCAGGGTCTGCGCGAGGCGGGCGTAGAGGGGCGCGGGGATCGGGTTTGCGCCTTGCAGTGCGAGCACCAGGGGCCGCAGGAACAACTCAGCGCAGACCAGGGCCGAGGACGGATTGCCGGGCAGGCCTAGCACCTTCCGCCCGTCGCCCAGGACCCCGAACCAGGTCGGCTTGCCCGGACGGACGTTGACCGACGCGACCTTCAGCGCCAGGCCCAGACGGGTGAGGGCGGGCTTGACGATGTCGTAGTCGCCCACCGATGCGCCGCCCACGGTGACGATCAGATCGGCTTCGATCTGCGACAGCGCCGCGATGACCGACGCCTCGTCGTCGCGCGCGGGTTCCAGCCGCTGGGCGACGCCGCCCCACGCATCGATCAGGGCGCAAAGGGGCGCGCTGCCGGATTCGTAGATCTGGAACGGGCCGGGGACCGTTGGCGCGCGCACCAGCTCCTCGCCGGTGCACAGCACCGCCACGCCTGGACGGCGCGCGACGGTTAGGGCGTCGAAGCCCGCCGCCGCGGCCAAGGAAAGACGCCAGGCGTCCAGTCTTTGTCCGGGTTCAATAAGCCTATCGCCGGAATGAAAGTCCCCGCCGCGCGCGCGGATGTGATCCGCCTTTTCCGCCAGGGGACCCAGGCGTACGCGCTCGCCGACCCGTTCAGCGTTCTCCTGGATCACCACCGCATCCGCGCCGGTGGGAAGAGCCGCGCCAGTGAAGATGCGCACGGCCTGACCGGGCCCCACGGCGCCCTCGAACCCGCGTCCGGCGGCGCTTTCGCCGATGATCTCCAACTCGGCGGCGGCGTTCTGGGCGTCGGCGCGGCGCACGGCCCAGCCGTCCATCGCCGAGGAGGCGAACGGCGGCTGGTCGCGCGAGGCGATGACCGCCCGCGCCAGCGCGCGCCCGGCGCATTGTTCGAGCCGCGCGATCTCGGCGGGCGGGACCGCCACACCCTCAAGCATGCGCGCGCGCGCCTCATCGACCGGCAGGAGCTTCATTCGCCCTGACGCCGGAAATCGCCGGAAGCACCGCCGGTCTTTTCCACCAAGCGCACCGCCTCGATGGTCATGGCCTTATCGGCGGCCTTGAGCATGTCGTAGAGGGTCAGCAGGGCGACCGAGACAGCCGTCAGCGCCTCCATCTCCACCCCCGTGGGGCCGACCGTTTTGACTCGGGCCGTGACCTCCAGGCCCAAACCATCCAACATCGGATCGATCTGCACCCTGACCGAGGAAAGATTCAGGGGGTGGCACATTGGGATCAGATCGGACGTTCGTTTTGCCGCCATCACCCCTGCTATCTCGGCAGTGGCGATAACCTCGCCCTTTTTGCCTTGGCCCGAGACGGCCAGCGCCAGGGTCCGCGGCGCCATGCGGATCAGGCCCTTGGCCGTGGCCTCGCGCGCGGTTGAGTCCTTGTCCGACACATCCACCATCCGCGCCCGGCCGGAGTCGTCGAGGTGGGAAAGCTTGGTCATGGCCGGCAGCATGAGCACGCATCCTTCCCCTTCGAGGGGGGAAGGGCAGGGATGGGGGTGAGTGCAGGACGTTGTCGGCCATACACATGAGGCGGCGCGCCGCTAGCGCCCAAAGTGAAGGCGCGGTGCGAACACCCCCATCCCCTGCCCTTCCCCCATCGAGGGGGAAGGGGGCTCTGACTGGCCGATCGCATCCTTATGCCTCCAACAAACGCGGCATCAGTTCGACCATGTTGCAGGGCTTGTGCCGGCTATCGAGCTGCCAGCGGATGACCTTGTCCCAGCCGTCGCGCACGGCGCCACCCGAGCCAGGCAGGCAGAACACGAACACCCCCTTGATGATCCCGGCCAGGGCGCGCGACTGCAGGGTCGACAGACCCACGCTCTGGTAGCTGACCAGATGGAAGATCACTGAAAAGCCGTCGATCGTCTTGTCGAACAGGGGCCCAACCGCCTCGGGAGTCACATCGCGCCCGGTCAGGCCCGTGCCGCCGGTGGTCACGATGGCGTCGATCTCGCCCGAGGCGACCCAGTCGTTGATCTGTGTCCGGATCGCGGAGACGTCGTCGCGCACGATAGCCCGGGCGGCGAGGTGGTGGCCGCAGTCCTTGACCCGGGCGGCGAGGGTCTCGCCGGAGGTGTCGCTTTCCTCATCGCGCGTGTCGGAGATAGTCAGGACGGCCACGCGGACGGGGATCAACGGCAGGCTTTCGTCCAGCTTGCCGCCAGGGGCGGGGAGAATAGCGTTCATGGGTTGGGACTCCAGCGTGCGGCGTCTTCATAATCCGGCGCGCGCGGTTCGATCCATCGCGCACCCTTTGGACCGGTCTCCTTTTTCCAGAAGGGCGCCTGCGTTTTCAGCTTGTCCATCAGGAAGTCGGCAGCCTGAAAAGCGGCCCGGCGATGCTCGGCGGCAGCGGCCACGAATACAATGGCGTCGCCGGGTGCAATCGGCCCGTAGCGGTGCACGATTATCAGGTCCTTCACGGCAAAGCGCTCGCGCGCCTCGGCCGCCATCGCCTCGATCGCCGCCTCGGTGAAGCCGGGATAGGCGTCAAGCTCCAGGTTGCTCACCGGCTCGCCGTTGGTGGCCGCGCGGGCCAGGCCGGTGAAGCTGACCACGGCGCCGCAATCCGTGCGGCCCTCGCTGAACTGGCCGAGCAGAATGGCCGGATCGAACGTTTCGGTCTGAATGCGGATCACCTCAGCCCCCGCTCATGGGCGGCATGAAGGCGACCTCGTCACCGGACGCCAGGATCGGGTCCTCGCGAGTCAGGGCCCGGTTCACCGCCGCCTGGACGCCTTGGCCGTGAAGGGCCTCGCCGAGCGCCTCGTCCTCGCGCGAGAGCAGATCGCGCAGGGCCGACAGCCTAGCCGGAATTGGCTCAAGATCGCGCTCGCGCCATCCGGCCACATCGCGCAGGCGTCCCATGAGCAGGACCTTGAGCGCCATGTCAGCCGCCGGTCATGGACATGGGTCGGCTTACCGCCGGCGCCTCGCCGCGTCGCTCGATCTTGAAGTCATGGCCCTTGGGCTTGCGGCCCATGGCCTCGCGGATCGCCGCGATGAGCGGGCCATCGTCGGCAAGATTTTCGCGCAGCGGCGCGCGCAAATCCGCTCGGTCGTCCTGGCCCAGGCACATGAATAGGGTTCCGGTGCACGTCACGCGCACGCGGTTACAGGATTCGCAGAAATTGTGGCTGAGGGGGGTGATGAATCCCAGCCTTCCGGCGGTTTCCTTCACCCACACATAGCGCGCGGGGCCCGAGGTCCGGTCGGCCAGGGGCTCCAGGGTCCAGAAGGACTCCAGATCGGCGCGCACCTGCGACAGGGGCAGGTACTGGTCGGTCCGGTCTTCCTCAACCTCGCCCATCGGCATGGTCTCGATCAGGGTGATGTCCAGCCCGCGCCCATGGGCCCAGTCGATCATGGCGGGCAGGTCTGAGGCGTTGTCGCGCCTGAGCGCCACGGTGTTGATCTTGACCTTCAGGCCGGCGGCCTGAGCGGTTTGGATGCCTTCCAGCACGGCGCTCAAATCGCCGCCGCGCGCGATCCGGCGGAAGGCGGCCGGGTCCAGGCTGTCGAGCGAAACGTTGACCCGCCGCACGCCCGCCTTGGCCAGGGCCTGGGCGTGCTCGGCCAGATGGGTGCCGTTGGTGGTCAGGGTCAGGTCGTCCAGGGCGCCGCTCTTCAGATGACGAGACAGGCTTTCGACCAGGTCCATGAAGCCCTTGCGCACCAGGGGTTCGCCCCCGGTCAGGCGCAGCTTGCGCGTTCCCAGGCCGATGAAGGCCGTGCATAGGCGGTCAAGCTCTTCCAGGCTGAGCACCTGCGCCTTCGGCAGGAATGTCTGTCGCTCCGACATGCAATAGACGCAGCGCAGATCGCACCGGTCGGTCACCGATACGCGCAGGTAATCGATGCTCCGGCCGAACGGGTCGACCAAGGGCCCCACCGCCGAGGCGGCAGCGATACTGGGAGCGGACGCGAGGATGTCGAACGGGCTCATCAGAGGCAATATAGCGAGGAAGTCGGCCCGATACGAGCGGTGCGCCGGACGCGGCTTTCGCATCGGGCGCCATTGACGCCCAACCCCCGTCCGGGACAATGACGCGATGCCCGATCCATCGCCTTCATCCTGGACAGTTCCCGCGTGGCCCCAGTTCGGCCTGACCGCCGACGTGCGCCCCGCGCTGGCGCGCGCCATGGCCGCGGGGCGTCCCTGCGTACTGGCGAGTCTATATGCCGTGGAGGGCGCCGCGCCGCTGGGCGAGGGCGCACAAATGCTGTTCGACCAGGGCGCGGCGGCGGGCTTCCTGTCCGGCGGCTGCGTGGAAGGCGATGTGGCCCTGCACGCCCAGGCGGCGCTCGGTGACGGCGCGCCCCGACGCCTGATCTATGGCCGGGGCGGCCCACCCGACATTCGGCTTCTGTGCGGTTCGCGCATCGAACTGATGTTGGAGGTGATCGGCCCGAGCGATCCGGCCGCCGCGCGCCTCCTGGCGCTCAGCCGGTCGCGCAAAATGGCGCTTTGGCTGAGCGATGGCGCGCGGCGCGTCTGTCTGGCGGAAGGCGAGGGCGGGGATATCGCGCCGCCCGGCCTGCGCCCCGCCCTGGCTCGTGCGCGCGAATGCGCGACGCCCTCTGGCGGTGCGGGCGAAGGGGTCTATCGCCGCTATGTTCCGGCCCATCGGCTCGTGGTGGTGGGCGGCGATCCGATCTCCTTGGCCATAGCGCGCCTGGCGAGCGACGCCGGGTTCGACACGGCGCTGGTGCGGCCCAAGGGCCCGGCCGAGCCGCCGCCCCTGCCTGGCGTGCGCTATTTCAGAGGCGAGGCGGCGCAGGCCTTCGCTGAGTTGGGGCTCGATCCCTGGACGGCGGTGGCCGTCGCCACGCACGATATCGAGATCGACCACGACGCCCTGGCGCAGGCCTTGTCTTCGACCGCCGGATATGTGGGCGCATTGGGCAGCCGCCGGCGTTTGCCCGAACGCCTGGCCCGGCTTCAGGCCGAAGGGCTGAGCGAGGCGGCGGTCGCCCGCCTCAAGGCGCCCATTGGACTGAACATCGGCGCGCGCGCGCCCTGGCATATCGCCGTATCGGTGGTGGCCGAAGCGATCCAGACCCTGCAGGCCCAGGACGCCCAGCGCGTCTGGCCCGCCACCCTCGAACAGGTTTGAGCCGCCCCTACGCCCTGGTGCTGGCCGCCGGGCAGGGCGCGCGATTCGGCGGGCGGAAACTGCTGTCTCCCTGGCGCGGCGGAGTTCTGCTGGACGGCGCCTTGGCGGCGGCGCTGGCCGCGCCGGTGGAGGCGGTCCTGCTGGTGACCGGCGCGGACGCCGCGGAGGTGGCGGCCGCCGGACGCGATTTCGCCGCGCGGCTTGGGCAGGGCGGGCGGCTCAGGATCGTGACCGCGCGTGATTATGCGCTCGGCATGGCCGAGTCCCTGCGCGCGGGCCTGACCGCTCTTCCCGCGGACGCCTCGGGCGTCTTGGTCTTCCTCGGCGACATGCCGGTGGTCCCGCCGGAAATACCAGATCAGTTGGCGCGAGCGCTGGCGGTTGGCGCTCCAGCCGCCGCGCCGATTCACAAGGGGCAAAGGGGCAATCCGGTGGCCTTGTCGCGCGTCCTGTTCGCCGATCTGGCGGTTCTTAAGGGCGACACGGGCGCGCGCGGCCTGTTAGACGGGCTTGGCGAGCGCCTGGCGTTGGTCGAAACCGACAGCGACGGCGTTCTGATCGATGTGGATAGACCGGGCGAGGCTCCGGCTTAGGCTTGCCGCGACAAGCCCGCGCGTGCGTTGATGTCGGCTCCTGAATGCGGCGGCCGAGGAAAGGAAACCATGGCTGAGGGTCTGGGCGACGGATTTGTCCTGTTCGGCGGAGGCGGGGACTTGTCCCTGCGTATGCTGTTTCCGGCCCTCGCCTTCCTTGAATGTGAAAACCTGCTTCCGGGCGGCCTTCCGGTGCTGGCGACGGGACGTTCGCCGATGAGCGACGAGGCCTTTCGCGCCCGCTTGCGCGAGGATCTACAGCGCCGCGCGCCCGAGACCGTGGCCAATGGCGCCGCCGACCGTCTGCTCAAGCGAGTCTATTACTGCGCCGCCGACGCCACGCGTCAGGCAGACCTGAAGGCGCTGGGCGGGCGCATGGCCGAGCTCGGCATACGCCGGCCGGTGTATTACCTGGCCGTTTCGCCCAGCCTCTACAGCGGGATCTGCGATGGCCTTAGGGCGTCGGGCCTCACCGGGACTCCGGCGCGGGTGGTCATGGAGAAGCCCATCGGCAAGGATCTGGCGTCCTCGCGGGCGATCAATGAGACGGTGGCGGCGGCTTTTTCCGAGGATCGGGTGTTCCGCATCGATCACTACCTGGGCAAGGAGACGGTGCAGAACCTGATCGCCTTGCGCTTCGCCAACACCCTGTTCGAGCCGCTTTGGAACAACCTGACCATCGACCACGTGCAGATCACCATCGCCGAGACCCAAGGGGTCGGCGACCGCTGGCCCTATTACGACGAGTATGGCGCCATGGGCGACATGGTGCAGAACCACATGATGCAGTTGCTGTGTCTGGTGGCGATGGAGCCGCCATCGGACCTGCAGCCGGACTCGGTACGCAACGAGAAGGTCAAGGTGCTGCGCTCCCTGCGGCCCATCACCCGCGCGGACGTGCAGCAGTTCGTCGTGCGCGGACAATATGGGCCGGGCATGGCGGCCGGCCTGCCTGTGGCGGGCTACGCCGAAGAGAAGGGCTTGCCCAGCGAGACGGAGACTTTCGTCGCCATCCAGGCGCATATCGACAACTGGCGCTGGGCCGGCGTGCCGTTCTTCCTGCGCACGGGCAAGCGGCTGCCTGACCGGGACACGGAAATCTTCATCCAATTCAAGCCGGTGCCCCATTCCATTTTCTCGGGCGAGAGCCGCCAGGACCTCGTGCCCAATCAGCTGCTGATCCGCCTGCAGCCAGAGGAAGATATCGTCCTTAGTCTGATGAACCAGGCGCCGGGCCTGAGCCTTGAGGGGATGCGGCTGGAAAGCCTGCCTCTCAGCCTCAGCCTGAAGAAGGTGCACAGCGCCCGCCGGCGCATCGCCTATGAGCGTCTTTTGCTGGACGCCCTGAACGGCAATTCCACCCTGTTCGTGCGGCGCGACGAAATCGAGGAGGCTTGGGACTGGGTGGACGGGGTCAACGACGCCTGGCGCCGCTCGGGACAGTCGCCCAAGCCCTATCCAGCCGGATCCTGGGGGCCCGCCGGCGCCTTCGCCCTCATCGAACGCTCCGGACGGACATGGCATGACGATTGAGCGATACCCCGATCAGGGTGGGCTTGCGGACGCCGCATCGCTGGCGATCGCCGACGCCCTGAGCCAGGCGTCCGCCACGCGCGGCCGAGCCCTATTCGTCGCCACGGGCGGATATACCTCCAGACCGGTTTACGACCGACTCGCTTGTGCGCTCTTGGATTGGAGCAAGGTCGTGGTGACCCTGACTGACGAACGCTGGGTGGGTTCGGGCGATCCGGAGAGCAACGAGGGCCTGATCCGCGACCGCTTGCTGCAGGGCCCGGCGGCCCGCGCGCGTTTCGTTTCGCTGAAGGGCGACGCATCCACGCCGGAGGCCGCGGCGCGGGAGGCTTCGGCCAGGCTGGCCGAACTGGGCGCCCCCGACGCGGTCCTCCTGGGCATGGGCGAAGACGGCCACGTCGCTTCGCTGTTTCCCCAAAGCCCGGCGCTGGCCGAGGGATTGGCGCCCCTTGCGCCGCCGTGCATCGCCGCGCCGAGGGGCGAGCGCGGCCCGCCGCCCCAGGCCAGGCTCAGCCTGAGCGCGGCGTGGCTGGCGACGGCGCGATGCGTCATCCTGCTGATCACCGGCGCGGAAAAGCTCAAGGTCATCGAGCAGGCGCTGGGCGGATCGGACGCCTACGATTTTCCGGTGCGGGCCATACTGCAGCGAGCGCCGCACGTTCGTATATTGTGGGCGGCATAAGGAACGCGTCCATGTCCAAGCCGCTGAACGCCAAACTCGCCGCTGTCACCGAGCGGATCGTGCAGCGCAGCCGTGACCAGCGCGGGGCCTATTTGGAGCGGATCGAGGCGGCGGCGCGGTCCGGGCCCGGCCGGGCCAAGCTGTCCTGCGCCAACTGGGCCCATGCCTTCGCCGCCTCGCCGGCGGAAGACAAACTGCGGGTCATGAGCCCGGACGCTCCCAATATCGGCATTGTCACCGCCTATAACGACATGCTCTCGGCTCACCAACCGTTCGAGATCTATCCCGAGCTGATCCGCGAAGCGGCGCGCGCGGTGGGCGCCACGGCCCAGGTGGCGGGCGGGGTTCCGGCCATGTGCGACGGCGTCACCCAGGGGCGGCCGGGCATGGAGCTGTCGCTGTTCAGCCGAGACGTCATCGCCATGGCCGCGGCGGTGGCGCTCAGTCACGACGCCTTCGACGGCGCCCTGTGCCTGGGGGTGTGCGACAAGATCGTCCCTGGACTGATGATTGGCGCCCTGTCCTTCGGCCACCTGCCGATCGTATTCGCTCCCGCGGGACCCATGCCCTCCGGAATTTCCAACGCAGAGAAGGCGCGGGTGCGCGGCCTGTACGCCGAGGGCAAAGCCACGCGCGCGGAACTGCTCAAGGCCGAGATGGGCGCGTATCACGGGCCGGGTACCTGCACCTTCTACGGCACCGCCAACTCCAACCAGATGCTCATGGAGCTGATGGGCGTGCATCTTCCCGGCGCCGCCTTCGTCAATCCGGGCACGCCCCTGCGCCAGGCCCTGACGCGGGCGGCGGCCCAGCGCGTGGTGCAGATGCGCGCCTCGGCCAATGACTATACCCCCCTCGGCCGGGTGATCGATGAGAAGGCGGTGGTCAACGGCCTGGTCGGCCTGATGGCCACGGGCGGCTCGACCAATCACGCCCTGCACCTGGTGGTCATGGCGCGGGCGGCGGGGGTGCTGATCGACTGGACCGATTTCGACGACCTCTCATCGGTCACTCCGCTCTTGGCGCGGGTCTATCCCAATGGGCCGGGCGATGTGAATCAGTTCCAGGCGGCAGGGGGGCTGGCCCTGGTCACGCGTGAACTGCTCGCGGCAGGCCTGCTGCACGCCGATGTGCTCACCGTCGCGGGAGGGGGCCTGGATCGCTATACCACCGAGCCGTTTCTGCAGGATGGCGTCCTGACTTGGAAGGAAGGCCCCACGCAAAGCTTGGACGCCGCCACGGTCCGCCCCGTTTCCGAGCCGTTCGACAGCGAGGGCGGATTGCGCCTGCTCACTGGCAATCTCGGCCGCGCCATCATCAAGACCTCGGCGGTCAAGTCCGAGCACCGCAAGGTCGAGGCGCCCGCCATCGTGTTCGACGATCAGGACGCGTTCCTGTCCGCCTTCAAGGCTGGAGAGCTGGACAAGGATTTCGTCGCGGTGGTGCGCTTCCAGGGCCCCAAGGCGAACGGGATGCCGGAACTGCATTCGCTCAGCCCTGCCCTGGGCGTGCTGCAGGATCGCGGCCGCAAGGTCGCCCTGGTCACCGACGGGCGCATGTCCGGCGCCTCGGGCAAGACCCCGGCGGCCATTCACCTTACGCCCGAGGCCATCGACGGTGCGCCGATAAGCCGTGTTCGCACGGGCGATATCATCAGTCTGGACGCCGAGCGAGGGGTGCTCGAAGTCAAGGTCGAGGCCGCCGAACTGGCCGCCCGGGCGCCGGCGGCCGCGCCCGCCGGCCACGTCTTTGGGCTGGGCCGTGAGCTGTTTGCCCCCATGCGCCGCGCGGCCAATGGCGCCGAGCAAGGCGCCACGGCCTTCTTCAGTTAGGATCCCATTGCATGTCCTGCCGCCCCTACCTCAGCCGCTGCCCGGTGGTCCCGGTGCTGACCATCGAACGGGTGGAAGACGCGGTTCCCCTGGCGCGCGCCCTGGCGGCCGGAGGCCTGAAGGTTCTGGAAGTCACCCTTCGCACGCCCGCGGCGCTGGAAGCCATCACGCGCATCGCGGCCGAAGTCCCTGAAGCCATCCTGGCGGCGGGAACCGTTCTGACATCGGACGATCTGGAGCGTTCGGCCAAGGCTGGCGCGCGCTTCGCCTTCTCGCCGGGCTTGGCGGACTTCATGCTGGAGCCCCACGCCATTCCGATCCTGCCTGGCGTGGCCACGGCCTCGGAAATCATGAAGGGGCTGCAAGCGGGGCTCGACACCTTCAAGTTCTTCCCCGCCGTCCCGGCCGGCGGCGTGGGCGCGCTCAAGGGGTTCTCAGGCCCGTTCGCCGGCGTCGCCTTCTGCCCCACCGGCGGCATAGGCGCCGCCAACGCCAGGGACTTCCTGGCCCTGCCCAATGTGCTGTGCGTGGGCGGATCGTGGGTGGCTCCCGGCGAAGCCGTCGCCGCCGGGGATTGGGGCAAGATCGAGGGCCTGGCGCGCGAGGCGGCGGGGCTCAGGGGCTAGAAAACCGTCCGGCCTGCGCGAACCCGCTCGGGTGGGGCTTGAAAGATGGCGGTGACGGCGGCCAGTTGGCCGCGGGCGACGATCAGCACGCCGTCCGCGGGCTCGATCTTCACGTCGGCGCTCGGACGGGTAATCGTCTGGCCGGATTTGCGATCGAGCTGAATGATGAAGAAGGCGCCCTTGCCGCGCTGCTCCAGCTCGCCCACGGTCTGACCCGCCGCGGCGGCTTTGTCCGGAACCGCGATCAATTCAAGCTGCAGGCCCAGGTCGCGCAGGGTCTTGTCGAAATCTCGCATGCGGTCCGAGCCCCGGATGAAGCGCGCGGTCTCCGGATAAAGGATCATCTCGGCCATGCGCTCGGCGCCGATATGGGTTGGCAGCACCACCTTGTCGGCGCCCGCATAGATCAGCTTGCTCTCGGTGGTGGGCAGCTCGCCGCGGGCGATGATCTGAATTTTTCGATTCAGGCTGCGGGCGCTCAGCGTGACGAACACATTGGTGGAATCGTCGGGCAGGACCGTGGCCAGGGTGCGGGCGCGCTCCACGCCCGCGGTCTTGAGGGCGACCTCATCGGCCGCGTCGGCCTGCAGACACAGATA
>Ga0302279_10006754_pt1 | contig 12053 bp, 10 predicted proteins | sample III_Bog_N3_3_FD_194541 | JGI IMG/M metagenome (GOLD analysis project Ga0302279, IMG submission 194541) | Peat permafrost microbial communities from Stordalen Mire near Abisko, Sweden - III_Bog_N3_3 | ecosystem: Environmental > Terrestrial > Soil > Wetlands > Peat | place: Sweden: Abisko...
GCCGTAGACGTCGTCGAGGAAGAGGCCGAGCGCCCGCAGGCGCTGGGTGAGGCCGCGCTCCAGGTGGGTGAAGGCGCTCGCCGAGACCATCCGCGGGACCAGGCAGAAGGGGAAGATCTTCTCGGTGCCGCGGTTGTCGGAGTAGACCGAGAAGGTCACGCCCTGGTTGAGGAGCGCCAGCTCGGCGAGCCCCTGGGCGCGGGCGAAGGCGTCGGGGCTGAGCGCCGCCAGCAGCTCCAGCGCGCGCCGGAACTCCGGCCGCGGCTCGGCTCTCGGTTGGCCCCCCACCAGCTCGTCGAACGTGCCTGGGAGGATGGGGTAATCGGCGAAGAGGCTCTGGTGAGGCGTCTCGCTCGGGACGACGAGCATGGTAGGGCACGATAGCCGCGGCCGAGCCCCCCGGTCTACAGCGAATCCCAGGGTTTCCGGAGTGTTTCCGGAGGACTCCGGTAAGACTACGGGAGAAGTGCGCGGCGCCGTCGTCGGCGTTCCACGACTTCGTGAGCGGGATCGCGGCGGCGGTGCGTTCGTCGAGGGGACTCCCTCGGTTCGTGCTTTTCGACGGCAAAACGAGCGCTCCGACGCTTGCTCAGCGGCGAGGCGCAAGCTAGAGCGGACGCGTGCTTGGCTGCGGATCCCGGCGACGGGCTCGCGGCGCGGCGCGCTTCCTGGTCCTGGTGATCCGGCTCACTCGCCGCGATCACGCGCTCCCTTCCTCGCGCAGGAGAGTCGATGCTCCCCGGTCCCCTCGGCAACCTCGTGCTCGCCGCTACCCTCGCCTATGCCTCGACGCGAGGCCCGGCGCGGGTGCCGGAGGTGGCCGCCCCGGATCTGCAGGACACCGCGATGGCGGAGATGACCGCGAGCGGGCCGGTGATCCTCTACAACCCGGCGCTCTACCGGGCCGCGGGGGCCGCGCGCGAGTTCGTGCGCGCCCACGAGTACGGGCACGTGCTCCTCGGTCACCTCTCCGACGAGGAGATGCTCACCACCGAGCACGGCCGCGCCCGCGCCGAAGCCGAGGCCGACTGCTTCGCCGCCCGCGCCGCCGGCCAGGACGCGGTCCTGGCCATGGTCCACCTCGTCCTCAGCCTCCCCCCCGAGTCACGCGACGTCATTTACGGCACCAAGCCCGAGCGCGCGCGCCGCATCCTCGCCTGCGCCGGCACCCCCGAAGCCTGAGCCAACTCACCGAGCGAATCTCGAACAGTGCGGGCATTGCCACCCGCACCGCGACCGTGAGGGAGCGGAGCCTCGGGAGGGCACCCAGGCTGGGTGCCAGCGATGGCCTCCGCTCGCTGACGCTTCGCGGTGCGGGCTGCCGTTGCGAATCGAGCACGGTGATTGGGCTCCGGGTCCAGCGCGGACGGCGCCAGAGGGTGTCCGGGGACGGAGGTGTCCGTTCTCGTCGGGCGTGGACCCCGGCCCACGGAGGTCGCCTCACGTGGAGAGCGGGATTATTCGGACGCGCGGTATTCGAGAGACCGTCTATGGTCCGGGGCGCCGTCGGTCACCGCGGTTCGCGCGACAGGGCCTCTCGTGGGGAGGGCGCCAGCGCTGAGCCGGGGAGACAAGGGAGGAGTCCATGCTGGACATCGAGCAGGCCATTCGCGAGGTCGGGACCATTTATCAGGCGCTCACCGGGCGCCCCATCGAGTCGGGCCGCTCCGACCTGCCGCCGGAGATCGACGCGCGCTCTCACATCGAGGATCGGTATCGCCAGTTAAGGACGATGATCGAGAGCCCGGCCCCCGTTGCTGCGGCCGCTCCCTTCACGCCCACCTGGGCGCCTCCGCTCGAGGTCACCGAGCACGAGGCCGAGGTGCGCTTCGAGCTCGATCTGCCCGCCGTGACCCGTGACCAGATCGCCATCGAGGTGCGCGGCGACTGCCTGTGGATCCGGGGCAGCCGCGGCGGCGCGCCGGCGCCGGGCGCGGCGACGCGCTACACGGAGCGCTCGGGCGGTCCCTTTCAGCGCGTCCTCCCGCTCCCCGCCCGGGCCCGCCACGACGGCATCCAGGCCTCGTTGCGCGATGGCGTGCTCGCCGTCACCGTACCCACGGACGGGCCCGGCGGCGCCGCGCGGACCGTCGAGATCAGGTGATCTGGAGGGGGCCGGGGCCCCCAGGATGCGGTCGGGGACCGCTCTCGGGCGGTCCCCAGGATGACCGCCCCCCCCAAAAAGACTCTCCGAGGTGGCCGCAATCAGGCGGCGCCCCGGCGTTGCAGTTGTCTCGAACAGGAGCAAGAACACCATGGACCCCAGGAACGAGATGAACAACCTCCGCGTGCTCAACGACTACCTCAACCAGACGCTCGACGTCCTCTCGCGCGGCCAGCGCCTCGGCGCCGGTCACGCGGCGGGCCTGGGGTACTCGCCCTTCGGCGGCCAGATCCCCGCGCAGGCCGCGGGGATTGGCACCGACGTGGTGTACGGGCCCGGCTCCTACGGGTTCGGCGGCTCGCCGATGTTCGGCGGCCTCCCTTACTCGCCGTTCGCCGCCACCAACCCCTTCACCGGCCACTCGATGATCGGTGGGGGCTATGCGGCGCCTTACGGGACCTGGCAGCAGCCCTGGGGTCAGACCCCTTGGACCGCCGGCCAGACGCCGTGGACCGCGGGTCAGACCCCGTGGACCGCGGGCCAGACGCCGTGGACCGCGGGTCAGACCCCGTGGACCGCGGGTCAGGCCCCGTGGACCCCGATCGTCGAGGCCGCGCGTCAGGCGCAGGTCACCCAGACGCTCGCGGCCAAGCAGTCCGTGCTGGAGGCGATGTGCCGCGTGGCCGGGATCCCGGTCTGAGCGGCTGTTAGTCACGGTCTGGCCCCGGGGCTCATCGAGCCTCGGGGCCTCACCGTTTCCATCACGGCTTCTCGGGAGCCGGCGTGCCCTGCTCGGGGGCCTTGATCTCCGGCGGCTTCGCCTCCGGGGCCTTGTGCTCGCCGCTCGGGGCCTTCGCGCCGCCGATCCCTGCCCCCATTCCACGCCCGGTCGGGACGAACCCGCGCGAGATGACGAGGGTGAAGCCCGGCGTCCCGTAGGTGCGGCCGACGCCCGCCATCTGCTTCTCCGCGGCCTGGAGGTGCTCGTACGTCGAGCGGATGGTGGCCTGCTGGTTGGGCCCGAAGGTCCCTGCGTTGGCCGCGTCGAGGGCCTGCTGCGCCTGCCCCTTGGCGGCGGTGAGCTGATCCATGGCGGCGCGGATCTCGGCCACGGCGCGCGGGTTGGTGGCCTCGGCGTTGGCCTGGAGCGCCGTCAGGCTGGAGATGGCGCGGTCGGTGGCAGCGAGCAGGAACTGCGCTTGATTGCCGAGCACGGACGGCGCCTGCACACCGAGGTTCTGCTCGTTGGCGAGCGTCTGCGCGGCGTTGCCCGCGTTGGCGACGAAGAGCGACGCGTCCGCGAGCCAGTACTGCGGCACGGGCGCGGATCCCTTGCCCTGCTCCGTCGCGCCCGTGACCCCCGTCTCTCCGCTCGGCCCCACGCCGGCGCCGTAGCCCTGGCCCATCCCCCCGCAGGCCGCGCCGGCGGTGTCGAGCGGCCCGAGGACGAACTGCGAGCCGCCGCCGATCCCCGCCCCGAGCCCCTTCTGCTTGCCCTCGTGAGCAGTGCCGTAGTCGGGCGCCATGCCCTGCTGTCCGCCCTGCTGAGACCTGGGGTTCTGCGAACGCTCCGAGGCGCCCTGCTCGCGCTGCGGCGGCTCGCCCTGCGGGGGCGCGGTGTCCGGCTCCTTCGCCGCCGCGAGGCCCGAGAGGGCGAGTCCGGCCAGGCCGGCGAGCAGCGTGACTCCTGCTTTCTGGATGTGTCTCATGATCCCTTCTCCCGGCGGCGCGGCCGCCTCTGTCGTGGACGCTCCGATGCGAAGCGCTTGCCAACGCGGGAGTGCGCGCGGCCCGCCGCCGCCGGCCGATCTCAGGCCGCCGCCGAGACGCCCGGGTGGGTGAGCAGGCCCAGGTAGACCATGTTCTTCAGGTACTGGTGGACGAAGAGCTCGTCGATGTCGGGGATGGCGACCGGGCCGCGCTCGATGGCCTCGAGCCGCTCCCGGAGGCGGCGGTTGTCGAAGCCGGGCTCGGCGCGCAGCGGCCGCTCCCACTGGTGCAGGATGGGGAGCGCCGAGCGCTGCTGCTCGGCGGGGGGGAGCGCCTCCAGCCGCTCCCGGAAGGCGCGGAGCCAGGCGGCGTGGTCGTCGATCCGCTTCACCGGGTAGCCGGCCGAGCGGATCCAGTCCACCAGCGTATCGAGCGAGACCCCGTCGTCCGCGTGGCCGTTGACGAGGTGATACGTCGCGTACCCCGCCCGCGGCGCGCCGGCGATCGCGGCGATGGCGTGCGCGTCGAAGTCCACCGGCAGCCCGTCGAAATGCGGCTTGCGGGGGCCCGGCGCGTAGAACGAGCGAGGCGCCAGGCCGGTCACCGCGATGCCGTGGAGGAGCCTGGTGAGGAAGTCCGCGGCGTTGACCTGACCGATGTACGAGCGCGGCGGCAGGATCATGCTGCAGCGGAAGACGGCCACGGGGATGCCCCAGCGGTCGGCGAGGTCGCGCAGGAGCAGCTCGTCCGCCCACTTGCTGGTGGCATAGCCGACCGCGTAGCCGGAGTCGGTGGGCCGGCTCTCCCAGAGGGCGCGGGCGTCCTGGTCCTCGCCGATGGGGGTGGCGCGGTCGAGGCCCGCCGCCACGCCGACGCTGGAGACGAACCCGATCGACTTGCGCCGCGCGCGGAGGGCCAGCCGCATCACCTCCGCCGTGCCGAGTACGTTGGGCTCGAAGAGCTGCGCGTACGAGAACGCGTGGTTCACCAGCGCGCCGTTGTGAACGATGGCGTCGGCCTCCGCGGCGAGCTGGTCCCAGCGCGCCTCGTCGAGCCCGAAGCGGGGGCGCATCAGATCGCCCGCCAGCACCGTGAGCCGCTCCTCGCCCCGGAGCTCGGCGAAGCGCGCCGCGAGCGTGGGATCCGGCCCCCTCGCGTAGGTGGCGGTGAGCCGCTCCGCGGCCTCGGCGTCGCTGGGCGCGCGCACCAGGGCGATCACCTCGCCGCCGCGGAGGCGCGCCTGCTCCAGCAGCGCGAGCACGAGGAAGCGACCGAGGAAGCCGTTGGCCCCGGTGAGCACCACGGACCGCGGCAGCGCGAAATCCCGCGGCGGCGCGGCGGCGGCGAGGTCGCTCGCGGCGACGAAGCGGTCGACCCGCAGATCGTCGGCCCGGATCACCGTCGCTCCCGGGCCGTGCGCCTCCTCGAAGGTGATCCGTCGCCCCGGCGCCTTGCCCTGGAGCCGCTCCTCCACGTAGCGCACCACGGCGCCCACGCTGCCGGTGGGGTCGAGCACCAGCGCCGGCGGGACCGCGATGCCGCTCAGATCCTTGATGAGCGTGGTGACCCGCGAGGCGCCCAGCGAGTCCCCACCGAGCTGGAGGAAGCTCGCGGTGGACGTCCGCACCTCGGCCTCCGGCAGCCCGAGCGTCACCGCCAGCGCTTGCACCACGTTGTCCGCGGGCGACCGCTCGCCGGCGCGCCCGAGCGCCGCGAGCGCGCCGCGCTGGCTCTGCTCGATGGCGGCGTACATCGCCTCGAGGCGCTCCCCGTAGCGGGCGCGCAGCCGGGGGCGGGAGGGCTTGACGCTCTCGGTGAGCAGGCCGTTCTCCACCGTGAAGGGCTGCGGCTCGATCAGGAAGTCGCGCGGGATCTCGAAGGGCGAGAGCCCCTCGCGCGCGGCGATGCGCCCGAGCTCGGCGCGGAGCACCTCCTTGGTGACGGCCCCGCTGGGCACGATCACCGCCAGCAGGTACGCGTGCAGGCTGCTCCCGTGGATGAAGATCTGCTCGATGAACGGGCTGCCCGCGCGGTAGAGCTCCTCCAGCCTGGAGATGCTGACGAACTCCCCCTGCGCGAGCTTGAGGATGTTCTTGCGGCGGTCGATCCAGGTCACCTCCTCGGGGCCGCGCTGCTCGACGATGTCGCCGGTGCGCATGTAGCCCTCGTCGTCGAAGAGATCGCGCGTGGCCTCGGGGTTCTTGTAGTACCCGGGGATGAGCCGGGTGGTCTTGATGCACAGCTCGCCGCGCGGGTAGGGCTCGTCGCTGCGGAGGTACCCGAGCTCGGGCACATCGACGATCTTCCACGCGGTCACGTTGGCGCGCGAGATCTGGTCCTCGAGCGTGACGCTGCCCGCCTCGGTGGAGCCGTAGCCGTCGAAGACGGGGATCTCGAAGCACCGCTCCAGGAACGAGGAGACCTCGGGCGCGGTCGGCGCCGAGCCGGTCACGGCGTAGATGAGGCGGTCGCCGAGGAACGAGCGGCGCATCTCCTCCATCACCTGGGCCTCCGAGACGCCGCGGCGCACCACCTCGGTCTGGAAGTGCTGGTAGATCATGCTCGCGACGCGCGGCACCAGGAACAGCGAGGTGGGCCGGGCCAGGCGGATGTCGTCGAAGAGCGTGGACATGTCGCTGGCGGCGACGAAGGTGGTGACGCCGCCGTCCACCAGCGAGCGGAAGACGGTGCCCCGGCCGGCGAGGTGGTTGAGCGGCATGTAGTTGACGGTCACCCGCGGGACGGTCAGCAGATCCGCCCACGGCTCGTGCCCCATCAGCGCCCAGATGCTCTCCGGGAACATGGCCCCCTTGGGGGTGCCGGTGCTCCCGGACGTGTAGACGATGGTGCGCAGCGCGCCGCCCACCGAGGCCTCGGCCGGCGGCACCGCCTGGTGCGCGCGGCCGGCGCGCTCCACGTCGGCCATGCGGACAACGGTCACGCCGGTGCCGATCTCCTCCTCGATCCGCTCCCGCCCGAGCGCGAAGGCGTCCATCTGGGTGCGGTCCTCCTCTCGGAGATCCATGACCACGACGCTGCGCACGGACGGGGCCTCGGGGAGCGCCGCGGCGACCCGCTCCAGCTGCTCGAGGCTGCACACCATGCACGCGAGCTCGGCCTCCTTGACGATGCGGAGCAGCTCGGCCGGCGCGAGGCTGGTCTGGAGCGGCACCGACACCGCGCCCACGTAGAGGCAGGCGAGGTCCGCCACCACCCAGTCCACGCTGCCGAACCCGAGGATGCCGACCATCGTCCCCGGCCCGTTCAGGCCGAGGTGGTGGAGGCCCGAGGCGAAGGCCTCGATGCGCGCCCAGAGCTCCGCGTAGGTGAGGTAGCGCAGCTCGGGCAGGTACCGGACGGTGGCCCCCTCGGCGACGTAGGCGCGCTCGCCGAAGGCCGGCCGGTCCGCATAGACCCGGCAGGCGGCGGCCACGGTCTCGAGGCTGCTGGGAGCCGAGAGGACGCGCTCGCGCGCCTCCGGCGAGGGCGCGTTGCGCTGGACATCGCGGTCGTGCTCGAGCAGGCGGCGGCTGCGCTCGAGCGCTCGCAGCCGCAGATCTTCGCTGTGCCGATGTGGCTCCATAGGACCCCCGGGGTTGGTGGGGGGAGACCTTGAGCCGGCGGGCACCGGGTCAAGCGGGCAGGCGCAAGGACCGTCCCGGCAAGGATCGGGATAAGATCCCTTCGCCCGCTCGTTCGTCCGACACCACCATGATGCGCCTCCGCCCCCTCGCCCCCCTCCTTCTCGTCGCCGCGACCGCGTCCTGCGGGGCCGAGCCCCTCGTCGTGGAGTCCCCGCCGCCGGTCGTCGTCGCTTTGGAGCTGCCGGCCGCGCCGTCCGAGACTCCGCCCCGCCAGGCCGAGCGGGCTCCCCTGGCCGTCGCGGTCACCGTCGCCGCCGAGCCCGTGCCTTTCCACTGTGGGGGCGGCACGCTGATCGTCGCCGGCGACCGGCCCTACTGCCTCCAGACGTCGCCGGCGACCTTCGAGGGCTCGGAGCGCTGGTGCGCCTCGAACGGGGGGCACCTGGCCCGGATCGGCAGCGACCAGGAGAGCCAGGCGCTCCACCTCGCGCTCGGGTCGCCGATCGGGTTCGACGGCGGCGCCTGGTTCGGGCTCGTCTCGCCGCGACCCGGGCAGTGGCTGTGGTCGACCGGCGCCCCCGTCATCGTCGAGAGCTGGGGCCCCGGCGAGCCCAACAACGCGGGCGGCGACGAGAGCTGCGGAGAGGTCTACGCGCACTCCGCCCTGTGGAACGATCTCTCCTGTGCTCGCCGCTTGCCCTACGTCTGCGAGAGCCGGCCGGCCCGTCCGGGGGCCGTGCCTGGCAAGCTGCGCTGCCAGGGCACCTCGTTCCACGCCGGAGGCCGTCCGGGAGGCATCGACTACTGCTACGAGCCCGGGCAGTCGGTGCCGTGGATCGACGCCGAGCACGCCTGCAAGAGCGCGGGGGGGACGCTCGCCTCGCTCACCACCCCGGAGGAGATCGAGGCCTTCCGGGCCGCGGTCGCCGATCGCCTCGGCGCCGATCGAGCCTGGATCGGATTCACCGACGAGGGGCACGAGGGCCACTGGACCTCGGTCACCGGCCGCCCGATGACGTACTCGCACTGGCGCGCGGGAGAGCCCAACAACGCGGGCGGCCGCGAGAACTGCGCGGAGTGGTACCCCTCCGACGCGGGCTGGAACGACGTCCCCTGCGAGCTGCCCCACGTGGGGATCTGCACGCCCGGGTAGCGGCACTCCATGAGCTCGCTCTACGGAACCCTCCTCGGCGCCGCGTGGTCGACCCTCGCGCCGGCGGTGCGTCGCCTCCACGGGGGCCAGGGGCGCGCGCGGGGCTCGTTCCGCGTTCGCCGTGGCACGAGCGGCCTGGCACGGCTCCTCGCCAACCTGCTGCGCATGCCGCGGGCCGCCGAGAGCGTCGCGGTCACGCTCTCGGTCGAGGCCGCGCCCGATGGGGAGCGCTGGGTCCGCGCCTTCGCGGGCCAGCCGCTCGAGACCCTCCAGCTCCGGCGCGGCGCCCGCCTCGTCGAGGTGATGGGGCTGGTGCAGTGCATCTTCCGCCTCCGCGCCGACGAGGGCGCCCTGGTCTTCGAGCAGGTCGGCGCCTCGTTCGGCTTCCGGCGGCTGCGGATCCCGCTCCCTCGCTTCCTCGCGCCCTTCATCGAGGGCCGCGCCGCGCCCGAGCGCGACGACGTCCGCGTCGACGTGCGCATCCACGCGCCCCTCGTCGGCCTCCTGGTCGCGTACGATGGCCTGGTGACGCCCCAGCCCGCGGAGCCCGCCCCTTGATCACCGCGCTCTACCTGTTCGCCGCGCAGGGCGTGCTCGGCGCCTTCGACACGCTCTACTACCACGAGTGGCGCGCCCGCCTCCCCGGCGGGATGCCCGGCACGGCCCCCGAGCTCAAGCTCCACGGCGCGCGCGATCTCGTCTACGCGGTGCTCTTCGGCGCCCTACCGTTCTTCCGCTTCGAGGGCCGCGCCGCCTGGGCGATCGCCGCGCTCCTGCTCACCGAGATCGGCATCACCCTGCGCGACTTCATGATCGAGGACGGCGTGCGCCGCCCCCTCGGCGGCGTGTATCCCGGCGAGCGCGCCACCCACGCGGTGATGGGCATCATCTACGGCGCCGCGCTCGCCAACCTGGTGCCCGAGCTGCTCGCGGGCGCGGAGCGAGCGACCGCGCTCGTGCCCTGGGAAGCGCCGGCGCCGCTGCGCTTGGCGATGCCGCTGATGGCGGCGGGGGTGCTCGTGTCGGGGCTGCGCGATCTCGGGGCCGTCTACGGACCGGCGTGGATCGCGTATCCGTGGCGGCGGACGTGACGGGTCCCTGACGGCGGCCGCCGCCTCGCCGAAGGCGCCGTCTCCTCGGGGAAGGCAACCCTCTCCTCGGGGAACGCACGCCCACTCCGCCTGCCCGCGAGGTACACGAGCGACGCGGCGGTGGCGCTGGGCGGGGCCTGGCGATTTTTTCGACGCCGATGTCGAACGGTGGTCCGCTCGCGCGACTCCATGGCAAGGGTGCCAAACGCGCGCATCGTGCCGCGGGGCGCACCCTGAAACGAAGGTTCCACATGAAGTTCGCATTCCTCTCCTTCGAGTCTCCGGCCGACATCGCGCGCCGTACCGGCAAGGACAGCAAGGCCTACGTGGACGGCTGGATGGCGTACGGCGCCGCGCTCCAGCAGGCGGGCGTGCTCGTCTCGGGCGCAGGCCTCGAGCCGATCACCACCGCCACGACGCTCCGCTCCAGGGACGGCAAACGTCAGGTTCAAGACGGCCCCTATGCGGACACGAAGGACCAGTTCGGCGGGTTCTACATCGTCGACGTGCCGTCGCTCGACGTCGCGCTCGAGTGGGCGTCGAAGAGCCCGTGCCTGCCCGGCGGGGCGATCGAGGTGCGGCCCCTGATCCCGTTCCCCCCGAAGTGAACGACCCGGCGGATCCCCGTCGCGCCGCCGCCGCCGCCGCGCGCACGTCGTACGAGCGGCTGCTCGCCTTCCTCGCCGCGCGGTCGCACGACCTCGCGGCCACGGAGGATGCCCTCGCGGACGCCTTCCGCGAGGCGCTCGAGCGCTGGCCCGCCACGGGGATCCCCGCCGCGCCCGAGGCGTGGCTGCTCACGGTCGCGCGGCGACGGCTCGTCGACGCCGCGCGGCGCGAGGGCACCCGCGACGCGGCCGCGGACGACCTCCGCGCGGCCTACGACGAAGCCGCGGCGCTCGCGGCCACGACCGAGGCGTTCCCCGACGACCGGCTCAAGCTCTTGTTCGTGTGCGCGCACCCCGCGATCGCGCCCGAGATGCACACGCCCTTGATGCTCCAGGTCGTGCTCGGGCTCGACGCAGCCCGCATCGGCTCGGCGTTCCTCGTCGCGCCGGCCACCATGGGGCAGCGGCTGGTGCGGGCGAAGACCAAGCTCCGCGACGCCGGCATCGCGTTCGACGTGCCCGAGAAAGACGACCTCGCGCCGCGGCTCGCCGCGGTCCTCGCCGCGGTCTACGCCGCGTACGGCGCGGGCCGCGACGGCCTCGGGAGCGACGAGGGCGCGGCCGACCTCTGCGCCGAGGCGGTGTCGCTCGCGCGGCTCCTCGCGGCGTTCTTGCCGGACGAGCCCGAGGTCTGGGGCCTGCTCGCGATGCTGCTTCACTGCGAGGCGCGCGAGCCCGCGCGGCGCACCGCGGACGGCGCGTACGTGCGGCTCTCCCACCAGGACACCCGCGCGTGGGACCCGGCCCTCCGCGCGGAGGCCGACGCCGCGCTGCGCGAGGGCTCGCGCTTCGGGCGCTTCGGCCGCTTCTTGTTCGAGGCCGCGATCCAGTCCGCGCACGCCCGGCGCGCGGAGACCCACACGACCGACTGGGCCGCCGTGGCGCTGCTCTACGGCGCGCTCGTGCGCGTCGCGCCCACGGTCGGCGCGGCGGTGGCCCACGCGGCGGCCGTGCTCGAAGCCCACGGCCCGCCAGCCGCGCTCGCGCTGCTCGACGCGCTCGCCCCGCGCGACGTCGCCGCGTACCAGCCGTACTGGGCCGTGCGGGCCGGCGTCCTCGCGCGGCTGGGACGCCGCGACGAGGCACGCGCCGCGTACGAACGCGCGATCGGGCTCTCCGCCGACCCGGCCGTGCGCGCATTCCTCCACGGCGAGATGGCGGCGCCGTAGCGGTGGAGTTGGCTCCGAGCGTGGTCCACACCCCGACCCTCTCCTCGGGGACGGTGAAACCGACCCTCTCGATGCCGCGCGCGACGAAGCCGCGCCCGGCAGCCCCGCGAGCGCCATCGCCATCTCGGCCTCGTGCTACTTCTGCTCGGTGAGCTTGCCCGCGAAGTGGTCGAGGTACGCCTGCATGTCGAAGTGCCCGTGTCCGCACAGGTTGAAGAGGATGGTGCGGCTCCGGCCCCCTTCCTCGCAGCGGAGCGCCTCGTCGATGGCGCCCTTGACGGCGTGGTTGGCCTCCGGCGCCGGGCCGCCACTGGCGGTAGATCTGCCGCACCGGCTCGGGGATCTCGATCTCGCGCTCGGTGGAGACCTCCTGGGCGATGAGCGCCATGGGGAAGAGGGGCGCGAGGTCGTCCGGTCCAATCGGCTTGCCGGTGCCCGGGTGGAGCACCGGCGGCGGTGGCTCGGGGAGATCGGCGACCAGATTGTACCAGACCTTGGGGAGTTGCTCCTCGGAGAGGACCTATTTGCCCGCGTCGCCCCTCGGCCACCTCGATCGCGGGAGGGCTCACCGGCT
>Ga0302279_10006755_pt1 | contig 12052 bp, 13 predicted proteins | sample III_Bog_N3_3_FD_194541 | JGI IMG/M metagenome (GOLD analysis project Ga0302279, IMG submission 194541) | Peat permafrost microbial communities from Stordalen Mire near Abisko, Sweden - III_Bog_N3_3 | ecosystem: Environmental > Terrestrial > Soil > Wetlands > Peat | place: Sweden: Abisko...
TCCCCAATTCAGGCAGCCGAACGTACCCCGTCGTTCCCGGCGCCAGACTGGATGGAGTAGAGGGCAAATTTGCGTCGGAAAATTGGAGCGCGCGAAATATCCTCGCCGAATGTCGGAATAGCACAGGCGTCGTTCGTCTTCGGTTTAAGGTGTTGAAATTTCAACAGGGGGGTCGATCATGTTTGAAATCCTTGCCGTCATTGCCGTCGTGCTTGCGGTCGCGATTGCGATCATTCTCATTCTCGCCATGACCAAGCCGAAAACCCTGAGGGTCCAGCGCGCGGCCACCGTCAAGTCGCCGCCGGAACCGATCTTCGCCGCGATCTCCGATTTTCATCAGTGGGGATCGTGGTCGCCGTGGGAAAACAAGGACCCCGCGATGACGCGAAGCTATGGCGGCGCTGCCAGCGGCAGGGGCGCGATCTATGCCTGGGACGGCAACAAGAATGTCGGTTCTGGCCAGATGGAAATCCTCGAAGCCGCGTCGCCGTCGAGAATCGTCATCAAGCTTGATTTCCTCAAACCGTTCGAGGCTCACAATACCGCCGAGTTCACGATGCTGCCGCAAGGCGATGGCACCAACGTCACCTGGGTGATGCATGGCCCCGCGGCCCTCATGTCCAGGGTGATGCAGGTGTTCATCAACATGGACCGCATGATCGGCAAGGACTTCGAAATCGGTCTCGCCAACCTGAAGAAGCTCACCGAGAAATAGCCGGACGTTCGAGCCAGCGTTCACCAGGGAGCAAACGCGCTCAGCGGCATCTCGGATAAAGTGCTGCCAACTCGCGCCCGCGCAGCAACAACAGGCGCGAGCCGAGGCCGCCGCGGTGGATGATCCAGCTGCGCACCGCGGCCGGATAGGCCGACAGCACCAGTTCGGAGGCTTCCGGCTCGGCATACATCCGCCCCCGGCGGTCGACCGAGCGCGCGGCGTGGAATCCGAGGATCGCGCGGCGCGTGACGCAGATGCGGTCGTTCGGCACCATGTCCAGCACCAGCGTGCAGGCCGACAGGCAAGGCCCGTCGATGACCACGCGCTCGCCGGAAGCGCGCACCCGCTCGAACAGATCGAGGAACGGGCCGACTTGTCCGCCTGGACTGGCGAGGATGCGGACCTCGGCGCGCGCCGGCGGCAGCATCGGCGCGCACAGGACGCCGGCGAGCAGGATCGCTCTCAAACCCGCCTTTGCCATCTGCGGCTCCTCGGGACTTGTCGATCCCATGAAATAGTCGACGGCCATTCGGGTGACAAGGTTCCGTCATGGCGCCGCGCCGGATGGCCAGGCCAGGCTCATCCGTTGCGGCGCTGGCCGCGCAGCGTCGGCAGGCCGATGCCGGCGGCGTCGAAGCCGCCGTCGACCGCGAGAATCTGCCCGGTGATATAGCTCGAGCGCTCGCTGCACAGGAAGAACACCGCTTCCGCCAGCTCTTCCTCGAGGCCGTAACGGTTGAGCGGAATGGCGTCGTGATAATCGGCGCGGATTTCCGGGGTGTGCACGGCCTTCGCCATCGCGGTCTCGACCGGGCCGGGCGCCACGCCGTTGACGCGGATCCCGAGCCCGGCCAGTTCGACCGCGAGCTGTTTTGTGAGATGCGCGAGGCCCGCCTTGCTGGTGCCGTAGGCCGAACGCAAGGTGGAAGCGCGCACCGCCGAGATCGAGGTGATGTTGACGATGGCGCCGCCGCCCTGTTCGCGCATCAGCGGCACGGCCGTCTTGGTGCAGAGGAACGGCCCGGTCAGGTTGACCTCCAGCACCCGGCGCCAGTCCTCGTTGGAAGTTTCAAGCAGCGGTGCGAACACCGCGATCCCGGCATTGTTGACCAGCGCATCCAGCCTGCCGAAGCGCCGTTCGATTTCGGCGAACGCGCTCGTCACAGCATTGGCATCGGAGACATCGCAATGCAGCCCCAGCGTCCGGCCGGGCGCGTCCAGCGCCTCCACGCTGTTCCACAGCAGCTCGCCCTCGATGTCGAGCAGCGCCACGCTCCAGCCCTCGGCGAGGAACCGCTTCGCCACCGCAAGCCCGATGCCGCGGGCAGCACCGGTCACCAGCGCGACTTTTGGGGAGGAGGCGGTCATGGGCGGGTCCGTTTCGTCAGTGGCGATCTCTGGCGCTGCTATAGCCCAAGACTTGCCAGCTTTCCTAGCCTTCACCCTCCCAGACATCGCCTGCCGGCGCTCGCCGGCACGACGACGTAAGCAGAGCCGCAAACGGCTTGAAAAATTTCAACCGCGGTGTCGGTATGATCCGGTTTCGTTCGTCTTCTCCGAGTGTGGTCTCGGCATGGACGGGAGAACGGGAAATGAAGCTCTCATATCGTTGGGTGAACCTGGGGGCAGGCAGGCTGGTGACCTGCCGGCGTATCCATTTTCGGGGCGACCAACTATCATGACGTTTCGTCAAGCAGACCAAACCTGAGCCGGAGTCCTGATCCATGTCGCTCACGCTGCATTTTCACCCGCTGGCATCGTACTGTCACAAGGTACTGACCGCGCTGTATGAGAACGATACGCCGTTCACACCCAACCAGGTCGATCTCGCCAGCGCGCAGGCGCGGGAGGCGCTGCTGAAGTTGTGGCCGATCGGCAAGTTTCCGGTGCTGCGCGACGAGGCGCGTGGCCATACCGTCCCGGAGTCCACGGTCATCATCGAGTATCTCGATCTTCATTATCCGGGACCAACGCGATTCATCCCCGCGGATGCCGATCTCGGTTGGCAGACCCGGCTGCGCGACCGGTTCTATGACCACTATGTGCATGAACCGATGCAGAAGATCGTCGGCGACCGGTTGCGCCCAGCGGCCGGCAGGGATCCGCACGGTGTCGATGAGGCGAGAGAGCGGCTGCGTGCGAGCTATCGCATGATTGATGAGGAGATGGCGGGCCGGGTGTGGGCGATGGGCGATGGCTTCGGCCTCGCCGATTGCGCCGCGGCGCCGGCGCTGTTCTATGCCAACGAGGTGATGCCGTTTGGCGATGGCCATCCGCACCTCCTGTCCTATTTCGGCCGCCTGAAGGCGCGGCCGTCCCATGCGCGTGTGCTGCAAGAGGCCGAGCCCTATTTCGCGATGTTTCCGAGGTAGCGGCGCGAGCATGACCGCCGAAATAATTTCATGATTCCTGTCTGTCCGGCGGAACGCCATTCGTCTTGTTCCCGGGCGCAGTTTCGACCGGACGTTCATCACCGGCCCTGCCGCGGCGAAATCGAAAACGGAGAGCAACCATGCGATTCATGATGCTGATGATCCCGAAAGGCTACGAGACGGCGGCGCCGGGGGCGATGCCGCCCGCCGAGGCGGTCGCCGCGATGATGAGGTACAACGAGGCATTGAAGGATGCCGGCGTGCTGATCACGCTCGACGGGCTGCATCCGCCGTCGATGGGCGCGCGGGTTTCCTTCGCCGGCGGCAAACCGCTGGTGACCGACGGTCCCTTCGCGGAAGCCAAGGAGGTGCTCGGCGGCTACTGGATGATCGAGGTGAAGTCGCGCGAGGAGGCGATCGCCTGGGCGACACGGTGCCCGGCCTCCAACAACGAGATCATCGAGATCCGCCAGGTGCAGGAAATGGCCGATTTTCCCGCCGACATTCAGGCTGTGGCCGCCGGATTTGCGGAACTGCAGGGCGGCAGCAACTGATCCGGACAGCAACCAAGGGAGAGATACGATGAGCGATACTTATCTTGCCGTGTTCGTCGGCAGCAAAACCAGCGCGAAGATGGCCGCGTGGAACGCGCTGTCCGAAACGGAGCGAAAGGCGAAGGAAAAGGAGGGCATTGCCGCCTGGAAGGCGTGGGTGGAGAAGCATCAGGCCGCGCTCGTCGCGATGGGCGGGCCGCTCGGCAAGACCAAGCGGGTCGGCCCGGGCGGCATTGCCGACGTCAGCAACGAGATGGGCGCCTTTACCGTCGTTCGCGCCGAATCGCACGACGCCGCGGCAAGGATGTTCGAGAACCATCCCCACTTTGCGATCTTTCCCGGCGAAGCCGTGGAGGTCATGCCGGTTCTGCCGATACCGGGTGGTTAACGATTTGATGAACCGCCGGCCTCTCGATCTGGCGCGTTTTCTTAACGCGAACCCGTTCCCACCCCGCATCGAGTGCGGGGCATGCTTCGCTTGAAAACGCTCTAGTGACCTTTGCGCGCGGCTCATGTAAAAGCCTTTCACATGAGCTGGCGCAAGGAAGAACGCCGCGCCGAGCGCGGCTATCATCACGGAAACCTGAAAGAGGCGCTGCTGCAGGCAGCGCTCGGCCTGATCGCCGAAAAGGGGGCTGCCGGCTTCACTTTCGCCGACGCCGCGCGGATGGCGGGCGTCAGCCCGGCGGCGCCGTACCGGCATTTCCGCGACCGCGACGAACTGCTTTCCTCGATCGCCCAGCGGGGCTTCGAGCAATTCGAGTCGGCGCTGACCCAGGCCTGGGACGACGGCCGTCCCGACACCGTCACGGCGTTCGAGCGGGTCGGCAAGGCCTATCTCGCCTTCGCCCGTAACGAGCCGGCATTCTATTCGGCGATGTTCGAATCGGGGCTGCCGGTCGACCTCAATCCCACTTTGATGGCGGCGAGCGAGCGCGCCTTCGGCATCATCCGCGCCGCGGCCGAGCGGCTTGCCGCGCTGTCGCCGCCCGGCACGCCGCGGCCGCCGGCGATGATGATGGCGCTGCACATCTGGTCGATGGCGCACGGCGTGGCCTCGCTGTTCGCGCGCGGCGACGCGGCGCGGCGCAAGCTGCCGATGTCGGCGGAAGACCTGCTGGAAGCCGAGGTGCTGATCTATCTGCGCGGCCTCGGTTTCCCGACCGACCGCCGGCCGGCTGGCCAGAGCGGGCCGGCGGAGCCAAAGCCGGCAGGCCCGCCGCCGGTTCCGCCCGCGGCCGCGCCTTCCGGTGCGCCGTCAGGTCCTTGGGGCACCCCAAAATAAATTCGATGGCGCCGCCGGCGCCCGGCTTGACAAAACGCCGGGACGGGTTAGGTATGTAAATGTTATTTACATTCACAACGGCGCAACGCCGTCATGGAGAGGGAAATGGCCTACACCGCAGATGTCAATCGATGGCGCGGCCCCGAAGACGAGCCCTACCGTCCGCATATGCTTGAATCTCCCTGGCACCCCGGCTGGATCGCCGTGACCGTGCTCGGCTTCATCATCTGGTGGCCGATCGGACTTGCCCTTCTCTTTTTCACACTCGGGAGCAGAAAAATGGGTTGCTGGAGCCAAGACCGCTTTTCGAACAAGATGGAGCGGATGCAGTACAAGATGGAGCGGATGAAGAACCGCATGGAGCGCCGCGGCTTCGGCTTCGGTTCGCCCACCAGCGGCAACCGCGCCTTCGACGAATACCGCATGGAAACCCTGCGGCGCCTGGAGGAAGAGCAGACCGAATTTCGGGATTTCCTGGACCGGCTGCGCCACGCCAAGGACAAGGAAGAGTTCGACCAGTTCATGGCGCAGCACAAGACGCGTCCGACCCCGCCCCAGGACGGCCAGCCGCAAGCCTGACGTCTGGGCCTGAGGTCCGGACCTTGAAGGTTGAAGCCGCGGGCGATGTGCCCCCATAGCGCTCGCCGGCATCATAACCGCCCGTTTGCACCCGCAGACGGGCGGTTTTGCTTTCTGCCGCCAAAACAGACCGATTCCGGAAGAATTCCGCCATCCGGCCACCGGCATTTCGAGCCGCCAAAATCCCCTTTGGTAACCGGGCGTTAACCATGATTAGCGTCTGGTTAGGGTCGTAATGACGCGCGGATAGCCCTCGTTTTGACATGTTGGCAGGGGAAGCAAGCCTCGGCTTTGGACGGGCCTCCCATGCGACGCAAAACAAGGCTCTCGCGCTGGCGCTTACAGCCGCGCCAAGCGCATGGCTGTGGAACCGGCAGCCATTTGCTCCCGGAGGATTTGGGACACTTGCGTTGAGAGGATACCGCTTATGAATCCGGCCGACGTGGCACAGTCAGCCTTGCCGATCGCATCCGCCGATGTTTCGCTGATCGCCCTGTTCCTGCAGGCGCATTGGATTGTGAAGGGGGTCATGCTTGGCCTCTTGTCGTGTTCGGTCTGGGTCTGGGCGATCGCGATCGACAAGATGATCCTCTATTCGCGCACCAAACGCGCCATGGACCGGTTCGAACAGGCGTTCTGGTCCGGGGAATCGATCGAGGAACTTTATCGCGCGCTGTCGGCCAAGCCGACCCAGTCGATGGCAGCCTGCTTCGTCGCGGCGATGCGCGAATGGAAGCGCTCGTTCGAGAGCCAGGCGCGCTCCTTCGCCGGGCTGCAGATGCGGATCGAAAAGGTCATGAACGTCTCGATCTCCCGCGAGGTCGAGCGGCTGGAACGCCGGCTGCTGGTGCTGGCCACCGTCGGCTCGGCCGGCCCCTTCGTCGGCCTGTTCGGCACGGTCTGGGGCATCATGTCGAGCTTCCAGTCGATCGCCGCCTCCAAGAATACCTCGCTGGCGGTGGTGGCCCCGGGCATCGCCGAAGCGCTGTTTGCCACCGCCATCGGCCTTATCGCCGCAATTCCGGCGACTATTTTCTACAATAAGTTCACCTCCGAGGTGAATCGGCAGGCCCAGCGGCTGGAAGGGTTCGCCGACGAATTCTCGGCGATCCTGTCGCGTCAGATCGACGAGCGGGCATAGACGGCGGTATAATGTGAGCCCATCATGAGCACCCGATCATGGCGATGAACATGGCAGGTTCGTCCGGCGGCGGCGGCCGCCGCGGCCGGCGCCGTCCCGTGATGGCGGAGATCAACGTCACGCCGATGGTGGACGTCATGCTGGTGCTGCTGATCATCTTCATGGTGTCGGCGCCGCTGTTGACCGTGGGTGTGCCGCTCGATCTGCCGCAGACCCAGGCCAAGAGCCTCGAACAGGACAAGACGCCGCTGCAGCTTTCGGTCGATGTCGGCGGCAAGGTATTCATCAACGATACCGAAGTTGCCATGACCGAACTGATCCCCAAATTGAAGGCGATCACCGATGCCCGCGGCGGCATGGACGAGCGTCTCTTCATGCGGGCCGACAAGAAGGCCGATTACGGAACGGTCGCGCGGGTGATGGGCCAGCTTTCGGGCGCGGGCTTCAAGCATCTGGCGCTGGTCACGGAAGTGGAGCAGGGGCACTAACGCGTGAAGGTGAAGGTGAAGGTCGACAAGACACTGGTCGCGTCCATTGCCCTGCACGTCCTCGTGATCGGGTGGGGACTGGTGTCGTTCTCGTCCAGAGCGTTCGAGTCGGTAACCGAGTCTATTCCGGTTGAATTCGTGACCGACGATCAGCTTTCCAAGCTGGCCGCCGGCATCAAGACCGGCAAGAAGGAAAACGCAAAGCCGCTGGTCGAGAAGGTCGCCGAAGCCAGACCGGTCGATGACGCCGTCGGTAAGATCAGCCAGAAACAGCCGATCGTGACCGACGCTGCGCCCGATCCGGTGCCGAAGCTGGAGGAAAAGCCGGTGGAGAAAAAGCCCGATCCGCCGAAGCCGGTTACCGAGAACAAACCCAAGGAAGCGCCGAAGCCGATCGAGAAGAAGCCGGATCCGCCCAAGGTCGATCCGATCGCGGAGGCTTTGAAGAAAGAAGAGAGCAAGAAGCCGGCGCCGAAGGCGGAAGCCAAGGCCACGCAGCCGCCGCCGGTCAAGAAGCGCGAATACAAGTACGATTCCGAATCCATCGCGGCGCTGGTCGACAAGCGCGACCCGACCCGGCAGGCGTATGCCGGCGAAACGCTGAACTCGACACCGGCGCTCGGCGCGGCCAAGGGGACCGCGGCGACGCTGTCGCAGTCGGAACTGGGCGCCATGCGGGCCCGTCTCAAGCGGCTATGGAATTTGCAGGGCGACGAGACTCCGGAGGAGCAAACCCTTACGGTGCGAATTTGGTTGGGCCAGGATCGCCGTCTCTCCGCCTCACCTCAGGTGGTCGCAAGCGGGAATACGCCGCGCGCTAAGGCTGCGGCGGAATCGGCTGTTCGAGCTGTGCTGCAAGGTCAGCCCTACACGATGCTCCGAGACGAGACCTATCAGCAGTGGAAGTACATGGACATCGATTTTGGTCCCGAGATGTGAACGAGAGAATGAGCCAACCATGTCCGTGACGTCGTTTTTGCTTCCTCCGTTGCCGCTAACCCGCCGTCACGTAGTGATCGGCGGTGCCGCTGCGATGCTGCTGCCTTCGCTTGCCGGCGCTCAAACGCATTTGGGGGTGTCCGGCGGTGAAGTCGCGCCAATCCCGATCGCCATTCCGGATTTCGTGGCGGGCTCGCCGGCGGACGCCGAAGTCGGCGTCGGCGTCGCCCAGGTCATCACCAACAACCTCAAGCGCAGCGGATTGTTCGCGCCGATCGATCCGGCGGCCTTCATCGAGAAGATCACCAATATCGACGCCGCGCCGCAATTCCAGAACTGGAAGACCATCAACGCCCAGGCGCTGGTCACCGGCCGCATGACCCGCCAGAGCGACGGCCGCCTGAAAGCCGAATTCCGGCTGTGGGACGTCGCCTCCGCCCAGCAGCTCACCGGCCAGCAATACTTCACCTCGCCGGAATACTGGCGTCGTATCGCCCATATCATCTCGGACCAGATCTACGAGCGGCTGACCGGCGAGAAGGGCTATTTCGACAGCCGCGTGGTGTTCGTCGACGAAACCGGCTCCAAGGAGCGCCGCATCAAGCGGCTGGCGATGATGGACCAGGACGGCGCCAATGTGCGCTACCTGACCCGTGGCGCCGACCTGGTGCTGACGCCGCGGTTCTCGCCGTCGACCCAGGAAATCACCTATATGGAATTCGGCCAGGGCGACCCGCGCGTTTATCTGTTCAACATCGAGACCGGGCAGCGCGAGATCGTCGGCAATTTTCCCGGCATGTCGTTTTCGCCGCGCTTCTCGCCGGACGGTCAGCGCGTGATCATGAGCCTGCAGCAGGGCGGCAATTCGAACCTGTTCGTGATGGACCTGCGGTCGAAATCGACCACGCGCCTCACCGATACGCCGGCGATCGACACCTCGCCGTCCTATTCGCCCGACGGCAGCCGCATCTGCTTCGAATCCGACCGCGGCGGCAAGCCGCAGATCTACGTGATGGCGGCGACCGGCGGCGCCGCGCAGCGCATCTCCTTCAGCAAGGACGATACCAACGGCACCTATTCGACCCCGGTCTGGTCGCCGCGCGGCGACTACATCGCCTTCACCAAGCAGGGCGGCGGACAGTTTTCCATCGGCATCATGAAGCCCGATGGCTCGGGCGAGCGGATCCTCACCTCCGGATTCCATAATGAGGGACCGACCTTCGCGCCGAACGGCCGCGTCATCATGTTCTTCCGCGATCCCGGCGGCAACGGCGGACCCTCGCTGTTCACCGTCGACATTTCCGGGCGCAACGAACAGAAGGTGCCGACCCCCGGCTTCGCGTCCGACCCGGCGTGGTCACCATTGCTTTCCTAAAGTCTGCCTAATGACTTGCCGGCTCTTGTGATGCCCTTAACCAGTTCGCAAACCTCGCGGCCTGCGCCGCAGCGAATTGGCATGACCGGCAAAGCTTGCCTAGCCTGCTGATTTATCGAGCAGATTTTTGAAAACCGCCGAGCAAAACAACCTCTCGGTAACGATGTTCCCTCAGAAAGGCTTCATCTGCGGCGGGTAGAAGTACGTACCGAAAAGGACGTGCGCACCCCCATGCAGCTGGTCGATCAAAAAAAGCCGAGCAATCAGGAAGCAATGGAGCCCGTGCTTTACGCCGCGCTCGTCGATTCCATGTTGCAGAATTTCTGGCCGATGTTCGTCGGCACGGTGTGTACGGCGGCAGCGACGGTGATGACGGCGCTCAAAACCGGGAACCTGCTGTTGTGGCCGTGCGCGGCCCTGATCGTCGGTATCGGCACCCTGCGCGCATTCCAGATGCGCAAATACGAGCGCCGTACTGCGGTGCTTACGTTCGATCAGGCCAAGCATCTGGAGCCGCACTACGCAATTGGCGCCATGGTGTATGCCGGGGTGCTCGGCGTCTGGTGCTTCATCACCATTTTCGGCAACGACGATGCGATCGCCCACATGCTCTGCGTGGCCGTGACGATCGGCTATACCGCCGGCGCCGCCGCCCGCAATTATGGCCGCCCGAAGCTCGTTCAGTATCATATCCTGCTGGCGTGCGGGCCGATGTCGCTGGCGCTGGCGCTGCATGGCGGATTCTACTACGTCGGGCTGGCCGTGCTGCTCGCATTGTTCTTCGTCGGTCTCAAGGGCATCAACCTCAGCCTGCACGCGATTTTCGTCAAAGCGCTGACATCGAGCTTCCGGGAGGCCGCGCTCGCCGGTCAGTTCGACACCGCGCTCAACAACATGCCGCACGGCTTATGCATGTTCGCCGCCAATGGCCGTCTGGCGGTGATGAACCACCGTTTCAGCGAAATGATGAATTTGTCGGACGATCTCGTGCATCGCGGCGCCAGTGCGGCCGATATCGTTGCCGCCTGCGTCAGCGCCGGCACGATCACGGCAGCCAGCGGCAGGATAATCCTGTCCGAAATCGAGAATACGCAGGCCAGGGACATCATCACCACCGATCCCGACGCCGCCAGGGCGCAGTCATTGTCGTGGACCTTTCAGCCGATGGCCAGCGGCGGCGCCGTCGTGCTGCTGGAAGACATCACCGAGCGGCGCAATGCCGAGGCGAGAATCACCCATCTGGCGCGCTACGACGAACTGACGGCGCTGCCCAACCGGGTCAATTTCCGTGACGAGATCGAGCGCCTTCTGAGGGTTCCGCACGATGCCGAGCAATTGTCGGCATTGCTGTTCATCGACCTCGACCAGTTCAAGCAGGTCAACGACACCCTGGGTCATCCCTGCGGCGACCAGCTGTTGTGCGCCGTCGCCGACCGCCTGCGCGGGATGCTGCGCCCGGAGGATTTCGTGGCGCGGTTCGGCGGCGACGAGTTCGTGGTGTTTCAGCAAAACATCCGATCGACCGAGGACGCCGCCCATCTGGCGCGGCGCATCGTCGATCACCTCAGCGAGCGCTACAAGATCGACAATCACCTGGTGGAAATCGGCGCCAGCGTCGGCATTGCGATGACGTCGCGCGGCGTCAGCGCGGACACGCTGCTGAAGAACGCCGATATGGCGCTGTATCGCGCCAAGGCCGACGGCCGCGGCACCTTCTGTTTCTTCCGCGACGAGATGGCGCAAACCGTCGAGGCGCGCCGCATTCTGGAACTGGACCTGCGCAAGGCGCTGGCCAACGAGGAATTCGAGCTGTTCTACCAGCCGCTGGTCAACCTCAAGTCGGGGCGGATCACGACCTGCGAGGCGCTGCTGCGCTGGAACCATCCGGTGCGCGGCACGGTTTCCCCGGTCGACATCATCCCGGTCGCCGAGGACATGGGCCTGATCGTCGATCTCGGCCGCTGGATCCTGCGCAAGGCCTGCATGGAATGCATGAAATGGCCGGAAGGCGTCAGCGTCGCGGTCAATTTCTCGCCGCAGCAGTTCCATCAGCGCGACGTGCTGAGCGAGGTCCGCTATGCGCTCGAGGTCTCCGGGCTTCCCGCGGACCGTCTCGAGATCGAGATCACCGAATCTTCGCTGTTGCGCAATACCCAGCTTACCCATGACGTGCTGGCGCGGTTGCGCACCATCGGCGTGCGGATCTCGCTGGACGATTTCGGCACCGGCTATTCGAGCTTGAGCTATCTGCACAATTTCCCGCTGCAGAAGGTCAAGATCGACCGGTCCTTCCTCGAAGGCATCGACACCGACCGTCCGTTGACGCTGCTGCGCGGCGTGGCGCGGCTCTCGGCCGATCTCGGAATGTCGGTCGTGGTCGAGGGCATCGAGACCAACGAGCAGCTCGAGCTGATCAGTTCCGACGGCACCGTGACCGAGGCGCAGGGCTATCTGTTCAGCCGGCCGGTTCCGGCGGTGAGGGTGCGCCAACTGCTGAACGCCTCCCATGGTCGTCGCGCGGTCGAAGACCAGGTCGTCGCGCTTCCGGCGCGATCGATCGCGTAGGCGAATTCCTTCAGTTCTCCGCTAAGAAGAATTTTTCTC
>Ga0302279_10006756_pt1 | contig 12052 bp, 8 predicted proteins | sample III_Bog_N3_3_FD_194541 | JGI IMG/M metagenome (GOLD analysis project Ga0302279, IMG submission 194541) | Peat permafrost microbial communities from Stordalen Mire near Abisko, Sweden - III_Bog_N3_3 | ecosystem: Environmental > Terrestrial > Soil > Wetlands > Peat | place: Sweden: Abisko...
CGCCCAAGGCATCCTGCTGGGCGACCAGCAGACCCTGATGACCCTGCGGGTGAGCGAGATGACCTCGGCGGTGCAATTGATCCAGGCCCTGGGCGGCGGGTGGAGCTCGTCGAGGTAGGCATCCGGATTGCCCACCCGCGTCTGGACCTTCCGGCCCATCCCAGCGGTCCCTTCAGGAAAGCCTCAACCGGGCGAGGAGGGGGACTTTGAGCTGGTCCACCACCAGCGCGAACAGCACCGCCGAACCGAAGGTTCCTGCCATGACCGGCAGGGGCAGGGGGGCCATGGCGATGCCCAGGCCGGCCAGGGTCGAGGCGATCAGCAGATCGGCCAGGCTCGAAAACAGGAGCATGCCGCTGGGGCGGATCGACCACAGGTGTTGCCGGGTCCGGTTGGCATAGGTGGCCGCCTGGCCGCCGAACACCAGGGCCAGGAAGGAGAGGGTGCGCAGTCCCCCCAGGTCCAGGCCCAGCCGGAACCGGCCGATGGCCAGCACGGCGGAGCAGAACACCAGTTCGGCGCTGCCCATGAACACCCCGGCCAGGGTCAGGTTGCCGACCCGCCAGGCATTGGGCAGCTGGGAAGGGCGCACGTTATCGGTGGTCAAGGACATGCCCAGGAAGTCCCCGGTGATCATGAGGATCACCATCAGCATCGGGGTCACCACCGCATGTCCGGTGAGCAGCAGGCCCACCCCCAGGTACATCACCTTCACCACCTTGTTGGTGACCGAGTTCAGGGTGTAGGTGAGGATCCGCTGGAACATATGCCGGCCTTCCTGCACCGCGGCCACCACGCCGTCCAGGCCGGGCTTGGTGAGGACGATCCCGGCCGCCGCTTTGGCCACGTCCGTGGCCGAGGCCACCGCGATGCCCATCTGCGCCTGGCGCAGGGCGGGAGCGTCGTTGGCGCCGTCGCCGCACATGCCGACGGTGTGGCCGCCGTTCTGGAAGGCCTGGACCAGGCGGAACTTGTCCTCGGGCAGGATCCCGGCGAAGACGGCGAAATCGGCCGGATCCACCTGCTTCGGGATGCTGCCGGGAGGGCATACCGGGCCATTCAGGCCCACTTTCCGGGCGATGATCGCCGCGGTGGCCTCCGCGTCGCCGGTCACCATCACGGTGGCTACGCCCAGATCGCGCAGCTGCTTGATCAGGTCGGCCGCGTCCGGGCGGGGCGGATCGCTCAGGGCGAGGATGCCGGCCAATTTCATGGCGGCCGGAGGACCCACCGCCACGGCCAGCACCCGGAAGCCCTTCTGCTCCAGGTCCTGGTCGGTGGCGGAGGCCGCCGGCGCCGGCCCGGTCAGGGCGAGAACCTGGGCGAACGCGCCTTTGACCACCCGCAGGGTTTTGCCGTCCGCATCCACCACCGCGGCCTCGGACATTTTCTTGGCCGGGTCGAACGGCTGGAAGCTGGTGAGGGTGGGCTGGCCGGTGGCGGGAGTCTTGGCGGAGGCGGCGCGGATGGCCTGATCCACGGGATCCTGGCCGCCGTCGGAACTGGCCAGGGCCGCCAGGGCCAGCAGGCTCGGCGGGTCGAAGCCGGGCTCCGGATGGATGGCGGTCAATTCCAGTTCATTGCGGGTCAGGGTGCCGGTCTTGTCCGAGCATAGGACGTCCAGGGTGGCCGCCTCGTCCACGGCGGACAACCGGGTCGGCAACACCCCCAGGCGGGCCAGGGCCCTGGCGCCCAGCGCCGCCGCCAGGGTGAAGGTGGCGGGCAGGGCCACCGGGATCGAGCCCAGGATGGCGGTGAGCACCAGGGGAATGAGCTCGGCCACGGGCATTCCGTGGAACCGGGCGTAGCCAACCAGCAGGATGATGACCCCGCCATTGAATAGGACCAGGTTGCGCACCACCCGCACCACGGTCTTCTGCTGGGTGCTCTCCACGTGGGCGGTGCGGATCAGTTCGGCGGTGCGCCCGAACTTGGTGCCGGCCCCGGTGGCGGTGACGGTCGCCGTGGCCTCCCCGCGCCGCACCAGAGACCCGCAATAGGCCTGGACCCCGGGGCCCGCCTCCACTGGGATGGATTCGCCGGTGAGCATGGACTGATCCAGCAGGATCGACCCCTCCGTCAGTTTCGCGTCGGCCGCGACCACGCCGCCCAGGGAGACCTTCACCGTGTCGCCCTGCACCAACTCCGCTGCGGGGATGGTCTTCCAGGCGCCGTCGCGGCGCACCGCCGCAGTGAGCGCGAGCCGCGATTTCAGTGCGGTCAGGGTGGCCTGGGCCCGGCCCTCCTGGAAAAAACCGAGCGCCGCGTTGAACACCAGGAGGCCGGCGATGACCGCCGCCTCCAGGCGCTCGCCGAGAATCAGCTGCAGGATGATCGCCGCTTCCAGCATCCAGGGCACCGGGGCCCAGAACTTGGTCAGGGCCATGCGCCAGGGCCCGACCGTGCTGTCCGGGACCTGGTTGGGCCCGTTGCTGGCCAGCCGGGCCCGGGCTTCCTCGCGGGTGAGACCGGGGGATGGAATGACTGCTTCAGGTGCTTGGGTTGGCATCGCCATGGTCCTCGGTCAGGCCGGGGGTCGTAGGGAAAGGGCGCCGCTTCATGGCTGTCCCCCGGGTGGAAGGATTGTTCAGCCTTGTCCCGGTCTGCTCCAAGATGCTCAAACCAGGTGGCCGCTGGCAATGTGCAGGATCTGTACCACATGGGAAGTAGTTGTTATTCCAGTAAATTACCTTTTCCAGATCATGGGCCGGCCATTCAATGTGAACGCACTGCCACTCTCCTTGGGTGCCTTTGGCGGTGGAACGGCAGCGGCTTTTCCGGCGCGTCTTCACCTACCGGTAGCCCTCGTCCAACGCCTCCCCGGAACACCCGCCATGACCGGGCCGCCATCGCCATCGAAATGAAGGATCCGAAAAAGAGGGTGAATCGTAAATCGTTGAAAATAAAATAATTAATTGTGGCCCCAAAAATGCTTCTATCTTGCTTCGGAGGTACGACATGTTTCGATTTCTGCTCATTTGTGGATGTTTGGCTTTGGCCGCACCCGGCCTTGGGGCCCAGCAAGGACCCAAGGACACCGCCAAACAGGACTTCAAGACCGCCGGCAAGGACGTGGGCCATGGCAGCCGGAAGGTGGGCCACGGCATCAAGCACGGGGCCAAGTCCATCGGCCACGGGTTCAAGCACGGGGCCAAGGACGTCGGACACGGCTTCAAGCACGCCGTGAAGGACGACTGAACCGGACGTGGCGCCACGCCGGCTCAATCCCCTTGGGCCAACCGGCGCTGCAACTGGGACACGGCGTGAAACTCATTCCGCAGGCAACCGTACAGCCGGTCGTAGATGGCGAAGCACTCCTGGTAGACCGCCTGGTTTTCCGGGATCGGCTGGTAGGTTTCCTTGATCCGGATGAACTTCCCCACCTCCCGGATGTCTTCCAGGTGGCCCAGGGCATGCATGCCCAGCACGGCGGCCCCGAACGCGGCCCCTTCGGGTTCTCCGGGCACCTGGATGGGCTGACCGAGGACATCGGCGAGGATCTGGGTCCACAGTGGCGACCGGGTGAAACTGCCGCTGGCCCGGATCTCCCGGGCTTCGCCCGCCACCGAGCGCAGCGCGTTGAACACGCTGCACAGGCTGTAGCAGACCCCCTCCAGGGCGGCGCGTATTAGATGCCGCTTGCCATGGTTCAGGTTGAGCCCGAAGAAGACCCCCCGGGCATCGGCATCGTAGAAGGGGGCCCGCTCGCCCGAGAAGTAGGGCAGGAGGATGAGGCCATCCGAACCGGGAGCCACCTGTGCGGCCTCGCGGCTCAAAATCTCGTAGGGATCCACCCCCATCTGGTCGGCGATCCGCCGCTCCGGCTCGGACAGGGTGTCCCGGACCCACCGGAACACCACCCCGCCGTTGCTGATGGCGCCGCCCAGCACCCACAGCTGTTCGGTGAGGTTATAGCACCATAGGCGCCGCTCCGGGTCCACCCGGGGGCCTTCGCAGATCATGCGCACGGCGCCGCTGGTGCCGATCATGGCGGTGATCTGCCCGGGCTGCACGGTCCCGGCGCCCAGGGAGGAAAGCACCCCATCGCTGGCGCCCAGCACCACCACGGCATCGGCGGGCAGGCCGAAGCGCCGGGCGGCCGGCTCCGGGATCGGCTCCAGGTGGGTGGTGGGGACGATGGTGGACAGCTGGTCCGCGGTGATTCCCAGGAATTGGAGCAGTTCCGCGTCCCAGTCGCCGGTGTGCAGGTTGTAGATGGCGGTGGCGGTGGCGATGGAGCGGTCCACCAGGTATTTGCCGAACAGCCGGTAGCCGACGTACTCCTTGATGCCGATGAACCGGGCCGCGCGGGCGAAGCTTTCCGGCCGTTCCTGGCGGAACCAGAGCACCTTGGCCAGGGGATACATGGGGTGGAGCGGGCAGGAGGAACGCCGGTACAGTTCCTCCGCCCCGAAGTGGGCGGCCAGTTCGCCCACCTGGGCCTGGCTGCGCGAGTCGGCCCAGATGAGCATGGGGCTGAGGGCCCGCCCGTCGGCATCCACCGCCATGAGGCTGTGCATGACCGAGCTCAGGGCCAGCCCGGTGATGGCGACCCCCAGGCCGGCGGCCTTCCGGCTGGTGGCCCGGGTCACCCGCATGACCGCCTGGCAGATCACTTCCGGGTCCTGTTCGGCCCAGGCCGCCTGGGGAGTGTGCAGGGGATAGTCCTCGGCCGAACTGGCGACCATGCTCCCATCCAGGGCATAGGCCACCGCCCGGCAGCCGGTGGTGCCGATATCCAGGCCAATCAGCGCAGGCTGCCCGGCCATGGTCAGACCACCGCGCTCAGCATCAGGATGAACACCAGCGCGCTCACCGACAGGATCGTCTCCAGGGCGGTCCAGGTCATGAAGGTCTCTTTCAGGGTCATGCCGAAGTAGCCCTTGATCAGCCAGAACCCGGCGTCATTCACATGGGATAGCACCAGGGAGCCGGAACCCACGGCCAGGACCATGAGCTCCGGGCTGGTGCCGGGCATGAGGACCACGATGGGCGCGACGATGCCGGCTGAGGTCATCATGGCCACCGTGGCGGAGCCGGTGGCCACCCGGATGCAGGCGGCGATGCCCCAGCCGAGCAGGATCGGGTTGACATGGGCCGAGGTGGCGAGCCGGGCGATCTGGTCGCCGACGCCGCTGTCCAGGAGGACGCGGTTGAAGGCGCCGCCGGCGCCGATCACCAGGAGGATGCTGGCCACGGTCGGCAGCGATTGCTCGCACCATTTGGTCACCGCCGCCATGCTGATCCGCCGGAACAGGCCGAAGGTGAAGGTGCCCACCAGCAGCGAGATCAGCAGGGCCATCACCGGGTTGCCGATGAAGTTGAGGAAATGGTACAGGGGCTGCGCCTTGTCCAGTTTCAGGCTGGCCACCGTGGCCAGCAGCATGAGGATGACCGGGAACAGGACCGTGCCGACCGTGACGAAAAAGCCGGGCATCTCGTGGTCTTTGCGCCCGACCTTGACCGATTCCATCAAACCGTCCAGGGGATCCAGCTTGATCCGCTTGCTCATGAGGCTGCCGAACAGCGGCCCGGCCAGAATCCCCGCCGGCAGGCCGACGATGAGGCTGTACAGGATCGTCTTGCCCACATCGGCCTTGAAGATGCCCACCGCGGCCATGGCCGCCGGGTGGGGCGGGACCAGCCCGTGCACCACCGAGAGGCCGGCCAGCAGGGGCAGGCCCAGCTTGATGAGCGAGATCTTGGTTTCCTTGGCGATGGTGAACACCAGGGGGATCAGCAGGACGAAACCGACCTGGAAAAAGACCGGAATGCCGACGATGAAGGCCACGAACATCATGGCCCAATGGATGTGTTTTTCCCCGAAGGCCTTGATCAGGGTGCGGGCGATGCGCTCGGCGCCGCCCGATTCCTCCATCAACTTGCCCAGCATGGTGCCCAGGCCCAGGACGATGGCGATGAAGCCGAGCGTGCTGCCCATTCCGTTCTGGATGGATGTGGCGATCTTGTCCAGGGGCATGCCGGCGGCGATGCCGGTGAACACCGAGACGATCATCAGCGCGATAAAAGGATGCACCTTCAGCCAGGTAATCAGAAGAAGCAGGATTATAACTGCCGCCAATACAATGCCCAAAAGCATGGGATGCCCCTTTTAAGGAAAAGGAAGGAGGTTCTTTATCGTTAAACTATCAAATTATGGATTTTCCAAAGTCTAGCCCTCCCCCTTTCGAAGTCAAGGAATTGCGCCTTGGCCGCCGGATCGCACGGAGGCTGAGCGAAAACTCGGAACCCGGAAGCCGGCTCCCATGGGACGTAAGGGATGCTTTACCCGGGCGGAAACAATGGGTCGAAATAAATCGAGTAATTATAAATTAAACATAGCATAGGTTCCTTTAAACCCTATCTTTAGCGGTAGAACCTATCCCCGTCCGGCGCTCCAACCGAAGGGCCGACCCGAGAATCGCAGGAGGTAGCTCCATGGACAAGCTCGGAAGGATCATCATCAAGACCGCCGTTTGCATCCTTTTTCTGGTCTTCCTTTTCCCGCCGTTCCGGCTGAGCAACGGGCAGCCCGTCTGGGGCTTCATCGGCAATCCTCCCCGTGTGGTCAACTGGATCACCTTGGATGAGATCTTTTCTCATAATTTCCAGCCCGCGGAAATCCACTGGGGCTTTCTGGTCATGGAAGTTTTCTATATCGTCATGATGGCCGTCTCTATCTGGGTATCCATCCATGATGATGGCCATCACCAAGGGCATTGACACCTTATCGGGTGTGTTGTAAACCTCAAGTTGAGAAATGCTGAGGTATTCCATGAACAAGGGTCTGCTCCCACTCGCCTGTGCCCTGATGCTCTGCCCCGTTGCCGCCCGGGCCCAGGTGAGCCTGCACCTCGATATCGGCTTGCCGCTCGCCCCGCCCCTGGTGGAAGTGCAGCCTGGCATCCAGGTGGTCGAAGGGTTCCCGGGCGAGGTGTTCTTCAGCGCAGGCTGGTACTGGTGCCGGCGTCCGGATGGCTGGTATCGGGCCCGATCGCCAAGGGCACGGTTCGACTGGGTGGACCGGCATGCGGTTCCCATGGGTTTGATGCGGATTCCCGCTGGCCAGTACCGGAACTGGCACCATGACGGGATGCGGCCCGAAGGCCCGCGGGGGGGAGATCGCGGCCGGATGCGGCCCGAGGGACCTCGGCGGGAGGAACGGGGCGCGGGGCGTGATTTCCATCGGAACGGGCGCCCGGAACAACCCTAGCCGACTTTCCCGCCGACCCACTGTTTGAGGTATCAGGTGCCAAGGTCCTCGTTGCTGATCCTGTTCCTGGCATGTGGGGTCGGCAGCCTCCCCCTCCTGGCTTGGCCCCGGGGACAGGTGGTGGGGAATCTCCTGATTCCCAGCTCCAGCATCGAGCGGCCGGGGGACATCGGGTTCCGGATGCATACGGACCACCAGATCTTCCTGGGCCCCTGCGCTGGCCTGGGGCCGGCGGGAGGGATGACCCCGGCCCAGCTCTGGTCCTTCTACGGGATGCCCGGCACCGGCGGGCACGATGTCATCGTGATCGTCGACGCCTATGACTACCCCACGGCGCTTTCCGACTTCAACACCTTTTCCGGCCATTTCGGTCTGCCCCAGGAATCCTCCACCCTGGTGACGGCCCCGACCAACACGGTCTTCCAGGTGGTCTACGCCAGCGGCAGCCAGCCCGGCACCGACTCGACCGGGGGCTGGCCCTCGGAAGCGGCCCTGGACATCGAATGGGCCCATGCCATGGCGCCCGGCGCCAAGATCGTTCTGGTCGAGGCGACGGACGAATATTCCTCCAGCCTGTTCAGCGCGGTGGACCTCGCCGCGACCTTGGCGGACGTCCGGCAGATCTCCATGAGTTGGGGTGGCAGCGAGTTTTCGGGCGAGTCCAGCTATGATGTGCACTTCAATCGGTCCGGTCCCTGTTTCTTTGCTTCCACGGGTGACTCCCAGTACGTGGAATACCCGTCCTGCTCGCCATTCGTGGTGGCCGCGGGCGGGACCAGCGTTGCCACCGACAGCTTTGGCGTCTTGACCGCAGAGAGCGGCTGGATCGATGGCGGCGGCGGCAACAGCCTCTATGAGCCGAAGCCGATCTGGCAGGACGGCGTCACCATGACCGGCTCGGGCCGGGGCGTGCCGGACCTTTCCTCGGATGCCGATCCAACCACCGGGGTCGCGGTCTATGACAGCACCGCCTACGAAGGCACCGTCTATGGTTGGTTCGTCATTGGCGGCACCAGTGTCTCCTCCCCCTGTCTGGCCGGCATGGAGAACGCGAGCGGAGAGCTCTTCGTCAGCACGACCCAGCTGCTGACGGTCCTGTACGGCAACTATCTGGAAACGCCGAACCCCTTCAGGGACATCACCACCGGCGGCAACACCTTCCTGGCCCAGGCGGGCTGGGATTACGCCACGGGAGTGGGGGCGCCGCTGGGAGCGCGGTCCTTCACCCCGGCCAGCCCCAACCTGATCAGTGCCTCCATCTCCAGTCCCGGGAGCACCGTGACCGTGGCCAGCGGGGCTACGGTGCCCTTCGCCGGGTCCGCCACCGACAGCTCCACCGGGGCCACCCTTAGCTACGCCTGGAACTTCGGGGACGGATCCGTCGGCAACGGCACCCCCACCAGCCACGTCTTTACCAACCTGGGGATCGCCAACGCGACCCGATCGGTGACCTTGGAGGTGGCCGACGGCACCGGAGCCTCGGCCACCGCCACCCGCACCGTCATCGTGACGCCGGCGCCGGCGGGGGGCTCCCTGGTGGCGAATACACCGACCCCGCTCTACGGGGCCAGCGTGACCCTCACTCCGACCTTCAACGGCGGGACCGGAGTCATCGGTTCCTCCGGACTGGGCTCCACGGACATCGCCGCTTCGGCCACCAGCGGGGTCGGAGTGCCGACTCCGGCGGTTACCGCAGCCAGGACCTACACCTTGACGGTGACGCCTTCCTCCGGGTCTCCGGTCAGCGTCAGCTGCACGGTCACCCCCCAGGCGGTGACGATGGCGGCGGTGGTCCCAGCCACGGCGAACCTGGCCGTGGGCTTCACCCAGTCCTTCGTCTGCGGGGTGACCGGGGCCGCCAACGGCACGGTCATCTGGTCGGTGGATGGCATTGCCGGCGGCAACGCCTCGGTCGGCACCCTTTCCCCAGCGGGCCTCTATACCGCCGGGACCAGCCTCGGGCTCCACACGATCACCGCCACGGCCACAGCCAACGGCGCGACCCAAACCGCCACGGTGACGGTTTCCGCCGACCAGGTGGCCATGACGGCGGTGACCCCGGCCACGGCCAACTTGACCGTGGGCTACAGTCAGTTATTCACCTGTACAGTGACCGGGGCCCCCAACCCCACGGTCAACTGGTCGGTGGATGGCATTGCCGGCGGCAGCGCCTCGATCGGCACCGTTTCCGCGGCGGGCCTCTACACCGCCGGGACCAGCCTCGGACCCCACACCATCACCGCCACGGCCGCGGCCAACGGCGCGACCCGCACGGCCACGGTGACGGTCTATGCCGCTCCGGTGGCGGTCTCCCTGGTGGCCATGGCCAACCCGATCAACGCCGGCACGGCGACCACCTTGACCCCGACCTTCTCGGGCGGCACCGCCACCCTCGGCACCAACGGCCCGGGCAGTTCGGATCTCACCACCCAGGCCACCAGCGGTCAGGGGATCGGGACCGGCAGCGTCAATACCACCACGACCTACACCCTGACCGTGAGCAATGGATTCGGAGGCCAGGCCACCGCCACGTGCACGGTCACCGTGGACGCCTTCACCATCACCGTGCCCGTTCCCGCGGTGGGCCTCCTGACCGGGTCGAGCACCACCTTCCTGGCCAGGGTGACCGGGGCAGGGGATGGCTCGGTGATCTGGACCACCACCCCCGGGGGCACCATCACGCCGGGGACTCCGTCCGCCAGCGCCACCTTCACGTCGGCCGTGCCCGGGACCTATACCGTCACGGCCACTGGGGCCGCCGACCCGGCCCAGACCGCCACCGTCACCGTCCAGGTCCATGGCGGCAATTTCCTGGACGCCGCCGTCTCCGGGCTCGACGTGCTGGACCTGGTGGGGAATTTCTCCACGGTGGATCCCGCCGTGGCCTTGACCGGCGACGGGGTGGTCAACATGCCGGACCTTGATCTTCTCTTGCAGCTGCTGGGGTGGTGAGATGCGGACGCTGAACCTGATCCTTTCCGGGGCGGCGCTCCTGCTCATCGCCGCCTGTGGTGGCGGGAGCAGTGGCGGAGGCGGCGGATCCGCCACCCAGCCGGCGACGGCGCTGGTCTACACCAGCCCGGCGGACCCGACCACCTGGCGGCTGGTCGCGGATGCGGCCTCCACCCCGACCCATCTGGTGCTGGATCTGATGGCACCCACCGGAGCCGCGGGTCTGGGGGTGACGCTGATCCTCACCACCGACAACCTTGGGGCCCAGTGGGCCGTGGTCAGCGGCAGCTCATACGCCGTGCAGTTTCCCTATCCGTATCCTCTGGTGGATGTCGCCAGCACCCAGGGCGCCGCCCTGCGCGTGGTGGTGGGCCAGGCGGCGGGGCCGGCCTTTGCCTACGGCAGCGCACCTGTGCTTTCGGTCGCCCTGGATCTGGCCGCCGGCGCATTGCCCGGGAGCGTCGCCCTTTCGGCCAGCCAGTGCGGCCATCTGGGGGCCGCGCCGCCTCCGGTGCCGGTGACGGTGGAAGTGGGGAGCCTTCAGGCTCAGTAGGCCAACGGGAGGGGTTGAAATATCCAACCGGCGGCGCCGTCAGGCTATAATGGGGCCCATAAGACTGTAATTGATATCTAATGAGTTTGATTCTCGCTAGGCTTCGGGAGAGGGGTGGCTATGCCTGCTTTGAACAACGTGCTCGCAGTGATTCTGGGGGGCGGTCGTGGCAACCGTCTTTATCCGCTGACTAAAATGCGCTCCAAGCCGGCGGTGCCCATCGCCGGCAAATACCGGCTCATCGATATCCCGATCAGCAATTGCATCAATTCCGGCATCTACCGGATCCATGTGCTGACCCAGTTCAATTCGGTCTCGCTCCACACCCACATCGCCCAGAGCTATCAGTTCGACCCTTTCCACACCGGGTGGGTGCAGGTGCTGGCCGCGGAACAGACCATGGCCAGCGACGCCTGGTACCAGGGCACCGCCGACGCGCTGCGCAAGCAGTTGTTCGAGATCCAGAGCGTGGGCGCGGAATATGTCCTGATCCTGGCCGGGGATCATCTCTACCAGATGGACTATGCCCCCATGGTGGAGTACCACATCGCCAAGGGCGCCGACATCACGGTCGCCGCCCAGCCGGTGCTGGCGGACGAGGCGGACCGCTTCGGCCTGCTCAAGCGCGGCCAGGACGGCCGGATCACCGCCTTCGTGGAAAAGCCGAAGGATCCCGAGGTCCTGGCCGGGCTGGTGAGCCGGGATGACCCGCGCCGGCCCTATCTGGGTTCCATGGGAATCTACATCTTCAACACCAAGGTGCTGGTCGACCTGCTCACCCAGCACCCGGATTTCGACGACTTCGGCCACCATGTGATTCCTCACAGCATCGACCAACTGGGCGTCTACGGGTTCGACTTCGACGGCTACTGGCAGGACATCGGCACCATCCGCTCCTTCTATGACACCAACCTGGAACTCACCTCGCCCAACGCCGCCTTCAACCTGTTCGATGCCAAGCGCCCCATCTACACCCATTCCCGGTTCCTGCCCGGCTCCATCATCGAGGACACCAGCATGACCGACGGGCTCATCTCCGAAGGCTGCGTGATCCGCCAGGCGGAGATTTCCCACTCCATCATCGGCCTGCGCAGCCAGATCGGCCCCGGCACCCGGATCAAGGACAGCATCATCATGGGCGCGGACTACTACCAGCGCCGGAACAGCGTGGTGCCCCTGGGGATCGGCGCCAACTGCCGGATCGAAGGGGCGATCCTGGACAAGAACGTCAGCATCGGCGACAACGTCAGCATCCTGCCGTTCCCCCGGGGCACTGAATTCGACAAGGGCGACTGGGTGGTCCAGGACGGGATCGTGGTCATTCCCAAGGGTAC
>Ga0302279_10006757_pt1 | contig 12050 bp, 9 predicted proteins | sample III_Bog_N3_3_FD_194541 | JGI IMG/M metagenome (GOLD analysis project Ga0302279, IMG submission 194541) | Peat permafrost microbial communities from Stordalen Mire near Abisko, Sweden - III_Bog_N3_3 | ecosystem: Environmental > Terrestrial > Soil > Wetlands > Peat | place: Sweden: Abisko...
TGCAGCCGGCGGCGGCATGCAGAACCTGCTCATCGGCGGCTCGCTCGCGTTCGCCGCCATCGGCTCCGCGCTCGCCTACGTCGTCTCCGCGATCAGCAACACCACGCCGCTGCGGCTGTTGCTCTCCGTCTTCGGCGTGGTCGCGTTCATCGCCGCCATCAGCGCGTTCCTCGGCTGGCTCAAGCTGCGCCGCCGCGACATGGGCCTGCTCCTCGAGGCGAGCGGCTGGGCGATCAACGCGGAGATGAAGATCACCCGCCGGCTCGGCATCACCTTCACGCGCAAGCCCGACTACCCGAAGGGCACGCGCGTCGAGCGGTTCGACGTGCTCTCGCGGCTGCCGGAGGCGAAGGAGCAGGATCGCAAGCGGCGCAACGGGCGGCTGCTCATCGCGCTGGGGATCGCGCTGGTGGCAGGCGGCTTCGCCGGGCACCACTATTGGTACTGGCACATCCGCAAGGCCGAGCCGGTCTCCGCGCCCGCGGCAGCGCCGGCCGCGCCGTAAGCTGCACTCACCTGCCCGGGAGAGACGAGATGGAGCGCGAGACGGCGGACCCGATTCTCCCCGCGGCGGAGCCGGTCGCGCCGCTGCGGCGCGGCGACGCGGTCTCGATCATCGCTCCCGCGAGCCCGTTTGCGCGCGAGAAGTTCGAGCGCGGCCTCCAGGCGCTGCGCGCGATGGGCCTGGAGCCGAGGTTCGACGAGAGCCTCTTCTCGCGCTGGCCGCTCGCCGCCGAGGCAGCTCCTGCCGAGGGAAAACCTGCCGACCCGGGCTACCTCGCTGGCGACGACGCGCGCCGCCTGGGCGAGCTGCGCGCGGCGCTGCTCGATCCCGACACGCGACTGCTCGTGCTCGCGCGCGGCGGCTACGGCTCGCTGAGGATCGCGCCGCAGCTCCCGCCCGCGGAGGTGCGCGCCGCGGGGAAGCTGCTGCTCGGCTACAGCGACGCGACCGTGCTGCACCAGCTCTGGGCGCAAGCGGGCGTGCCTTCGCTGCACGGCCCGATGTGCACGCAGCTGGGCGACGACCTCGACGCGAGATTGCGGCTCGGCTGCCTTCTCTTTGGGAAGGTGCAGCCGCCGATTGCATGGGAGCCCATGCATCTGGCCGGCGCGCCCGCGGGCCGCGCGCGGGGCATCTTGCGCGGCGGGAACCTCGCCACGCTCGCCTCGCTGTGCGGCACGCCGCTGCAGCCCCAGTTCGCCGGGTGCCTGGTGCTGCTGGAGGATCTCAACGAGCCGCCCTACCGGCTCGACCGACTCTGCACGCAGCTCTTGCAGAGCGGCGCCTTCGCCGGCGCGCGCGGCTTCGTCATCGGCGATCTCGGCGTGCCGCTCGCGTTCGGTGCGCCCTTCGGCCACGCCGATCGCAACCGCCCGGTCGCCTTCGGCTGCGAGCACGAGCTCGACGCGGGCGCCGGCACGCTCGCACCGTTGCAGTCCCCCACGCGCCTCATTTCTTAGGCCGCGCCGCGCCGCTTTTCGCGTTAGCGTGCGCGCCCTCATGCGCATCTACTTGCTCGGCATCGCTGGCACTGGAATGGGCTCGTTCGCAGGCCTCTTGCGCGCCGCGGGACACACCGTCAGCGGCAGCGACGAAGGCGTCTACCCTCCGATGAGCGACAAGCTCCGCGAGTGGGGCATCGAGGTCTTCACGCCCTACCGCGCGGACAACCTCTGGGCGCAGGGCTCGCCGCCCGACCTGGCGGTGGTCGGCAACGTCATCCGCGCGCAGAACGTCGAGGCGACCGAGCTGCGCCGCCGCGGCATCCCGCACGTGAGCTTCCCCGAGGCGCTCGAGGAGCTCTTCCTCCTCGAGCGGCACAGCGTGGTCATCGCCGGCACGCACGGCAAGACGACCACCACCAGCCTGATGGCTTGGGTGCTCCAGAGCGCGGGCCGCGACCCGTCGCTGCTGGTCGGCGGCGTACCGCTCAACTTCAACGAGGGCTTCCGGCTGGGCCGGGGCGCGCACTTCGTCGTCGAGGGCGACGAGTACGACACCGCCTACTTCGACAAGGGCCCCAAGTTCATGCACTACCGGCCGCGCACCGCCATCTTCACCGGCGCGGAGTTCGATCACGCCGACATCTACAAGGACATGGCGGCCTACGAGAGCGCGTTCGAGAAGTTCTTCGAGATCGTGCCGCAAGACGGGTTCGTCGCCGCCTGCGCCTGCTTCGCCAACTGGAAGAAATTATCGAATTTTGCAAAGTGCAAAATCGAGAGTTACCGAGCTGTCGACGACGCGCGCGGCGCCGACGGCAGCGCGGTCGACTGGTCGATGCGCAGCCTGTCGCTCTCGCCGCGCGGCGCGGCCTTCGAGCCGATCTTCCGCGGCAAGAGCGAGGGCGCGCTGCTGCTCAACGCGGCGGGCCGGCACAACGTGGAGAACGGCCTGGGCGTCTACGCCGCCTGCCGCGCGCTCGGGCTTGCGCACGCGGAGGTCGCCGCCGGCTTCGCCTCGTTCAAGGGAGTGAAGCGGCGCCAGGAGCTGCGCGGCGTCGCGCGCGGCGTCTCGGTGATCGACGACTTCGCGCACCACCCGACCGCCGTGCGCGAGACGATCGCCGCGGTGAAGGCGCAACACCCCGGCCAGCGCGTCATCGCCATCTTCGAGCCGCGCAGCAACACGGCGATGCGCAAGATCCACCAGGACGAGTACGCGCACGCCTTCGCCGACGCGAGCGAGGCGATCATCAGCCAGCCGAGCGCGATCGCGAAGGTGCCGGAGAGCGAGCGGGTCGACGCGAAGAAGATGGTCGCCGACATCGCGGGCTCCGGCACGAAAGCGCGCTGGTTCCCCTCGGCCGATGCCATCGTCGAGGCGCTCGCTGGCGAATTGAAGGACGGCGACGTGGTGCTGGCGATGAGCAACGGCGCGTTCGGCGGCATCCACGACAAGCTGCTCGCGGCTCTGGGCAGGTGAACGCCGTGCAGACCTGGACTTTGGACTTTGGACTTTGGAGTTTGGGAACGGCGCTGCGCGCCGCGGCCCTCGCGGCGATATGTTGCATGCCACTGATCTCCTGTGCGAGCGGGAAGCCCGCGCCCAGCGCGGCCCGCAGCGATCGCGCTGCGCTGCTGCCCGCGGGAGGCAAGCCGGTGCAGGGCGCGCTGCAGGACCTCGGCGGCCAACCGGTGCAGCTGGCCGATCTGCGCGGGCACCCGGTGCTGCTCGACTTCTTCGCCACCTGGTGCGAGCCGTGCCGGCTTGGCCTGCCGCGCACCGACGCGCTGACGCGCGCGCGCGCACCGCGCGGCCTCGTCGGCGCAGCCATCTCCATCGACGATGAGCTCGAGCCGGTCGGCCCGTTCACGCAGAAGCTGGGCTTGACGCTGCCGGTGCGCTGGGACCGGGGCGCGAAGGTGGCCGACTCGCTGGGCGTGGAGATCCTGCCGGCGGTGATCCTGCTCGACGCGAGCGGCGCGCTGCGCTACCGCGCCTCGGCCGACGACCCCGAGTTCGATCGCCACCTGGAGGACGCGGTCGACGCCCTGCTCGACGAGGCGCCGCCCGCTGGCCCGTAGCCGCGCGCGAGCACCGCGGCGCGCACATCTGACGCAGATGCAACAGTTGCCGATCGGCCGATGTGTTCGCGTGACGCAAGCGCGAGGTCATCGGGTAGGATCGTCCGCATGAGCACGCCTCCTCCCCCGACCTCGCCCGACGCGCAGCACCTCGAGCTCGCCTCGATCTGCGTCGCTGCCGCCGAGGCCGGGGCCCGCGTGCTGCGCGAACTCTTCGAGCGGCCGCGCGAGGTGCTCTTCAAAGGCCGCATCGACCTGGTCACCGACGCGGACAAGGCGGCCGAGGAGCGCGTGCTCAACTTCCTCGCCGAGCGCATGCCCGGCGTCGCGGTGCTCGCGGAGGAGAGCGGCTCGCACGGCGAGGGCGCGGCCAGGCTGCGCTTCATCGTCGACCCGCTCGACGGCACCACCAACTACGCGCACGGGATCCCCTTCTTCGCCTGCACCGTCGCCGCCGAGCTCAAGGGCCAGGTGGTCGCTGGCTGCACCGTCGATGCGACCCGCGGCGAGCGGTTCCGCGCCATCCGCGGCGGCGGCGCGTTCGTCGGCCGCGCGAACCTCACCGCGATGCCCTCGCACCGGCCGGCGAGCGAGCCGCCGGAGCGGAGACTGGCCGTCTCGCGCGCGGAGAACCTGGGGCAGGCGGTCATCTGCAGCGGCTTCCCGGTCGAGAAGCGCGCGCGCCTGAGCGAAATGGTCGAGGCGTTCGGCAAGTTCACCGAGCTGGGCCGCGGCTCGCGCCGTCTCGGCTCCGCGTCGCTCGACCTCGCGTACGTCGCGGCGGGCCGCATCGAAGTCTTCTACGAGCAGGGCCTCAAGCCGTGGGACGTCGCCGCCGGACAGCTGCTCGTCGAGGAGGCGGGCGGCGTGGTGAGCACCTTCGACGGTGGCGCCCACTCGCTCAGCGCGGGCGAGATCCTCGCCTGCTCGGCGCAGCTGGCCGGCGAAGCGCGCGCGGTGCTCGCTGGCGTCCGCGCCAAGGTCGCGAGCGCGGCCACGGCGTAGCTCGCATCGAAACGCGGGCAGCTCCCGAAGCGATCGATCGGCAACTCGACCGATCGCTCCATTCCTGAAATCTCTGTGGGCTACTTCGCTGGCGCGGGCGCTGCGGCCGGCGCGGGCGTGCTCGACGCCGGCGCGGCAGCTGCGTCTGGCGCGGCCTGCACGTCGGCGCGGCGGTTCTTCTTCCACGCGTCCTCGTCGTGGCCCGGGTCCGCCGGCTTCTCCGAGCCGAGCGAGATGGCGCGGATCTGCCCCTCTTTCACGCCGAGCTGCGCGAGATACTTCTTCACCACGTCGGCCCGCTTCTGCCCGAGCGCGAGGTTGTACTGCGCGCTGCCGCGCTCATCGCAGTTGCCCTCGATCTTCACGTCCAGCTCGGGGTGGCGCGAGAGCACCTCGCCGACCACGCCCAGCTTGTCCGAGGCGTCCTTGGTCAGCGTCGACGAGTCGAACTCGAAGAAGACGCTGACGTTGCGCAGCTGCTCGAGCGCCTTGTCCAGCTCGGCCTGGCCCTGCGCCTTGAACGCGGCCGCGGCGGGATCGGCGGCGGGCGCGGCGGGCGGCGGCGCATCCACCTTGGCCGCGGGCGGCGGCTGCGGCGCGGCGTCCGGCTTTACGTTGTTGTGCGGGCAGGCGCTCAGCGCGGCGGTGGCGGCGAGAGCGATCGTCAGGCGAAGGAGCTGCGTGCGCATGGGCGTTCCTTGGGGGCGTGAACTCAAATCAACACGAGCGAGCCCGTCCTATTCCCGCTCGCCCGCGCGCGCAAATTAACCGCCCGCCGCGAGCGCTCACTGCCGCGCCGTCACCGACCAGGTGTCGCCCGGGTTGCCGGTCAGATCGTACTGGGTGAACAGCAGCGAACCGTCCGCCTGCTGCTGCACGCGGCAGAAGCCCTGGTCCACCGTGCTCGCGTTGGCGCCACCCAGCCCGCAGATCACCGAGCGCCCGCCCCACCCCGAGGTGGTCGTGTCGTGCGCGTACTGGTGCTCGTGCGAGGTCAGCACCAGCGAGAAGTGGTGCGACTGGATCAGGCTGGTGATCGACGAAGGCCCCTGCCGCGAGCCGGTCACCGGGTAGTGCTTGATGACGAACGTGTAGGCCGAGTTCGCGTCGGCGTCCTTGAGCGCGCTCTTGAGCCAGCTCTTGGCCGTGTCGTCAAAGTAGTGATCGGCGACGAAGATGAAGCTCGCCCGGCCCAGCCGCGTCTGCACTTGGAAGCTGTAGTACGGCAGCGTCTGCCCGGTGAGCGCGGTGAGCGCGGCCTGGTAGGCGACGTAGTTCGCGTCGGTCGCTTGCTTGCCCGAGCAGTCGTCCTCCTCGCACTCGTGGTTGCCCATGGTCATGAAGAACGGGCGAGCCGGCGACCAGGCGGCCGCGAGCGCGTCGGTGTAGCGCTTCATGTCGGCCTGCGCGTTGGCGAGGCTGCCCGAGCAGACGTACATGTGATCGCCCAGGTCGAAGCCGAACTGCGGGTAGAGCGCGGTCATCTGCGAGAGCTCGCTCTCGAAGGTCGCCGCGGGATAGTCGCCCGGGCCGCCGCTCGCGTCGTCGCAGTTGGCCGAGCGGGTGTCGCCGGTGAAGGTGAAGTCGAGCAGGTCGACGGTGCCGCCGTCGAGGCCGATCGTGCCCGCGTCGACCGGCGCGCCCGCGTCGCCCGCATCGGACAGGCCGCCGTCGTGCGGACCCGCGTCGCCGCCATCGCGCGGCCCCGCGTCCAATGCGCCGCCCGCGTCGGTCACGCCGCCATCCGGACCGGCCGAGCTGCCCTGGCAGAACCCTCCCACGCAGTCGTCGCCCGGGTCGCAGTCGTCGTCGGTCGCGCAGGCCGCGCCCGTCACAAGGATCGACTTCTGCTTGCAGCCGCCCAGCGCCAGCCCGGCGGCGGCGAGCAGCGCGAGACCCCGCAGGAGAACGAGAGAAGAGCGCATCGCCGCCAGATGCCACAGACGCGGCCGGCTTGCACAGCGTTGCTCGACGGATGCCGCCCCTCTGTGCGCGAACGAGCGCGCGCAACGCGGTTAGACTCGGGCGCGCGTGTCGACCGCCTCCGCCATCGCCAACGCGCCCCCGCGCGCGGACAAGTCGCCTCTCGGCCGCGCCGCGCCCGCCATCGCGGGAGTGCTCATCGCGACCACGCTGCAGGCCATCGACGGGAGCATCGTCAACGTCGCGCTGCCGCAGATGCAGCGCCAGTTCGGCGCGCCGCTTCCGCTGCTGGGCTGGGTGGTCACCGGCTACACGCTGGCCAACTTGATCGCGATGCCGCTCGCCGCCTCGCTCGCCGCGCGCACCGGGCTGCGCACGTTCTTCGCCGCCTCGGTGATCCTCTTCACGCTCAGCTCGGGCGCCTGCGCGTTCGCGCCGGGAACCGCGTCGCTGCTGGTCTTTCGCGCGCTGCAGGGGCTGGGCGCAGGCGGGCTGTTGCCGCTGGCCCAGAGCCTCCTGATGTCTCTCTTTCCCGGCGAGCGGCGAGGGACTGCGGTGGCGCTGGTCGGGTTCGCGGCGGTGCTGGGCCCGCTCTTGGGCCCGCCCATCGGCGGCCTGCTCACCGACGTGCTCGGCTGGCGCTCGATCTTCTGGATCAACCTGCCGCTGGGCGTGCTCGCGGCCTTCCTGGTGCTGCGCTTCCTCGAGGCGCCGCCCAAAGCCGGGCACCCCGCGCCCATCGACGTGGGCGGCATCGCGCTCCTGCTGGCGGCGGTGCTCGCGCTGCAGCTCGCCTGCTCGCACCACCCGTGGCTGCTGCCCATCGCCGCGCTCGCCGGCTACGCCTTCATCCGGCACGAGCGCCGCTCGCCCGCGCCGGCCGTGGATCTGCGCGTGATGCGCCACCCGCAGTTCGCCAGCACGCTCGCCGCCGCCGCGCTCTACGGCGTCGGCCTCTACGCCAGCGTGTTCCTCACGCCGCTGACGCTGGAGCACCAGCTGCACATGTCGGCCGCGCGCGCGGGCCTGGTCGTCTCCGCGGGCGGGATCACCTCGGGCGCGCTCATCCTCTCCGCGCGGCCGCTGCTGGTGCGGTTCCGCGCGCAGCGGCTCTGCGAGCTGGGCGCGCTGCTCTTCGCCGCCTCGATGATCTGGCTCGCGGCCGTCTCGTGGACGGGCGGCGGCGCGGCCTTCTCGGCGCAAGCGCTGCGCGGGATGGGCACCGGGATGCTCTACGTCGGCATGAACGCCTTCGCCTTCGCTGACATGCCCGAAGGCGACCTCGCCACCAGCGCGAGCCTTTTCTACCTGCTGCGGCAGCTCGGCGGCAGTGTCGGGGTCGCGCTCTGCGCGCTGCTGCTCCACGCGCACGGGGAAGCAGCGGGTGCGGCGGCGGCGTTCCTGCTGCTCGCGCTCACCGCGCCGCTGGCGATCTTGCCGATGCGCTTTCGCCTGGGCCGCCTGCTCGGGCGCATCCAGCCGCAGATCCCGCCCGCGGCGTAGCGCGCTACCTGGCCGCCACGGTGAAGCGATAGTCGACGCTGTCGCCGTCGCCCTGCCCCTTCGCCGCCGGGACGAGGCCGTACGCGAACGCGAGGCCGAGCATCTCCGGGTGCTGGCGGATCTGCTCCACCGGCGCGCCCTTGCCGAGCGCGAAGATGCCGCGGGCGCGGCCTGCCTCGACCACCAGCGTGCTGCCGTCGGCGCCGAGCTGGACGCGGAAGGTGGTCAGCCGCGTGGTGCTCCGCCAGCGGAACCCGCCCGGCGCGTCGCCCGGGAGCGCGCGGGCCGGGCAGAACTCGACCAGCGGCGCGTCGCCCGCCGAGCCGCGCAGGCAGCCGCGGCTGTCGAGCGAGACATCGAAGCGGTCCGAGTTCTCCGGCGCGCTCATCGCGAGGCGGTTCTCCTGCACGTGGAAGCTGAAGCTGTTGATGACCTGCGTGACCAGCCGAGGCGGCGCCGCTGCCACGTCGATGTGGCCCAGGTCGGCGCCAGTCGAGATCGGACCGTTCGCGGGCGCCTCGGGCGGCGGCGCGTCGGCCGGCGGCACGTCCATTCGATCGCCGCTACCTGGCCCGCTGCGCGGCGCACGGTACATCCGCGCATCGAGCCCGTCCGGCCGCGGCCCCATCAGGCAACCAGTGGCGAGCAGCAGCGCAGCGGCGGCGATCCATCGGACGTTCGGGGTCATCTTCGGTCTCCTGGAAACAGCTCGCCGGGCGGCCTGCGGACGCGATCTGTGACCTTCTGACTCAGCCGGCGCCCTTGCATTCACATTCTTGCATTTTCTGCTCTCCGGAACGCGCGTTGGCCTTGCTCTTCCGCGGCCTCGAAAGCATCATGCCGCTTCGCGTCTTAAACCTCGCCCGGCCGCCCGCCCAAGCCCCCGCACGAAGGACTTCAACATGAGCCACGCCACGACGAATCGCCTGGAGATCACCCTCGCCGCCGCGCACGCCCAGCCTTCCATCGAGGAGGCCAACGTGCACGTCCGCGTCAGCGAGACGTTCGCGGCGCACAGCCTGCGGCCGTTCCAGATCGCGGAGGCGCTGGGGGCAGACGCGGCCGCGTTCGAGGCCTTCGTGCAGGGCAAGGCGAAGCTCGAGGCGCACGTCGCCAACCGGGTCGGCGAGATCGTCGTCAAGTGGGCGAGCGAGCGCGGCGTGACCCACTACGCGCACTGGTTCCAGCCGCTGACCGGACTGGTCGCGGAGAAGCACGACGCGTTCCTCAGCCGCTCGGGCAGCGCGCCGAACTTCCCGCTCGAGAAGCTCTCCGGCGGCCTGCTGCTGCAGAGCGAGCCGGACGCGAGCTCGTTCCCCAGCGGCGGGCTGCGCGCGACGCACGAGGCGCGCGGCTACTGCATCTGGGACCCGTCGAGCCCCATCTTCATCCGCGCCGACGGCGGCGCGCGCACGCTCTGCATCCCGGCGGTCTACGTCAGCTGGAAGGGCCACGCGCTCGACTACAAGACGCCGCTCCTGCGCGCGATGGACGCGGTCTCGCGCGAGGTGAGCGCGTTCATCAACGTGGTCAACGGCGACGAGCGCTGCACCGGCGTGACCGCGACGCTCGGCCTCGAGCAGGAGTACTTCCTCGTCGACAAGGGCTTCGCCACGCTGCGGCCTGACCTGGTCGCGACCGGCCGCACGCTGGTGGGCGCGCCTCCTGCGCGCGGACAGCAGCTCGAGGACCACTACTTCGGCATCATCCCCAGCCGCGTGCAGGCGTTCATGGCCGACGCGGAGCGCGAGCTGTTCCGTCTCGGCGTCCCGATGAAGACCCGCCACGCCGAGGTGGCCCCGGCGCAGTACGAGACCGCGCCGATCTTCGAGGAGATGAACACCGCCGTCGATCACAACCTGATCACGATGGACGTGCTGCGGCGCGCCGCCGACCGGCACGGCATGACCTGCCTCCTGCACGAGAAGCCGTTCGCGGGCGTCAACGGCAGCGGCAAGCACAACAACTGGAGCCTCGCCACCAACGATGGCACCAACCTGCTCGAGCCGGGCGCGGAGCCGCAGAAGAACCTGCGCTTCCTCGCCACGCTGGCGGCGGTGTTCCAGGCGATGGACAAGCACAACGATCTCATCCGCGCTGGCATCGCCTCGGCTGGCAACGAGCACCGGCTGGGCGCGAACGAAGCGCCTCCGGCGATCATGTCCGTCTACCTCGGCAGCGCGCTCGACGCGGTGGTGCAGGGCATCGCCGACGGCGCGGTCCGCACGGTCGAGCAGCTGGCCGACATCCGCATCACGCAGGCGCTCGCGGCCAAGCCGGACCTGACCGATCGCAACCGGACCACGCCGTTCGCGTTCACCGGCAACAAGTTCGAGTTCCGCGCGGTCGGCTCGAGCGAGAACTGCGCGTGGCCGATGACGCTCTTGAACGCCGCCGTCGCCGACGCGGCCAAGGCGCTGCGCGCGAAGATCGCCGCCAAGTCGGGCGACCGCGCGACCGCCGTGCTCGAGGTGGTCCGCGAGGTCTTCAACGCCACCTCCCGCTCGCGCTTCGAGGGCAACAACTACTCGGCCGAATGGCGCGGCGAGGCGGCCAAGCGCAAGTTGAACAACTTCGCCACCACCCCGGCCGCGCTGGCGGTGCTCGGCGACGACAAGCGCACCGCGTTCCTCACCGAGTTCGGCATCCTCTCTCACGAGGAGATCCACGCGCGGCACGAGATCTTCCTCGAGAAGTACGCCAAGCTGCTGCACATCGAGGCGGCCTCGCTGGCGGAGCTCGCGGCCACGCAGATCGCGCCGGCGGTGCAGGCGCAGCTGGTGCGCACGGCGCAGGCGCTCTCGGCGATCGGGAACATCGGGGGCAAGAAGGTCGGCGAGCCGCACCGGCTGGTCCGCGAGCTCGAGGAGATCGCGCGCCGCTACGACGCGCTCGGCGGCGCGATCGACGAGCTGCGCCGGACCGCCTCCGACGTGGGCCACGACGCGCAGCAGATCGCCGACAAGCTCCGGCCCGCCATGGCCGCGGTCCGCAGCGAATCCGACGCGCTCGAGCAGACGGTGGCCGACGACCTCTGGCCGCTGCCGAAGTATCGGGAGATGCTCTTTATCGGCGCGTGAGCGATGCTGCCGGGCATGCTCCGTCCGAACCCGCCTGGCGCCGCTGCGCCCATCGGCCCCCCGAAGAAGCCGGAGCTGGAGATCTTCTCGGAAGAGGCGCGCGAGCGGCGGCTGGTGCGCGCGCTCGATCTGCACGCGACCGGCCGCGTCCCCTGGCGCGCGCTGCCGGACGCGCTCGCCCGCGTCGGGTTGCGCAGCGACGATCTGCGCCTCGCCGAATCGATGGCGCTCCTGCGCGCGCACCCCGAGGGCGCGCAGCTCTCCTACGAGCAGCTGCTCGAGATCATCCGGCCGAACCTCACGCTCATCGAGCGCGCGCTGCGCGGCGAGCTGGTGGTGCCCGACTTCAAGTCGTTCTGCGACGACGTGCAGGAGATGTTCGAGCGCAGCAAGAAGGACCGCAGCGGCGCGATCGCGACGTACATCCCGCAGCTGGCGCGCGTCGACCCGGAGCTGTTCGGCGTCTCGGTCTGCACCCTCGACGGGCAGCGCTTCTCGCTCGGCGATGTCAACGAAGGCTTCAGCGTGCAGAGCTGCGGGAAACCGATCAGCTACTGCGCGGCGCTCGAGCAGCACGGCGAGGAGATCGTCCACCGCACGGTCGGCCGCGAGCCGAGCGGGCGCGGCTTCAACGAGCTGACGCTCAACAAGGACCGCAAGCCGCACAACCCGATGATCAACTCGGGGGCGATCGCGACGCTCTCGCTCATCCAGCCCGACGCGCCGGTCGCCGACCGCTTCGACTTCATCATGGAGTTCTGGACGCGGCTGGCGGGCGGCGAGAAGGCCGGCTTCTTGAACGCAGTCTATCTCTCCGAGCGGCAGACGGCCGATCGCAACTTCGCGCTCGGCTACTTCATGCGCGAGAACCAGGTCTTCAGCGAGAGCACCGACCTGCTCGAGACGCTCGAGTTCTACTTCCAGTGCTGCTCGATCGAATCGACCACCGAGAAGATGTCGGTGATCGCCGCGACGCTCGCCAACGGCGGCGTCTGCCCGACCACCGGC
>Ga0302279_10006763_pt1 | contig 12036 bp, 14 predicted proteins | sample III_Bog_N3_3_FD_194541 | JGI IMG/M metagenome (GOLD analysis project Ga0302279, IMG submission 194541) | Peat permafrost microbial communities from Stordalen Mire near Abisko, Sweden - III_Bog_N3_3 | ecosystem: Environmental > Terrestrial > Soil > Wetlands > Peat | place: Sweden: Abisko...
AATCCAATGGGCGAGCGCGGCGCAAGGGCGGTCGCCGGGGGGCTGGGGAAAGGTTAATGAAAGGTTAACCGATTCAATGCGGCCGCCGGAATTGCGAATGTGGACGGCGCGCCGTCGTCCCCGTACTTCCCGCTTTGGCGCGCGCAAGCGTCATGATCGGCGCCCCGGCGTCGGCTGTGGAGGGGCCGGGGCTCAAACGTCCGGCCGGGTGCGGCGCCGCGGTCGGCGCCGGGTTTCTCCACCGCTGTCCACAACCGCCGCGCCGAGTTATATGGGGGCTTGTCGTCAGCGGAGGCGGAGTTGGGGCGCAGCTATTTTCATCTTCATCTCGTCTCCGATTCGACCGGCGAGACCCTGATCGCCGCGTCGCGCGCCGCGGCCGCGCAATATCAGGGCGTCGCCTCGATCGAGCATGTCTACCCGCTGGTGAGAACCCGCGCCCAGCTCGATCGGGTGATCGCTGAAATCGACAACGCCCCGGGCATCGTCCTGTTCACGCTGGTCGATCCCGACCTGTCGCGCCGGCTGGAAACCGCCTGCGAAGAATCCGGTTCGCCATGCCTGTCGGTGCTCGGCCCGGTGCTGACGCTCTTCCAGTCCTATCTCGGCCAGAGTTCGACGCCGCGCGCCGGCGCCCAGCACATGCTCAACCCGGAATATTTTCGGCGCATCGACGCGCTGAACTTCACCATGATGTGCGACGACGGCCAACTGCCGGAGACTCTGGAGAGCGCCGACATCGTGCTGCTGGGCGTCAGCCGCACCTCGAAGACGCCTACGAGCATCTATCTCGCCAACCGCGGCTACCGCACCGCCAATATCCCCCTGGTGCCCGGCGTGCCGTTGCCGGCGGCGCTCGACCACCTGCGCCGGCCGTTGATCGTCGGTCTGGTGGCCTCGGCCGATCGCATCGTCCAGATCCGCCAGAATCGGCTGTTGGCGCTGCAGGCCAATTCTCAGACCGAATATGTTGATCGCGTCGCGGTCGCCAACGAAGTCAACGATTCGCGGCGCTTGTTCGGCGAGCGCAGCTGGCCGATCATTGACGTCTCGCGCCGCTCGATCGAAGAGACCGCAGCGGCGATCCTCGATCTCTACCGCGAACACAAACAGAAGTTCATCGCCCACGGGTGAAATGGACCGCCATGCTCGCCCCCTCTCTGTGGATAGGCGCCTCGCCGATCGTCCTCGCCTCGAAGAGCGCGAGCCGGCGCGCTCTGTTGGCCGCCGCCAGCCTGCCATTCCAGGTCGAGCCTGCCGACATCGACGAGCGCGCGATCGAACAGGGGCTGGCCGAACAGGGCGCGACCGCGTCCGATCTCGCGCTGGCGCTGGCGCGCGCCAAGGCGCTGGCGGTCAGCGTGCGGCGATCTGGCGCGCTGACGCTCGGCGCGGACCAGACGCTGGCCCTCGAGGGGCAGGCGCCGACCCGCGCCGCGGCGGCCGAAGCGCTGACCGCGATGAGCGGCCGCGCGCACCGGCTGACGTCGGCCTTTGCGCTGGCGCGCGACGGCGCCATCCTCGCCGAGGACAGCGACAGCGCCGATATGACGATGCGCGCCCTCGACGCGGCGCAGATCGCCCGCTATCTCGACACTGCCGGACCCGCCGTCCTGGCGAGCGTCGGGGCCTACCAGATCGAAGGTCTCGGCGTGCATCTGTTCGCTTCGATCTGTGGCGACCACGCCACCATACTCGGGCTGCCGATGCTGAAACTTCTCGCCGCCCTGCGCGGGCTTGGACTGCTGGCGCTATGAGCGCCGTCCGTCGCGCCGGCGTCTGCGGCTGGCCGGTCGCCCATTCGCGATCGCCGCTAATCCACGGCTATTGGCTGGCGCGCTACCGCCTCGAGGGCGCCTACGAGCGGTTCGCCGTGCCGCCGCTCGGTTTCGCCGATTTCGCCGCCTCGATCGGGGTCGACGGCCTGGTCGGAGCCAATGTCACGGTGCCGCACAAGGAAGCCGCCTTCGCCGCCTGCGATCGGCTGACCGATTCGGCTCGCGCCACCGGGGCCGTCAACACCCTATGGCGCGAAGGCGGCGCGTTGTGGGGCGACAACACCGACGTCGCCGGCTTCCTGGCGAGTCTCGACGCCGAAGCCCCGGGCTGGCGCGAGCGGGTCGACAGCGCCGTCGTGCTCGGCGCCGGCGGCGTGGCGCGGGCGATCGTCCAAGGACTCGTCTCGCGCGGCGTCGAACGCATTGCGATCGTCAACCGCACCCCGGCGCGCGCTGTTGCGCTCGCCGAGCGCTTCGCGCCGGCCGTGCGCGCCGCGACCTGGGACGATTTGCCGCAGCTGCTTGCGCCGGCGGGCCTCCTGGTCAACGCGACCATCCTCGGCATGGCCGGTCAGCCGCCGCTCGACGTCAATCTGGCGGCGCTGCGACCGGAAGCCGTCGTCGCCGACGTCGTCTATGTGCCGCTCGCGACGGCGCTGGTCGAAGCGGCCTGGCGGCGCGGCTGCGTCGCGATCGGCGGGCTCGGCATGCTGCTGCGCCAGGCGGCGCCGGGCTTCGCCCGCTGGTTCGGCAAGACGCCCGAGGTGACGGCGGAGCTGCGCGCCCTGGTCGAGGCCGACCTGCGCGCGGGCGAAAAAGGCCGGACGTGATCGTCGCCGGCCTCACCGGCTCGATCGCGATGGGCAAATCGACGGTCGGGAAGATGTTCGCCGAACTCGGCGCGCCGGTGTTCGACGCCGATGCGGCGGTGCGCGCGTTCTACCGCTCCGACGAATCCAATGTCGTCGAGGCGGCCTTTCCCGGCGTGCGGGTCGCCGGCGAAGTCGATCGCGTCAGGCTCGCCGCCGCGACGCTCGGCAATCCGGCGGCGCTCGAGCGACTGGAAGCGATCGTCCACCCCGACGTTGCGCGCCGACGCCTGGCTTTTCTCGCCGCGGCGGCGGCGGCCGGCCGCCGCGTCGCGGTCGTCGATGTGCCGCTCCTGTTCGAAACCGGCGGCGAAAGGACAGTCGATCTCGTCGTGGTCGTGAGCGCCGGCCTCGAGGCGCAACGCGCGCGCGCCCTGTCGCGGCCCGGCATGACGGAAGGAAAGCTCGCCGCGATTCTCGCCCGCCAGACGCCCGACGCCGAGAAACGCCGCCGCGCCCATTGGCTGATCGATACGCGTGGCCCCTACGCGGCGACCCGCGCCCAGGTCGCCGCCGTGCTGCGCGCGCTCGCCGCCGTTCCGGGCCGGAGGCCGACCAATGCGTGAAATCGTCCTCGACACCGAAACCACCGGCCTCGATCCCGCCAAGGGCGATCGGCTGGTCGAGATCGGCGCGGTGGAGATCGTCAACCAGATCGCCAGCGGCGCGGTTTTTCACGTCCTGATCAATCCCGAACGCGACGTGCCCGAGGAAGCGTTCCGCGTCCATGGGCATTCGACCGCCTCGCTCGCCGACAAGCCGGTGTTTTCCGCGGTGGTCGACGATTTCCTCGCCTTCGTCGGCGAGGACCGCCTGGTCATCCACAACGCCGAATTCGACATGCGCTTCCTCAATGCCGAACTGGCGCTGCTCGGCCGGCCGCCGATCCCCGCCGATCGCGTCATCGACACGCTCGCACTGGCGCGCCGCAAGCATCCCGGCGCGCCCAACAATCTCGACGCGCTGTGCGACCGCTATCGCATCGACCGTTCGAAGCGCGTCCGCCACGGCGCGCTGCTGGACGCCGAGATCCTGGTCGAAGTCTACGGCGAGTTGACGGGCGGCCGTCAGCGCTCGCTGAGCTTCGCGGCGGCCGAGACGGCGCGCGCCGACGGGCCGAGCGCGCCGGAGCGGCGCGCGCGGCCGGTCCCGCTGCCTGGGCGCGTGAGCGAGGCCGAACGCCAGGCGCACGCGGCCCTGGTCGAAGCGCTGGGCGAATCGGCGATCTGGCGACGTTACGCGCCGGCCAAGGGCGACGGCGCCGGTTAGGCGTTCGCCGCGGCGGGGGCGCCGGCCGCCTGCAGCCGCTGCAGATAAAGGCGGTGGAAGTCGATCGGGTCGACATAGAGCGGCGGGTAGCCGCCGTTGCGCACCGCCTCGGCGATGATCTGGCGCGCGAACGGAAACAGCAGCCGCGGCCCTTCGATCATCGCCAGCGCCTGGACCTGTTCGGGCGGGACATTCTCGATGCGGAACACGCCGGCGTAGTGGAGTTCGAACTTGAACACCACGCCTGGCCCCTCGCCCGCGCCGCCTTCGAGCAGCAGATCGATCTCATAGTCGTTGGCGGCGACCTGCCGGCCGTTGACGTTGACCTGCAGGCTCAGGCCGGATTGCGGCTGCGTGTTGAAGCTGCGCGGGGCGTTCGGGTTCTCGAACGAGAAGTCCTTGACGTATTGCGCAACAACCGAGAAGCGCGGCGACGCCGCGTCCGCTCCGCCGTTGTTCTCATCGGCCATCGCCTGAACTCCTCGCCGCGTGGGCTCAACATTCGGCGCGTCGCCTAACACGCGCCGCGAGACCGAACAAGCGCGCCGGAGCGCGACTGCGGCTCAGAGCCGCGGCCAGGAGAAGTCGTCGGCCCGGCCGTTGTGCGGGTCGGCGGGCTCGCCGGTCTTCAGCACGCGAGCAACCAGGTCGGTCTGGCCGGGCGGCGACGCGTCGGGAGAGGCGAGCGCGCCGCCGGGCGAAAGCGGCCGGCCGGTCAACGACAGGATCGGCCCGGCGAGCGGTTTGGGCGGCTCGAGCGCCGGCCCGCCCGGCTCCTCGGGGGCGCCCATCTCGCGGCGGATCTGGGCGTTGATGTCGCCGGCGGCCTGCTCGATGTCGGGCGGCAGGTCGGCGGTCTCGTTCTGCGGCCGGCCCTTGTCGAACACGCGACGGATTTCCGCTTCCAGAAAGTGCGCGACCTTGCGTCCGCCGGCCTTGGTGAAATGAATGCCGTCGGGGCCGCGCAGCCTGACGATCTGGCCGTCGACGTTGGGGCCGTTGGCGTCGTACTGGCCGTTCTGGTCGGCGAAGGCGTCCCAGATGTCGACGTATTTCTCGCCCTGCTTCTCGACCTCCGACCGGTCGATCTCGTTGAGCTTGACGATGCCGCCGTTGAACGTGTCGGTGCGCATCGGCGGCATGCCGACCCAGGCGACCGGGATATGCGCGGTCTGGAACGGCTCGAGCACAGCGTCGATGCGGGCGACATAGGCCGCCTTCCAGCGGTCGCTCAACGGATCGAGATTGTCGGCGCCGTCGCGTATCGACTGCATGTCGTTGATGCCGACCATGACGACGACGAAGTCGATGTGGTTATCGCCGGTGGCGAGATCGCGAGCGGCCTTCGGCCAGTCGTAATAGTCGGCGCGCACCAGGCCGGAAGCGTCGTTCGACTTGTCGGCGACGGCGATCTCCGGCTTGTCGGCGAAGGCCTCGGTCAGGCCGCCGGCGGTCAAAGAGGCGAGGCTGTCGCCGATGACGTCGATGAAGAAGGTCGGCTGCACCGCCGCGCCGCCGGGCGTGCCCGGCTCGCGGGTTTTCGTCGCCGGGACGAAGTCGCGCACTTTCCTCTTCGGCTTGGCGGCGGCCTCGGGCGGCTTCTGCGGCGGGCCGCCGAACAATTGCTGGAGGAAACCGCCGAACCCGCCCTCCTGCGCCGGCGCCTCCGGCGCGCCCATCGCGACGCCGACGGCGGCGACGACGGCAAGGCGCAGCGCGCGCGTGACCAACCGGCGATCGAAGGCGAACGGCATCGGTGAAACCCGCGGCCGCGACGGCCGGATCCATAGGCTAGCGGTCGACTTTGGCGGAAAACCGGCTGTCGACGCAAGCCCGCCTCAGCGGCGCCCCTCGAGCCGGCGCAGCAGCGACAGGGTCGGATAGCCGTCGGGCGCGACCCCGATCGATTCCTGATAGGCGCGCAGCGCCGACTGCAGCCGGTCGCCGACCCGGCCGTCGACTTCGCCGACCTCGAAGCCGCGCTTGGCGAGCGCGCGCTGCATCTGGCGAATGTCTCTGTCGGCGAGCGGCTTGTCGCCGGTTGGCCAGGCGGCCTTGAGCCCGCCGCGGCCGGTCACCGCGTCGCCGAGCAGCGCGACGCCGAGCGCGTAGGCGGTCGAATTGTTGTAGCTCTTGATCGTGCGGAAATTGGCGGTGACCAGGAAGATCGGCCCTTTGAGCCCGGCCGGAATCAGCAATTCCGCTTCGCCGTCGGCAGGCAGCGCGCCGCCGTCGGCGCGCGTCACGCCGCGCGCGGTGAACGACGACAACGGGGCGAAGCGCGAGCAATCGGCTGCGGTCAGCGCGAAGCCGTCAGGCAGCCGCACTTCGAATCCCCACGGCGCGCCGGCGATCCAGTTGTGCTTGGCGAGGAAATTGGCGGTCGAACCGATCGCGTCGGGCGCGCTCGCCCAGATGTCGCGGCGGCCGTGGCCCTCGAAATCGACGGCATAGGCCAGGAAGCTCGACGGCATGAACTGGGTCTGGCCCATCGCGCCGGCCCACGAGCCTTTCATGTCGCGCGGCTTTATGTCGCCTTCCTCGAGGATCGCCAAGGCGGCGATCAGTTCGTCGCGGAAATAGTCGCCCTGGTAATGGACGAAGGCGAGGCTGGCGAGCGCCCGGATCACCGAATCGCCGCCGGTGAAGACGCCGAACTCGCTCTCCATCCCCCAGACGCCCATCAGCGTCGCGGGATCGACGCCGTAGGTCTGTTGCGCCTTGGCGAGCCAGGGGCGCATCTCGTCGGCCTTGGCGCGGCCGCGCGCGATTCGCTCCGCCGACACGGCGTTCGCAAGATAGACCCAGATCGGCTGGACGAATTCCGCTTGGGACGTGGTGTGGGCGACGACCGTCGGATCGTAGCCGACCCCCGCGAAGGCGGCGTCGAAGGCGCCGCGCGAGACGCCACGGCCCTGGGCGAGCGGCCACAGGCCGGCGACGAAGGCGCGGAAGGCGGCCTGCTGCTTCAGCGCCGCCTCGGCCGCCGCCTTCCTCGCCGCGGCCACCGCGGCGGCGTGGCTCCGGCGCGTCGGAGCGGCGTCGGCGGGGGCGGCGGCGAACGCAAGCACGAGGGCGACGGCTGCGGCCGCGGCGAGCCGATCCAGGGCGGTTGAAGCGAAACGCGTCATGGCCCTGATCCTCGCTGATCGGCGCGCAGCAGACTAGCGGCGAGCCGTTGCGAGGCCGTTAACCACGTTCAGCTCAGCCGCCGTTCTTGATGTCTTGGGGACGCGGCATCGAAATGATGTTGTAGCCGGCGTCGACGAAATGGGTCTCGCCGGTCACGCCTGCGGAAAGATCGCTGAGCAGATAGACGGCGGCGCCGCCGACGTCGTCGATCGTCACCGTGCGGCGCAGCGGCGAATGCTCGCGCTGGAAATTGAACATGAAGCGCGCGTCGGCGATGCCGGCGCCGGCCAGCGTGCGGATCGGGCCGGCGGAGATCGCGTTGACGCGGACGCCGTCCGGACCGAAGTCGGCGGCGAGATAACGCACGCTCGCCTCCAGCGCCGCCTTGGCGACGCCCATGACGTTGTAGTTCGGCATCACTCGCGTCGAGCCGCCGAAGGTCAGCGTCAGCATCGCGCCGCCCTCGGGCATCAGCGCCGCCGCGCGCCTGGCGATCTCGGTGAACGAGAACGCCGAGATGACCATGGTGCGGACGAAGTTCTCGCGCGTCGTGTCGGCGTAGCGCCCCTTGAGTTCGCTGCGGTCGGAAAAGCCGATGCAATGGACGAGGAAATCGAGCGCGCCCCACCGCTCGGCGAGCGCGGCGAAGACCGCGTCGAGCGAGGCGACGTCCTCGACGTCGCAGGGCAGCGACAATTTCGACCCGAGGCTCTCGGCGAGCGGGATCACCCGCTTGCCCAGCGCCTCGCCCTGGTAGGTGAAAGCGAGCTCGGCGCCTTGCGCCGCCGCCGCCTTGGCGATTCCCCACGCGATCGAATGATCGTTGGCGACGCCCATCACGAGGCCGCGCTTGCCGCTCATCAGGCCTGGTTTCATCCCGCTCGTCTCTTGCTTGACCGTCAGGCGTCGACGCGCTTGAACACCAACGTGGCGTTGGCGCCGCCGAAGCCGAACGAATTGGACAGCGCCGCCCGGATGGCGACATTGTCGATCCGCCGCCGCGCGATCGGCATGTCGGCGAATTCGGGATCGATCTCGTCGATGTGCGCGCTCTCGCAGACGAAGCCGTTCTGCATCATCAGCAGCGAATAGATTGCCTCGTGGACGCCGGTCGCGCCCTGGGAATGGCCGGTCAGCGACTTGGTCGCCGAGATCGGCGGGCACTTGTCGCCCGCGCCGAACACCGCGCGAATCGCCTCGATTTCCTTCTGGTCGCCGACCGGGGTCGAGGTTGCGTGCGGATTGATGTAGTCGATCGGAACCTTCACCGTCGCCAGCGCCTGCCGCATGCAGCGCGCCGCGCCCTCGCCCGACGGCGCGACCATGTCGGCGCCGTCGGAGGTCGCGCCGTAGCCGGCGACCTCGCCGTAGACGCGCGCGCCGCGCGCCTTGGCGCGATCGTAGTCCTCCAGCACCAGCACGCCGGCGCCGCCCGAGATGACGAAGCCGTCGCGGTTCTTGTCGTAGGCGCGCGAGGCGCGCTCCGGCGTCGCGTTATAGGCCGACGACATCGCGCCCATCGCGTCGAACAGCACGGAAAGCGTCCAATCGAGATCCTCGCAGCCGCCGGCGAACATCACGTCCTGCTTGCCGATGAGGATCTGTTCCGTCGCCGCGCCGATGCAATGGTTGGAGGTCGCGCAGGCCGACGAGATCGAATAGGCGACGCCCTTGATCTTGAACCAGGTGCTCAGCGTCGCCGAAGCGGTCGAACACATCGATTTGGGCACGGCATAGGGGCCGACGCGCCTGGGACCCTTGGCGCGGGCGATGTCGGCCGCCTCGACGATCGCCCGAGTCGACGGACCGCCGGAGCCGATGATCATGCCGGTGCGCTCGTTGGAAATCTCCGCCGCTTCGAGCCCGGAATCCCGGATCGCCTGGTCCATCGCAACATGGCACCAGGCGGTGCCGCCGCCATGGAAGCGCATGGCGCGGCGGTCGATCGTTTCCTCGGGCTTGACCGTCGGCGCGCCTTGAACCTGGCTGCGGAAACCGAGTTCGGCGTAGCGCTCGGCCCGGGTGATCCCCGACTTCGCCTCGCGCAGGCTGGCCAGAACCTCCTGGGCGTTGGCGCCGATCGACGAGACGATGCCCATGCCGGTGACAACGACGCGCCTCATAGCCTCACTCCACCATCGCCGCTGCGCCCGTCGCGACTCAAGCGTGGCTCGGCGCGGCGCCGCCAAACAGGCCGACGCGCATGTCCTTGACTTCGTAAATGCGTCTGCCGTCCGCTTCCAGCCAGCCGTCGGCGACGCCGAGGATCAGCTTGCCCTTGAAGACGCGCTTCACGTCGACGCCGTAGATCACTTTCTTGATCGTCGGCAGCACCTGGTCGATGAACTTCACCTCGCCGACCCCGAGCGCCCGGCCGCGGCCCGGCAGATCGAGCCAGCCGAGAAAGAAGCCGGTCAATTGCCACAGGGCGTCGAGCCCCAGGCAGCCCGGCATCACGGGGTCGCCCTTGAAATGACAGGAGAAAAACCACAGCTCAGGCTTGATGTCGAACTCCGCCCGCACGCCGCCCTTGCCATGCGCGCCGCCGTCCTCGCGGATTTCGGCGATGCGGTCGAACATCAGCATCGGCGGCAGCGGCAGTTGCGCGTTGCCTGCTCCGAACAATTCGCCGCGGCCGCAGGCCAGCAGGTCCTCGAAGCCGAATTGCGAACGCCGTTCCGACATGCTCTTTCGTGTTCCTTTGCGATGGCGGACGACCGCCCGGCGCTCGGTCCGCGCCGCCGCTTCGTAACACAGGCGCAGCCGTCTCGAAAGCGCTCCGCGACGCCCGTCACCCGCGCCGGCGCCGCCCGGAATGTTACGGCTGACGGAAGCCGCGGCTTGTGATAAAGCCGGACCGCTCGCCGAAAAAAGGGCGTTTGTTCCAGGACCTACACAGCCGCCGTGTCCGCCCCCGCCGTTCCGCTCGCCTCAACCGCCCGCCGCGCCGCCGCCATGAGCGCCTGCCCGGTCCATTCGCTGCGCGGCAAGCTGCGCCAAGCCAGGCTTCGCCCCACGCGGCAACGCATCGCGCTCGGCTGGCTGTTGTTCGGCCGCGGCAATCGCCATCTCACCGCCGAGATGCTGTTCGAAGAGGCGCGCGCGGCCAAACTGCCGGTGTCGCTGGCGACGGTCTACAACACCCTGCATCAGTTCACCGCGGCCGGGCTGTTGCGCGAGATCGCGGTCGAAGGGGCGCGCGCCTACTTCGACACCAATCCGACGCCGCACCATCATTTCCTCGTCGAGGAGACGGGCGCGCTGCTCGACATCTCCGACCGCGACATCGCGCTGGGGCCATTGCCGCTGCCGCCGCCCGGCTGCGAGATCGCCGGCGTCGACGTGGTCGTGCGCGTCCGCCGGGCCGCTCAGAAGGGCGGCTGATCGCCCGCGATAACGCCGGCGCTGGTGACGACCACCCAATCGCGGCCGCGGCGTTCGATGCGCTGGATGCGGCCGATTCCGGGCAAAACGTCGCCGACGGCAACCTGCTCGGGCCCGTCGCGGCCGTCGATCACCGCCGAGCTCTCGTCGGCCTCGACCAGCCAATAGCCGCGCAGCGGCGGACGCTCGATCGAGCCGGTCGTCTCGTTGGAAACCGTCGCGCCCGGCGCGAAGGCGGGCTTGGCCGGCGGGGCGGCGACCGGCCTCTGCGGGGACGACGCGGAGACGGCGGCGGCGATCGGCCGCTTCTCGAGCTTGTCGAGGCGGGTCGAAAAGTCGGCGAGCTTGCCCGACAGGTCCGCGAGCTTCCCGGCCGCCTCATGGTCGAAGCGGTCGGCGAGCTTGTCGAGGCGCGCGCCGGTGTCGCGCTCGAGCTTGTCGAGGCGCGCGTTCACCTGGCCGAGGCTGGCGGCAAGCTCGCGGCCGCCGGCGCTGGCGCTCTTCAGGTCGGCGGCGACCTTGCGCACCTCGGCGCTTTCGTCGTGATTGTGCGTCGCCTCGAACGCGTCGATGCGGTCCTTGAGCGTCCTGACGGTTTCGGCGAGGCCGCGCGTCTCGTCGCTCTTGGCCGCGAGCAGGCTTGTCTCGCGCGCGTGATCGTAAAGCGTCGCCGCCGAAACGCCGGCGACCAGCGCCAGGGCGGCGGCGATCGACGAGGCCCAGACGATCGATTTCGAAAGGCCGGAGCGCGGCGATCGCTCGGCGCGCGCATAGGGCAGGAGCTCGAGGCGCGGCGGATCGACCGTCGGCGTCGACTCCCCTTCGAACGTGGGCTCGACGCGCGGCGAATCGCCGGAAGACGCTAGGCTGTCGCTCATCAGGGCGTTCCAGGGCGGACGCGGAAACGAGCGAAGTTTCAACTGATTGGATTAACGGATCGTTGACCGATTGCGGCCGTGGCGGACAAAGATCGTGGCGGGATTGAAGCGGAGCTCAGGCTGGCGCGTAGGCGTCGGCGCGAATCCGCTCGATCATCGACCGGACGCCGTTGGAGCGTTGCGGCGTCAGATGCTGTTCGAGCCCCAGCTCGCGGAACGTCGTCAGCGCGTCGGTGGCGAGAATCGCCTCCGGCGTGTGATCCGAATAGAGCGCGATGGCGATCGCCACCAGCCCGCGCACGAGGTGGGAATCGCTGTCGCCGCGGAAATGCAGGATCCTGCCGCCGCCGCCGGCGTCGCGGCGCGCCTCGCATTCGAGCCAAACCTGGCTGACGCAGCCGCGCACCCGATTCGTCTCGTTATGGGCCTCGGCGGGCAGCGGCTCCAGCGCATGGCCGAGTTCGATCAGATAGCGGTAGCGGTCATCCCAATCGTCGAGGAAGGCGAAATCAGCGCGGATGGTTTCGATCGTAGCCAGGGTGCGGCGCTCGGCTGGAGAGGGTTGCAGGACGCTATATAAGCGCGCCCCCCCGCTGGAGGCCACCCCGGCGGCGGATAGAGACGGCGTGGCGACGCGCCGCAGCGCCGGCAGGCCGCCTCAGAAAGAGTGGCGGTCGGCCGGGCCGCGCCAGGGCGGCGCCCGGTCCTCGGCCGAAAGGGTGTCGA
>Ga0302279_10006767_pt1 | contig 12029 bp, 4 predicted proteins | sample III_Bog_N3_3_FD_194541 | JGI IMG/M metagenome (GOLD analysis project Ga0302279, IMG submission 194541) | Peat permafrost microbial communities from Stordalen Mire near Abisko, Sweden - III_Bog_N3_3 | ecosystem: Environmental > Terrestrial > Soil > Wetlands > Peat | place: Sweden: Abisko...
CGAGCTCGGGATGGGGGCGCGCTCACCCCGAGTGCTGTTCTGGAAGACCATGAGCGCGTCGCCGCTCTTCGCGATCGCAACGGGCACCCTCATTGCGTACGTACGGCTGGGAGCGCTTCCCGTTGCAGCGCCGCTCCTGGCGCTCTGGTTCTTCGCCCCCGAGCTCGCCCTTTGGATTAGCCAGTCGCCTCGCTCACGCGCCCCCGAGATCACCGATAGCGACAGGAGGGCGCTGAGACTCCTTGCGCGCCGAACGTGGCGCTTCTTCGATGCGTTCGTAGGACCGAACGACCAGTGGTTGCCGATCGATAACCACCAGGAAGACCCACGCGAGCAGACGGCACATCGAACGTCGCCGACGAACATCGGGCTGATGCTCCTCGCGACGACGTCGGCGTACGACTTCGGGTACATCGGCCCGAGCGAGCTTTCGCTTCGCCTCCGACGGGCATTCGACAGCATCGCGCGCCTTCCTCACTACCAGGGACATCTTCTCAATTGGTACGATACGAAGAACCTTCAGCCGCTCTTGCCGCGGTACGTCTCGACGGTCGACAGCGGCAATTTCGCGGGGTGCCTATTGGCGTTGAAGCAGGGGTGCGAGGACGTGGCGGAAGAGCCCGTGCTTCGCGTCGAAGCATGGGACGGGCTACGTGATTCGATCGATCTGCTCGACCAGGCCGTAGGGTCCGCGCCCGGCGGTGACGTCCGCTCGCTTCGGTCGGTGATTGCTCGCATGCAGCGCGCGACGCAGGGCGCGCGAGATAACCTGACCGAGTCCTATGGGACACTTCGCACGCTCTGCAACGAAACCTCCGCCGAGCTCGATCGCGAGCTTCACGACTTCCTCGAGCGAGGCGCGCACCAGCATGAGGCGGACGTGCTCCGTGCACTCCGAACGTCAATCGACCGACTCCATCAGCAACTCCAGCAGATGCGACGGGAGCTCGACGCGCTGCTCCCTTGGCTTGCACTGAAGGAGGACGCGGCTGCCCACGCAATCGTTCTGCCCGCGGAAGTTCCGTTGGCTAAGCTCTCGGCTGTTTCAAAAGCTCTTCGGGTTGCCCTCGACGTGAAACAACGTGAACGGCGTCAGCGTGGGGAGGTGTCTCCAGTGCTCGACGCGTCCGCACAACGGCTCGACGACGCGTTTCGAGATGCGGACACGAACGCTACGGCGCTCGTCGCGGAGCTGGTCGCACTCGCCGAGCGCGCGGGCGAGGAGGCACTTGGGATGGACTTCAAGCTCCTCTACGACAGCGACCGCAAGCTCTTTCGCATCGGCTACAACGCGACGAGCGATCAGGCCGACGCGCACCATTACGACCTCTTGGCGTCGGAGGCCCGCCTCGCCAGCTACCTGGCGATCGTCAAGGGCGATGTCCCCGAATCGCACTGGTACGCGCTCGGACGCCCAATGACACGCGTGAACGGCGCGGCGGCGCTTCTGTCGTGGGGTGGGACGATGTTTGAATACTTGATGCCTGGCTTGTTGATGAGGAGCCAGGAGGGCACACTGCTCGCCCAGACTAGCGCGCTCGCCGTCGAGGCACAGATCGCCTACGCCAAGCACGAGGGAGAGCCATGGGGGATCTCCGAGTCGGCGTACGCCCGCGTCGACGCCGACCTAACCTACCAGTACCGATCCTTTGGGGTGCCCGCGCTCGGCTTCAAGCGCGGGCTCGAGGACGATCACGTCGTCAGTCCGTACGCCTCGCTCCTCGCGGTGTCGATCCGGCCGCATGCTGTCGCCCGCAACGTCGTGGCGCTCGAAGCGATGGGAATGCTCGGAACCTATGGGCTGTTCGAGTCAATCGACTTCACACCGGAACGCGCGGCGGAGCAGGCGCCAAACGGGCAAAGAATCTCGGTCGTTCGGTCGTATATGGCACACCATCAAGGCATGATCTTCGTCGCGCTGGGCAATGTCTTGAACAGGCGCAGCATGGTCGATCGGTTTCATGCCGATGCGTTGGTGGAGACCGCCGAGGCGTTGCTCAACGAACGCGCGCCGGGCACCGCGCCAGCCGAATGGCCTCAAGCAGGAGCGGCGAAGAGCGTGGATGCAGACGTGACGGCCGCGCCGCCCGCAGCCCCGAGCCCCTGGTTGGCCGCGGAGCAACCCGGGCCGCAGGCGTTCGTATTGAGCAATGGTAGACTTACGAGGCTGGTGACTGGCTCGGGCGGCGGTGGGCTTCGTTGGCAGGATGTCGCGCTCACGCGCTACGAGCCCGACGCGACGCGTGACGACGGAGACTCGTTCTACGTGCGTGACGAAGAGAGCCGGCGGGTCTGGCGCGCGACCTCTCGGGAAGGCCAGACGACGTACGCGGCGCACAAGGCAACGTTCCATCTTCGGCGAGAGGGCATTTCGGTTCACGTCGAAGTCTCCGTCGCGGCGGCCGACGACGTGGAGGTGAGACAGATCACGCTGCACAACGAGACGGATCGTCCACGGCGTATCTCTGTCACGAGCGTCGGGCGACCTGTACTTCTCAACGCGACGCAGGCGTCGACTCATCCGGCGTTTTCCAGCATGTTCGTCGTCAGCGAACATGTCGCCGAGTTCGACGGACTTCTGTTTGCTCGCCGCCGGCAGTCGGCGGACGAGGAACCGGTCATCCTCGTGCATCGCCTCGTGCGGGAAGGCGCAGCGGTGACCTTCGGCGGATGCGAGAGCGATCGCGGAGCCTTCTTTGGCCGCGGCGGAGATCAGGAGATTCCCGCGGCCCTGGCAACCGACGAATCCGGGCTTCATGGCCGGGTCGGAGCTGTACTCGACCCCATCATGAGTCTGATGGCCCAGGTCGCTCTAAAGCCGAAAGGTGCGGTCACGTTTGCGTTCGTCACCACTGTTGCGCGCTCGCGCAGCGCGGCAGTCGGCATGGCTCGAAAGTACGGCTCGATGCACGCGGTGCGCTGGGCCCTTCGAGACGCCGAGCAGGAGAGCCCGCGACGGTTGCAGCGCGCGAGGCTCGCTCCCGCGCTCCTACCCACGGTGCAACGTCTCTTCTCCGCGATGCTCTTCGCCGACCCGACCCTCCGCGCCTCGTCGGACGCGCGCGCGGCTATGCCTCCAAGCCAGCGCCGCCTTTGGGGTCGAGGGATCTCGGGGGACGACCCCATTGTACTGGTTCGGGTGAGCGACCCCGACGCGCCACTGCTGCACGAGGTGCTCGCCGCACAACGCTACCTACGCGCATGCGGCGTTCGCCTCGATCTCGTCCTCGTCGACGAACAGGCTTCCGGATACGCGACGGAAGGTTCCGGGACCCTGCGACGCACGCTCACGCAGAACGATGCCGACGCGTGGGTCAATCGGCACGGTGGCATCTTCGTGATCGCGGCCGATCAAGTCGAAGCTGCGGAGGTCCGTCACCTCGAGGCGTGCGCCCGCGTCGTGCTCGATACCCACGACGGTTCGCTCGTCGCGCGCCTTGGACGGGCCGTCGAGAGCCCGTCCAAGCTGCCGCGGTTCGAGCCGGCGCTCGTGAACGACCCCGGTGAGCGCCCCCGTCCGCGTCCGAAGCTTATCTTCGACAACGGCACCGGTGGCTTCACGGAGGACGGCACGGAGTATGTCCTCGAAGTCGCTCCGGGAACCTCGACTCCGGCGCCGTGGTGCAACGTCCTCGCGAATCCAGAGTTTGGCTGCCTCGTCAGTGAGTCCTCGCTCGGCTCAACGTGGTCGCTCAACAGCGGCGAGAACCGGCTCACACCGTGGAGAAACGACCCGGTCTTCGATACCCCTTCCGAGGTGCTGTACCTAAGAGACGAAGAGACCGCGGCAGTCTGGTCCCCGACGCCGCTCCCGGCGGGACGAGATGGGCAAGTCCTCGTGCGTCACGGCGCCGGGTACACGACGTATGAGCGCGAGAACCATGGTCTCGTTCAAGAGTTGACCGTGTTCGTCCCGACCGACGCAACGCTCAAGGTCGTCCGCCTTCGCGTGAAGAACACGCTCCCGCGTCATCGGCGGCTCACGGCGACGTACTACGCGGAGTGGGTACTGGGTAGCCGGCGCGAAGCACAGCGGCCGTATACCGTGTCCGAGATCGACCGAGACAACGCCTGCCTCCTGGCGACGTGCGACTGGAACGCGGAGTTTGGCGGACGCGTTGCGTTCCTGGCTTCCAAGGGTGCCGTGCACGGCTTCACAGCCGATCGCACCGAGTTTCTCGGCCGTCGCGGCGACTACGCGCATCCCGAGGGGCTCGAGCGCTGGGGCCTCTCCGGCCGGGTTGATCTCGGCGCGGACCCGTGCGCGGCGCTGCAAGTTCACCTCGACCTCGCGCCCGGCGAGGAGAAGGAGACACACTTCATCCTCGGCCAATCGCCGAGCCGTACCGACGCGCTCGAGCTCGTCGCTCGCTTTCGCGACGGGGCCGTCGTCGAGGCCGCGTGGAGGGGGCTCCGAACCTACTGGGACGGCATCCTTGGAAACGTCCGCGTGAAAACGCCCGAGCCCGCGATGGACCTCATGGTCAACCGCTGGCTCCTGTACCAGACGCTCTCGTCGCGGGTGTTTGGTCGCACCGGCTTCTATCAGTCGAGCGGTGCGTTCGGGTATCGCGACCAACTTCAGGACATGCTCGCGCTGCTCCACGCCGCGCCCGCCATCGCGAGGGCGCACATTCTGGAATCAGCAGCGCATCAATTCGAGGAAGGAGACGTGCTGCACTGGTGGCACCCACCCTCGGGTCGCGGCGTGCGAACACGCTGCTCGGATGACCTTGCCTGGCTCCCCTACGTGACGGCCGAATATGTCGCTGCAACCGGAGATGCCACCATTCTCGAAGAATCCGTCCCGTTTCTTCACGGGGATCCGTTGAAGCCGGAGGAGCACGATCGCTACGCGCAATACGAGACCTCGACAAGCGCGGCTCCGCTCTTCGAACATTGCCGGAGGGCTCTCGAGCGCGCGGTGACCAAAGGGGCGCACGGGCTTCCGCTGATGGGGGACGGCGATTGGAACGACGGAATGAGTCGCATCGGCGCGGAGGGGCGTGGCGAGAGCGTTTGGCTCGGCTGGTTCTTGTGCGCCACCATGGATCGGTTTGCCGCCCTAGCCACGGGCAGAGACGAGACTGCAGCCGCCGCTACATGGCGGGAGCGGGCCGAATCACTACGCGTGAAGATCACGGACGTCGCTTGGGACGGCGCATGGTATCTGCGTGCTTTCCACGACGACGGCTCGCTCGTCGGATCCGCGAAGAGTCGCGAGTGCCGCATCGACTCCATCGCGCAGTCTTGGGCGGTTCTTTCCAAGGATCCGTCCAATGGCAACGAAGTTCGAATGCGTGCCGCGTTGCGCGCAGCGGACGAGGAGCTCGTACGCGAGCCCGATCGACTCGTGCTCCTCTTTTGGCCGCCCTTCGACAGCACTCTGCACGACCCCGGGTATGTTCGTGCGTACCCCCCCGGGATCCGCGAGAATGGGGGCCAGTATACGCACGCTGCAACGTGGCTCGGGTTCGCGCACGCCGCCCTTGGCGACGGGGAACGCGCGGAACGCATCTTTCGTCTGCTGAATCCCGTCCTCCACGCTCGGAGCGCCGAGGACTCCGCGCGCTACCGGGTCGAGCCCTATGCGCTCGCCGCAGATGTCTACAGCTGTCCTCCGTGGGTCGGCCGCGGAGGTTGGACATGGTACACGGGGTCGGCCGCCTGGATGTGGCGCCTCGGCGTCGAAGCCATTCTTGGCCTTCAGCGCGAAGATGGGCACGTACGCATCGCGCCGTGCATCCCCCCAAAGTGGAAGGGGTTCGAAGCATGGGTCCGCGTCGGTCTCCGTACCCTCCACGTGACCGTCGATAACGCGGCTCATGGTGCCGGGGTCACGACGATCACCGTGGATGACGTCACCCTCGATTCGAATATCGTTCGCGTCGACCCGACGACGTCGGGCACGCACGAGGTGCACGTGCGACTTGGTTCCGCGACGAGGTCCGCGGATGGTTCGCACGGCGGCATCGCCGACGTCCTTGTGGGTACCGTCGGCGCAGGTGCACCGGACGCTCAAAAATCGGCCGCGCCCGTGGACGTTGGCAGACGCCCTGCGGAAGCGGAACAACGCCCGTGAAGGTGCCATTCGCACCCGAACGTGTCTGCAAAGTCGAGACAACGGCGCCCATCGGCAGCGAGCCCTGGCACGATGCATGCTCCTACAATTCCGATGCATTCCCATGCCAAACCCCCGCGGTTCAGCTGCGACTTCCGCGAGGCAAATGGGTCGCATCTGGTGCACGTGTGGGAGCACACGGTCGGCAGCGGGCACGCCACGCTCGCGCTGCGCGCCGACTGGCAGCGTCAGCTGACGCGATGCCGGCGCGAGCTCGGCTTCCGGCATGTCCGCTTTCACGGCGTGCTGTCCGACGACGTTGGCACGCTGGTGCGCGAGGACGGCGGGCTCGTCTATTCGTTGTTCAACGCCGACCAGATTTTCGACTTTCTGCTGTCCATCGACATGCGGCCGTTCGTGGAGCTCTCCTTCATGCCCACCGCGATCGCCTCGGGCGGCGATACTGTCTTTCACTACCGTGGCAACATCACCCCTCCGAAGGACTACGACTCCTGGGAGACGCTGATCCGCAAGCTCGCGGATCATTGGATCGAGCGCTATGGCCTCGCAGAGGTGAGCCGTTGGTTCTTCGAGGTCTGGAACGAACCGAACCTGAAGGCCTTCTGGACGGGCAGCCAGGCCGACTACTTTCGCCTTTATGCTGTGACAGCGCGGGCACTCAAACAAGTGCACTCGTCTCTTCGCGTGGGCGGCCCCGCGACGGCGGACAACGCGTGGATCCCAGAGTTCATGACCTACTGCGAGGCGAACGCCGCGCCGGTCGATTTCGTCTCGACGCATCACTACCCGACAGACGCATTCGGCAAACCCGGCGACGACACGACCGCGCAGCTCGCGGCGAGCAAGCGCAGCGCCCTGCGTGACGAGGCCGCGAAGGTGCACCAGCAAGCGAGGGGCAAGCCGCTCTATTATACGGAGTGGAGCACCTCCTCGAACCCCTTCGACGACCTGCACGATGAGCCTTTCGCCGCGGCGTTCATCGCGAAGACCGTGATGGAGGCGCACGGGCTCGTCGACGGGTACAGTTACTGGACCTTCAGCGACCTGTTCGAGGAGAACTACTTCTCGTCGAAGCCATTCCACGGCGGTTTCGGTCTCCTCACGATACACGGCGTACCCAAGCCTGCGTATCGCGCCTTCGAGCTACTTCACCGCCTCGGCGACCAGATTTTCCCCGTTGTGGGCGAGCACGACACCGTCGACGTCTGGGCAACACGGCGAGGGCGCACTGCGCAGGTGCTGCTCACGAACGGCGCGCTGCCGAGGCATCCCATCCGGACAGAGGAGGTCCGCCTCGAGCTCTCGGGGCTCACGGGGGTCCGGTCGGCCCACATCGAACGGATCGACGACGACCATTCCAATGCGCGACGCGCGTGGCTTTCGATGGGTCAACCGGGGAGCCTGCTCCCGCGCCAGGTCGAAGCGCTTGAGGGCGCGTCTTTGCTCGTCAAGGAGCCCGTGCACTTGGACGCGAGGGAGAGTCAGGTCACGCTTGATGTGACCGTGCCCCCGCAAGGCACAGCGCTCCTCACGCTAGAGCTGGCATGAAAGCCTTGCGCGCAGACGCCCACAGCGAGAACCCGTGCGCGTCTGGCAGCGACAAGGAGATGCTCGAGACACTCCAGCGCGAGACGTTCCGTTACTTCGATCGACACGTGAATCCAGAGAACGGGCTCGTGGCCGACAAGGGATCACCCGACGCGCCTTCGAGCATCGCGGCCGTGGGGCTCGGGTTGAGCGCGTACACCGTCGCCGTCCAGCGCGGCCTCATGCCACGCGCGACTGCGGTGGCGCGAACCCTCGCGGCGCTCCGGTTCTTGAACGGCAGCGAGCAGAGCAAAGACCCGGACGCCACGGGTTACAAAGGATTCTACTACCACTTCCTCGACATGGGCACGGGGAGACGTGCATGGCGCTCCGAGCTGTCGACGATCGACACGGCCTTGCTCATGGCCGGGATCCTCACGGCCGGTTGCTACTTCGACGAGCCGCTGGCGGAGGAGGCCGAGATTCGCGCTCTGGCCGACGCACTCTACCGTCGCGTCGACTGGGCCTGGGCTTCGAGCAATACCGGCATCATCGGTCACGGTTGGACCCCCGAAGGGGGCCGCCTGGGGCCCAAGTGGAACCGCGGGTACAGCGAGGCGCTCATCCTCTATGTGCTCGCCCTCGGGTCGCCGACGTTCCCCATCCCCGAGCAGGGCTACCGCGCCTGGACGTCGACCTTCGAAGAGAAGCGCGCCTACGGAATCGACTACCTCTATGCCGGCCCGCTCTTCATCCATCAGCTCTCCCACATATGGCTCGACTTTCGCGGGATACGCGACGATCGGAATCGCGCGGTCGGCTTCGACTATTTCGAGAACAGCCGACGGGCCACGCTCATTCAGCGGGAGTACGCTATCGAGAATCCGCATGGATTCGCGCATTACTCGAAGAACGGCTGGGGCCTGACGGCGAGCGACGGACCGGGTCCGTGCGTTCGAACCGTAGAGGGCGTGCGGCGCAGATTCTACGGCTACCTCGCTCGAGGCGCACCGTTCGGTCCGGACGACGGGACGCTCTCCCCATGGGCCGTCGTGGCCTCGGTGCCGTTTGCGCCCGCGGTCGTGTGCAGCGCGCTCCACCACGCGATCGAACAGCTTAGCCTGAAGAATAGAGAGCAGACGGGTTTCAACGCCAGCTTCAACCCTACGTTTCCCGGCGGCGAGGACTCCAACGGATGGGTGTCCCCCTACAAGTTCGGCCTCAATGAAGGACCGATCATACTCATGATCGAGAACCAGCTCTCGGAGCTTCTTTGGAAGCGGTTCCGATGTTGTCCGTATGTCGTGCACGGATTGCGACGCGCGGGTTTCGAAGGAGGGTGGTTGAGTGAGGGCAAGCCTCTGTGCGCCGAGCGTCCGAAGTCGTAGGCGCGTCGCGTCCAGGTCGAGAGCACGGTTCCGCGAGCCTGTCCGCTGGCGTTCGCCTGTCGACTCCAGGGTCCAGCGAGCACGACGCACTTCCTCGGCCGCCCTACTCTCGCTACGTGGCGCTCTCGCGCTTCATGGGGCGCTTTGGCGAAGGCTGAAGTGGCGATCCTCACGTCTACAGCACCAATCGGGGTGGGCGCGAACTTGCACGTGTCGTGGTCGATCACGCGACACCAGCACGGACCACCCGAAAGAGGACACCACGATGGCCTACCAGAGCGTCAACCCGTACGACGGCAAAGTGATCAAGACCTTCCCCGAGCTCACCGACACCCAGCTCGAGACGGCCATTCAAACGGCGTCGACTTGCTTCGAGACGTGGCGGCACAAGACCTACGCAGAACGCGCGAAGATTGTCGCAAAGGCGGCGGACCTCATGCACACGCGAGCCGACGAGCTCGCCCGCCATGCGACGCTCGAGATGGGCAAGCGCATCAACGAAGCGCGTGGCGAGGTCGAGTTCAGCTCGAACATCCTCGACTACTACGCGAAGAACGCCGAAAAGTTCCTCGCACCGGTGAAGCTTCACCCGACGGTTGGCGAAGCTCACATGGAGAGCAGCCCCATCGGCGTCATCTTCGGGGTCGAGCCGTGGAACTTCCCCTACTACCAGCTCGCGCGTGTCGCGGGTCCGCACCTTATGGCTGGCAACGTGCTGATGGTGAAGCACGCAGGTTGCGTTCCGCAATGTGCCATTGCGTTCGAGAAGCTCTGGACCGAGGCAGGCGCGCCCGTCGGTTTGTATACGAATCTACTCATCAGTCACGAGCAGTCGGACCGCGTCGTCGACGACCCGCGTATCAAGGGGGTGGCGTTGACGGGTAGCGTCGCCGCCGGCAGGAGTATCGCAGCCCGCGCAGGAAAGAACCTGAAGGTCTCGTCCATGGAGCTCGGGGGAAGCGATGCGTTCATCGTCCTGGAGGACGCGGATCTCGAGCACACGCTGAAGTGGGCCGTGTGGGGCAGGATGTACAACGCCGGACAGACTTGCTGCGCCGCCAAGCGCTTCATCGTCGTCGATAAAGTCTACGACAAGTTCCTCGAGCAGTTTCAAGCCGCGCTGACGGCCCTGAAGCCCGGCGACCCGATGGACGAGAAGACGACGCTGGGCCCCCTCTCCACGGAGTCAGCCCTGATCGATCTTCTGAAGCAGGTCGACGGTGCGGTCACCAAAGGGGCCAAGCTTCTCATGGGCGGTAAGCGCATCAACCGCGCGGGCGCATTCATGGAGCCTACGATCTTGACGGACATCAAGCCGTCGAACCCGGCGTTTCGAGATGAGTTCTTTGGCCCGGTCGCGCTGTTCTTCCGCGTCAAGGACGAGGACGCGGCCATCGCGCTCGCAAACGACTCCGACTTCGGTCTCGGTGGATCGGTGTTCACCAAGGACGTCGCGCGCGGCAGGCGCGTGGCGAGCCGCGTAGACACGGGCATGATGTTCATCAACAACATCTCGTGGTCCGACGCAGAGCTTCCCTTCGGCGGGATCAAGAACTCCGGTTACGGACGCGAGCTGGGCGATATGGGCATCCAGGAGTTCGTCAACAAGAAGCTGGTACGCGTCGCCTCGATGAGCGCACCCGTGTGACGACCTGACGGGCCGTACGGCGGGGTGGACGAGGGCCTTCCAGGGACGGTCCTCGACTGCGCCTCGTCACGCCATGCGTCACGCAGCCGGACTCGCCGCACGTTATCGAACCAGGAAGCTACTATGTATGTAAACGTCGCTCGGACCGGTCACGGAACGAGCACAGCTGCGCCTTCGAACCGGCCCGTGCGGAGGTCGGCGAGCGCGTCGTTGGCGCGCGCCAGCGGGTAGGGAGTGGTCTTGGTAATGATCCCAATCCTGGGCGCCAATCGCAAGAAGTCGAGTCCGTCCTGCCGCGTCAGGTTGGCTACCGATACGAGCTGTCGCTCCTCCCACAGCAAGCGATACGCGAAGCTCGGAATGTCGCTCATGTGGATGCCCGCGCAAACGACTCGCCCACCCTTACGAATCGCCTTCAGTGCCAGGGGGATGAGGTCTCCGACGGTTGCATAGATGATCGCTGCATCGAGCGGCTCGGGTGGCATCTCGTCGGACCCGCCTGCCCACGTGGCGCCGAGGCTCCTCGCGAACGCTTGGTTCGCAACGTCTCCCGGACGAGTGAAGGCGTACACGGACCGCCCTTGCCACTTCGCGACCTGCGTGACGATGTGTCCCGCGGCCCCGAAGCCGTAGACGCCAAGGTGCTTGCCATCGCCCGCGATCACGAGGGATCGCCAGCCGATGAGCCCCGCGCAGAGCAGCGGTGCGAGCGCCACGTCGTTTCCCTCCTCACCCAGGGGAAATGCATAGCGCGCGTCCGTGATGGTCGCTGTAGCGAAGCCGCCATCCCGGTTGTATCCGGTGAAGCGAGGACGGTCGCATAAGTTCTCGCGGCCGATCACGCAGTAACGGCACACGCCGCAGGTATGCCCGAGCCACGGGATGCCCACGCGTTCTCCCACGTGCATTCCATCGACGCCGGCCCCGATTGCATCGATCCGGCCGACAATTTCATGTCCGGGAATGATGGGCACTGTCGGGTCCGGCAACTCGCCGTCGACGACGTGCAGGTCCGTGCGGCAGACGCCGCACGCGGCTACCTTGACGCGCACCTCGCCCGGTCCTGGTTGTCGCTCATCCAGACTTGTCCACTCGAGCGGATCCCTGAGCTTCTTCAGCACCATAGCGTACATGCAGGCCCCGTCTTTCTCGAGGAACGTCATCGGCGGGCGAACAGCGTCGCGCGCGGTACTCGACCTACGAGCCACGCCGCTGAACCGCGTAGGATTCAGCCGGTCGTGCCCGCAGGAGCCGTTCGACTGGTCAGGTCACATGGTCATCTCGAGCTTCACTTGGTCCACCACTTGCGTCACCCCTGGAGCAGCCCACGCGGCGTTCGCGGCATCTTCGATGGATTGCCAGGATGACGCGTGCCCCGTCAGGG
>Ga0302279_10006772_pt1 | contig 12023 bp, 9 predicted proteins | sample III_Bog_N3_3_FD_194541 | JGI IMG/M metagenome (GOLD analysis project Ga0302279, IMG submission 194541) | Peat permafrost microbial communities from Stordalen Mire near Abisko, Sweden - III_Bog_N3_3 | ecosystem: Environmental > Terrestrial > Soil > Wetlands > Peat | place: Sweden: Abisko...
TCGTGCCTGGCCCTGTCCATCCCATTCGAATACACCATAGATTTGGCGGCAACTCATTGATTCCAGGTATACTTCCATTTTAACTCACCTGAAATCAAGATTTTACGAAGTCGAGCCAAACCTAACCGCTGTGTTTAGAAGATCATAGGGTTTTTGATAGGGGAGGGGGGTAGCCGCTCCGACCCGGAAAGGAGTAGCAAAGACGTTATCCACGCACGCCTTCACCGCGTGCCTTATCCTTGCTCAGACATGTCCGACACAAATTCAGCCACCGCCGAAAATAAATCCGCCACCGCGGCCAGCCAGACCGACGTCTACGCCATCACCGGCGCCGACCCCGAGGTCCTCGCCTACGCCATGGCGAAGTACTCGCGCTCCTCCCTCAACATGAAGGAGTCGCTCGCCGAAATCTCCTCCCAGCGCGCCGAGCAGTTCCTCAACACCTTCTACTTCCAGTACGGCCACCGCTCCATCGCCGACCTCGCGCACATCCCCTTCGCCATCGAGCGTCTCTCGCTCCTCGCCGCGATAAGTCTTGTGGACGAGCAACGCTGGGACGGCCAGGAGCGCAGCACTCGCTACCAGAACTTCCGCAAGTCCGGCTGGTACACTCCCGCCCTTGCGCCCGAGCAAACCGACGCCTACACCGCCTCCATCGAAGCCCTCTTCGCCGCCTACGATAAGGTCGGCGCAGACATGCTCGCCGCCCTCAAACGCACCATCCCGCAACCCGCCGCGCTGGACGACGCCGCCTACACGCGCACCCTCAAGGCCCGCGCCTTCGACGTGGCCCGCTATCTGCTGCCCCTCGCCACCAACACCTCGCTCGGCCAGATCGTCAGCGCCCGCACCCTCGAAAACCAGATCGCCCGCCTGCTCTCTAGCGAGTTCGCCGAAGTCCGCGCCCTCGGCGAAAAGCTCAAGACAGCCGCCGCCAAGCCCGCCTGGAACGTCTCCCACGACTCCGCCCGCGTCCTCCTCGAAGAGGCCGCCTCCTTCTCTATCCCTAACGCCCCCGGCCGCGAAGACTTCCACACCCGCCTCGCCGACGCCCTCGTCCGCGACGTCAAGACCGCGCCCACACTGGTCAAATACGCCTCAGCCAGCGACTACGCCATCGCCTCCCGCGCTGAACTCCGCGCCGCCGCCGCCGAACTGATGGCCGGCCAGCCCATCGAACCAGCTCCCGTCGTTGATCTAGTCGAAGACGCCGGCTCCCTCGAAGTCGAACTCGCCACCTCGCTCCTCTACCCCGAGTGCCATTACTCCTGGCGTCAACTCCAGCGCACTGTCGCCGCCCTGCCTGCTCCCCGCGTCGCCGAACTCATCGCCCTCGGCGCCAAACACCGTGGCCGCCACGACGAACTGCCTCGCACCTTCTCTGCCGGCCAGACCTTCAAATTCGACATCCTCATGGACATCGGCGGCTTCCGCGACATGCACCGCCATCGCCGCTGCGTTCAGCTCATCCAGGACTACACCGACCTGCACGGATACGAGGAACCCGTCTGCCCCGGCCAGCCCACCCTCGCCGAAGCCGGCCTCCACGAAACCTACACAGCCGCGATGACCGCCGCCCAAGCCGCTTACCGAGCTGCCACCAATCCGGGTGCCCCAGGTCTCGCTTCTCAGACCTGGGATACGAGCGACGCCGCCTACCTTCTCCCGCTGGGAACCCGCATCCGCGCCATGTTCAAAATGGATTTCGCCGAAGCCCTCTACATCGCCGAACTCCGCTCCGGCGCAGCCGGCCACTTCAGCTATCGCCGCGTCGCCTGGGAGATGTATCTCGCCGTCTCCAAACGCCACCCCGGCCTAGCCCAGTACTTCCGAATCGAGGACGTAAACGCCCCCATCGACCTCCTAAAGAGGTAATCGTCCATAGGGCATCGCGTAAGGCCGGTACGCAGTGATAGAGAGGATACCGACTACTTGTCGCTAAGAAATAAGGATTCGATTTCGAGCCAGTTGCGGACGCGGGTGTAGCCGGTAATGTAGGCATTGTGGGGAGCGTCGTAGAGGATGCCGGTACCGGTGAACAGTTCAAGTTGGCGGGGATTGTCGTCGATCAGATAGTCGGCGCGGAGGATGGACTTATCGCCGCAGAAGACGATGTGGGTGTGTGGGATGAAGGGGAAGTGGCGCTGGAGCCAGCGGAATTTGGGGTTGAAGGAACTGGGGACCTCCATGGCGGCCGAGGCGATGAAGACGTCGTAGCGGGCCTGAAGGGCGGCGAGGACGCGCGGGGCGTCTGGCATGACGTCGAGGTCTTCGAAGAAGTCGGCGGCGCGGAGATAGTCGTCGAGGATGGCGTGATGCGGTTCGGGAACGATCTGCCAGAAGCGCTTTCCGCGGAGGTCTTCCTTGGTGAGGTTCTGCTGGAATTCGCGGTTGTAGCGGGCGAGGTGCTCGGCGATAGCGTCGGCCATGACTTCATCCATGTCGACGCAGATGCGTTTTTGTGCAGGTGCCATGGAACCATTATCGACGATGGCGAGTGCCCTATGCAGATGCTGTCTTGCCGGACGGGCGCCCTGCGGTCACTTCGTGCCTCGTATCGGCTTCGCGTTGTGCTCCCAATGGTCGCAATTCAAATTTCGTGTCGACCAACGGGAGGATCGCGAAGCAGTAAGAAGGCGTGTGAACGCCCGCCCCACGCGCAGTGGACCCGCCTGGCGGTGACATCGGCCCTTAGAGCGAGCGGACGATTTGGGCGGCTATGGATTCGACGGCGACGGCGGGTTTGCGTTGTGGGCTGTCGCGGGCGGGGTCGTAGTAGAGCATGCGGCCGCAGTTTTCGCAGGACATGATGGTGTGGCCGGCCTCGGAGTCAGCGCTGTTGTCGCGGAGATCGTTCCAGCGTTGCGGGCGCACCATCATCTGGCAGGCGGTGCATTGCTGGTGGAGAGCTTCGGCGATGGCGGTGCCCTTGCCGTGAGCGATGCGGTCATAGTTGGCGAGGGAGGCTTCGCCTGTGTCGGATTGGGCGATCTGGGCGCGGAGGGCAAGGCGCTTGATTTCAAGCTCAGCCAGCTCGGTCTGATCGCGGGCGATGTTCTCGGAGGCGCGGACCTTTTCGCGCTGCAGCGTAGCGGCGGAGTCGTCCACGGCGGCGTTTGCGAGAATGAGCTGGGCGTCGAGCGCCTCGCCGCGCTCCATGCTTTCGAGTTCCTGGTCTTCGATACGCGTTATCTCAGAGCGGATGAAGGCGGCCTCGTGCTCGAGCGCTTCAAGCTGATGAGTGGTGGTGGTCATGTCGAGCTTCTTCTTGTTGCGCTCGAGTTTGGTGCGCAGGTCGGCGATCTCTAACTCTTCCTTGCGGCGAAGGACTTCTTCCTTGGCGATGAGGTCGACGATGACGGCGCGCTGGCCGACGGTGGCCTTGGCTTTGGTTTCGAGCGCGGCGATCTGCTTGGTGAGCGACGCCATCTGGTCGCGCAGGCGCTTTGCCTCGAGGTCATGCGATTGCAGGACGACGAGCATGGCGAGATCCGGATGCATAAAGGGCCCTCCTAGTTTTGCTATTCGCACAGAGCGCGGCACAGGACCTGCGGACAGCGGAAAGCTTCGAGTCTAGCATGTGAGTCGGTGCGCGGGAACCATTGGCTGGTTACCAGAGTTTCCCCAGGTCACCCAATATTGGGGGCGAAGTCGGCTGGCGCGCGGTGTAGTCTGCAAGTTAAGTTCAACTAGCTGTATTGTTGTAAGCCTTTTCCTGTCCCGCAGGGCATCGCGGGACGTTTCCTTCTGTGTGCAACTGGCACAAGGGGTTTCTCCTTGGCACCCGTACGACTCCTGCTCGTGGATGATGACGAATCGGTTCTCTCCGGACTGAGCGTCATCCTCGAAGCCCATGAATTCGAAGTTACGACCGCGTCTGGTGTGAGTGAAGCACTGAAGCACATCGCAAGCGCAAGCTTCGACGTGCTGCTGAGTGACTTGCACATGCCGGGCTCGGGCGATGGCCTGATCGTAGTCGGGGCGATGCGGCACGCGAACCCGCGGGCGGTCACGTTGGTGCTGAGCGCGAACCCGGATATGGCGAAGGCCACCAGGGCCATCCTGAGGATGGTGGACGAGGTGCTACTGAAGCCGGTGAAGGCCGGGCCGATCATCGAGACAATCCAGCGGCGGCTGGCTGAGGAGGAGGAGTTTCCGCGGTCTCGGCAGGTGGAAGAGGATCCGGTGCGACCGCAGTCGGTGGAGCTGGTGGCGACGCTGCTGGAACGGGAGCGGACGGCGATTACCCAGGCATGGCTGGCGAAGATGAACGAGGCCGGAAGCCTGGCGGCGCTGAAGGACGATGTGAAAGCTGAGCATTTGCCGGCGGCCCTGGACGAGATTGTGTATCGCTTGCGTTATGCGCAGCCGATGGGAGCGATGACGCTGTTCTCGATGGCGAGTTTGCAGCATGGGGCGCGAAGGCGCAGGCAGGGGCTTGCGTCGCCGGTGCTGGTGGAAGAGGCGCGGGCGCTGCAAGTGGCACTGTTCCATGCGATTCTGGACAATCTTGGGCGGATCGACTTGGGCCAGTTGCCGGTTACGCTGATGGCGATTGCCGATGAGGTGAACGCGCAGTTGTTGCAGAACCTGTCGGGCTACGAGAAGGAGAAGCCTGCGCCGTTCATCGAGGACGAAGAGTAAAAAGGGTCAGGAGCGAGCTGGTGCGTGGCGTAGGACCGCAGCGCGCGGCGCGGCCTCAGTGGGGATGACCAGCGAGGATGTGGCTGGGCTGCCGGATTGGGCGAGTGCATCGCTGACGATCTGGCCGAGTTGGCCGATGCTCGAGTAGGCGACCGGGACAAAGCCCGTCTGGGTGACCACGATGATGCAGGGAGTGCTGGCCACGCCCAGGCGGTCGCCGAGAGCGTGGTCGGATTCAACTTCGTTCCGGCAGGAGCCGCTGGCATCGATGACGAAGGGAAGCGTCTGGCCGTGGGTCTTGAACCAGGCGCGCGTGTAACTGACCAGGTCATCTTTGTTGGCGATGCGGTTCTGGTTGGCGAAGACATCGCGGCGAAAGTCGTCGGCGAGTTGTGGGGACACCTGGTCTTGGAGGTAGCGAGCGGTGATGGCTGCGTCGAGGCTCCAGGTGTGAAACGGCCACGTGTAATCGTGGCGGACCAGTGGGACTTTGTACTGGGCCGCGGCCGCGTGAACAATTGGGTAAGCATGCGCGCAGGCAGGGCATTCGAGGTCTTCGAACTCGAAGATGGCGACCTTGGCGCCGCCCGGCGGCTTGAGGATGGAGGTATCTTTCAGGGGATAGCCGGCGTTGAAGGGATTCTTGGTCGCTGCCTGGGGCGCGGCCGGCTGCCCGGAGGTGGCGCTGGACTGGTTATCGGCTGCGCTGTCATCGGTGGTGTAGTAATAGGCGGCGATGGAGCCGACGATAAGGATGGCGACAGACCAGGCGATAATCCAGGTTTTCTTCATGGTGTGTCCTCGATAGACGTTCGGGCCGGGAAATCGTCTCGATCATAGCTTGAGCGGGTGAGTTTCGTCGCCTGAGAAAATGGATCCTGCTTCGGTTTTTGTGGGTCGCACAGCACTCCGCAGGAATCCAATCCACACGCATGGCGACCGGAACTCCCCAGATAGATGAAATGTCGGCCGCCGAGCTTGCCGCGGAACGCGCTTGGAAGCCGCGCGCAAACCAGTGGGCCATCGCGATTACGGTTACGCTGGCTACGTTTATGGAGGTGCTGGACTCGTCCATCGCCAACGTGGCGCTGCCGCACATCGCCGGATCGCTTGGCGCGAGCAACGATGAGGCAACCTGGGTACTGACCAGCTACCTGGTGTCGAACGCAATCATTCTGCCGGCGTCGGCATACCTGACCACGTTCATCGGACGCAAGAAGTTCTACATGATCTGCGTGGTGCTGTTCGGGATCAGCTCGATGCTGTGCGGGCTTGCGCCGTCGCTGGGGATGTTGATCTTCTGCCGCGTGCTGCAGGGTGCAGGCGGCGGCGGGCTGGCGCCGTCGGAGCAGGCGATTCTGGCAGATACATTCTCGCCGAAGCAGCGTGGGCAAGCGTTCGCGCTGTATGGGCTGGCCGTGGTGTGCGCGCCGGCGATTGGGCCCACGCTCGGCGGTTGGATCACGGACAACTACAACTGGCGCTGGATCTTCTTCATCAATGTGCCCGTCGCACTATTGAGCCTGTACCTGACCAACCGGCTGGTGGAGGACCCACCGCACATCAAGCGCGAGGTAGCGAAGTCGGCGCGAGAGGGGCTGAAGCTGGATTTCTTCGGGTTTGGATTGCTGGCTTCGGGCTTCGGGACGCTGGAGTTTGTGCTGGATAAGGGGCAGGAAGACGACTGGTTCGGCTCGCGGGTGATCACGGCGTTCATTATCGTGTGTGTGGTTTCGCTGGTGACGCTGATTGTGTGGGAGCTGTACCAGTTGAAGATCGGGAAGCGGCCGATCCTGAACCTGACGCTGTTCAAGCGGAAGACCTTTGCGATTCCGTTTGTGCTGATGTTTGTGCTGGGCTTTTCGCTCTACGGGACGACAGTGCTGATTCCGCAACTAGTGCAAACGCTGCTGGGCTACACGGCCGAACTGGCGGGGCTGGTGATCTCGCCGGGAGCGATTTGCATCATGCTGATGATGCCCGTAGTGGGTATCCTGGTGGGGAAGGTCGACCCGCGATACCTGATCTGCTATGGGTTCACCATGCTCTCGATTTCGATGGTGGCGATGCATACGTTTTCGCTGGAGTCGAGCTTCAGCTACATCATGTGGGTGCGGGTGTTGCAGGCGTCGGGACTGGCATTCCTGTTTATCCCAATTAATACAATTAGTTACATTGGAGTTCCGAGATCGCAGAACAACGATGTTTCCGGATTAACCAACCTGGCGCGCAATATCGGCGGCTCGACCGGGACGGCGTTTGTGGCGACCATGCTGACGCGGCGGCAACAGGCGCACGAGGCGGTGATGGTACGGAACCTGACGCCCGGAAACGAGGCATTTCGCAACCAAGTGAACTCGCTGAAAGGGTTCTTCAACGGGGGCGGAAACGGGGCGGCGAGCGGCTTCGGCGGCAAGGTGAGCGGGAACGTGCAGGCCGCGCAGGCTTATCTTTACAACCAGTTGCACCGGCAATCGGCGATGCTTGCGTACATGGACATCATTGCGGTGTTTGCGGTGTTCTGCGCGTGCATGATCCCGCTGGTGCTGGCACTGGGCCCGACCAAGCCGCCCGGTGGCGATGCACCAGCCCACTGAGGGCTCGGCCAGGTACGGTGTGGGTGGCGCTCAATCAGGTATGCGGCGAGGTACCCCCTGAGGTCTGTGCGCGCTTTATTTGACAGAATCCGGTATCGTTAAAGACGATGCCACCTACTGTTGGCGGCCAGACCCCTGAAGGAGATGCGAACATGACTGAGAAAGTGAAGAAAACAAAGGCGCCGGCGAAGCCAAAAGCGGCTGCGGACACGACCAAAAAGGCCGTCGCCAAGAAGCAGACTGTTGCCGAAAAGGTAACGGCGACCACGCCAACGCATGCAGAGATTGCGCTGCTGGCCCTGCAATACTGGGCGGAGCGGGGCCGGCAACACGGAGAGGACCAGGCTGACTGGCTGCGGGCGGAGCAAGAGCTGATGAGTATGGCTTCGTAAGATTGCCGACGGCCAGCCGTTCTCTGCTAGGCTTCTAGTCTCCTTGTCTTTGCAGGAGGAGTTGAGGACGGTTGGCTCAGGTGAAACGCATACTCGGCGGGGTGGCAGTTGGGCTGATTGGGGCTCTATCAGTCCTGTACGTGGGGGACTGGGCCGTGTGGCGAGCCCGGGTGGCGATGGGTGGCGGGATGGGCACGGTCACGGTGAATACCATCGTGGTACTTCCGCTGAAGGACAATAAGGAAGAGTACGACGAGGGCGGGATCGCGGACGTAGCGTGCAGCCGGTCTATCTTCCCGCAAGCCGGAAGCGGCGCGTGCTGGTGGCTCAGGCGGCACAGCGCGGTCTACGAGCGTTAGGTCAGGTAGCGAAGAAGTGAGAAACCCCCACACGCGTGTTATTGGATCGTGATGAGCTTGGTTTCGTAGGGCTTTAGGTCGAGCTTGAAGGTTACGGAACCTTTACCTGGAGTGGAGGCGAGGGGCAAGATTGTGCCTGTGGCTGGATCCCAGGCCTCCACCTTCATGTTGCCTCCTGCCCAGAGGGTGACCGTATGGGAGACCAGCTGAGCGCCTTCGTTGAAGAAGAAATAAACGCTGGCATCCTTCAGGTAGCGGGTGTTTACCTTGAGCGCAGTGTCAGGCGCGTCGAGGGTGACAGCGCGGCGGGCGATGACCTTGCTAAGTGCGGCCTCGATCGCGGTCGGGACGACCTGCGGGCCGGCCGGTGTGGCGGGAGCCTGCGCTGGCGGAGTAGGCGTGGGTGGGAGTTGGGCTGAGGTCTCGACGGTCGCGAAGGCGAAGTCGGCTGGGGTTGCAGCGCGGGAGTCGAGGATGGTCTTACCGGAGATCAGCGACGGGGTCCGGCCGAGAAAGAGGACTTTGCCCCCGCTCCTGGCGAAGGCTTTTAGCCGATCGAGTTCGGCGTGGCTAAGAATTGCGGCGGACGGGATAATGACTGCGACGTAATAGTTTCCGCTCATCGTCGAGAAAGTGCCTGCGGTTGGGCCAACTCCCGCCTGTAGATCGGTCGCGAGGGCGTCCTGGTTGATGATGTCGAAGTCGATCTGACGTTCGCTCAGCATCTGTTCGGTGGCGACGAAGGCGGTGTCGGACTCGCGATCGTTAAGCCACATAGAACTGGAAGGGATGTAGAGTGCGACTGAGGCAGCGGGGCTGCCCATGCTCATGACGTAGCCGATGCGGCGAACGTAGTCAGCCAGTGCGGGAAAGCCTGGATCGCGCATGACGTCGGATGGACCACCGCGACGCGGGGGTGCAGCAGGAGCGCCGGCGGTGGTTGGCGGAGTGGATGGCGGTGGCTCCGGAGCGGCGGAGGCGGGCCGAGTGGCGGAGTAGAACATCGTCTCCATGACGTTGATGCCACGGACCAGTTGTTCATTCAGGATGTAGCGCGCCAGCGTGATGTCGGGAGCAGGACGGTAGGCCGCGAAGCTCTCCGTGAACGATTGCGGATGGCCGTAGATGTGCGCGGCCGACGAAGCCAGGCGCGGATAGTCGGAGATGGTGTCGGTCCAGATCTGGTGCCAAATGGCATCGATGCCGGGCTCTTCGACGTACTTCATGTCGCGGATGAAGTCGCCTTCGGATCGGGTGAGGTCCATCTCCATCTCTTCGTGGTTGAGGTGGACCTGGTAGGAGACGCCGTGCTCGGCGCACCAGATGCCCTGAGGCTTGAAGAAGCCGTCGCGGAACATCTGCGAGAAGACGTCGTAGTAGTCGCCCTTGGCGCGGAGTTCGGCGTCAGTCAGCTTGGTCGGCGGGGTGGGTGGACCTGCGGGGATGAACGCCGGATCGGACTGTGGCGCAGCGGCTGCTGTTCGGGCGGGAGTGCCAGCCGGAGGCCTGACGCGTCCGCCGCCTTGCGAGAGCAGGATCGCGCCGAGGTACGGGCGAATGTCGTAGCCCTTCGCTTTCTGGAAGGTATCGAAGAAAGCGGGCGTCCAGGGCAGGCCAGCGATGGAGTAGTCGGGCTCGTCGCCACGGAAACCCAGGATGGTGGTGCCGAAGAGCTCGGGCATAGCCTTGTAGTAGCCGTTGTGGGTGGCCTCGAGATAGGCGGCAGTGGCCTCAGGATTGAGGTAGTCCTCGAGCGGCTGGGTGGAATCCTTCGCGTGGGTGGGGTTGGTGTCGCTTTTGGTGGGCGAGGTGCGGAAGACGTGGCTGATGAGCAGGACGGTCCAGTCGCCCTGTCCCGCGGGGGCGGTCCAGTTGATGCTGCCCGCGACGATGGGCACGGAGACCCTCTCTCCAGAGGCAGAGACGGCGACGGCAGCGACGGTGCTGTCAGCCTCGGATTGCGACAGCGAGGTGCCGGCGGCGACGGGCACGCGCTGCGCGATGGTGAGGGCTTGCATGCTGAGGTCGTGGTGATCCTTGGCGAAGATGCCTCCGGCAAACCCGCTGGGATAGCCGATGTCGTCGACGATCCACACCTTCATGTCGCGCTTCTTGGCCTCTTCGGCGAACTGCTTGAAGAAGGCGAAGTACTCCGGCGAGAGGTAGGTGACGGGCATGCCGCCGCCGGCCTGGGCGGTGACCGCATGGAAGCCGAGGCTCTTCATGGTGTCGAGATCGTGCGCCAGGCTTTCGATGGTGACGGGCCCGTTCATGCCGAAGTAGGGTTCGGGCCCGTACTCGGATGGTGGGTTGACCCAGGCCTTTGCGACTTCGGCCGCCGTGGGCATCTGGATTTTCTGGAAGGGGTGGGGGCCGGAGTCGGTTGATGTCTGCGCGAAGGCTGGCTGCGCGGGCAAGGTCAGCGCACATGCTACCAATCCGGTTACACATGCAGAGGCGACGCAGATTCTGCGATCAAATTTGGTTGCAAATAAGGTTTTCATCAGTAGCTCCCCATAGTGACACGCAGCAAGGACCCCTTGCCGCCGAAGTTTAGTCCATAGTCCGTTTCATCGCCGTTCCAAAGACGGGTGGGCACCCAGGTTGCGCCGTCCCGCCCCGGATTTGAAGAATTCGGGGCCCCCCATTCATAGTGGCCCTCTTCTACCTTGAGCATTTGCGACTGCTTGCCGTTAGAGGGTACAGGCAGGGCAAATTGGACGCGGCAGTCGATGCCGGCAACCAGAAATTCATTCGGGCCGAGCGAGGCGACTACTACGCGGCCTTCGTGCAGGCCGGTGGTATCCGATGTGGTCGAAACCGGCGCGGCGGGCGGATCGTAGCTGGGCGGGAAGGAGACGATGACGCGCCATGCAGCGTTGGCGGGTGCGCCGGGCGCGGCATTCATACTCAGCGGTGCGGGCATTCCGTCGGCGGCGAAGGCCAGTTCCTTCTGCGAGATGCCGTCTTCTTCAACGGCAGTCTGGAGTTTACCCGCGAATTTGAGTGCGGCGAGCTGCTGGGTGAAGGAGCCGAGCAGTCGATAGCCGTTGACGACGGCTGTCATTTCCTGGTTTGGGTGCGCGACATCCAGGCGATCGAGACCGAAGTTGGCGAAGCCGACCGCTCCATCGCCGAGCGCGAAGTAGAGGTAACGAGCGTAGCCGGAAGCGCCCGGGAAGGGCTCGAAGCCGAGGCTTTCCGGGATGAGCAGCGGGTTGCCGGGCTGGTGGAATTCGCGCATCACGCTGCGATAGCGCTCGGAGTTGGGGACGTAAATGTCGGGCGCCAGGAGATCGATAGCCGGGCCCATCGCCTTCCATACCGCGAACATATTGATGGTCGGGCCACCGCTGGGATAGTCGTCACCGGGAACGGTGGTGACGGGGAAGGCGCGCGGACTTTTCAGCCAGTTGTTGACGTACATGGGCAGCGGAAGTTCCAGCTTGCCGGCGGCAGCGACAGCGTTGATGTAGCGGGAGACGGACCATGCGGCGAAGGTCTCGTCGGCGTCGGCGCCGAAGACCTGCGACCAGGTGCCGGGCTTCTTTTCGAGGGCCTTCACCAGCTCGGCCGGGACGGGTGCGTCGAAGATCTTCTGCGCGAGCGGGGAGAAGTCGCGGACGAGGCCGAGCGAGCCTGATTCGTTCTCTACCTGCATCATCAGGACGGTGTGCTGCGGGTCGGCTTGCTTCAGATGGCGCATGAGCGCGACGAAGGCGGTACGGTCGGCGTCGAGATTCGCCGGCGCGTTGGGGCTGAGCACGTCGATGGGGCCGCCCAATTTCGAAAGCATGCGGGGATAGGTAACCGGATCGGATTTCACCCAGTCGGGAACGTAGTGCATCTTGCCGTTTTTCCAGGTGCCGAACCAGAGCAAGACGAGCCGGACTTTATGTTCGCGAGCTTGTTTCAAAATGGCGTCGACGACGGTGAAGTCGAAGGTGCCGTGTTTGGGTTCGAGCTGCTCCCAGTAGACGGGGACTTCGAGGGTGTTGAGGCGGAGGAGATCAGCCGCGGGCCAGACGGCG
>Ga0302279_10006773_pt1 | contig 12021 bp, 12 predicted proteins | sample III_Bog_N3_3_FD_194541 | JGI IMG/M metagenome (GOLD analysis project Ga0302279, IMG submission 194541) | Peat permafrost microbial communities from Stordalen Mire near Abisko, Sweden - III_Bog_N3_3 | ecosystem: Environmental > Terrestrial > Soil > Wetlands > Peat | place: Sweden: Abisko...
GTTTCGGAGCTTCTAGGCGCCTCTGGCCGGCGTGGCAGCTAACCCCCACCCCGGCCCGCCCCCCCGTCATGTCGGGGGAGGGCTGGGGAGGGGGTAGATGCCGCGCCGGCCAGAGGCGTGGGGGTTTGCCGCGCCGGCCAGAGGCGCCTTACTCCCCCGTGAACTTCGCCGCGCGCTTCTCCAAGAAAGCCTTCATCCCCTCACGCTGATCGCTCGTCCCGAACAGCAGCGCGAACGCCTGCGCCTCGAGCTCGCACGCTCGCTCGAGCGGCAAGTCGGCCCCTTGACCGATGACGCGCTTGCACTGCGCGATGGCCAGCGGCCCCTTGCTCGCGATCTTCGTCGCGATCTCTCGCACTTCGGCCATGAGCCCCTCCGGCGGTGTGACGCCGTTCACCAGCCCGATACGCAGCGCCTCCTCGGCGCCGATGAAGTCGCCCGTGTAGCAGAGCTGCCGCGCGCGGCCGATACCCACCCGCCTCGCCAGGCGTTGCGTGCCGCCGAAGCCGGGGATGACGCCGAGGTTGACCTCGGGCTGGCCGAACTTGGCGTTCTGGCTCGCGTAGATGAAGTCGCACGCCAGGGCCAGCTCGCAGCCGCCGCCGAGCGCGAGTCCGTTGACCGCCGCGATGGACGGAAACGGCGCCCCCTCGAGCGCCTCGCCCAGCGCGTGACCCCCTTCCGCGAAGAGCTTTGCCCGCGCCGGTGCCATCTCGGCCATCGCCCCGATATCGGCCCCGGCCGCGAACGCCTTGCCTGCCCCCGTGATGATGAGCACCCGCACCGTGCGCTGCTGGGACAGCGTCAGCACCGCGCCGCGCATCTCGGCCAGGAGCGTCTCGTTCAGCGCGTTGAGCTTGTCGGGGCGGTTCAGCGTCAGGGTGGCGACGGCGCCATCCTCGGCGAGGGTGATGGTCTGGTAGGTGGTCATGTCAGCTGGCCCTTCCGGTCTTTACGCCCTTGTCGTCGTACACATAGAACCCGCGTCCGCTCTTGCGCCCGTACCATCCGGCGGCGACGAGGTTCCGCAGCAGCGTCGAGGGGCGGTACTTGTCGTCGCCGAACTCGCGGTGGAACGTCTCGGCGATGAAGAGGCACGTGTCGAGGCCGATGAGGTCGGCAAGCTCGAACGGCCCCATCGGGTGATTGAGGCCAAGCTTGGCCCCGGTGTCGATGTCCTCGGCCGTCCCGAGCCCCTCCTGCAGCGCGAAGCAGGCCTCGTTGATGAGCGGGATGAGGATGCGGTTGACCAGGAAGCCCGGCATGTCCTTGCTGGTGATGACCGTCTTGCCCATCTTCGTCGCCACGCGCGAGACGAGCTCGTGCGTCTCGTTCGAGGTCTGCACGCCGCGCACGATCTCGATGAGCTTCATCAGCGGCGGGGGGTTCATGAAGTGCATCCCGACCACGCGCGAGGGGCGCGACGTGGCCGCCGCGAGCTTGGTGAGCGAGATCGACGAAGTGTTGCTCGAGAGGATCGCATGTGGTGGAAGCGCGGCGTCGCACTCCTTGAGGAGCTTCACCTTGAGCTCGAAGTTCTCGGTGGCCGCCTCGATGAACAGGTCGCACGTCGCGAAGCCCGCGGGGGACGTCACCGGCGTGATGTGCGAGAGCAGAGAGTCGCGCACGTCGGCGCTGATCTTCCCCTTCTCGACCTGCTTGGTCAGCACGCTGCCGACGCGGTTCTTTCCCGCAGTCGCCAGCTCGATCGTCTGGTCCGACAGGCGCACGTCGTAGCCGGCTCCGGCCGCGACCTGCGCGATGCCGCTCCCCATCTGCCCGGCGCCCAGCACTCCGATGACCCGAATCGCTTCGAACTTTTCGTCCAGCTCCGTCGACATCTCGGCTCCTCGCGCGGCTAGGCTAGTCAGGGGCGTGCCCCCGCGCTTTGTCGGTTCGCGGCGAGGGTGTACCACGGGAGGGCGATGCCGGCGTTGCGTGTTGTCATCACGATGGCCGTGTGCGTCATGGCTGCGTCGCCCTTGCTCGCGTGCGCGCCGCTGACCCCGACCGAGAAGGCGATGTCCCTCACGCGACAGCGCCGCGAAGCCGAGGCTCTCGCGCTCCTGAAGAAGGATCTCGCCGAGCATCCGGACGACCTCGACGCGCGGCGCCTGCTCATCCGCCTCCTCGCCTTCACGGGTGACCTTCCCGGCGCGCGCTCCGAGGTGGCAGCCCTGGCGTCGCGCCTCGGTCCGGCCGACCCTTCGCCGTGGATCGAGCTGGGTCACGCCCTCGAGCTGTCGCACAAGTTCGAGGAGGCGATCGCGGCGTATGACACGGCCGCCGAGACCGCACCGACGTCGCCCGAGGGGCCGCGAGAAGGGGGCATCCGCGCGGCTCGCTGGGGCGAGTGGGACGAGGCCCGGAGTCGCCTCGAGACGGCGATCGCCCGGGGCGCGCGTGACGAGGAGACGTTCCACACGATGGGGGTCGTGAAGCTCAACCTGCACGACGTGGCGGGGGCACGCGCCGCGTACGAGCAGGGGACGCGGGCGGACCCGAAGGCGGTCGACTGCTGGGTCGGGCTCGCGACCGTCGCGCTGGTCGCGAAGGACTGGGAGGGGGCGCTCCGCGCGTACGACGGCGTGCTGGCGCGTCGCACCGGCTTCGGGGACGCCGAGCTCGGTCGCGCATGGGCGCTGGCGAGGCTCGGGCGTGTGGCGGAGGCGCGCCGCGCGCTCGATCACGCGGAGGAGCTGGGCGCGTCGCCGTCGGCGCTGGCCAAGCAGCGGAGTCTCCTGGGGCGGCCGGCCCCACCGCCGTCACCCCCTGCGTCGGTCACGCCTCCACAGCCCACGTCGCCGGACGCGGCGCCGCTCACGCCGCCGGATATGCCGACCGGGTGACCGGACGATGCTCTCGGTACAGGCGCGTCGCGAAGACCCCCGCGGGCGTCGCCGCCAGCTCTTCGACGAGCCGCCGCGCGGCGTCCGGTAGCTGGTCGGCCGACGGGATGGGCACCGGGTACTCGGGGGGGCGCGTGACGGGGACGATGAGGGCGGCGAAGGTCACGTCGGCCGCGGTGAGATGGTCTCCCACGAGGTAGCGCCGGCCATCGGCGAGGCGGGCCGCGACGTCGTCGAAGACGCGGCGGACCTTCGTCAGCGACCGCTCGGCGCTCGGCGCGTCGATCCGCATCTTGCGCCGCATCACCGCGCGGAGCACCGGGAACGCGATGTTCAAGAGGCCCCGCTCCCACGCCGGCGTCGCGTGTCGCATGAGCGAGAGCGTCAGCGCTCGGTCGGGGAGCAGATGGAAGTAGAGGACACGGCGAATGTGAGGGCCGAGCTCGATGTCGAAGCGCTCCTCGAGCGTAGCCACCTCGGCGCGCGCGGCTTCACCTGCGGGGAAGAGCTTGCCCGTCTCGGTGGCGACGCGGTCGGCGTACTCCACGATGGCCGTCGAGTCGTCGAGCACGCCGTCACGCGTCACGAGCACCGGGACGGTCCGCTTGCCCCCGGCGCCGAACGTCGCGCGCATGTGGAGCGCCGGAACGTGCCCCTCCTCGCGATAGGCGACCCCGGCGAGATCGAGCGCCCATCGCGCCTTCTCGCAGTAGTGGCTGAAGGGGATCGTGATGAGCGTGGCCTCCGCCGGGTTCGTGGGCACGAGCCGGAGGTAGGGCCGCACGCTTCGCGGTGCAAGTCGGCGCCGGCGTGGGCAGCGTCAATGGGCCTTCCAGGGCTGCGTGATGACCCGCGCGCCGCGATCGAAGGCCACGTAGGCCCACGCCCATTGCATCAGCACGAGCACGCGGCTGCGGAACCCGATCAAGAAGAGCAGGTGAATGAGCAGCCAGGCCAGCCACGCGACGAACCCCGAGAGGTGAATGTTGCCGATTTCCGCGACGGCGGCGGCTCGCCCGATGGTCGCGAGGGACCCCTTGTCGAGGTAGCGGAACGGCTCGGTAGGTCTCCCCGCGAGGCGACGGGTCACCATCCTGGCCGCGTGGCGACCCGCCTGCATGGCGGCCGGGGCGACCCCGGGGACGAGCTTGCCGTCCGATTCGACGCGGGCGAGATCCCCCACGATGAAGACCTCGGGCGCGCCGGGGACCGAGAGGTCGGGCTCGACGTGCACCCGTCCCGCGCCGTCCAGCGGACAACCGAGGGTGCGGGCCAGGGGTGACGCCGTGACGCCCGCGGCCCAGAGCACGGTGCGGGCGTCGACGCGCTCCCCTCCCATCGTCACGCCGGCCGCGTCGATGGCCGTCACTTGCGTGTTCAGTCGTACCTCGATGCGCATCTCGGTCAACGTCTCGCGCGCGCTCTCCGAGAGGTCGCTTGCGTACGTCCCGAGGACCCGCGGGCTCCCTTCGATGAGCAAGATGCGAGCGCTGCGCGGGTCGATGCGGCGGAAGTCGGTCTCGAGCACGTGATGTGCGATCTCCGACAGCGCGCCCGCGAGCTCCACCCCGGTAGGCCCCGCTCCGACGATGGCGAACGTGAGCCACGCGCGCCGCGCGTCCTCGTCCAGCTCGCGCTCGGCCGACTCGAATGCAGTGAGCACGCGACGCCTTATCTCGAGCGCGTCCTCGATCGATTTGAGCCCCGGCGCGCGAGCTTCCCATTCGGGGTGACCGAAGTAGGAGTGCGTCGCTCCGGTGGCGACGATGAGAAAGTCGTAGTCGAGGCCGCCGTCGTCGAGCACCACGCGATGGGCGGTCGTATCGATCGCCGTGGCCGCGGCCAGCTCCACCGTGACGTTCTGCTGTCCCCGCAGCACGCGGCGGATGGGTGCCGCGATGTCGCTCGGATTCAGGCCGGCGGTGGCCACCTGGTAAAGCAGCGGCTGAAACAGGTGGTGGTTCTTGCGGTCGATGAGCGTGATGCGAACCGGGGCGCGAGCGAGGGCCCGCGCGGCGTAGAGTCCCCCGAAGCCGCCGCCGATGATGACGACATGCGGGCGCCGGTCCCGGGGCGGCGTGCTCATGTGCTGCCTATAGGGCGAGGCGCGGGGATCGGCTACCCTGCAGGCTCATGGTGGACGGCAAGGGACCGCTCGGCGAGGCCTTCGAGGTGCTTGCAGACCTCGACACGCTGCTCAAGAACCCGGACGCGGAGGCCGCCTTCGCGGCGCGCGGGGTCAACATTAGCCTCGCGCTGGTCGCGGTCGAGGGGCTCCGCGCGTACCTCGAGGGGGACAAGGCCCGTGCCGCGGAAGAGTTTGGCACCGTGGCCGAGGAAGTTTCCGCGCGCCTCGCCACGTCGCGGGAGCTGGCGCGGGACAAGCCCTCGTGACGAGCTCGGTCCATCCGATCAGCGACGGCCCGCCGATTCCGACGCTGAAGACGGGCCAGGCACACCCACACCCCGCTCCGCTGAGCGGTGCGTCGTACTCCGCGCTGGAGCTGATGCCCGACGACCGCGCGGTCGTGATGCTCGACCAGACGCTCCTGCCGCGTCACGAGAAGTACGAGATCCTGTCGAACGTCTCGCAGATGGCGGAGGCGATCCGGAAGATGACGGTGCGCGGCGCGCCGGCGCTCGGGATCGCGGCGGCGTACGGACTGACGCTCGCGGCCGGTGCCGAGGACGGCAACGCACCCCGGTTCGAGGCCGCCATGCGCAGCGCCGAGGAGCTCCTGCGCAAGACGAGGCCGACCGCGCGAAACCTGGGGTGGGCGCTCGACTGGATCATGAGGAGAGTGCCAGAGATCGCGCCGCTGGCCCCACGGGATCGTCTCGTCCGGGTCGCGGACTTGGCGCGTTCGGTCCACGAGGCCGAGGTCGCGGCGTGCCGCAAGCTGTCGTTTCTGGGCGCCGACCTCGTCCCGCAAGGGGCCACGATCCTCACCGTGTGCAACGCGGGCGCGCTCGCGACCGGCGGGTACGGGACGGCCCTCGGCGTGATTCGCGCCGCGCAGGAGCAGGGCAAGAACGTCAAGGTCATCGCGTGCGAGACAAGGCCGCTCCTTCAGGGCGCCCGGCTGACGGCGTGGGAGCTCGTGCGGGACGGGATCCCGGTCGAGGTCATCACGGATGGCATGGCGGGGGCGCTCTTCGGGGCCGGGGTTATCGACTACGTGGTGGTGGGCGCAGATCGCATCGCGCAGAACGGCGACACCGCCAACAAGATCGGCACGTACGGTCTGGCGTGCCTCGCGCACATGCATGGCGTCCCGTTCGACGTCGCGGCGCCCTGGAGCACGGTCGACATGGCGTGTGTCGACGGTGCCGGCATCCCCATCGAGCGACGCGCCGATGTCGAGGTGACCCACATGCGGACCCACGACGGCGACGTGCTCCTGGTCGCCGAGGGGGCCAAGGTGCGAAACCCGTCGTTCGACGTGACCCCGGCGCGCCTGATCCGCGCCATTCACACCGAGCGCGGCACCGTGCGTCCCGTGGGTATGGCCGCGCTGGCGGCGCTGTCTGACGGCGCGCCTCGTTGAACCAGTACGCTCCCGCCTCTACGCTTCGCGCGTGTCCGAACCCGTTCAATCGCGCTTCGCGCCGAAGCCCAGCTGGCTCAAGGTCCGCATGCCGGGGGGCGAGCGGTATGCCGGTCTGAAGGAGACCTTCCGCGCGCTCGACCTGCACACGGTCTGCGAGGAGGCGCGGTGCCCCAACGTCGGTGAATGCTGGGCGGAGGGGACGGCGACCGTCATGCTCCTCGGCGACGTCTGCACGCGCGGTTGCCGCTTCTGCGCCGTGACGACCGGCGACCCACGCGGCGCCGTTGATGGTCGAGAGCCGGAGCACGTGGCGCGCGCCATCGCCCGACTCGAGCTCCAGTATGTCGTTCTGACGATGGTCGACCGCGACGATCTCCTCGATGGCGGGGCGTCGCACGTCGCGCGGACCGTGACGCGCCTTCGCGAGCTCAGGCCCGACATCCTCATCGAGACGCTCCTCGGCGACTTCGGCGGCCACCGCGACTACATCGATACGACCGTGGACGCCCGCCCCGACGTGTGGGCACACAACATCGAGGTCGTCCGCCGACTCCAGCGCACGATCCGGGACGTCCGCTGCAGCTACGAGCGATCGCTCGACGTGCTTCGCCGCGTGAAAGAGCGTGACGCCTCGCGCTGGACCAAGTCGTCGATCATGGTGGGGCTCGGGGAAACGGCGGATGAGGTACGGGAGACGATGGCGGACCTCCGCGACGCAGGCGTCGACATCGTGACCCTCGGCCAGTATCTGCGGCCCACGCCGAAGCACGCCGCGGTCGCGCGGTATGTAGACCCAGCCGAATTCGATGCCTACGCCGAGCATGGTCGCGGGCTCGGCTTCAAGTACGTCGCCAGCGGGCCGCTCGTGCGCAGCTCCTACAAGGCCGCCGAAGCCTTCGTTCGCGGCCTCCTCCGTCCCGGCGACCCTCACGGCGCAGACCAGATTCTGCGGGAACGCCTCGCCGAGGCGCAGGCGGCGGCGGCGCGGGTCGACGGCGAGGATGCGCCGCGGACGACCAGTGAGCTCGCTGCCAGGGCCGCAGGGGTGCTCCTCTCTCCATCCAGCCTGGTTCGCGCCCGCGATCACGCCGACGATTCACGGAGCCGCTGAGCCATGATGACCCTCCACATGTTTCGCCACGGCGACACCGAGGCGAGCGGCGACGGCATCTTCTGCGGCGAGCTCGACGTTCCTCTCTCGCCGAGCGGCTCGGCGCAGGCCGAGAAGGTCGGCGTTCGCGGCGCGAGCCTCAAGCCCAGCGTGCTGTACGTCAGCCCGAAGCTCCGCGCGCGGCAGACCATCGAGCCCGTCTCGCGGCTGACCGGCATCACCCCGATCGTCCAGGACGGACTTCACGAGATCGCGTACGGGTCGTGGGACGGTCGACACGAGAGCGAGATCAAGACCACCGAGCCGGTCGCGTACGGCCGGTGGGTCCTCGACCCGGGCCTTCATCCGCCTCCCGACGGGGGAGAGAGCGCGTTCGCGATCGCGGGCCGCGCGATGCACGTCCTCGAGAAGATCCGGCTCGGTCACCCCAACGAGGTGGTCCTCCTGGTGAGCCACAAAGCGACCATCCGCGTCATGACGTGCGCCCTCCTGGGGCTCTACATCGGCCGCTTCCGCGATCGTGTCGCCTGCCCGACCGCTTCGCTCACCACGTTCCAGTTCGAGGACCGCGGACCGATGCTCGTTCGCATCGGCGATACGGCCCATTTGTAGCGGGCGCTACAGCGTTTCGAAGTGCGCGCTGGCGGGGCAATCGATGCGCAGCAGCGTGCTGCGATCAAACCCCGCAAAGATGCCCAGCGGGGCGCCTTCGTTGGCGTCGCAGAGTGCCCTGGCCGGAGCCTCGAGCTGCGCAGGGGTCATGTTTCGCATCACTGGCCCATGCCAGCCAGCGATCGAGAAGATCGGGTACGTGCCGCGCCCGTAGAGCTGCATGCGGAGAGGGGCCAGCAGCAGCGTATGAAACGCGTCGTGGAGCGGCGTCTTCCACTTGAGCAGATCCTGCACGTCGGCAACCTTGCCTGGCGGCCCGTCGGGATCGCTGCCGTCGGGCCACTTCGACAACGCCGGCTGGTGAAGCGCGCCGTCAATCGACATTCGGTCTGTCGCAACGTTGACCAAGAAGCGGTCGCGCAGGTCGCCGGCCTTCCCGCATGCACCGCTGGTATCGTTGCGTGCCTCGACGGTGCTCCGGTCGTTCGCGAACGTCGACTTTCCAATCGAGACGCACGCGACGTCTCCGTAGCGCTTCGTTGCCCTGACGTACCGCGCGACATAGTCCCTGGCGGGGTCGGTCGGGTCGAGGTTCCAGGTGGGATCGCGCATGGCGGTCGGCAGCGTTCCCGCCGCGTTGTCCGGAGCCTGCGGCGGCTCCTTCCTGGGCGATCGCGGGCCTTGATGACCGTTGGCCGGGGTCACGGGTACATCGGCGCTCGTGGCGGAGGTCGCCGCGGGCGGCGTGGGGGGCGGCTCGTCGCGCTTGCCGCAGCCCAGCAGCGCGGCCAGTCCGACGGGCGCGAGCGCCCAGCGGGCGCGGGGGGAGCAATGGCGCATGGGCACTTCGTAGCATGGCGACATGGCCCTACCGCAAGGGCAGCCGCGGCCGGTGGTAGCGAGCCGTCGGGGCCGGCCGGGGGTCGCACACCCTCCCACCGGGACATCTGCGCAATCGTGCGTAGACTGGAGATCGTCGCGTCCCTCCGCCCGTAGGAGAACCTCATGGTCACCGGTTTCCGTCTGGTTCCCAGCGCCGCGCTGGCCGCGCTGCTCGTTTGCCTCGGCGGGACCGCCTCCGCAGACCCTCTCCGCGTCGACCCGGACGCCGAGGTCGACCCGCTCGCCAGCTCGGCCGAGGAAATCCCCGGCGAGATCGTGGTCGACGTCCGTGACGACCTCCCCGCGCAGGCTCTCCACGAGCTCGAACAGCGCTACGGCTTGCATGCGAACAGCTCCTGGAGCGAGGACCACGATCGCATCGAGCTTGCGGGGGTGGACGCAGACCGGGAGGACGCCGTCCTGGCCGAGCTGGCCGCCGAGCCGGGGGTCGAGCACGCCGAGCGCCTGGAGGTCTTTCGTGCGTCCTTCGTTCCGGACGATCCGCGGTTCAAGGAGCAATGGCACCTGTCGCGTGTGGGCGCCGAGTCGGCCTGGGAGTACGGCTGCGGACGCGGGGTGACCGTCGCGGTCATCGATACGGGCGTCGCGTGCTTCGACAAGGGGCCGTTCTCTCGCGGCACGGACCTCGAAGGGACACGGTGTGGTGGCGGCTTCGATTTCGTGCGGAACCGCACCGAGGCGTCCGATGACCAGGGGCATGGGACTCACGTCGCCGGCACCATCGCGCAGACCACGAACAACGGAAAGGGCGTGGCGGGGCTCGCGTTCTGCGCGTCGCTGATGCCCGTCAAGGTGCTGAACCGGTTCGGGTGGGGCACGCTGGCCGACGTCGCCGAGGGGATCCGCTTCGCGGCGGACCACGGGGCGCAGATCATCAACCTCTCGCTGGGGGGGCCGTCCAAGAGCCGCATCCTGGAGGACGCGGTGAAGCACGCGCAGGACCGGGGGGTGCTCGTCATCGCCGCCGCGGGCAACTCGGGCAAGTCGGTCGGTTATCCGGCCGCGTACGACGGCGTCGTCGCCGTCAGCGCCACGGACTCGAACGACAAGATCGCCTGGTTCTCGTCACGGGGCCCGCAGGTGGCGATCGCGGCACCGGGCGTGGGCATCACGCAGCAGACCATCTGCCAGGGGGGCCGCAACAAGTGCGAGCTGTTCGGCACCTTCAGCGGCACGAGCATGGCTGCGCCGCACGTGGCGGGGGGAGCCGCGCTGCTCATGGGGACGGGCGTGACCGACCCGCGCAGTGTCGAGAAGGCACTCGAGGCCTCTGCGCGCGTACAGGGGGACGCCTCGCTCTACGGAGCTGGAATTCTCGACGTGGCGGCGTCGATCCAGAGCACGTACTTCCGCCGCATGGCCATCCGCGCCGCAGGGCTGTTCGCCGTGCTGCTCTGGATATGGCGCCGCATCCGGCGGCGACGCGGCAAGATGCTCTTCGGCCCCGGCGTGCTCCTCGGTGGGCTCTTCGGCGGCATCGGCCTCATGCCGTTTCTGCCGATGGTGCGCGCCCTGCCTCGCATGGGCGGTTTGCGGTGGGTGGGCGAGCTCCTGTCGCGACCGTTCGGCGAGTGGGACCTGGCGTGGAGCGCGGGGCTGCACCGCTGGCTGCCGCTGGCCAACGCATTGCCGGTCATCGCCGGGATGGTCCTCTTCTTCAGCGTCCGGCGCTTGCGGCCGGTGCTCGGCGGGTTCGCGGCAGGAACCTTGGCGCTGCTCGTCCAGCTCGCGCTCACGCTCGACGTGGCCAGCCCATTCGGAGGCTTCGTGACCCGGGCGTGGCTGGTCGCCAACGCGGCGCTTTGCCTCTGGTTGGCCCGCACGGCGCTCGAGCGAGACCGCGCCTGATGGTGCTAGGCTAAGGGCGTGTCGCTCAAGATCGACCAGGACCATTCGCGCTTCCGCAACATCGTCCGCGGACGCATCCGCCAGAATCTGCGGAAGTACATCTCCCAGGGGGAGATGATCGGTCGCAAGGGGAAAGACCTCGTCTCGATTCCGATCCCGCAGATCGACATCCCGCGCTTTCGCTTTGGCGACAAGCAGCAGGGGGGCGCGGGGCAGGGTGACGGCGATCCGGGCGATCCGGTCGGTGGCGAACAGGGCGAGGAAGGTGACGGGGGCAAGAAGGCAGGGGAGGGGGCCGGCGAGCACGTAGTCGAGGTGGATGTCACGCTCGACGAGCTCGCGGCGATCCTGGGGGAGGAGCTCGAGCTCCCGGACATTCTCGACAAGGGTAAGAGCAAGATCATCAACGAGAAGGACCGCTACACCGGGGTCAGGCGGGTGGGCCCCGAGTCGCTCCGTCACTTCAGAAGGACGTATCGCGAGGCGCTCAAGCGCCAGATCTCGATGGGCTCCTACTCGAAGGAGCGCCCGGTGATCGTTCCGATCCCGGACGACAAGCGCTACCGGAGCTGGAAGACCGAGGCCGAGCCGGTCGCGAACGCCGTCATCCTGTACATGATGGACGTCTCCGGCTCGATGGGGGACGAGCAGAAGGAGATTGTCCGCATCGAGAGCTTCTGGATCGATGCGTGGCTCTCGCGTCAGTACAAGGGGCTCGAGAGCCGGTTCATCATCCACGACGCCGTCGCGCGCGAGGTCGACCGGGAGACGTTCTTTCACACGAGGGAGAGCGGCGGCACCATGATCTCCAGCGCCTACAAGCTGTGCAGCCAGCTCATCGACGACCACTACCCGCCCGAGGAGTGGAACATCTACCCGTTCCACTTCTCCGATGGGGACAACTGGTCCATGGACGACACGCTGGCGTGCGTGGAGATCATGAAGGAAAAGCTCCTGCCGCGGTCGAACATGTTCGCATACGGGCAGGTGGAGAGCCCCTATGGATCGGGCCAGTTCATCAAGGACCTCAGGGACCATTTTGCCAAAGATGAGCGCGTCGTGACCAGCGAGATCCGCGACAAGGACGCCATCGTGGGCAGCATCAAGGAGTTCCTCGGCAAGGGGAACTAGCCCGCGCGGAGAACGA
>Ga0302279_10006776_pt1 | contig 12016 bp, 14 predicted proteins | sample III_Bog_N3_3_FD_194541 | JGI IMG/M metagenome (GOLD analysis project Ga0302279, IMG submission 194541) | Peat permafrost microbial communities from Stordalen Mire near Abisko, Sweden - III_Bog_N3_3 | ecosystem: Environmental > Terrestrial > Soil > Wetlands > Peat | place: Sweden: Abisko...
CAGCCGCGACAGCGTATCCGCCAGCGCCTTCACATCCACCGGTTTCCGCCCGCGCGCCCCCAGCAGCAACGGCGCGCCCTTGATGGATCGGATCATCTGCTCCGCCACATCCGGGCCGAAGGGTGCCCGGCGGAACACCACGTCTTTCAGCACCTCGACGAAGATGCCGCCCAGGCCGAACATCGCCACCGGGCCGAAGACGGGATCGCGGTGGATGCCCAGGATGCACTCCACCCCGCCCTTCAACTGCTTGGCGACCAAGACGCCCTCGATCCTGGCAGCCGGGGCGGCGGCCTTGGCGCGGTCCAGCAGCAGACGGAAGCCGTCCGCCACACCCACCGCGTCGGGCACATCCAGCAGCACGCCGCCGATTTCCGATTTGTGCAGGATGTCGGGCGACAGGATCTTCATCACCACCGGGTAGCCAAACCGCTCCGCCGCCGCGACAGCCTCATCGACATGCGCGCACGCGGCCTCGGGGGCGGATGCGATGCCGGCCGCGGCCAGCAGCCGCTTCGCCTCGGCTTCCGAGGGTGTCGTCGCGGGCAAAACCACCGGCGGAACCGAGGGTGCCGGCGCGCCAGCCGGCGCCGCGAAGGCCGCCCCATACCGCCCCATCGCGTCGATCGCGACCACCGCTCGGGTCGGGTCCTCGTGCACCACCCAGCCATCGGCTTCGAGCTGGTCGCGCCCTTCCGGTGGCGTGATCACCGACAGCACATACAGCCGGTCCGGATTTTCGGCCTTCACCATGTTCAACTGCTCGCGGATCGACGGCCAGCGGCGCGAGGACGCCGTCATGCTGAAGAACCCCAGCACCGAGGCATAGCCGCCGTCGCGCACCATCGATTCGGTAAAAGTCTTCACCAGGGTCACGTCGTTCGACACCTGTGCGGTCGCGTCCACCGGGTTGCGCGGAGCGCAGAACGGCACCAGCGTGCGCAGGCGTTGTTGCGCCTCCAACGGCATTTCCGGCATCGCGAGGCCCACGCTTTCCGCCACGTCGCTGATCAGCACGCCCGCGCCGCCCGAAACCGTGATCACCCCCAGCGTATTGCGCGCCGGATAGATCTTGCGGGTCGCGGTATGCGCGATATCCAGCATTTCCTCCGAATTGCGCGCCCGCACGACGCCGAACTCGGCCATCACGGCTTCCGTCACAGCGTCATCGCCGGCGATCGAGGCGGTGTGTGACTTGGCCGCCTTGGTGCCGAGTTCGGACCGGCCGACCTTCTGCATCACCACCGGCTTTTTCGCCGCCCGAGCGGCCTCCAGCGCGGCGATCAGGCCGGCGGATTCGCGGATGCCCTCGGCATAGACCGCGATCACATCGACCTCGGGGCTTTCCGCGAGCCAGCCGATGCATTCGCCAACGGTGACGTCGCCTTCGTTGCCAGTCATGACGCACAAGGAGGCGCCGATGCCGCGGTTGCGCGCCAGCGTGTACAGGTGTGTGCCATAGGCGCCGGACTGGCTGGCAATGCCGATGCGCCCCGGCACCGGCCAGCCGCTGTCGAACGACGAGGAGAATGTCGCATAGTACGACCGGCGCGCATCGAACACGCCCAGACAGTTGGGGCCCAGGATGCGCATGCCGTAGGCGCGCGCGTCGGCGACCATCTTGTCCTGCACGACCGCGCCGGCATCGTCCATTTCGGCAAAGCCGGCGGTGAACATCACCACCGCCTTCACCCCGCGCTTCGCCAGGTCGATCACCGCGGGAGCCGCGACCTCCGACGCCACGGCGACGATCGCCACATCCGGCACCTCCGGCAGGTCGTTGATCGAGGCATAGGCCTTGATCCCCTGCACCTCGGTCCGGTTGGGGTTGATCGGGTACAGCGCGCCCTGAAATCCCTGCGATTTCATGTAGGCGATCGGCCGGCCGCTGATACGGGTTGGATCAGACGACGCGCCCAGCACGGCGACCGAACGCGGGGCCAGCAGCGGGGTGAGGCCGGAAAAACGGGTTGCGGCGGACATGGCGGCGGACAGTTCCCCAGTTTTTGTGACGCGGTCCTTTGGCGGTCCGCGTCTTCGGGGTCAGTCTGCCGCCGCAGCCCTTCCGCTGCAACCCGGCTGTCATGCGTTGTGGCAAGCTCGTGATCTGTCCGGGTTTCGTAGCTCGTGAAGTATCCGGTCATGTGGACCTCCAGGATGGAGGATTTGCCTGGACCGGGCACGCATTCTCGGCGGGATACGCCAGATGCGTTTCACGGACCTCCTCGGCCGCTCGGAGCAGTCTGAGCTGAGCCAGATAGAGGCGGCGGAATGGCTTGGGATCAGCGAACGCACCTTCCGCCGCTGGCGCGACCGCCACCGCGACGCCGGGCTGCCAGGCCTGGACGACCGCCGGCTGGCGCCGTCGCTGCGCCGTGCACCGGTCGCCGAGATCGAGCGGATGCTGGCCTGTATCGCGACATTCTACCGCGGCTTCGCGGTGAAGCACTTCCACTTGCAATTGGGCAAGCGGCACAACGACACGCTGGGCCACACCGTAACCAAGCTGCACCTGCACCGCGCCGGCCGATGGTGGGGATGATGCTGCACCAGGACGCCTCGCCGTATCTGTGGATCCCGGGCGACGCTCGCACGTATGATCTCGTTGTCACAATGGACGGCGCAACGAGCGCGCTCTGCTCGATCTTCCTGGTGGATGAGGCGGGAACAGCATCAAGCTTTCAGGGCCTGCGCGAAGTCGTGGCGCGGCATGGGCTGTTCTGCTCACTCTACACCGATCGGGGCAGCCACTACGTCTTCACGCCCGAGGGCGGCGCTATGCGGATGACTTCGTGATCCTGTGCCAGACGGCGGCAGAGGCGGACGCGGTGCTGGTTCGGGTGAAAGCCTGGGTAGAGACCAACGGCCTGATCCTGCCTCCGACCAAGACCTCTGTCGGGGACTACAGGAAACCGAACCAGGGGTTTCAGTTCCTGGGCTGCCGGTTCGAGGCAGACCAGCGACGGGTGCGCCAGAAGAGGCTGGACGCGGTGAAGGATCGGGTGGGGTCGCACAATCCGCAGCCAGGGCAAAAGCCTCCGGCAGATCATTACGGACATCAATCCGGTCCTGCGCGGCTTGTTTGGGTATTTTCAACACGCTCAACCGGCCAGGGGGATGTTCCGGCGGATCGATCAGATGGTCCGGCGCCGGCTGCGTGCCATCCTGTGCAAGCAGGACCACCGGCCCGGCATGGGACGCGCCAAGGCCGATCACCTGAGATGGACCAATGCCTTCTTCGCGAGCCAGGGACTGTTCACATTGGCCACGGCCATGGCGGAAGCGAGACAGTCCCGATGAGGAAACCAGCAACTGGCGAGCCGTGTGCGGGAGAACCGCACGCACGGTTCGGAGGGGGGGAGGGTGACCTTCCCGACCCCTATCGAAATGACGGCTCTGCTCGGCCGAAATGAGAACTGCTGATGTCGCCCAACCGCGGCTTGACTCCGGTGCCCGGCCGATCGTCATGCGCCGCACACAAACCGGAACAGCCAGGCGAACAGCGGTGGCCGGCGGGTTGCCGACGCGGCCGGCGACCGGGTCTGGTCGATCAGGTGCTCCAGCAATCGCGGCGAAACGCAGATCGGGGGATTGGAGGCTGCGAATGCGCCCAGGTCTTCGGCGGTCCAGGTTTGCCTGCTCATCCGAGGGCTCATGTCTCAACAATGTCTGACCACAGGGCCGAGCAAGACGGGTGCCAACGGATCAGCGCGCCATCACGGGCGGCCCACCGGTCTGGCGGGGCGGATATGTATGAAAACGCGGCATCCGGTGATCGAAAAAACTGCATCGCACGGGAGGTTCTGGTCCCGGCGCAAAACGCACTTATGCTGGCGGCAACCAAATTCGCGGGAAACACCATGACCCCCAACCCTGACACTGCCGCCCTCGCCACCTTGCGCCTGATCGGTCCGGATCCGCTGAACTGGGTCCCCGACTGGCCTGGCATCGACCACAACGTCGTGCTGGTCGGCGGCGGCCAGACCGGCAGCGCGCTCGCCTTTGCGCTCCGGCGTGCCGGGATCGGCAAGGTCACTGTCATTGATGCCGCGCCCGATGAGGATCGCGCCGGCATCTGGCTCACCGCCGCGCGGATGAACCTGCTGCGCACCCCGAAAAGCCTCACCGGTCCCGAGATCGGCCTGCCGGCATTCGGGTTCCAGACCTGGTACGAAGCCCGCCACGGCGTCGAGGCCTATGCGCGGATCGACCGCATTGCCCGCACCGATTGGGCGGCTTACCTGAGCTGGTACCGCCGCTTCCTCAACATCCCGATCCGCTACAACACCAGCCTGACCCGGATCGAGCCCGCCGAAACCGGCTTTCGCCTCCATCTGAACGCGAACGGCACCGCCCGTATCGAGACCGCGCGGAAGCTGGTTCTGTGCACCGGATTCGCCGGCACCGGCAGCCCCGCGATCCCCGCCGCGCTGAGCGACAACCTGCCGGCCACGCTCTATGCCCACACGGAACATGCGATCGACTTCGCGGCCCTGCGCGGGAAGACCGTGGCGGTGATCGGCGCGGCTGCCTCCGCCTTCGATGCCGCGGGCGTTGCGCTGGAGCACGGCGCGCACGCGGTGCACCTGTTCGCCCGCCGGACGGAGATCGCGGCGACCCCGATCACCCGGTCGCGCGGCTATCCCGGGGCTTACGACAACTACCACCAACTGCCCGATGCGGTGCGCTGGCACCAGGCGATCCGTTTCCGGCGTGCCGGATCGACACCGACCACGGATGCGATCCAGCGCGCCGTCCAGTTTCCGAATTTTCGTCTGCATCTGGGCACACAATGGCACGACGTCCGGGTCGAGGACGGCCAGGTGACCGCGGTGGGTGTCGCCGACCGGTTCGACTTCGTGATCGCCGGCACGGGCTATAAAGTGGACCTGGGCGCGCGTCCGGAACTCGTTGACATCGCGCCGCATGTGCTGCTGTGGCGCGACCGCTTTACCCCGCCGCCGGGGGAGGAGGACAGCGAGTTCGGCGCGCATCCCTATCTCGGCTCCGGGCACGAATACCTGGAAAAGACGGTCGGGACAGCGCCCTTCCTGAAGGACATCCACGTGCAGAATCCGGCCGGTTTCGTCAGCTTCGGCCTGCCAATCGGCGACGTGCCCAGCATGAAGCGGGACCTGCCGACGATTGTCGCGCGCATCAGCGCCGACCTGTTCGCCGCCGACCTGCCGGCGCATCGGCAGAGGATGACCGGTCCGGTGCCGCCGGATTTTTCCGAAACTTTATATTCCACCGCGATCCGCTGACGACACGGAACCATGGCGCGGGCCTGCCGGGCGAAGCCACCAGTGGACCTGTCCAGCCCGGCCGCGTATATCACCGCCCATGAACCTCGGCACATGGCTTTTCACTCGCCTGCACGGCCAGCAGGTCGGCACCGACCCGGCGGGCAACAACTACTACACGGAACGCAAGCCGCGTCCTGGCCTGCGGGTGCGGCGCTGGGTGGATTTCGCCGGCCCGCCCGAGGCCAGCGTGGTGCCGCCCGAATGGCATGCCTGGCTGCACTACACCACCGACGCGCCGTTGCCGGACACCGGCCGCAAACCCTGGCAGAAACCGCATTTGGCCAACGCCACCGGCACGCCAGCCGGCTACCGCCCCCCCGGGCATGACTACCAGGGCGGGCAGCGTGCCGCCGCGACGGGCGATTACGAAGCCTGGACTCCGGGCGAGTAGGGTCTGCCGATGGCGCGCCATAATGTTGCCGAGGTGCTGGCCGGCGCGGCCGTACTGGTCGTGGCTGGTGGTTTCCTCGCCTTCGCCGTTGTCCATTCCGGCCGCAGCGCGACAACCGGCTATCAGTTGAAGGCGCAGTTCGACCACATCGACGGATTGTCGGTGGGCAACGATGTCCGGCTGGCCGGGGTAAAAGTCGGCAGCATCATCGATGAGAGGATCGACCCCAAGACCTTCCTGGCGGTGGTCACCCTGACCGTCAGTTCGGCTTTGGAACTGCCGAAGGACACCAGCGCCGAGATCGACAGCGACAGCCTGCTGGGCGGCAAGTACATCTCGCTGTCGCCGGGTGGCGATAACACCATGCTGAAACCGGGCCAGACCATCACCATTACCCAGTCCTCGGTCAGCCTCGAACAGCTTCTTGGGAAGTTCATCTTCAGCGTGACCAGCTTGAACAATCCCGGCAAATCCAGCGATCCGCCCGCTGGGGAGCCGAAGTGATCTCGACCAGACCGCCAAAGCGCGCCGTTTCATGAGCCCGCGGCGATGGACGGTGCTGACGGCGCTGCTCCCTGGCATCGCCGCCGCACAGCCAATCACCGCGACTCCGCTGGCGCCGCCGCCCGCGGCCGTGCCGCAACAGCCGCTCTCGCCGGCGCAGACCGTGCCGGCGCAACCCGCGCCCCCCGCTGTCACAGCGACGCCGTCCGCGCCGCCCGCAACCGAGATGCCGCCCTGGCCGAATGTCTGGCAGCCGCGCGGGTCCGTGGTGCTTCACATGCTGGACAAGATCAATGCGCAGACCGCCACGGCCACAGTGAAAGTGGGCGAGTCCGTCCCATTCGGCTCCCTGACCATTGCCGTGCGGGCCTGCGATGTCCACCCCTCCGACCAGCCGGCCGACGCCACGGCGTTTCTGGTGATCACCGACAGTCACCCGGAGGCGCCCGGTTTCACCGGATGGATGCTCCGATCGGATCCGTCGCTATCGATGCTGGAACACCCGCTCTATGATGTGCGCGTCGCCGGGTGTGGCGGCTGACCATGACCGGCCTGCCGCCCTTTGGCCGGACCGCGCTGCTGCTGGACCTCGACGGCACCTTGCTGGATTTCGCCCCGACCCCCGAGTCCGTCCTGGTCCCGGACGGCTTGCGCGAGACTTTGCGCACATTGCGAGACCGGCTGGATGGCGCGCTGGCGGTCGTGACCGGACGGCCGATCGAGACCATCGACCGGCTGTTAGGCGATGCCCCCCATGCCGTCGCCGGCGAGCATGGTGGTGTGGTGCGTCACGCGCCGAACGCCCTTGCGGAGCGCCCCGACCTGCCCTCGCCCCCGGCCGCGTGGCTGGATGAGGCGGAGCGGCAGGTGGCGGCATTCCCCGGCGCCTTGCTGGAACGCAAGGCGCGCGGCTTTGCGCTGCACTATCGCGCGGTGCCTGCCGCCCGGCCGGTGTTTCAGGCAGCCCTGTTGGCGATGATTGGGGACGCCGGCCTCTTTGAATTGATGCAGGGGCACCTGCTATGGGAAGTGCGGCCGCGCGGGGCCGACAAGGGATGTGCGGTCACCAGCCTGATGCGCCGGCCACCCTTCGCCGGACGCCTGCCGCTGTTCATAGGCGACGACATCACCGATGAGGACGGCATGCGGGTCGCGGCGACCTTAGGGGGCGGTGGGCTGCGGGTGGACGCGGCCTTCGGTACGCCGTCCGGGGTGCGCGCATGGCTGCGCGAGGCCGCCGACCAGGGCGACTGGCCGGTTTTACCGGGAGGAAGAAACTATGCGGCTGACTGATTTTTCCGTCATCTCCCTCGATTGCTACGGCACCTTGATCGACTGGGAGAGCGGGCTTTTCGCCGCGCTGCAGCCCCTGCTGGCGCGCAGTGCGGTGGGGTTGTCGCGCGACGCGGCGCTGGCCGTGTTCGCGAACCACGAGTCGCGCCAGCAGGCGGCGACTCCGGCGATGCGCTACGCCGAACTGCTGACCGAGGTGCATGGCCAGTTGGCCACCGCCTGGGGCGTGCCGCCTGATGCGGCGGAAAATGCCCGTTTTGGTGTCTCGGTAGGCGACTGGCCGGCATTTCCGGATACCGTGGACGCGCTGCAGCGGTTGGCGCGGCGCTATAAGCTGGTCATCCTGTCGAACGTCGATCGCGACAGTTTCCGCGCCTCCTCTGTGCGGCTCGGGGTGGAATTTCACACGGTCTATACGGCACAGGATATCGGGTCCTATAAACCGGACCCGCGCAATTTCGCCTGGCTGATCGAGCAGCTGGCGGCGCGGGGGATCCCGAGGGGCCAGATCCTGCATGTCGCGCAAAGTCTGTTCCACGACCACGCGCCGGCAAATGCGGCCGGGCTGGTGTCGGTTTGGATCGACCGGCGTCACGCGGCATCCGGCTGGGGCGCGACGGCCGAACCGCGCTCTGGCGTGCGTTGGGATTGGCGGTTCAACAATTTGGCGGAACTGGCAGATGCGGTGGATGCGGGGTAGCAAACGTCATTAATATTTGGCTCTTATGGCGTTATCTGTTGGGCGAGGCGATCCCTGCGCCCAACTGAGGCGGGAGCGTTGGAATGGACGCCACGGAGTTTGAAACCTGACTGAGCAGGATCGCGACGTTGAGCGTTCCCCAGCGGCGTCGCGTGTCGGAGACGTTGGCGTTATCCGGGGCTTCCGGTGGCGAGATCGCCGCGGACACCGCCCGCGATGGTGGCGGTTCGGCGAATGTCAACGACGCCGCAGTTTCCGGCGATTTATTGGGCGCCCCCTTGGTGGAAGTGGCCCCGGGTTGCGTTGGGGCCGATTTGCCCCGCGACCGCTGCAAAGCCTGTCGCCGGACGTTCAACGCCCCGACGAAAACCCCCTTTGGCGCATTTGCGCATGAAGGAAAAATGGGCCACCCAAGCCCGGGCCCTGACCGACGGCATCACCACCGCGAAGGCGGCGAAGCGTTGCGACGTGGGCACTAAGACGGCGTTCCGGTGGCGGCACAAATTTCTGAAATCACTTGCCGGGGACAAGCCCGCGGCTTTGTCCGGGATCGTCGAAAGCGACGAGACGTTCATCCTGGAGTCGTTCAAGGGCCGGCGGTCGGACCTGCCGGGCAAGCCTCGGAAAAGAGGCGGCAAGTCGGACAAACGCAATCTGTCCGCCGAACAGATCCCGATGATCGTCGCGCGCGACCGTCATGGCGCCACCACCGATGCGGTATTGCCGAAACTGAACCGGGTCTCCATTGTGGCGGCACTTGGCGGGGTCGTCACACCCACGAACGCATTCTGCTGCGATGGCGGCAGTGCAATCGTCACCTTTGCCCGAAAGGCTGGAATCCCGACCAACATCCTGCCGCCACAAGGCAAACCGAACCCGCGGGCGCCGGACCCTGGAGGCGCTGGACGATAACGCCACATCCGCCGATTGGATACTCGGCGCTATCGGATTAGGCTCCTATCAACGGATAACGCCAAAAGAGCCAATTGTTTCCATGGGTCCCACTCTAACGCTGGTGGCGGTCGGAAGCCAGGTGGAGCATGTTGAGACCAGCCGGCAGGCGATTGGGCAACCCATGGCGAGGTTTTTGGTTCCACGGCGACGCCATCGAATCGATCGCCGGTCATTGCCCACATATGCATAGAATCTCCGCCCCGGCGCATCTCCGTCGAACGGACAGGGATTTTCCCCAGTGCGATCAGACCTTTAGACGCTGCTTTCGCGGGTTGGCGGCGGGTCGATGGCAGAAATTTTCCCCTGACGCGTAGTCTGGCCGCGCGGGTGTGCCGGGGGCAAGCCGGATCGGCGGCTAAAGGGAAGTCGGCCTGGCTCGCCAGAGCGGATCAGATTGTGTCTCGATCCTGGCCGGGGCCGAACACCCGCAGCACCCGCACGTCGCCGGCGGTTGCGTTGCGGCCGGTGTCGGGGATGACGCGATAAAGCGCCCGATAGCCGCCGGCGCAGGACACCTCGCGCACGCCCGGATGCTGGCCGACCGGCCAGAGGCAGGGGGACTGCCGGAGCCGCCTGATGTCGGTACGGATCGCCGCCAGCGTGCGCCAGGCCCGCGGTCCTGATCCTGGCTGGGTTAGCCAGAGCGCTGCGGCATCGAGGTCCGCCAGCGCCTCGGGCGCGTAGATCAGCGCACGCGGGACGGAGGCAGCCGGTTGCGGTCAGAGTGGACGTGGGTGACGCGGGTAAGGCACCGGCAATGGGTGGTCGGTGCCGAGGCTGTCGATCCAGGCGTCCACCTCGGCCGCGGTCGCGTAGTAACCGGCAGCGATGGAGGCATCAGCCTCAGCAATCCTCTCGGCCTCCCAGGCGATCCGGTGCTGCCGGTCGGCCTCGGTTTCCGGATGGGGGGTTTGGCCGGTGTCAAGGTTCGTTGTGTCCATGCCGGGCAATGTAGTTCAGGTCGTGGGCCACTGCCAGCTTTCCCCACTCGGCTTCCAGGTTGCCGGCCGGGCAGGCCATCACCCCAAAAGGCACCCTTTTCGTTCACCTGGTTTCGTCGGCGCCAACGTCACCTCCTTTGTCACCTTGTCGGACAGGACTGGAATGTTTCATTATATCGGCGGTCTCCTACAGTCCAGGTCACCCTAGACGGGTGGTCGTGGCCGCGCCCCGGCGGAGGTGGCGGGGTGGCGCAGCGGCATCGCTTCAGGTCTGCTTCGTGGCCGTCACCGACAATGGCTTCTACCTGGCGCTCGGCCAGCGCATCGCGGCAGCCCGCAAGGCGCGCGATCTCACCCAGCAGCAGCTTGCCGACGAACTCGGCATCGCGCAGCAAACCCTTGCCCACTACGAGGCGGGGCGGCTCCGCGTCGCTGTCGCGTTGCTGCCACCCCTGGCCAGGGCGCTTGGTGTCTCCATCGAGCACCTGATCGGCGAGAATGAACTCCGCTCCACTGCCGGCAAGCGCGGCCCGGCTTCCCGCATCCAGACCCAACCCGAACGAATCCAGGCGCTGCCGCGGGCGCGGCAGCGCTTCCTCGCGGATATGATCGAGATGGCGTTAAAGCAGGGGGGACAATCGAGCGGCGCCTCAGGTGGTTAAATATTGATGCAAGGAGAGGGGCTTCCAGACAGGCGGTGTTCCGCCGCCTTCCAATCCGCGTTCATCGACCTCATGGTCGTCAAACTCCAGAAAAGGCAAACCATGGGGAATATCAGCGACCAATCAGGACAGGCCCGTACCGCTTGCGGTTGCAGCAGTAGGCATTCCCCCACCTTACAAAATTTAATATACCGCCTATGCTAACGACACGTGCTAAAGATGATCCTTGCTTACAATAGAGCTTTCATCATAGTACTCTTTGTCATCTTCACATAAAATGCACGTGACGGCAGTTACATATCCAGAGTTCCTGTTGCACTCCAGCTGGAAGATTTTTACCTCATCATGGGCGTACATACCCGTGCGCAGAAAATCAACAGACGCCGGGTCGGCTGTAGATATAATCAAACCATTGAACTCCGTATCAAGGTCGATGTGACTAACTCCCTTGAACAGGACGTCTATTCTCGTAGCAAATCGTTCAGACTTAGGGCTACGAATAATTAGCTGCTTATGGCTAACAATGTAGCTCCAAACCTGGAATGTCCGATCAGAAGAAAAAATCTTATCTGCCATAGCTCGCTCCACCTCATCTGATTTCCGTAGGATCACAACTACATGAACCCTATACGCTTTGACCGATTACGGGGCAAACGGATTTGGTACTGACACCCCGCCGCGAACTAGATTGGCCGCCCCAAGACGCCCTGCCTGATAAAGCTGAGCAATTTCGTAGTTGGTGTAGCCGCCGCCGAGGCCAGCAGCACCGCGCTGAGCTGCCGAAAGAAGCTGTGTGGTACGCGTACTTCCGGAGAGGCCATCAAGACTAATCGTGAACCGCGTGGCTGGATTTGCGATCGCGGCCTGTAGGTCCCCCACTAAATCAGTGCTTCCAAGGAGAGTTCGGCCACCCAGCCGAGCCGCAGTGTCCTGCAGCCCCGCACTAGCCAGACCCAGCACGATATAATCGGCGACCTAAGCTTCTCGAGCTACCGTGGCAACCATGCCCAGTGCGAGGGCTCCGGGCGCGTCCCCTATCGACATCTGCACGCCAGGATCACAGAGGGCTCCGCAGGCACTCAGCAATTGCGCCGTCGCGTTTGGAAGCGTCGTCCCGAAATAATGGCCGGGAGTTGTCAGCAAATCCACCTTACCGCTGACCGCCCCATTCAGAACCGCCTCAGCCGCCAACCCGTTCGGATCGACGTTGTTGATGGGATCGTTCCCCACATATGCATAGAATCTCCGCCCCGACGCATCTCCGT